>ENA-ORBV01004420-ORBV01004420.1-microbial-mat-metagenome-genome-assembly--contig:-NODE-4420-length-27022-cov-5.896753_pt1 | contig 27022 bp, 17 predicted proteins | sample MGYA00237777_ERZ505514 | MGnify/ENA primary metagenome ERZ505514 (study PRJEB26160, sample SAMN06269048) | microbial mat metagenome | isolation source: Oligotrophic lake microbial mat | place...
CATCTGGCATTCAAATAATCGGTTCCTATTTATTGGGTTCTTTTCAAAAGGGTTCCTAAATATGAAGGGTTCCTAATTAAGTAAAAGGACCATAAATATCCAATCCTGCCAGTTGCGGCAAGTTCCAGGACTGAAACCATTACTGAGCACACTCTCCTGAAACTTCTAGTTTGCTTGCCTGTCCATCCCCAGTTTTCATGAAGCACCAAAGAATCATCACAATTGCAAACAAATAATGGGAAACACTGCAACAACAACATGCACATTGACTTGCATAATTTTTGTAGACATGGTGACAACATGCTTCATGAGCAAACAAATTGAAAATCTGGTGCAGTCCTTCAAGCAAATGGTGCACATTCTTTGTTTGTTCAATTCAGCATTTGGGTTGTTTTTTCAGCTTCATTTAATTCTGTTAAAAATGTGATTGTACAATGCAAATGGATGTCTAATGACAATGATGTAAGTCACATTGATGACCAGAAAAAAAGAGTGGTAAGGAATGAAAAAAATCTGCTTCATTTCACCTATTGGCATCAACAGCAACACAAAAAACTCGAAAACTGTCTAGCCATAACATCTTGGATCCTTCCAACTGTTGGCTTTGCTTTGAAAAGTTGAACAATGCAAATTGGTTCAGCATGCGGTTTGAGTCCAGCAAAGCTTACAACGTGTCAGGAAGGTCAGCAGAAGTTATTTAGCAAGCAATTGTGCTCACAGAGATCTTCTGTTGTCAATGACCTAGTCGTCAAAGCAGCAAAGATGGGTCATCTCTGAAAGTGTGTGCATGCACGATGTTTGTTGTGGTGCCATTCTGGTGAACTCCATCATTACCCTGACACATGTATTTCCGCCTCACCACAAACCTGATTGCCTCCAAAACCCTTAGATTTTCAATAATGGAGCCTCAACTTACTTCCATCTTTCTTGTTTATACAGCTAGGCCATCTTGATGATTATCCTATACCCATCAGCTCTGTGCCTTGCAACTTCAAAAAGAAGAAAAAAGCATGCATTTGAGGTTACTAGCTAGTATTGATTACTGCAAACATGTGTTCCTTGTTGGTAGGTTGATGAATTTAAACATTTCCAATATCCTCTCCTGAGTTGCGACTATTGTTGTCGTCATGGTTGTCTTCTTCACTTGTCTACAGCCAGGGTGTGCTACCTAGCTAGTAGGACCAAAATAGAATGGGGGTTCCAAGTCGACTTGGGCGTACTATTTGCTGAAGCCTAATACTACACCGGAATTGCTTGGACGCATTCTATCGGCGATCACTCGCACAGGAAAAGCCAACAAGTGAACCTAAACAAATTACAGGGGTTTTCATGCAAATAGATCTTTTTAGTAATTCTCTGGAACTGTTGTATTCCCTCATGGCTGAAGTAAGATTGTGCCTTTTTTATAGACTCAACCTCGAGGGTAGCCGCTTTGAACTGACGCTGTTCCCATCATTGCACTTCCCATCATACTATTGTACTGTGGTTGTTGCTGTGGTTGAGGTGGTTGCTGATAACTCTGGCTCAGCATGCCAGGTTGCGCCATATAGCTGTTATTCATGTTGGCATTCATATTCATAGGTTGCTGCATTTGCTGTTGTGGCTGCTGCGGCGGGAACATGGCAACATTTGTCCACTGCGCGGTGTCATTGTGATAATCCGGAAACGCTTGCAAGAACGTGTCCCGAGTGCTCTCCCAAATGGCAACACGCTCCGAAGCTGCTTCCTTCATGTAGCTAGCAATCACCTTGACGCTCTTCGCCCAGTCCATACGACGAGAAAAGGAAACGCGGTTGACTTCCCGCTTCAATCTCTCTCCAACTTGATCACATTCGCGGACAGCCTCGACAGCCATGGTGTCGCTCATCGAAGCGTTGGTCATCATCTGGTTCATCTGATTGCCCCCATTGAATTGGTTCATATTGGGCTGCTGGCCGTAGCCCCCACCATATCCACCAGGGCCTCCATAAGTAGGGGGGTACTGCTGCTGATGAGCCATCATCTGATGTGCGCGTCTATCCGCCTTAGCGCGCTCTTTGGTTCTTTTGTTCAGCGCGTTACGACGATCGCCCCAAGCCAACTTCTCGTACCGGCACAACTTGTACTGTAGTTGAAACGCCGACATCGTTGCCTGACCTATTTCCTGTCCAAGACGCTTTGTGCGTCGCCCGTAGCGGAGCAACCCATTAGAGAAAATCTCCAAAGGCATAGCCAGCTCACGGTCTCCTTGCGATAAGACCTCTTTTGCCAACCGATTGAGTTCCATGCCGACCGCTCCAGCGCCTTCACCTTGCTCCCGAAGGAGGGTCACTGCGCCTTCCAATTTAGGCACAGCCTGCAAGACGGCACCCATGCGGACGGATTCACTAGAACTCAACGCCAAAAGCTCTGCAGAGTCTTCCGTAACGGCTTCGACCAAATCACCCACTCCGACGCTGCTGGCGACGGAACCCATGACATTGCTCATGACACCACCACTCTGGTTGGGGGTTGTGCTGGCTGGTGCTGCGGTACCACCGCCAAAGAACCCGCCAGACGATTGCAAGTTGGATGTCGCGGTCGCACCCAAGGCACTGATGCGTGTAAAGGCATTTGCCGAGACTTCGGGCCAGGCTGTTCCCATGTCATCCTGCAATCCTAAAAACATTTTCAACGACTGGCTCGCAAAGACTTCAGGATGGACCACGAGCGAGTTTAGGTAAGCTTCCAACTCTGCAGCTCGCTGCCATGCGAACTCCGCTGACTGGTGCGTGGATGCTTCCTCGATGGCACGGCTCACATGCTTGTCGGGCCTACATAATAAGAATGACGAGAAAGAAAGAGTATGTTAGCTAACACCAAATTAGCAGAGCTATTGAAAAAGAACAAACAATACGTACCTTGGTGGCAGAATGGCTCCGGGACATTCCAGGCGCAATCGATCTTCGAGGGCGACCACATGTTTGAATCGGCGTCGGACAATCCAAACACTTGGTGGCTGTCCCCGAATTTGGGTCGCAAAATTATACGACCAATGAGGCGGACTGCTCACCATTCCCAAGAGTTTGGAAGGGGCCTGCAAAAGCATGGGATCGTTGACTGTGACCTTTCCATAATACGTCGGGACATCGGGTGGTTTGGTAATTTGAATGGGCTGTCCTGGCATTTGCATGCGCTGGGGTGAGCCGTACTGGCTGCCGCCTTGGCCTTGGGAATTTGGCGACATGGCATTGTGCATACCCGCCGCGACACTTGCTAGATTCGAAGGATGGTAGAAACGGTTGGGACTGTTCATGTCCCCACCACCACCACCGCCCGTGTTGTTCATACCTGGCTGCTGCGGCGGGGGCAGCATCGAAGCCGAACGGCCCTGATAGCTGTTACTGTTAATGCTGGACTGATTCATCAAACTGCTTCCTTCCATTCCGCCATGGTCGCGATACATAACGCCTGGAACGTTGATTTGACTGGGAGGCTGCTGCATCTGGTTGCTGCCGCCTGTTTGGTTCATCTGGTTGGGTGGCTGCTGCTGCGGCGGCATTTGTTGGTTTGGCCCACCCATTTGGTTGGCGTGCATTTGTGGCTGTCCCGGCTGCTGCATTTGCTGGCTCTGTCCATTCATGCCTTGACCAGGTTGCTGCTGCTGCACTTGACTTTGGTTTTGGCCGTCCATTTGTCCTGGCTGCTGAACTTGACTTTGGTTCTCCATCTGGCCAGGCTGCTGCTGCGGTTGTGGTTGTTGAACTGGTTGCTGGTTCGCCATTTGGTTCCGTGGCTGCTGTCCGTTCATCATATGACTCTGCCCGTTGTTCATCATTTGCTGCTGGTTCATCATTCCTGGCTGTTGCTGGGCATTTTGTGGCATTTGCTGCGATTGTTGCAAATATGAATTTTGGCCACCATTGTTGAGATGCATTCCTTGCATACGAGCTTCCAACGAATAATGTTGTTGGTTGGGTTGGTTTTGCATCTGCTGCTGTTGTTGCATCTGCTGCTGCTGCATGCGTTGTTGCTGCTCTTGTTCTTGACGCTGTTTCTCTGCAGCAGCAGCGGCTGCCGCAGCTTCTTCTTGGCGTTTCTTTTCTTCCGCTTCTGCCTGCTGTTTGGCTTGTTCAGCAGCAGCAGCAGCAGCAGCCGCCTCCTGTTCTTGGTGGTCAATATCATCAAAGAGTCCACCGCCACCTCCATCTGCTTTCTTTTCATCACTGGCCATACCCAACAAACCAGAACTCATCAACAATGATTTGGACATCATACTAGCTGCTGGAGCAGCAGCCTGTGGGGGTGGCCTGGAGGTCATGACAGGAACACTCTGTGCCATAGGGTTCATGTTATTATTCATTGCTAGATCGTTTGTCACAGGATTCTCCACCGAGTTGCTCACACTGCTCGTATCCGCATACGTGATATTGGGAGCATTGGCCATGGGCTGTTGATTTGGTTGAGGAAAGGGGTAGTTATTCTGCTGCATAGAGGGATGTCCATGCACATTGTTATTCATATTGTTATTCATATCAGGCTGCATATTAGGCTGCTGCATTCCACTTGCAGACATGGGATCCATATACACGCTTCCTGAATTATTATTGTCCATGTAGTTTCCAGCCTGTCCTTGTCCTTGTTGATCACCTGGTTGCGCTGGAGCTGGAGCTGGCGCGGGAGCGGGAGGATCATCAATGGGAATTTCTCCAAATAAATCTTGGTCGTCCCCACCATCACCAGTTAGGGATGCCATTAACGAGGCAGCGTTACTACTCATGTTGGATTTTCTTATTCTATCTGTCGAGCAATAAGTTAGACAGAAGAACGTGCTTTTGCTTTTTGCGACTCGGAACGAGGGGTAATAATTTCAGGCGTGGACACCAAAGATACGAAGTAATTAATTCTAATTGAGCTCGACGGTCTGCGATAGAGAACCCGCAGTAGCTTCCTTTGACAACCAGACGATGTGGCTTCACTCTATGAGTTGCGATACAGAGACAATAACTAGCACACAAAGTAAACCAAGCTTGACATGTAGCCGGGTTTGCTTGTAATTATTGTTGTGGCTGTGGTGCCTCCTCCGCTATTTCAGCACTCTATTGCGTCGTGCTTGATTTCATGAGGCAAGAAAGACGTGGTTACACGAGAGCAGGTGCCTGAAAAAGATTCGCCGCAGGACCCATAATGTTTCAACGGTCCATTTTACCAGCACGCCAGCGTGATCCAATGGAGGTACTACTCCGAGGGGCGATCAGCTATTGCCGTAGAATGTCGTTCATTGCAGTGGTATAATGTATTTTAGCCCTCCTGAGGAGTGTTGCGACATCATGATGACAAGCCGAAGAACGCACATATGCTCACTTCACTGTCCACAAGTACAGGGTTCACAATTTTGAAGTTAGGGCCTGGGGATGTTCCGTTCTGGGTAGAGCGACGGCAGTAAGATCCCGTTGCCCACAACTATTAGTTTTGCATTCGACATAATTCTTTTCTTGGGTACGTTATTATTTATATGATAAGAGTCGCACGGTGAATCAATGCTGCTGCAGCTTCCTTTACTCTTTGGAATATTGAACAACCATGTGAGTCTGCACTCATAAGGAAGTTCGTGTGATTGCTGACGAGGATGCCACCATGTATACACAAACGAAGAGTTGTGCTTTGAAGAAAGCACAATATTATGCTTGAGTGCACATATTTATCTAGCTAGCAGGTAGAATTCAGAATCATTATCTTGCGGGCAAGCTATCAACAAGAGCTGCATAGCACTGATCATACCCTAGTTGGTTTGGGTGGTATGACACTGGAGAGTAGGGCAAGGGAAAAGATGTATCATAACCTCGCACAGCCACATCCTGCCTATATTTCTGGCACGCGCCAACTCTAACGTAAGAATTGACTTCCACGTATTCCATGTCGGTGGTAGAGTTTCCCTTTACGTCTGCAATGACTTCTGCTAGAGCATCATTGAGGAGCCCAAACCAACGATCATCTATAAAATCGGCTTCGGCGTTATTCACACCAACCGCCTGGCAGTCTTGGCTACCCCTTTGGAAGGGCTTGACATAACTTGTGACCCTAATAGTCGCCTCACTTGCTTCCAACAACAAGTACTGAAAAGCAAACCTAAGCTCTTCTTGGACTTCCTCCAAGTTGGCAATCTCGAATTCTGGATCTTCAGAGCAGTCACGGAATATATCCAAAACGCATTTGGCAGGGAGCATTACCCATAGCAGGACATTGTCGTGAATCACTTTGAGTGAATTGATCCCTATGGTCAGAATAATTGTCGATCCGGACCAATCACGGGCACGCTCCTCGGGGAATTTGGTATTGATGTAGTCAATCTGACTGAGAAGGTTTTCCACCGTTGCTCCCGAGCATGCCACCATTTCACTTTCAATACCTTGATCTCTCGCAAGCTTCGCACCGGGTGTACTATCCGGCTCTCTTGCACATGGAAGAAGCCCCGGATTCATCTTGTATTGGACATTATCCACCCGTTCGACATTTTGAAGGAAACCTCCAAAATCTTGGTACTGCATGATGTGTGCGTAAATTCCGGCCCCTGTTGCAAAGGAGTCGCCGAGCGTCACTACTTTGGCAGCTTGAACATATGGTGTCTTGTACGGAATTGGAGGTTACACCGAATATTGTTTTTACTGTAAGTCACATTAGAAGGAAGAGGTGCTGAATGATACATCCTGTCCTATCTATTATTGTATTATATCACTGCTAGTACCGGTTATGTGCTCACGGGTCTGCTAAGGACTCATCCCCCAGCTACGGTTCGAAGTTGACTAACAAAAAAAGGGAAACAGTAACCAGCATTGCTCTCGTAATCCACCGGAAAAACATGCAAGTCGCGAGCCCCGGCTTTTTCTATCGCACGCCAAAGTAGACTCAGCTTTTCTCAATGCCAATGCCGCACTGTACGACTCTCCGGTCAAAGTCCGTTCGATTCGCCTTTTGCAATCTATATCTGAGTTGTGGGCTTTCTGAAAATTTGCTTGACGCCCTGAGAAATCATTAAATGCCGTGAGTGAGATTCAAAGGCTCTTCAAAACGTTGGTCACAAAAAAACGAAACCAAAATCATAGAGACGAATCCATAAAAATTGCTCACCTCCAATGGCGCTATATCCCAAGTTTCTCTGTGATTGGTAATTAAGAAGGACTCTTCGTCAATGGTATATTCGACACCTTTTTTTTATCAAAGAAAAATAATTCAGTGAGGTCACAACTTGGGCCAACAAAGTATTAAGTGTATGACGGAACCCCCTCGAGAGACTTACCCCAGGGCCAAGCCAAAACTGGCTTCCACGGAAGACCTAGCTCTAATTTGACCATGACCTGAGGTGTGTTTCATAAAAGAAAGACACATTCCATCGTATTAGAAAAAAGATTTTGGAAACCCAAAAAATGGGGGTCCTCTATCCGCAAACCAAGGCAACTGGCAGCAAAAAAACAAGTAAACATCAACATACCTTGGTCTTGACAAAGGTTGGATCCTTTTGGTCGGGTTCAAAGGTCAATTTTTTGACACTGTATTTCGTGATGAAGCTCCCAAGATTGGCCAAATTGGTAATGAACCGATCCCGTCCATCAAAGGACACAAAGGGATCACTAAAGGTACAATCTTCAGTATAAATGAGGGCATCAACCTCGCCCGATAAAAAATAGGACCGATCGAAATCGTCTTGAATGCGTTGCAATGTCTCTTGGAGCGACGACGGCGGCTGGTCCAAGGAAATTGTCATTATTTCATTGTCTCCTTTGGCTTCTTTTTGTTTTTGTTTTCCAAATAGATTGCCAAAGGCTTCGACGCCGTACCAGGAAGCTTTGGAAAGAAGGTCCACCTTTTTTTCATCTCCATCCTTTTGAGTGGCCGACATCTTACTTTTCCTCGCGGTGAAAGCAAAATGCTCGGCTGGGTTATCTCGTGTGCTCAGGCTGCTGCTTGCAGTTGAGAGGCTAGTTGTTGTTGGCCTCGACGGCACGGTAAATGCAGACGCATGGCTAGACAGTAATAGTAAAACACAGCAAAAGATCAGCGGCGATCTGATCAGCAACACTTGCTGTAGAGATTGAATCTGCATCCTGGAACTTTTTCCTTCTTGACTCGCTTGTTGTAAATGGAAGGAAAGTCGACTTGTACAGCCAATGAATTGTGAAAATCAGAGCACACACTTCAAAACAAGTTCGACTGAGATCTCTTTCGCTATCTTTTTTCTTGACTAGGGACCCTGTCACACTTTCTTTCGGAGATTAGGCAATTATTGCTGTGGTTGTAGCCGTAATAGCTAAGTAACACCCTCTTATGATGAGTGGAAGAGATTCTAAATCAAACCAACTACAGTACAAACACAGCTATCGTTTCGGAAAACATGCAAAATGTGAAACAAAGATACCGCCAACTTGTAATGCGTCACAAGATTATTTGTGTAGTAATGGTACACTTTCTACGTGAATCGTGGAATAGACTCAAATACATCCTTAAGGAAACGTCCTCTTATTTAACACGTAATTAACTAGAGAATGTCACATAACACCAATTTGGCGTTGCGACAGTAAAAATTTGGTCGCCTTGCTCGGAGAAGAATCCCGTAAAGGGACGTTTGCGCGTTTCCGATTGATGAATTCCGGAATGTCATAGTGTTAGTTCTACGGCTTAGCAAATCACCAGAATGTCATGCACAGAATGAGTAGGAATGGTAAAATCAGCTATGTGGTTAGTTAGACAAGCACAGCATGTGGTGCCTCACATTATCAAATGTATCGAAATGGTACAGTGCGAGAGCATAGTCTACTAGTAGGTAGCAGTCATTAGCACAGCAAAGACAGCGTGCACAGTGGTTTCTCCATAAAATCAAATTCAACGACGATGACAATCACGCGGTGGATAACCACCAAAATCTCCCTGATAATAGCGACCATGATCTTCATGATGGTAGCTGCGGCGGTCGTCATAGCACGGAGGTGGAGGAAAGTGTCCAGCGGGATAGCTGGGTGGATAAGATTGACGATGTTCTTCGTGTCGCGGAGGTGGACGGGGAGGAGGATAATGCTCCATTGGATAATCATGATGATGCGTTGGTGGAAAAGATCGACCATGGCGACGAGGAGGACGAATAGGCGACAAAGGCGGCCCAGAATGAGAGGAATTCACAAACGACTCTTTCATTCTTTGATTTTCTTGTTTGAGCCGAAGCATTTCATTTTCTTTTTTGAGTTGCTCTAATTCCGAGTCGAGATCTACAATTCAATTGTCGACCATGGCCTGCTCCTTTTCCTCTTCAAACACAACTCGTCGCTTTTTGGAAGCATGCTCAAATGCCGCTTCATTGCCAGGTGCCATCGGCTTGGTTTCCACAACAACATAATCATCGGGTAATTTCTTTTTGGCAATTGACTTCGAGGACGTCGTGTCATTCACACAAAGTGCACGGTTGGCTTTGCGTTCATTGCAATCACCAGCATGATCTTTTTGGCTATTCAGACTGCGGTGGCGAACCTTGGCGGCAACATTTGCTGGCAACACAATGAGCAATGCAAAGGGCTCGAAGCGCATGACCGGCACACTGTTCCCATGCATCTGCTCCAGCATGAAAAGCAATCTTCTTGCACAGAGCTCGATGTTTTGATGGACCTAGGTTCCAATTTGATCGGTCTTTCCCATGACCTGATTCGGCGTACCAAATTGGTTTACCAAACTCTTTCGCAAGTTTACCTCCTTCCTTTGTGTCACCTTGCATGACAAGACGACCATAAAACTTCTTGGCTCGTGGATGACAATGTCGGATGAAATGACAAAAAACAGCAAATGGATCCCAACAGTCATGGTGTGGCGTTTCCACGAAAGTAAGTAGCACGTCTTGATCTTTTGGCAACGTAGTTGTCTTCATGTTGAGTTGCAGTGTCTTCGAAAATGGGATCTTGACTCCAGCCCAACGCAATCCAGCTAACTCCGGTCCATCTTCCACCGTGCACTCACCAATGTAGACATTCTCTATGTCTAAATTGATATGTTCGGATGAGCCGCGGAGTCCACAATAGTACCCAAGAACAAAGATAACACAAATCAAGCAATGTTCGGGGTCATCATAAGGCTTGAGAGTGCCATCTCTGATAGCTTGAATGAATTTACGGACAAGTGTCTTCTCTACTCGAGCACGCTTACTACCAGTTCCGAAAGAAGGATCCTTCTTACGAATGTCGGCCCAAGTCTTCTTCATGACACCGTGGAAATCCCCTTTCTTGTTGAAATCTTCATTGAACACACACTGAATGCCTTTCCGATTGAACAAGCAAGCAAGCTGTTGCATCATCTTGCAGAACGAGATAGGCTGAATAGCTTTGCCTTTGTTGGATCCCGACAAGCATTGCCATTTCATCCCACAAAGAATAAAACACTTGTTCATTATCTCATGCTTGTCAGGTGATTTCTCTCCTCCACACGCAGCATACAGAGAGTGATCGATGGAGTTGTGTTCACTCAAATTGTACGGATTGACGACTTTCTTGTTAGCTAGAGGAGCAAGAATGTCACCACCAAATTCGGCAAGCGTTTGAAAGAATCTTTTCTCGTATCGAAGTTGAGCATTGTCATACTCCTTTTTGTTTTTACCTTCATCACATTCATCAACGAATTTGACTTCGTCAACAGCAAGTCCGGTGCCAGAAAGACCATGCGTGCGGAGTTGAGCTGCAATGTCTGCAGCAAGATTTGAAGTAGGATGATTGCTAACGTGTTGTTGTTGATCGCTTACTCTTCCGTCCACACGCAAAGAACCATCTGCATCGCGTCCGATCAAGCCATGACAGTTGTCAACTTCCTCCGCAGCTGTGGTGTTGACAAAGTTAGCATCCGTTGGAACGAATCCTCCAGCAAGAACGCTTGCTGCGTCAAGAGCATTTTGCGTGTAAGTGATGTTGTTGTCGGTGTTGTCGTCTTTTGTTTCGTCTTCTTCGTTGTCAGAATCAAAATTGTTGACATCCAACGTGCATTCTTCTTCCGCTTGACTCGCCATGTGATCTTTCAACGCGCAATCATCATCATTGTCAGGCATGAGCTGAGATGGGTTGTCAAGCTGCGGACGGCACTCGTTGATTTCAAACGTGTCACCAGCAAACGTGTCAACAGCAACTCCGGTCTCGTCTTCATCAAAAGAATGACCTCCGTTCATCAACGGATGGTTCCGATCATCAATGACGAAATCAGAGCAAGTTGTGTTGTCTTCCTGAGTAGAAGATGGGTTGCTTCTTGTGCCGGGACGACGGCATGCAGGCGCCATGGTCTCACATCTATTTCTAATTTTGATTGCTTCAGTGCAATAAACTCCATTTGCATGGTGTTTCTAACAAACAAGGTTTGGTGTTCCTACGGCTACGGAAAAGCAGTGCTGATCCTACGAGTAGCATTCTGGAATGCATCCAATCACCAATTCAAAAACTTCAAACCACTACAATTTGCTTAGGCGACAATCTACAATTCAAATGCCACTGCGATTCACTTAGAAAGTGTGCCATTTCCTACACAAACAATCTGCATACGCATTACTATCATAATGCGTCATCGGAATGGTGCGTCTCGGTGAGACCACGCTTGGCCTCTCACCCAATAACAGCAGTAGACCTCGACGCTGTGAATCTCGCAGCAAACCTCGTTCCACTCGGTTTGCTGCTCTATTCCCCATTCGCTGACGCATTGTTGATTAGAATGACGGATTTGACGATGGTGACGTTTCGATCACGTATTGACCCGGGACTGCGATTTCGGGTTCTGAGAATTGGGGGCCAATAATACTGTTACTTCAGTAGGGCTCAGGTTACTGTATTCAATTTGGCTGGGTAACTTTTTGCTTCTTCTTTCGCCGCGCAGTAATTAATATCTGGAAACCATTATGACCGTCACCGGCGCCTCGATAAGAGACCACTGACTTGACAGTAAATTAAACGATGAATAAATGAATCACCATTATTTTATATTAGACTGTCACATTGGACAAGCTCTTCCTGGCTCATTGACCAAGAGACCGTCGTAACAAGGGAGCCAGTGCCTTTTCTTGGTTAGCAAGGGATTGTCTGCTACCTACCAAAAAAGAAGAGCAAAGCAATCGAGCCGCCATCCAGAAAACCAGGAAGAGTTGTGGCCATACAACAGTGAAGAGCACAACACAACACAAAAGCTAGCTAGGAATCAACGCCATCCACTTTCCATCAACACTCACTAAGGAGGCCCTACATCATGTCGAAACCCGGTGGCAAAAATAGCTTGGAACGGGAACAATCCATTCATCTTCGAGACATTTTTGGGTCTACCTACTCTTTTGACGACGACCCAAATGACTTGCTGTTGGAATGCAGTGTCCCCTCGGTCGCACGCAAGGAGCCCATCGTACGGTCCTCGTCCTTTCGGTCGACGAGCACCATGAGTACATTGACCGACGCAGGAGGAGGAGGAGGAGGAAGTCGAGGACGAAGCATCCAGCGGTCGTCCTCCTTCAATCCCCGTACCAAAGGTGGTAGAGACGGCAATGGCAGTAAAAGTCCCATTCGGAACCTCAGTCCTACACGTACATCGGCTCAAGCCATGAAATCTCTGAGACTGCGCAAAAACACGCGAGAAGCGCAGAAAAAGGCCATAGAGGAAGGTCCCGCGAAAAAGAAGGAACCACAAGAAAGCGATGGTATTGCCAAAAAGTCCTTTACCTTTGTCCCAACAGAAGCAGAATCGGAGGATGACGACCCTCTTCTCGGTTCGAGCAGTCGCATGAGTACGAGTAGTCGTCGCATGGGTACGAGCAGTCGAATGAGTCACAGTCGTGCCAGTCGCCGCACGAGACAGGATTCGTCCGAGGAATTTGGACAACAATCACCCACATCCTCTACTACGAGTACGTTAAAATCCAGAAAAGCAGCCTCACGACAATCTGTCTCGGGCAATCCGTACAATCCCAACGATTTGGAAGCTGCGGCCACAAAAGCCTTTCAGGATTCCTTTTTCAAAGATGAACCCTCCGAAGGAAACGAAAGCATGACATCTGGCCGTAGTCACAGTAAAAGTGCTCCCATCGTGGTGGCCACGGCGGGTCCTGGTTCTGGAAGACCCATCCAAAGCCTGTCACGATCCAGCAGCGAGGGAAGCATGTCTGTAGATCGTGATGATGATGACAATGATAATGACGATCACAACAGCATGAAGGCTTCGTTGATACCGGAAACGCCACGACGAACCTTTTACTGTAGTTGTGCCATTGGGATGACCTTCCTCGTGGCCTTTGCTTTGATCAACGTCTTTAGCATTTTCGTGTGGAATCCAAAAGATCTCATTCCCGATATTGTCAATTTTGGAGATGTCGCCGACGGATTGTCGTCCGCCACTTCCTCGGCCGCGGGCAAGTTGAGTTTTGATGATTTGGGAGATCTCCCGCCATCCACACTCGAGGCGATTCAAAGTCGCAATGCCGAAGTTCCACAATTCATGGCATTTTCCTGGCTGCAAGCGGATCCCAAGTGGCCCGAGTACAGCATTGATCGTCGTCGGCAACGCTTTGCCTTGGCAACCTTGTACTTTGCCACCAATCCACCGCTGCAGCATCAATGGTCGTACATGGGGGCGTGGTTGTCCGCCAGTGTCCCGGAATGCCATTGGCTCCAATCCATTTCGTACTTGGAAAATCCCAATGACCCTCAACAAGCAGCATTAAATCTGTGTGTTGTTGTTGCTAGTACCAATTCTACTGCTGCAGCAGCTGGGCCGCAAGCAATGGCCCAACTGGCCGACGAAAATGGTGACAACATGGTTTTAAACTTGCCTCTGGTACACAATCAATTGGTGGGTGAGCTGCCATCGACAGAATTAGAAGCCATGTTGCCAGATCTAGTCAAAGTACATTTGCAAAAAAATCCAGGCCTGACGGGACAACTGCCAGCGACGTGGTGTTCGGCCGAAATTGATTTGAAATTTGATTGTGCCAAAGATGGGGAGGGTGGTTTGTGTGGGTGCGATTGTCCCTGTTGAGTGCAGGTATGGTGTGAAAGACAACCACGATAGACGCATACTGTAGCATGTCGAGACATTATTCCAGCTGCATGCGTCGCCCGCAAAAATCGGACAACTGCCTGAGCGTAGTGTCGTCCATCCTTGGCGCTGCTTCACAATGCGGCAGCAAGCATCGCCCCACGTCGTGATACTACTCGCAGCCGTCGCAACCGACCGGCACTATTGTTAAGGAGATTGGGGACATGCTGTATTTCACAGTTAAATGCCGCAGGGTGGCATACAACAAGGCCGAAGAAATCTCCATGTCGGTGAACTGGTTACGGTGACAATAGCCAGATTGGCATCTCAGCACGCATGATTTCTGTTGGAAACTCAATGACTAAATTTAATCTGTTGCATGCCAGCCAAATAGATTAAATAAACACTCTTTTTATAGCCCGGTAGTGCTCAAATACTTTGCCGAGGTAATAATTAAAGCAAATACCATCATGTATGCGACTATGGACCACGAGGGTGGAGGGCAATTATGAGTCGTCCGTTTGGATGCTTCCGAACTCCGATGCAGTGCAGCTATGATAGGCAAGTAAAGTAGAAATGCTCGGAGTCAAGTGTGCTGTTTCCTCGGCAGTAGAGAGTTCCGCCATGAGTCGCCAAGACAAGCTTGCTTCGTTGCTTCACGGTCACGTAGCCAATGAATTCATCTGTCTCCAATATTATCCTGGGAGTGTTCGAAGGTTTTCAATGCCGGCGCGTCACTTTTAGTGGCATGCCATCTTTGGGGCGCAGCAAGAGATTGTCTTCGAACTCAACCTTGGTGGTCCCTTGTGGAAAGGAGAATTCAAACTGGGTCGCCACCAGGAGTAAGAAAATTTGGCCTTCCAACAAGCTCAAGGGTTTTCCAGGACACGCATGCGGCCCGTTTTGAAAAGTATGCAGAAAGGGCTCCGCGTCTTTTGTGGGGACACCCCATCGACTGGGAACAATATCATCTGGTTGCTCTAGCTGAAGGGAGCGCTGCAAGAGTAGATTGGGGAAAAAGAAGCCGCATCCCTTGGGAAAGCCATATGTCGCTCCATTGCTTGCCGTCACGACAATATTTTCGGTGCATTCGCCACCCAAAGCCGGGGCCAAGGGATACAACCTGATTGCTTCCAGAAAAAAGTTCTTGACGAAATCTGCCTTCTCCATGGCTTGCTTTACTTCGACAGGATTATAGAAATCATTTCCGAGCAGTTCTTTTCCCATGATAGCCATTTGGTGTGCCAAATCTTGTCGTTCGGCCATCATTCCCATGCTAAAGGCCAAAGAGTGAGCTGTCGTTTCAAAACCCGCTTGCACAAAGACACGTGCCTCAGCAATCATACTTGCCACACCACCTTGACGAAATCTCGGTTCCGTTCCTATTAGCGTGGCCATGACGGACCCCGGTTTGCGATCGGGGTGGATTGGTTGTAATCCATTGTATTCGTCCAACAGACGCTGTATTTCGTTCTTGACAACTCCATCAATGTCCCTCCAAGCCTGTTTCTTTCGCTGTTCCATTTGATACGACTGCGTTCCCGGAAAATACTTGGCAATGGCAAACGTGGGAGTAAATAAAGAATATCCCAAACATTCCATGAGCGTTCCGGCGGCCTCTCGTAGATTTTCCGCGTCAAACTTCAAATCTCGTCCAAACAAAAAGTACAAGACGACACCCACAGCCGCTCGCGTGGTCAGGAGATCGACCGCAACAGTTTCTCCGTTGTCCGCTGCTTTTCCCAATGTTTCACACAAACGCTTTCCTTCCTCGACGACCTTTTCCACCAAGCCTCTTTGGGAAGCCATCATGGAGGATTTTTGGAAGGATTTTATGAGCGCCATTTTTCGCCATCGCCATTCCTCTCCCACGAGGCCTGTTACTCCCACCCCCACAATGCTCTGGGTTGCCTTTTGAAAGGCCGCATTTCGTGTCGTAAAAGTACTGGGAGGACGGTACATGTTGGCACAGGTGACCGTCAAGTACTTGACCACTGCAGGATCATTGATCCAAATTTGGGTGGGCACAATGCCAGGCAAGGGAGACGGAATGGAAAAACAGTCGCCATACTTGTCGCGCGTCGCTTTTTGATTTTCTGCCTTGGTACACCCAGATAAAAATTCGGCGAAGGAAGGTCCCGGGGGAGGCAAGGGGGAAAGCTTGTCTTCTTTTTTCTTGCGCCACTGAAGATACAAGAGGGTGCCAACAGACACGCTGCCAACGATGGCTACCACAGATACATTAATGTCTCGCCAGCGCATTGCTACAATGGTGCGAAAGGAATGGTCAAGAAAAGTCTACTACAGGAATACAAGCCAGCAGAGCCACTGTTTTTCAATCTTGGTGTTATGAAAGAATGAATCAATGATTGTGAATATTGAGAAGAGCCATCGTCTAGCTAGACGCCACCACAACAACAAAGATCATTGTCATCGTCATCAAGCAAGCAGAGCGTCATCCAGGGGGGGAAAAGGCGAGAATTTTAAATTCATTGAGACAGTGTGCTACCTTTACGACAGAAATGTAGGGATAGTGTTTAAAATTTCTTGTATGCTTTCGTCTCCAAGCTTGCATGCCTCCTAATACATCTGTTGTTACTGAAACTGTAGCTTTAGCTTTTTTTAAGATGTAGGTTTATGTTGTTCTAAGTAAAAATATTTCTTACAGTACAAGCAGAATGTGCTGTACAAATAGGCATTGGGAATTCAAAGACGAGTACACTTGTTGTGTGATTCTGTTCTGCATGAGCAAGCCTATCACATGGGACGGCAGCATTTCAAATTAGTCTATTCATTTATCTTTTCATTCGATTTCCAGAAAGAAAAAGCATAGCCGACGCCAAAGCAATCGAAGGTATCGCTATGGCGAGAACGAGTAACCCAGCTTTCTCCTTGCGTTTCCTCCTCACATGGGCTGAGATATCCTTTTGTGGATTGGCGGAAAAAGTTGTAGCATTCTTCGAACAAGTGCAGTGGCGAAACTTGACAAGGCTCTTCGAGTCGTCACGATGAATGCCCCCACAAATGGCCACGGATCGGATCTTAATACTCCCAGTCCCCACAAGATGGAGTTTCCCATTCAAAATAAGCCTCGGTTCCAAACCAAAACTACCCGCATCGGATACGAACAGGCAGTCTTCGCCTCTATTACATCGAACAAACAAATCATACTTGATTTCCATTCGCACAAGGGAATGAAAATAAATCATCACCCTTCCATTTTTGACGGGGGAGTCCTTGGGTTCGCCAATGGCGTCAAAGGCTGCTTGGAGATTATCAAAGATGTGCATTGTCATGTACCGATTAGGATCTACTATTTCATTAATAACCTTTGGATTATTTTGTAGCAAATGCCGTAACTTTATGGCTTGCATGGAATCCGAGACCACCACATAGGCATGATCGGCAGTTTCTTCTAGGCCATAGTGATACGCATACTGTATAATCGCCAGCAATGATTCTGGCGTAGTGGCATGGAATAGAAGTTCTGCTCTGTGGACTTCCAATTTTTGTTCTTCTGCTTGTGCTAGTAGAGCTATTTGGTGCGTTTGTTTTCTCACGTTATAACTATGCCACGAGGTAGCAGCAGCCGTCAAAAACGAGCTTGCTGCCAGCAGTGGAACACCAACAGAAGCAGCCGATCGAAAGAGTTGGTGTGCCGCGGTCAAAGTTTGATCGGCAGGACCATCCCGTTGCCATGCCTGTGCCAAATTGCGGGCCGCCACACCATAGTGATCCCCATACTCGTCCATGTGCTGACTGAACCGTTCGGCACTATCGCCAACACATAGGGAAGCGTACCCGAACTTGTCCTGCTTGTCGGCTGCCTTATTATTAGTATTGGACTCCTTCATGATGGTGTACTCAAAAATGTTGAACTGCAACAAAAAGTCTGTTCTCGGTCTGCTCTATCGATTTGCAAGCAAGTGCACTGCAGATGCTACTCCACTACAGTAGTACTCGCAAAGTATAACATGTACGTATATAGTATAGTATGGTGCCACACAAAAAAAGATATTGGGATCCATTGATTCATCATCATGGATGGACGGATTGGATGGATCGAGGTGTGAAAAATTTGAAAATTGGATCTTCTTTGCTGTTCTTGTGTCTGGGCGTCTGTCCAACCACACTTAGACGCACTACAGCTCGAGGTTGCTGATATCCATGCAACCATGCAACGATATCGGCATATCACACAAAAACGAAAACAAACGAAAACTTCAAAATCAATCAATGAATGTAGTAGTCCAAAAAATAGAGGAACAGAATCAAATGTGCTCGAGCTAAAAGTCAATTTTCCATGCAATAATATACAAGGACGACAAGCAAAAAGTAGACTAGAAGGAAAGGCGGCGACAAGATGATGGATGGAGAAACAGTGTTTGATGATATGGCCGTGGCTGCCTCGTTTGCAGCGCTAGTTTACACGCCTCCTCCTGTGGTTGCTACCATCATGAAAGATCCCCCAGCTACTACTGGTACTGGTAATACTACAATCACCAATGGTGGTGATGATGAACCGGCAAGAAAGGCAGACGACAATGAAATTGACTTGGGCAGTGAACAAGATGATTCCAGTAGTGACAGTAGTAGCGATAGCAGTGATGACGAAAATGACGACGAGAAAGACGCCCCTAAAATTGTGGATTTGGAAAAGGAACGTTCCGAACTGGAACGCATGCAGCAGGGGAAAAAGGGCCGCCGAAAAAATGGCAACCATAACGACCACGATGACGATGAAGGGGGTACAAGTGCCCCCAAAACCGAAAATGAATTGGATTCCTATCGAACCCCCCTGTCGGAATTGGAACAGCAATTTCAACTGGATTTGACCGTCCAAGAAAAAGACTACACTTCCAAAACTCCTTCTCAGGAGATAAAATTATGTTTGGCCGGGAATGTCAAGGCCCATATGGTCCAAGATCGAACTGTGATTGTCGAGTGCTTTGCTCCTCCCAAAGATACTGGAACCTTTACTACCCAACCACTCGACGAAGGAAGTCTGTTGGTGTTTCGAATGGAACTACCTGCTGTCGATGATGATGTTGACAAAGACAACGACAACCAAGACAACACTGCAACAACACAAACAACCAAGGAAAAGCTCATCCCACTGGGCAAAGTGTTTGAAGTCTTTGGTCCTGTTCGACGACCCTTGTATACCGTACGGTTGCCTTGTAAGCAGGAAAAGAAAAAGAAAGCACAACCCCTCGGCAAAGTTGTGGTAGATCAATTGAAAGATGCCAAAAACGAGTCTACTGCAAATCAATCAGCAAGTGCCAACGATGAGTCTGAAAACCAACCCGACACTGCCAAAGATCCCGCGAAGCAACCCGACACTACCAACGATCTCGCCAAAGTTGCAGTTGTGGGGGGTGAAATGGATGGTGGCGATGACGACGAGGCAAAAGGCAAAGCCGTCGATGACAGCACTGCGTCCGATACTAAAAGCAATGGAAAAGAGGAGCAGCAGACCCACAACTTGGACTCAGACAGCAAGCATCCAACCAACCATGGCGAGGAGGAGGAGGACCATTGGCTGGCGGACGGAAAGTACACTTTGTTTCTCGCCCAAAACCCAGAACTTGCAATCTACTACGTTCAAGATGCGGCCAAAATGATTGATGCCCAAGCCATCCTTCGAATGAGTGCCAGAGGATGTGGTAAGTTTGTCGTCTATATATTTTTGGATCCTTCCATAATTACAGCTCGATACTTGTTCGACTCACTAACGATACATCTTGTTGCTTCTTCCCCCTCGAAAAGATGCATCGAATGTGTATGATGAGGAAGTTCTAGATGTCACCGAAATGTATTTCAGTGATGACGAGGAAGAACGGCAATTGAAGAAGGCAAACAAGAACCGTAAACGTCAAGACGAGTCGGCAGTGAACGATGATCCGAGGGACAAGAAACCTCGTCCACCAAAGCAGAGGCAACAGAGAGGGAAACAAGGATACAATAGCAATAGCAATGGCAACGGCAACGGCAACAGACAGTTCCCTGCACAACCTCTGCCAACAGGCTTTGCGCCACAACAACCCACTAGGTACAATCCTACTCTCCAAGCCCAACCATACCAAACTGGCCAGGCTCGCGGGGTGATTCCGCCGCCGCCGCCTCCACCACCACCTCCTGGTGGGGCGTACCCAATCAACGCAGCTGCCCAACCAATGCATAACCCAATGCAGCATGGCTATTCGCAGCCACAACAACCGTGGAACTATGCCGCCAATGCACAACAGCGTGGAGGTTTTTCATATCAGCAGCAACAACAGCAGCCTCCCTACCAGCAGCAGCCCTATCCACAGTACCAGCAACAACAACCATATCCTCCTCAAGGCTACCATCCTCAATACGGCCAGCCCCAACAGATGCCACCCATGTATCCTCCCCAGCAGCAAATGCCCCCAGGGTCTATTCCCCAGCAGCAGCAGCAGCAGCAGCAGCAGCAGCCAGGTCAAGCTCCAGCTCCAGCAGCACAAGATCATTCCGACACTGTCTACTATGATTACACCTAAGGCTATTGTAATCATTGCATTACTTCAAAGAAGTGCCTGGCACCAACCGCTATTTATGCCCGGTCATAGAAATAAATTTACGAGCCGTAACAGTTATAACATTTCTTGCTAAAATCCATAGAATTAGCCTGCCACTTCGTCTTGTTCCTCAAAGGTCGTATTGTGAAAGGGTTCTCCCTTGCCTCCTTGGCCACCCGCACTATCATCGATCGAGTCAACATGCAAAAAGGCACAACCTCGTCCCCGTTTGCAGCCTTCCAAATGATGGGCCAGACAATGTTGCGAATGATCCTTGTGTTTCCATTCCTCCAGCTGCTGTTTTTGATCCAGAGACTTTAAGCGAACAATTTCGGATCGTGTCGGCACGGCGGCTCCCAATCTCAAATAATAGTCCAAGTCGTCTTTGCTTTTGCCTTCTCGTTTGGCTTTTCGAATCATGCGTGCTTCGTAGGCCTTGCGTTTGCCTTCTTCATGACGTTTCCGTTCCAAGGCTTCTTTTTCTTGCTTGGCCTTTTCTCGATCAAACATAAACAGTTCTGGCGTGTCACGATACTTTTGGCATTGTTGAATCACGTTCACAAGCTGTGCATGATCGGTACATTGCAAACAATCTTCCATGAGTTGGTACATGTTCAACGTATCCCGAAGCATACGGCGCACATGAAAGATTTTGGTCCGCATCGTCGTGGGACCAAAGTGGTCTGCCAACGTCATGTACTCTTTGGCCAACGCAATTTTATCATTGGCCGTTTCATAGAGCTTGGATATAGGAATGTTTGTTGTTGTTGCAGTTGATGGGGAAGCTGTAGATGGGGAAGATTCGGAGGATGATTTGGAAGAGCTGCCGTTGGATACCTGTTTGGCTTTCTTCTGTTCCTTCTTTTCTTCCACTTCCAAGGCATGAATGGAGTCTTCGACATCACTCCGAACGGCCAGCTTTTTTCGTTGCTCGTCATTGATAGAACCGTCACCTCCCAAGTCCACCCTTTCTTGTATTCGTTCAATTTCCCGCAGCTTTTTGAGAAATTTTCGTTTCTTTTTGTTGAGTTGTTCCATCTTGTTGTTGTCACCACCGTTTGGCTGTTTGTCGATTGTTGTTTTGGAAGCATTCCCACAAAGTACAAGTGGATCTACGACGGATACAGTCTTGTCGGAATTTTCCTCGGCATGTCGACACGGCAGAAACAGAGCCGGATTATCGAGAATACCTTCGGCACTCATAATTCCATCGGCATGGGTCAATTTCAAATTATTCTCCACATCCTCCGGAGTAATGACGTTGCCATTGGCAATAATGGGTATTCCTGGAACCTGTTCCTTAATTTTGGTCACTTGATCCAACAAGGCGGGTCCATCTCGAGCCCCCGGCCCTTTGCGTTCCCAACTGGCGCGATACCGAGCATGAATGGCAATCAAACTGGCTCCGGCATCCTTGAGTTGTTGACACAACTCCATGGTTTGTTCCAGGGTCTCCAACAATCGAATCTTGACAAAAATGGGGACTCGCCCTTGCGCCGCTTGGGCTCCCGCTTGGACGATATCCAACACGAGTTGTCGATCGGGCGGATCCAGCAAGTAACTTCCAAAATGGCCCACATAGGCCGTTCGTTGGGGGCTGCAGCAGAAGAAAAAAATGTAAAATAGGAATTAGAGGAAAACAAACAAACCCACAAATACCAATAATAGTTGTATCCTTGGTGGTACGTACCATCCCAAATTCAAATCCACGGCATCGCATTGTCCTTGGACCAGCTCGACGGCTCTTGCAAAATCCTCGGGTGTATTGGCACTGAAATGACAGACCAAGGGCCTGTCAAAGGGCGTCGTTTGAAATTCCGCCGCGCGATAGTTGGCATCGGAGACAAATTGCGTGGAACTCATCATGGGCGTGTACGCCAAGTGAGCCCCGTATTTGCGACACAACAATCGAAAGGGCAATTCGGAGGCGCCCACCATGGGAGCCAAAATGAACTTGTACTCAAAGTTCATCAAGGGAGAACTACTTGTGGATTCGGATGCTTCTGTTTTCCGTTGTTTCTCCTGTTTGCTCTTTTTCTGTAATTTTGCATCGGCAGATTCATCCTCACGACGACGCTTCTTCTTGTCCTTTTTCATTTTCTTCTTTTCCTTGCGCTCTTTTTTCAGCTCCTTTTTCCGTTTTTTCTCTTCTTTGGCATTGTCCGTCGATTTACCATTGGATGGTTCATCCGTTCCATCACGATGTTTCGAAGGCATACTTATGGATTTTTCGTGCAATGCCTTGGCTCTTTCATTTAGTTTGTCAACAGTAGGTGCGGTGCATCCATTGATTTCTGTGAGAAACAAAGACAGATCTTGGTCGTTGTTTTCAAACCGATGATAAGGATGGTCCTCGAGGACAAGTGTACGACGGACAGACGTAAACCTCAATCATAAGAATGATAAACTCACTCAAATTCCTCCATTTTTTCCCGCCACACTCATCATCGTGTCGATGGTGTCAGTCTGCGCCTGTGCTGTACCTTTTTCCTTCCTCCCAAACACTGATTTTATCACCTCATTCATTCCATATAGTACTAGCTAGTATAGTAGAGTAGATCCATTGATCCATACTCACGTACGAAACCACCGCTCCCATAAAGTACCAGTCATGGTCTCATTCTTTGGGAAAGATCCTCCTCCTCCTCCTCCTCGACCATCTTTACTACTGCTCGTCGCCACTGTCGTACTGGGATTTTTCTCGGTCCAGATCGAGTCCTTTGGCAGTAGCAGTAGCAGTATGACGACACCACCCATCGAAAATACACTGGGCGCCGATTTGTTGAAACAAATTGTACTGGATGCGGCGGAACTTGACACCCAACAAACTCTTGATGTTAAAGGAATCGTCTGGTTGGAACACGTCAACTTGGTGGTCGGTGACAAGGCCCTGGCACAACGATTTTATATTGACTTGTTGGGGTGCACGCCCGATAAGTCTGCCAGTTTTCATGTCAACATGGGACAACAACAATTTCATTTGGCCCAAGCCAAGGACGGTGAACATGTCCAAGTCATTACCGGCAGTATTGGATTAGCGGTACCCAGTATTGCTACGATCCAACAACGGATGGAAACAGCCTTGCAAGACGAAGCTGATCTTTGGAAGGACACCTTGTTGCAGGTGATTCCCTGCAGCGATAACAACGACAACAACATGTTGACGGTGATTTGTCCTTGGGGCAATCGATTTCATCTCTATGATTGTCAATTAGAAGCGGAAAATCTCACGCCCGCCAGCAATTCTCCCCATAAAATGGTCAAACTGCACGATACCGGTGGAACGTACGACGCCAAACGCATGGCCGTCCGAGGGCAACCGGGAATAAGGTATATTGAAATCAAGTGTCGACCCGGTTCCACGCCAGCCATTGCTCAATTTTATCAAGATACCCTGGCGTGTACCGTCACGGGTCCCCAAGAAGGTATCGCCTGTGTTTGTGTGGGACCCGGGGTTCATTTGGTGTACACGGAAGAGGACCAATTGTCGCAAGCCGACGAAGATGCCATGCAGGGTGTCCATATATGTATCTATGTCCAGGATTTTGAGGGCCTCTATGCGCGCCTATCGGCCCAAAACGTAATTTGGACCAATCCGCGCTTTACTCATTTGGATTCGTGCGATACTTGGGAAGAAGCGAGAGCCTCGCGAACCTTGCGATTCAAAGATATTAAGGATGGGCAAAAGAAAAAGGTACTCGAGTTGGAACATGAAACTCGTCCCATGAGACATGGACAATACATGAAAGTACCATTCTACGAACCAAGATAAATGACAATGTAGTTATGCAACAATGCATGTGAAAAAGTTCGAATGGCCCACGCTTTTTTGGTAAAACCAATGTTTGGACGTTCGAAGAATTAGAAATCGAAATGCAGTGACTTTTAATCTCCCTCCCCATGTGCAGCGTTTCGTACTTTTTACTTTCTAAATGAGTTTTAAAACATTGCTTATACTCCAATCCACTGCTACTCCTTTTTGGACAGCCGTTCGTCATCTTTCGTAGAAGCTTCCTTCATTTTCACCTCCATGTCGGAATATCGATCCATTAACTCGGCCATGACATCCTCGGCATTCTTGTCACTACTGCTGGTTGTGGTTGATTTGACATGACACATTTCTTCCACCACCTCGGCATTGATACCGACGGTATTGACCAAATATTGGCGTGGATCCAATACGGTTCGATTCTGGACCGCCAATCCTTGACACACCACTTGCGCTCGAATCCGTCCTGGATCTTTCTCCGTGGGTGGATATCGAAAGGTATGATACAACCACATGTGTCGTTCGTCAATGTGGGCAATAAAGGTATGAACTTCAAACTTGCGAAAGGCGGGTCGTATTTCTCGTCGAAATCGAACGGCCGTTCCTCCCACCATGAATCCCACCTTGTCTTGATACATGGACGTCATCAACCCATTGTACGCACAGAGTTCCCATCGAGCATATTCGGCATGCAAGAGATAGGAAGCATTGTTCATGTGCAGTTGATAATCGCAATCAAACAAGCCGGCGCGACACTCCGACACAAAGGGATTGGCTTCTCCAATGCCACCCAACAGGGCGGCACTCGTCCCGTCCTGACGACGACGCGCCAATCCTTTGCCAATGGCATACAAGGTACGGGGGGTATGCATAAGGCCCATGATTGTATTGTGGATGAATGTCTTTTTGGTATGTGATTTTTGTGTAGTAATTTGGCTGTAGCTAAAGGCGACGAGAGCTTAGATGTAAGACAATAACGATCTATCTATAATTATCTACCTCTGCTGCATTTCAGCATGAGGGGCGGGTGATGATGCCAAGGATGGAAGAGTTTGCTCATCATCATGCACGCATCACCGTGATTTGCTTCCTTGATCGACCGGGAACTTCATGGATCTTATTCGTGGTATGCACACATGCTCGTTCGTATGCCATAGGAATAAGTAGTGTGGTGAGGGGCTCATGTGCGAACTATTTCGCTTTGCACGAATGAGTCCAGGACTCGAGGCACTCCTAAGAATTTTGGTCCCCATTTGTGTCTCACCGAAACTGGTTAACCAATTCACAATTGCTAACAAAAGCGGCCAAGCAAAGGTGCTACCTCGCATGTGTCATGCATGCGGCGAGTGCCATTAGCAGACTAGTCGGTGGTTGAAACAATGTCGACACTTTGAGCAATTGACAGTGCATTCGAAGGCCACAGAGAGAGTGCTAGCTAGCTACTGTTGAGTAGCAGTTCTGATCAGTTCATTGAGCACTTGGATGTGAATCAATTCCGCAACAACCACAAGTGGCTTCCTTGTCATGAGTGCCAAAGACATCAGCATTTCCACGGACGTCCATCCAAGCCGATGGGCAACATCCTTTGCCGACTTAGAAGAGCTGGAGCAGGACGCCATGAAAGAATTTGGATGGCACCATAACCAAATGATGATGCGTGACATCGCCAACTGCATCGTTGAGAAAAAGCGCCACCCGGAGCTTCTCACGCCATGACGAAGAACGGCCCCGATGGTCTGCCAACGGGTGCCTTTGCAACCCACTGTTGGGATGGAAACTTTCAAGAGTTTGTGAGGGGTGTTCGACAAGCATTCTTGATTTGGGACGAGAAGCCAAACCTGTGGATTTGCTCGTTTGCCTTGCATCGGGACCAACGTGCTCTCGAAGACCTGCTGAATGACAAAAAACCTCCAGGCGGACGACATGCCCTTTGTTAGGGCTCTTGATGCTGCTGAGTGGTTTGTGGTGGTTCGCAATGCCAACACAGATCTTCATAGCAGAATTTGGTGTGTTTGCGAGCTCATGTGTCACCTTGCCCTTGGAAAAGACAAACTGGGTCATGTCTCAGTCACTGGGCCTGACACCTTCTCTCATCTGCACGCAAAGTGTGAGCATGCCGTGGCATCGCATGCAGACGACAAAAATAGAATTAGGGAAAAGATCTCAGAGATTCATGGAGCGTTTGCTGTGATTGACGAGCAAATCCAACAGTTCAGGAATTTTCCCTCTGTGCACACACCCCAAGTTGCAATGGAAACAGGCCCCGCAGGCAACACTTGGCGATGCTGGTCATGCATCCGATTTCTACCCTGCAGTCCCCACAAGATCTGATGGCTAAAATGCACCGCTGGTCTTCTTCTTTTCTGCATTGTTCCGCCAAACTGCACAGCAGTGGCTGGATTCTGAGGAGGAGGTCAGGAGGGGGGGTGCTTTTTTTGTTTTTTTGTGAGACTGTTCCGAAGCACATTTGCTCCACAAACTCTAACCCTGCTGTGGTCTTTTTAACCTGGTGCCACACTTGCCCCTGTTTCATCTGCTTTGGACCTGTCACCATCATTGCAGTTGTTGTGGTGGCTGTTGCCTGTTTTGATTGGGTTTGTTGACGATCTGGTGCTTGAGCTGAACAAAAATTGGGTTGCTTGAGCATGGGCGTCTGCTGCTTTCCCATGGGCATGACATTGGACAACTGTTGATTTTTAGCCAAAATGAAAATGTGAGACTTGTGGGG
>ENA-ORBV01004421-ORBV01004421.1-microbial-mat-metagenome-genome-assembly--contig:-NODE-4421-length-27019-cov-6.621520_pt1 | contig 27019 bp, 21 predicted proteins | sample MGYA00237777_ERZ505514 | MGnify/ENA primary metagenome ERZ505514 (study PRJEB26160, sample SAMN06269048) | microbial mat metagenome | isolation source: Oligotrophic lake microbial mat | place...
GATATAACGCTGTGCACCGGACTGGCCAAGCTCTGGGCGCTCGATGGGCTGGGACTCGACACCGGGAGCGTGGCCGATATCCGGTGGCGCAATGCGGTTCGCATCTTTCCAGCCGGCGCGTTTCCGGGACTGCCGGAGTCGGCGCATGCCTAACGACGCGGCACACCGTGGAACGCCGGTACATCCCGTGACGACCGACACTTCCACTCCGCACATAAATGCAGCGTCCATAGTGCTCGACGTCAACGCGTTCATCGGCGGGTTTCCCTTCCGCCATGTCCCGCATCCCGATCCCGAGGTGCTCGTGCGCGTGCTGGCTCGCGAAGGGGTGCGGCGCGCCTGGGTGGGGCATCTTCCGTCGGCCTTTCACCGCGATCCGGCGCACGGCAACGCGGAGTTGTTCGCGTACCTCGCGCCCTTCGGCGATATCCTCCGGCCCGCGCCGATTGTGCGGTCCGACTGGCCCAACTGGCGCGACACGCTGCGCGACTGCATAGCGCAGGGGTCCCCCGCAGTCCGCATCTACCCGCAGCTCTGGGGCATCGTAGCCGGAGACGCTGGCCTCGCGCATCTGGCAGAGGCCTGCGCCGTGGCCGGCGTCGCCGTGGTGCTTACGGTTCGGTTCGAGGATCTCAGGCAGCGGCATCCGCTCGACGTCGCCGCAGACCTCTCGGCGGCCCACGTGCGGGAGCTTGCCCGCTCGGGCACGGGAGCGCGACTCGTGGTGACGGCGGCCGACCGCGAGTTCATCGAGGAAGTGCACTGGGGGTTGACCCCCGCCGAGCGCCTACTGGTCTGCTACGATTTCAGTTGGGTGTGGGGTCCGCCGACGGACGAACTGGCCATGCTGGTGCGAACCATGGGCGTCGAGCGCTTCGTCTACGGGACGATGTGGCCGTTACGCCTTGCACAGGGGGCGCGCGCAAACCTCGCCCTGTTGCCCGACGATCTGCGGGCCGGCCTGCTCGCGCATTTGTCGCACGGCGGCCTCGAAGGCGGGAATGACGACGGATGACATCCATGGCCCCGACCATGCACTCCATGCACTCCACGCAATCCACGCAATCCATGCACTTCACGCAATCCATGCACTCCATGCAATCCACGCACTCCACGCACTCCACTCTTGCACGTCGGGTGACGCGCGCCCATTTTTCGCCGCTGTTTCAGGTACTTGTGAAATCATTCACAAGGCCCATGTCATCTGTCGGATTCCCTTCTTCCCCAGCACTCGATGACGAGCAGGCGTAAGTGGGCGCTCGTGCCGGTATTCTTCGCCATTGCCACGGCGGCGACACTGCTCTCGGCGTACAGCGGCGCATCGTCATCGCAAGGCTATGCCCCACTGCAGCCGATCCAGTTTCCGCATCCCGTGCATGTGCAGACGCTGGGCATGAACTGCCTCTACTGTCATTACAGCGCGAACAAATCGCCCGATCCGGGACTCCCGGCGGTTGGCACGTGCATGGGATGTCACACCGTCATCGGGCCGAACCGTCCCGCACTCGACGGGAAGCCGGCGCGTGTGAGCGCGGAGATCAAGAAGCTTCAGACCTACGCGCCCATAGGACAACCGGACAAGTGGAAACCCGTACCGTGGGAGCGCATTCACAAGCTGCCGGAATACGTGCACTTCCCGCACATGCGCCATGTGAACGCCGGGGTCACCTGTCAGAGTTGCCACGGGCCGGTACAGGAGATGGCGCAGGTGGCGCAGTACGCGTCGCTCAACATGGGGTGGTGCATCAACTGCCATGTGAACGGCTACAAGCTGAGTGATGGTCTGATGGCGGCTGGCGACACGGCGGGCGCGAAGGCGGCCGCGAATGTCGAGCCCGTGAAGGCGCGCTATGACTGCGCCGTCTGTCACTACTAAAGGTGTCAAGCAGCATCCCGATGCGGCCGCGCGGTGCGGAGTTCCGCGACCATTCGCGTCGGGCGTTGGCCGCGCACCGTGATCCGAAAAACATCGCATACCCCGTGGCGCCGCGCCTAACGAGCATGGTTCCGGACACCGCGGTTCGTCTCGACGATCGAGGTAGCACTGCATGAGCCAGTCGACGGGGTCCGCGGGCGTCAAGCGCCGCGAGTTCCTCAAGGTGCTGGGCGCCGCCGGCGCCGTGACCACCAGCATCGGGTGTAGCCAGGAGAAAGTCGAAAAGCTGATTCCGTATCTGGTCTCTCCCGACCAGACGGTGCCCGGCGTCTCGACCTACTACAGCACCACCTGCCGAGAGTGCGCCACCGGGTGCGGTGTCGTCGCGGAAGTGCGCGATGGGCGAGCCGTCAAGCTTGAGGGCAATCCGGAGCACCCGGTGAATCACGGCGCTCTCTGCGCACGCGGGCAGGCGGGGTTGCAGGGACTCTACAACCCCGATCGCTATCGTCAGCCCATGGTGCGCGAGGGCGGAAAGCTCGTCCCCACCACGTGGGACAAGGCCCTCCCGCTGCTCAGCCAGAAAATCGGCGAGGTGCGCTCGGCTGGTCGTGCAACAAATGTCGTCTTTGTCGACCAGCATGCCTCGGGCTCGTTCGGCGTCTTTCTCGATTCATGGTTAGGCGCCTTCGGTTTCCCGGCCCATCATCAGTACGACTCCGACGCCGACCTCGCCGTGCGGGCGGCCAACACAATCGCCTACGGTGTGGCGATGCCGACGCTCGATTTTGCGGCGGCGCAGCTCGTCATCTCGATCGGAGCGGACTTCCTCGATGGTCGCGGAGCCGGCGTTCCGCATCAACTCTCCTTTGCCGACGCCCGGGCCAAGCTGCAGAATGGGCCGCGCTTCGTGTACGTGGGCCCACGCCGCTCGCTCACCGGCCTCAATGCCGATGTGTGGATTGCCTGCAAGCCCGGCAGCGAAGACGTGATCGCCAAGGCGTTGCTCGGTGCCGTTGGGGGTGCTGGTGGCGCTTCCATCAAGGACGCGGCCGATGCGAGCGGCGTGACCGAGGCGACGCTGCAGGGGCTGGCCGACGAACTCAAGAACGCACGCCCCAGTCTCGTGCTCTCCGGCGTCTCCACGCCTAACGCCGGAGTCGTGGCCACCATTGTAGCCAACATCAACAAAGCGACTGGCAGCGTCGGCATCACGGTCAAGCCGGCCGAACCGATGGGCGGCTTTACCGGCGCCGTTGGAGCGGAGCAGATGGACGCCGTGTCGCGCGCGGCGGCGGCTGGCACCGTGTCGCTCCTTTTCGTTAGGGGCGCCAACCCGGCGTACGACACGCCGAAATCTATGAAGTTCGCCGAGTCGATGGCGAAGGTGCCATTCAAGGTCTCGTTCACCAGCTACCCGGACGAAACGTCTGAACTCTGCGACTTGGTACTGCCGGACGATCACGCATTGGAGTCATGGGGCGACGCCGAGGCGACGCTTGGGATGATCTCGTTGCAGCAGCCGGTCATGGAGCGCATCTTCGACACGAAAGCGACGGCCGACGTGCTGCTCAAGGTGGCGCAGGGCGATCCATCGGCGGCATCGAAGTTTCCCTGGAAGAGCTATCGCGACTATCTGTCGAGTCGCTTTCCCGGGGGTACGGCGTCGTTCACACAGGCACTCACCGCGGGCATCGCCAGCGGATCCGTCGCCAGCCGTGATGCCGGCGCCGCGAAGATAACCCTCCCGTCCGAGACACCGGCGGCGATCGCTGGTGATGGCGACTACTTCCTGATGGTATACCCGCATGCGGTGTTAGGCACCGGCGCGGCGGCGAACAAGCCGTGGTTGCAGGAACTCCCCGATCCGGTCTCGAAAATCTGCTGGCAGTCGTGGGTCGAGGTACACCCGGCAACAGCTCGGAAACTCGGTGTCGTGGCCGGCGACCACATCACGGTACGGACGGCTGCCGGAACCGTGACGGCGCCCGCGTTCGTCTACCTTGGCATTCGGCAGGATACGGTCGCCATCGCGTTAGGCCAGGGACACACGGCCTACGGTCGCTACGCCAAGGACATCGGCGTCAATGCACTCGACGCGTTAGGCGGCACCTGGAACGGGTCCGGCGCCGTGGCCTACACGCAATCCAGGGCCTCGATAAGCAAGGCGGGCGCCTTTTCGCCACTCGTCACCACCGAGGGTTCGGCCCGCCAACACGGGCGCGGAATCGCACAGGCCTTGACGGTCACCGATCTGGTGGCCGGTCGCCTCAAAGAAGAAAAGCATCACCTGCCCGGTGACGCCAGCCACGAATTTCTTCCGGGCTTGCGTTCGCCGCTTGCCGCCGACGCGCAGGGCGACCTGGCCGACTCCACGGCCAAGGAGCAGGGCATGTACGATCCCAAGCACTGGAGCGGGATGGCCAAGCGCCGTTGGGCGATGACCATCGACCTCGCCAGGTGCACGGGGTGTTCGGCGTGCGTCACGGCCTGCTATGCGGAGAACAACATCCCGACCGTCGGCGCCCGCTGGCAGGGACGCTCACTTCGGCCGGGTTCGGCAACGGACGAGGGGGCATGGGACACGCGTCCGGGCGCCAATATCCTCAAAGGTCGCGAAATGAGCTGGTTGCGCATCGAGCGGTATTTCGAGGGAGGTGAAGACGGCTCCACCGATTTCGAAGCGCGCTTCGTGCCGATGATGTGTCAGCACTGCGGCAATGCGCCGTGCGAGCCGGTGTGCCCGGTGTACGCGACGTATCACTCGCCCGACGGTCTCAACGTCCAGGTCTACAACCGGTGCGTCGGCACGCGCTACTGCTCCAACGGCTGCCCCTACAAGGTGCGCTACTTCAACTGGCACGGGTTCGGTGAGCCCGAACGGCGGCAGTACGCCTTCCCCGAACCGTTGCACCTGCAGCTCAATCCCGATGTCACGGTCCGCGGCAAGGGTGTCATGGAGAAGTGTACCTTCTGCGTGCAGCGCATTCGTGAAGCCGAGAACCTGGCCAAACTCGAGAACCGCGAGCTCAAGCCTGACGAGTTCACGACCGCGTGCGCGCAGGCCTGCCCCTCCAAGGCCATCGTCTTCGGCGACGCAGCCGACGAGTCGTGGTCGGTGGCCAAACTCGCTGAAGATGCCCGCGCGTATCACGTGTTCGAGGAGCTGAATACCTTTACCGCGGTGGTCTACTTGAAGCGTGTGAATCACACGACGGCGGTGGGCGGCGCACCGGCTGCCACCCCAGTCTCGGCGGCCGTTCCGACGGCGGAGGGGGCTCGCTAATGGCGTCCTTCGTCGAACCGCGGCGCTCCAATATCGCGTCAGCCGACGTGCAACTGCCGGGCGTCACGGACTACGAGCAGGTCGACAATGAGATCATCGCGACGCTTTCACCCACCAAGGGATGGTTCGGCGCGTTAGCGGTTGCCATCGCCCTGTTCCTCATGGGTGCCGCCGCATGGATCTATCAGATTTACTGGGGACTGGGCAACGCGGGATACGCCCCACCGGTGATGTGGGGGGTGTACATCATCACCTTCGTGTTCTGGGTTGGTATCGGACACGCCGGCACGCTCATCTCGGCTATTCTTTTTCTCTTCCGCGCCGGATTTCGCACGACGATTTATCGATGTGCCGAAGCCATGACGGTATTCGCGGTCATGACGGCAGGGCTCTTCCCGATCATTCACATCGGGCGCCCCTGGAAGTTCTTCTGGCTCATTCCGTATCCCAACTGGCGTCTGCTGTGGCCAAATTTCAAAAGTCCGCTGGTCTGGGACGTGTTCGCCATCTCAACGTACCTCACCGTCTCGTCCACCTTTCTCTACGTCGGGCTCATCCCGGACATCGCGGTGCTGCGCGACCGCGAGACCAATCCCACGCGCAAGCGGATTTTGGCGATTCTCTCGTTAGGGTGGCGGAACTCGGAGCCCGAATGGCGCCATTTCATGAAGATGTACCTCTTCCTGGCGGCCTTTTCGACCCCGCTGGTGCTGTCGGTGCACTCCGTCGTGTCGTTCGACTTCGCCATGGCGCTCACCCCGGGATGGCACGCCACCATCTTCCCGCCGTACTTCGTAGCCGGCGCCATCTTCTCCGGCATCGGGATGGTCTTCACGATCATCATCCCCATCCGGAAGTTCTTCAAGCTGCAGCATTACGTCACCATCAACCATCTCGACGCGGCGGCCAAACTCTGCCTCGTCACCTCGCAGGTGGTCGGTTGCGCGTACATCATCGAGTTCTTCATTGCGTGGTATAGCGGAAACGCCGTGGAGCAGGACTACTTCTGGAATCGCGTGTTCGGGGAATGGTGGTGGGCGGCGTGGATCATGCTCACCTGCAACATGATTCTTCCGCTCTCGCTCTTCTCGCAGAAGCTGCGCCGCAATGCGAGCTGGCTCTTCATCCTCTCGATTTTCATCAACATCGGAATGTGGTTCGAGCGCTTCGTCATCATCGTGCCGTCGCTCTCGCATGAGTTCGAGCCCTGGCAATGGGGGGGGTATGTGCCGAGCTGGGTCGACATGGCAATCCTCGCCGGCAGCTTCGGCTGGTTCTTCATGTGGTTCCTGCTCTTCATCAAGCAACTTCCGGTCGTTGCCATTGCGGAAGTGAAGGAAATTGTGCCGCCCCGGCTGCGCTCGCATGCGCGCGGAAAAGGCCTCGATGCTGCCGGGCATCACCGGGACTACGGGACTGAAACTCCAGGGGAGTTCGACTGATGCGTAGCGGACTCATAGCAGCATTTCGCGAACTCGATGCCACGTGCGACGCCATCGAAGCGCTGAAAAAGCAGAAGTTCGAATTCACCGTCTATACGCCCGCGCCTCGCCACGAAATCGAGCACGCCGTGGCGGCTCCCATGAGTCCGGTGCGCAAGTTCACGCTTATCGGAGGCTTGTTAGGCGTGACCTTCGGGTACTGGATGGCTATCTGGACGTCCGAGTACTGGCCGATCGTCGTCGGCGGGAAGGCGATCGCGAGCTGGATACCGTATACCATCATCGGCTTCGAATCCATGGTGCTGGTGGGCGCGCTGTCTACCGTGGCGGCGATGTTCATCCACTCGCGCATTCCGAAGATCACGGCGACGGTCGGCTACGATCCGCGCTTCACGCATGGCGACTACGGCATCTACGTCGCGGCTGCACCCGAGCGTTTGAAGGAGGCGGAAGCAACACTTCGCGCGAATGGCGCGGTGGAGGTGCGTGGTGAGAGCTGACTTACTGCAGACGACGAGAAGCGCGGCACTGCAGACGACGAGAAGCGCGGCACTGCAGACGACGAGAAGAGCGGAACTGCAGAAGACGAGAAGAGCGGAACTGCAGAAGACGAGAAGACGAGAAGACGAGAAGACGAGGGGTGTGATGAGTTACCTTGGGCGTTTGGTGCTGGTCGTGCCGGCGGTGTTGTCGCTCAGTGCGTGTGAGTGGTTTACGGACTTCAAGCGGCAGCCGATGGTTGCGGTGTGGGAGCAGGATTCCATTCTCAAGAGTGTGCGGGGGGCGCCGCAGGGGTCGGTGCCGCGGTCGGGGACGGTGCTCTCGGCGCTCCAGGTGTCGTATCTCGCGGCACCGGGGCAGATCGATTCGATTGGGAACGCGACAAACAATCCGACACCGGTTACCGAGGCGTCGCTCACCAATGGGCACATGTACTACCAGCACAACTGCACGGTCTGTCACGGTGACAAGGGCATTGGCGATGGGACTGCGGTGAAGTACGGCATGGTGGGCATCAACCTCATGACCGACCTCACCCGGAATCGCACCGACGGCTACATCTACGGCATCATGCGGAATGGGCGTGGACTCATGCCGACCTACAACCGCATCGAGGAAATGGATCGCTGGGATGTGGTGAACTATGTGCGCGCGCTGCAGGGCAAGGTGACGGGGGTGCAGTTCGCCACCGGTCGACTGGCGTTGCCTGGTGTCGCGGGCGACAAGGTGCCGGGCAGCACGCGGCTCGGCCCCAATCGCTGGACGCCACATGTGCCGCCGTCACTTTTCGGGACGCCCGGCGCGACGTCCAAACCGGTGGAAGCGAGACCTAACGAGGCAAACACCGAAGGCGGCGCGCAGACGCCCAAGACGGGGGCACACGAGTGAGCGCACACAGCGGAACTGACGCGCCGTCCCGGAGCGAACTCGTCTCGCTCATCCAGAGCAAGCCGGTGTCCAAGAAGCTCAAGGCGATCTCCCTCGTCCTCGCGGTGCTCGGCTTCGGAACGTTTGTCATCTTCGCGGCCCTGGGCGAGGACCGTGCGTGGCAGGCCTTCCACGTCAGTTGGCTCTACTTCACCATTCCGTCGTCGGCGGCGGTGATGTTCGCGGCCGTGCAGCGCATTACCACGGCGCGTTGGTCGCGCCCGGTCATCCGCCTCATCGAAGGGTTCGTGGCGTGGCTACCGGTCGCCTTCGTACTCCTCCTCGTCACGCTCTTCTTCGGGAAGGGACACATCTTTCCGTGGACGCACGAGACGATCACGATTCCCGAGAAGGCCAAGTGGCTCGATCCCACCTTCTGGACCATTCGCGGCATCGTGGTCTTCGGAATCATCACGGCGCTGAGTCTCTGGTACACCTACACGTCGGTACGAATCGACGTGGCGCTGCTCCCCGAGTGGGGCGCGTCGTGGGCCAAGGGAATACGTGATCGCATGCGTCGCGGCTTTGGTGACGAGCGTCGTGAGATGCATTCCACGCACTCGCTGCAGGGTAAGATGGCAGTGTTCCTCGCCCTGGCGTTCGGATTCGGCTGGACCATGCTGGCGTGGGATCTGTCGATGTCGATGGACTACCACTTCCAGAGCACGATGTACGGATGGCAGGTGTTCATGGGCGGTTGGCTGGTGATGCTGATGGTCTTCGCGCTCCTGCTGCGCGTCTGGCGCAACTTTTTGGGCGCTCATGAGATCATCACCGCGTCGCACTTCCACGATGTCGGCAAACTCTGCTTTGCCTTCACTGCGTTCTGGGGATATCTCACCTTCTCGCAGTTCCTTGTCATCTGGTTCGGCAACCTAGGCGAGGAAACGCACTTCCTGCGACAGAAACTGGTGGAACCGTGGACGTCGCTTACCGTCAGCGTGGCGTTTCTGGTGTTCGGCGCTCCGTTCTTCGGACTGCTCGGCAAGGCGCCCAAGCTCTTCACACCGACCATGGCCTTCTTCGCCGGCTGTTCTCTCGTCGGCATGTGGATTCACCGCTATCTCGAGATCTATCCGCCGTTCTACCTGCAGACGGTCACCTCGCCACCGTTCGGCATCATCGAGATCGGGACCACGCTGGGCTTCCTCGGACTGTGGGGCTACTGCTATCTCAGCTTCATGGATGCCTTCCCCCGCATGCGAGTCGTGTGGATGACGTCACCCTACCGCGACGAGATGCAGGTACCGGTTGATGCGAAGACAATGGAGCCACTGCCGGCGCACGAGTAGGTAGGCGTGCCCCTCGAGTTGCACGAGTACGGCACGGGGCGATTCCCGAAGGAATCGCCCCGTCCGTTCCGGCCCGCGTTGCGTCTGAGGGAACAGACGACCCGAGCCTGCCACTACCATGCCTAACGTCGCACTCCTGCTGGCGCAGATCGTCGTCGTCCTCGTGATGGCGCGCGTGGTCGGGCGACTGATGCGCAAAGTCGGCCAGCCGCAGGTCGTTGGCGAAATGGTCGCCGGGATCATGCTGGGACCGTCGGTATTCGGGGCCATCGCTCCCGTCACCTGGGGAGCCCTCTTTCCCACAGAATCGCTGGGATTCGTGAACACGCTGAGCCAGCTCGGACTCATCCTGTTCATGTTTCTGGTCGGGCTCGAACTTGACACCCGATCACTCAGAGCGCGCGGACGCTCGGCGCTCATCATCAGTTGGGCGAGCATCGCCGCTCCCTTTGCCATGGGGGTCTCGCTCGCCTACCTGCTCTACGACTCACTCGCTCCGGCCGGTGTGCGCTTCAGCGCCTTCGCCCTTTTCCTCGGCGCCGCGATGAGCGTCACCGCGTTTCCCGTCCTTGCCCGAATTCTGGAGGAGCGCGGACTCACCCGGACACCATTGGGGGTGATGGCGATCGCCTGTGCTGCTGTCGACGACGTCACGGCCTGGCTTATTCTCGCGGTGGTGGTATCCATCGCCCGCTCGGGTGAGGCGGGACCCTTCTGGATCACCCTTGGCGGCACGGCCCTCTATGTGACGCTAATGCTGACGATCGGGGGGCGACTCCTGGCGCGATTCGGCGAACGTGTTTCGCGGACCGGGACCATTGCCCAGGGAGAGTTGGCGCGCGTGATCGTCGTCGTCTTCGTATCGGCCGGCATTACCGAAGTGCTGGGGATTCATGCGCTCTTCGGCGCCTTTCTGGCGGGAGCCGTCATGCCGCGGGATGAAAAATTCCGGCGCGCCCTCGCCTCGCGCTTCGAGGATCTGTTGATCGCCTTCCTCCTCCCCCTCTTCTTCGCCTTCACCGGACTTCGGACGCAGCTCTCGCTCGTCGTGAGCGATGCGTCGCAGCTCATGGCGCTGGCAGCGATTATGTTCGTCGCTGTGTCGGGCAAGTTCGGTGGCACGGCGGTGGCGGCGCGTTTTACCGGCATGTCGTGGCGCAGCGGAGTCGTGCTCGGTGCACTCATGAACACCCGAGGCTTGATGGAGCTCGTGATCCTGAACATCGGCCTGGACATCGGCGTAATTTCGCCGACCCTCTTCGCGATGATGGTGGTCATGGCGATCGTCACCACGCTCATGACCACGCCATTCGTCATCCGGTTCTCGCGCGGACTCCCCGACGCGCAGCCCCTCCCCGCCCAGTCGGCGGTACCGGTAGCGACGTAGATGGGCATCGAAGGAGGCAACGGCGCCGGTATCTACCTGGCGTATGCCGCCATCGTCGGCTTCCTCGTGCTGCTCGTGGCCGTCGTCCTTCGCACCATCCTCCTCCACTCGGGGCTCCTCCTTCTTCCGGTGGGGCGTGTCCTGCGCTGGATTCCAGGCGTTCCCGCCCGACTCGCCAGTGTTGAGGCGAGACGTGTCGCCGGCGGCACGGGAGACGCGGGGCGCAACTGATCGTTAGCCGATGTACTGGATGCTGTAGCCGCGCTCCTGGGCGCGATTCACGGCCACGATTCCGGCGGCCGCGAAGTGGGCATTGCCGATCATACTTGCCTTGAACTCGGCGTAGACGTCATCACTCTTCGCGCCCGTCTTTCCCGCCACGATGCCGGCGAAGGCGCGCGCGGCCATATCGCAGATCGCGAAGTGCGTGCCCCGCTTCACCATTGCATCGAGCGTCGTGCCACGATTGGGGAGCTGCATGCCGAACGCCGTTGACTGATACACGTTGATCGTGGGCGCAGCCTGCGTTTTGGGATCGGTGAACTTGATGCGGTCGCTGAAGTGCGCCCCGTACTTGGCCCAGATGGCGTCCGAGAAGGCGAAGGGCGTGGCCCAGTGCCGCAGGCAGATGACCACCGCCAACTCGCTCGCCTCGAGTCCGTACCCGCTCTTATTGGCGACGTAGTAGTTGGACGCGAAGGTAATCGCGTCGCCCGCCCCGGTCGGCGATGTCGCGTCGAAGAAAAAGCGGTGCTTCCCCGGTACCTGGTCGTACCAGTCGTCTTGGCTGTGGCGAGCGGGCTGGAAGCCTGTGCCCTGCGCGGCAGGTGCCGCCTCGGCCCGCGCGGGTGCGCCTCCCATCACGGCCGTAAAAGCGGCCACGCTGGCCCCGAATCGGGTCAGGAATGAACGCCGCTCGATTGGCGACGGGGCGGGGAGATCGGAATGTGTGAGGGTCATTGCGGCGAACGGGACAGGGATGTTGTGCTGAGTGCCACACAGTAGAATACGCGCGGCGGAGGAAGACTCGTAGCGCTAATCGGCTGGTGCCCACGCTTTTTTCAGCAACTGCTCCAAGGCGGCCAAGGGCACGGCGCCTGACTGGCGAGCCACTTCCTGCCCCGCCAAGAAAACCACAACCGTCGGAATGCCTCGAATGTCAAATGAACCGGCGATCTGTTGCGCCCGGTCGGTGTCGAGTTTTCCCACCAGGGCCTGTCCCGTATACTTGGCCGCAAGTTGGTCAACAAACGGCGCCATCACTTTGCACGGGCCGCACCACTCGGCGTAGAAGTCAACCAGCACGGGGATCTCCGTCTCCGAAATAGTCCGACTAAACGAATCATCGTGCAGCGGCCACGGACGATCGAGCAAGATCGGTTTGCCGCACGTTCCGCACTTCGGCTTTTGCGCAGCGCGCGCGCCGTCTACTCGGTTCCACGTGTCGCAGAATTGGCAGCGAATGGTGACTGTCTGTCCCAAAGCGGTCATTGCGGTTTCCTCTCCGTGATTCGTCTAGATATATTAGCTGAACTCACGCGGGGCGTTAGCTCAGTTGGGAGAGCACCGCCTTTGCAAGGCGGGGGTCAAGGGTTCGAGCCCCTTACGCTCCATAGAATCCCCTCAGATCGAAAGGTCGCTGTCTCTCACCCGATAGCCATGCAACGACGCGACTTCGTTCTCTCCCTGGCCGCCAGCTCGACGGCGACTGCATTCGGCGCGCCTGTGCTCGCCGAAACTTTCCGCCGAGCCGCTGCCATTCCTCGCCAACGCCCGGATGCCCTGGTGTTCGATGCGATGGGCGAGCTGCGAATGGAGTACACGGACGACATCGTGCGCGCCATGCTCGTCAGCGGGATGGACGCGATCACCATTACGCTCTGCGATCCCAAGCCAGAAGGGGATGCAGCACTGGCGCTGGCCATCGATTCATTGCTGGAACACGATCGATATCTCGCCTCACGCCCGGATTTCTTCGTGAAGGCGACCAGCGTGGCCGACGTCGACCGTGCTCGGCGCACGGGGAAACTCGCCGTGTTCTACCTCTTCCAGAACTCGGTGCAGTTTGGGAAGTCGCTCGAGCGCATCGACATGTTTCACCGGATGGGGTTGCGGTCGTGCCAACTGACGTACAACACACAGAATGCAGTTGGCGTGGGATGCTGGGAGGACGGTGGGCTGACGGCGTTCGGTCGTACGGTCATCGCGCGGCTCAACCAGAACCGGATGCTCGTCGACCTATCGCATGCCAACATGCGGACAATGTCGGACGCGATAGCCGCGTCCAAAGGGCCGGTCCATATCTCCCACACCGCCTGCGCGGCGGTGCATCCGAACCGGCGCAATACCTCCGACGAGAATTTGCGCGCCCTCGCCAAACGCGGCGGAGTGGTGGGTATCTGCCAGATGCGCCCCTTCCTCACGACCAAGAAGAAGGACAACCTGCACGCGTACTTCGATCATCTGAAACACGCCATCAATGTGGCCGGCGTCGAACATGTGGGCGTGGGCAGTGACCGTGACCATCGCGTGATCACGCTATCGCCCGAGTACGTGGCGGAACTCAAGAAGGAGGAAGGGAGCCAGGTGAGGGACGACGATCTGCCGTACTTCATCCATGAACTCAACGGGCCTCGTCGGATGGAGGTGGTTTGGGACGGGTTGGTCGGGCTCGGACTGCCGACGCGGGACGTGGAGAAGGTGATCGGAGGGAACGTGTATCGGTTGTATCGAGATGTCGTGGGATGAGTTGGCGGCCTTCTGAGCGCCGTCGCTGCGGAGCACGACCGAGTCGACACCCAGGCGCCTAACGCCTCCGACGCTACGCTCGGTCAGCGAAGCACGACTCCCAGCGTCGCCCCGATTCTCTCCCTCAAAGTCGCCGAGTACTCGCCCCGTACCCTCCGTTTCGCACTGTCGGGCTCGAGCCGAATTCCCGCGCTCTCCAGCGCTCCGCCGAGCGCTCTGAGCTGGGCCGAGTCGCGCAGAACGAACGCCCGCATGTGCGTCCACGCGTTGGCGGTATCGCGGACCGCGTAGGTGGTAACGGAAAGAAACGCCCCCCGCCGATGCGCGTCCATATCGATCGGTTCTGCAACCTCGCGAATGTATCGCGAGTACTCGTCGAACTTGCCCGGCCTTGCTTTCCAGTAGTAGATCTGCGCCAGTTGCCCCGACTCCACGGCGCTCGGCGTCGAAACGCCCGCAGTCGGCGAAACGGACGGCGCAACTGTCGCGCAGGCGGTAAGGGCGACGATCCAGGCGGCAATCGGCGCAAGGACGGCGCGTGGCATCGGGTGACTCCGGGTGATGGTGGGCCGACGGGTGGGCCAATGATGAGCCAAGGACTGTCCGAGGCCGAGCAAATGCTGAGCCAAGGACTGTCCGAGGGCGAGCAAATGCTGAGCCAAGGGCGGGCCAACGATGAGCCAAGGACTGTCCGAGGGCGAGCAAAATATGAGCCAAGGACGGGCCAATGGTTAGCGACCGAGCCGCTCGTACTACCAGAATCTGGCGCAGCGTGACGCCGAGCGCGAGACGGAGTCGCTGACACGCAGTGCCGTGGCAGCGCGCGCCTAGTGATTCGCCCCGCCCCCAGCCTGAGTTCTCATCACCGTTGCACTCGAGTCGCCGGTCAATCGAAGCGCCCCGGCGGCGAGATATCCCCCCGTGCCATCCGCGAACTGCACGCGGTACCAGTTGGCGCTCACGCCCATGATCTGCACGACCGTCGCGCGCGGTACGCGCCGCAGCGCGGGGCCCGACGCGCTGGGCGATTCACGCAACGGCGTATTCGCCACCCGAGTCTCGGCCTCTCGTCCAAGCCCAATGGTATCGGCCGTGAGCGCGGGGGGTTTCGCCAACACGAGCCTAACGTACGGGAGTGGGTCGACTGGTCCCTGTCCGTGTCGATACATGCCGAAGTGCAAGTGAGGCGCCGTGGTGCGCGCGTTGCCGGTGGTGCCCACGAAGCCGAGCGTGTCTCCAACGCGCACGCGCGCTCCCTCACTCACGGCATGTCGGTCGAGATGCGCGTAGTACAGCGTCTGGCGGCGGCGCTCGTCGCTCAACCAGACCACGTTACCTCCCAGCGAGTTCGGCGAAATGCTGCGTACGACACCATCCGTCGCCGCCAGGACGGGTGTGCCCCGTGGCGCGAAGATGTCGATGCCGTGGTGGCTGCGATTCCCGCCCCCGCGTGAGGCACCGAAGAAGCTCTGGATCGCGCCGTTGCCGAGCCCCTCGACCGGAAACGCCAGAATCGGTTCGGCCTGCATAGTCACTTCGAACCGGCCGCTGCGGAGAAGTTCGGGCTGCAGTCGCAAGACAAACTCGGTGTTGCGAGTCGCCTCGTAGTCCAATGTCAGCATGGCGGCGGCGCTGTCGGTCGGAATCATGGTCGCGGCGGTCGCCCGGTGTGCGAAGGGGCGTGCGGTGTCCGTCGTGACCTCGAAGAGATCGAGATAGAGTCGTGCAGCCGGGCCATCGGCGCGCACTGTCGTACGAAGCCGTTGCCCGTCACGCAGAACGATTCGGTAGGCGACCGCCCGAGCTTCGCTGCGAGTGTAGATGCCTAACTCCCGCGCGGGGAGGGAGGCCGCGAACGGTGTGCGCAGCGCGCTATCACTCGCTGCCAGCCATTCGCGGCCGAGTGCGGTGGAGTCCAGCCCCGCGTCGCGAAGGGCTTGGGCATAACGATCGTAGGGCGTGGCCGGCGCGGAGCGAAGCGCCCGGAAGGTATCGGACGGACTGCACGCAGCGAGCACGACCGACGCGGCCAACACGGTGCTCACCGTGGCGTGTGAGACCGAGCATTTGGTGAACTGTACAGAACGCCGGAACTGAGTGAGGGAGCGCATGCAGTCTTATACGCAGACCGGGCGCCAGTGTGTCGTGCGCGGCGCGGCGCCCACGATAAAATCGCACGGTGCGTGAGTCTGCCGCCGATACATTTCGCGAGTAGCGGCGCGAGTCAAGACGACGTCCGCAATGGCGGCAGGGCTAACGGATCGCGTCTGGACGATCCAGGACGTCCTTAGGTCGGATGCACCCCGACTACCTGTTGCAGGGAAGCTGGCCCACTACGCACACAGTCTCCTCGCTTGCTGCCTCCGCGAGGGCGCTCTAGCTTCCCCCGCGCGCCACCAACCACTCCAACTTGTCGTCCACCATGACCGCACCTGCCGTGCTTCGAGTCCCCATGGTCGGAGAACTCGCCCCCGATTTCACTCTCCCCTCGACTTCTGGAGAGCGGGTCACGCTCTCGTCGTTCCGGGGCTCGCAGAATGTGCTGCTGGCCTTTTTCCCGCTCGCGTTCACATCCACCTGTACCAGCGAGATGTGCGGCTTCCGAGACGACTACGACGCCTTCACCGGGCATGATGTCAAGGTCTTCCCCGTGAGCGTCGATGCCACGCCGTCGCTCAAGGAGTTCAAGTCCAAGTACCAATTGCCGGTGGACCTGCTCAGCGACTTCAAGCGCGAGGCGGCGACCGCGTACGGTGTGCTCCTCCCGGAGCGGATGGTCGCCAACCGCTCATACTTCCTCATCGACAAGGCGGGCATCGTGCGCTGGGCCTTTGTCGAGGAACACTCCGGCACGCGCCGAGAGAACGCGGAGATCCTGGCCGAAGTCGCCAAGCTCGCCTAACGGCGGCCTGCTGACATTGCGGACACGGCGGACACCTTAAATAGATGGACCCGATCGAGGCACTGGCGCGTAGCGACAAGTGGTACCTCGGAAGTGGCGAGGGCACCATCTTCGCGCCGCCCTTTCCCGTCTGGCTCGACGCGCCGGGCTTCTGGGATGAGGCTACGATTTTCCAGTATCATGTGGGACCGTTGTATACGGTCACCATTCTGGATCACGGCGGTCGGGAACTGGCGTTAACGGCGCGCAGCCGTCGTTGGACACCGGCCGAGCTCACCGTGGAGTACGAGCTGACGGGCGGGATGTCAGCGACCGAGGTCCGCACCGTGCAACCGGGGGGTGTCTTCGCGAGCGAATGGAATATCCGTTCGCCACAACCGGTGTCCCTGCACGCGGTGGCCTGGACAGCGCAAGACACCGCCACCGTCGACCTGCCGTCGGTGCGATGGGACGCCGCGATGCAGCTCACGAGAACGCTCCGCGACCGCCGCGATGTCGCTCTCGACGTGCGCATGGAATTGGCCGTGGTGGGCGACGCCACCAGTTGGTCCGCAACACTAAGCGAGAAGAGCGCTCTGCAGCCCCACTGGCGCTTTGCGCCGTTTGGGGAGCTGTGGCAAGGCGAGTCGCTACCTCGTGCGGTGCGACTGCAGGGCATCGCGCCGACCGGCCTCCTGTACGCGGCGGTGCACACCGCGCTCCCCCGCAACACCACGGAATGCAGCGTCGCCTTTGCCATGCGGCTCTCCCTCGCCGATGTCACGCTGCGCGGCGGCCGCGCGCCCACCCCGTTAGGCGTCCGAGTCATTCAGCCGTCGCGCGCGCCGTCGGCCACCCCACTCGGCATCACCGCAGTGGGGGCCGGGCGAACCGCCGGATCCATGCCCCTGGCGCGTGCCAGCCGCCGACGCTGGCGCGAGTACTTCGCCCAGGTACCACACTTCACCTGCTCCGATCCCTACCTCGAGCGCTACTACTGGTACCGCTGGTACGGGCTCTGGCTCAACACCATCCAGCCCGGCACCGGCAACTACCAGTGGCCCACCGTGTGCGAGGGGATCGGCTTCTTTCACGAGCCGATTACCTACAGCGCGCAGTGCCATGTGCGCGAACTGCGCTGGCTGCGAGATCCCGCGCATGCACGTGGCGTGTTGCGCACCATCTTCGCGCATCAAAAGCCGGACGGCGCGCTGCACGGACGCATTTACGTCAACCATCTGCAGGGCACCGACTTCTATCACGCCAACTGGGGAGACGCTGTACTCGCCCTCGATGTCCTGCGCCCCGACGAAACGTTCCTGCGCGAGATCTATCCCGCCCTCGCCCGACACGCCGAGTGGTTGGTGCGCACGCGCGACGCAGACGGCACCGGAATGATAGACGTGGTAGACCAGTACGAAACGGGCCAAGAATACATGTCCCGGTATCAGGCGGTAGATGCCGACGCCGATTCGTATGGCTGGGAGAATCGCATTCGGCTCAAGGGCATCGACGTGACCGTCTATGCGTATGCCCTCTTTCGCGCGTTAGCGCGGCTCGCGGTGCGTGGCGGCTCGGCGCAGGAGGCCCCGCACTGGGCGTCGTATGCGGACCGAACGGCGACGGCGGTGCGGCGGGACATGTGGGACGAGTCGGCTGGCATGTTCTTCGATGTGAATCCACAGACCATGCAGCGCACCGGTGTGCACGCGGCGGTCTGCTTCTACCCCTACTTCACCGACCTAGCGACCCACGCGCATGTGCCCGGACTGGAGCGCAACCTGTTGGACCCGTCGCGCTTCTGGACGGCGTACCCTGCGCCATCGTCCGCCCTCGATGACCCGATGTTCAGCGCCGTGGCCGAGTGGAAGGGGAAGCGCCACGTCTGTCCGTGGAATGGCCGGGTCTGGCCGATGACCAATTCGCACCTCATGGAGGCGTTAGGCAGGTGGGGTACACGCGAGCACCCGCGGTTGCGACAGGCGGCGGGCCACTTTCTGCGGAAGTTCGTCCGAATGATGTTTCACGACGGCGATCTCTCGCGCCCGAACTGCTACGAGCACTACAATCCGTTCACCGGCGCAGCCTCGGTGTATCGCGGCATCGACGACTACCAGCATTCATGGGTGGCCGATCTCATCATCCAGTATGCGTGCGGCGTGCGGGTAGCTGAGCACGAGATCGTGATCGATCCCTTGCCCATGGACCTCGAGTCGTTCGAGCTGCGCGGCGTTCGAGTCGGCGATCTGGAGGTCGGGGTGCGGTTGGATGCTGGCTACCTGACCGTGACGGCCAATGAACAGTTGCACATGGCGCCCTGGGGCGAGCCAATCGTGATCACTCGCTGATGCGACTTGTCGTGCTCGTTCCGGCGGGCAACGACCGCGAGGGCGAGGCAGCGGCCGAGTGGGCCCGCGCGGGCGGCTACGATCTGCAACAACAGTCGTTAGGCAGGGGTGGCGCACCCGTGCTGTCAACCGACGATGTGGTCTGGTGTCACGCGGGGACGCGGGTTCCACTGCTGCCGCAGGAGTGGCAGGTGTGTCTCGAGAAATGGGTGGAGTCGGGAGGGCGCCTCCTGCTGTCGCTCTTGGCGACGCCCTTGGCCGCACGCCTGGGAGCACCGTACGAGTTGCCAAACGTCTCGCTGCCGGCGCCATGGCACGATGCAGACGATTCTCTCTGGCCCGAGGAGTTCCGCACGTGGCCCGACTTTCCGCACATCCGCGGCGCGCAGGGGTGGGGAGAGCATCCACTCTTCGACGGGCTCCTGCGCGGGACGTTTACCTGGAGCGCGCGTGAGGGTGAACCGGTTGCCCGCGTTGTGCTTGCGCGCGGGCCCACCGCCGCGCCGGCGAGCAAGGCGCGCATCATCGCCGTCGACCGAGCCTATGTGCAACTCGACGCCGGTGCGGCCGTGGCGTGGGAATACGACGTGGGTCGGGGGCGCATTCTCTGCCTAGGTGCCAACCTCGCCTTCACCGCCGCCGATCGGCGACTCTTCGCGCAGCGAGATAGGTATCTGGTCAACGCGCTGGCCTATCTCGACCCGCGTCGCGATGCGCGTTTGGCGCGTCGCGCGTGGTGGCCTTCAGCCAGCGCGGTCGAGGTGCTGCCTGTCGGGCTTCCTCCGCGCCCGCTCCAGATGGTGGGGCCGCGACTGCGGCCAGCCCTCACCCTCTCGGGTCCGCTGCGGGACGACGCCGCCGTCTCGCTGGCTGGACGCGCGGCGCTCGTCGTCGGCGACGAGCGACGGGGGGTGGAGGAAATCTGGCTGCATCCCCTCTGTGTGATATCGGGAGGGATCGTTCTCATGGTGAATGGCGTGCCACTGCAGGCCGCCGCAGTGCAGATCTCGCCTGCCGCGCTCGAGCGTAAACTTGCGGATGCGACCAAGGGGGAGTGGAGCGAAGTGGTCACCGTATCGCCCGATCGGCCCGCCGCCTTCTACCAATTGGCGCCGGGAAGTGGCGCGCAGCTTCGCGAGGCCACGGTTGAAGTGTCACTGCGACTCCGGCTGCAGTGGCCCTATCCGTCCGATGCGCTGTACCCGCTCTCAACCGTTGTGGAACGGGACGGCGCACGCGCGAGCGTCGTGGTGTCAGGCGCGGACCCCCGCATGGCCATGGCGATCTACATCGATGGTGCAGCGGCGCTGACGGTGGGCGCGTCGCCGACGGCGCCTCGCCTCACCGTCACCAGCGCGCCGGGGACGGCGTTGCGCCTGGCGGTGGTCGCGACAACCGAAGGAATGGAAGCCCTCGCGGCGGAGTCGCGCCTGCTGGGGGAGGGAATTCTCGCCGAAGTGCTGGAGCGGCAGCGCACGCGTCTCGACCGGCTGATGGCCGGAACGGTCAGCGTCTCCACACCGTCGCCCAGCTTCGATACGGCGTGGGGCTGGGCCAAGGCGCGCCTCGCCTCGTTCACGGCCCGGGTGCCCGGCATCGGGACCGGGCTCATGGCGGGATTCGCACCGACGCGCCCCGGATGGGGGGACTCACGACCGGGTTACGCCTGGTTCTTCGGTCGAGACGCCTGCTGGACCGGCGATGCGTTGCTGGCGGCCGGCTTGTTCGAGGAGGCCCGCTGCGCGCTCGAGTTCCTGGCCCAGACCTCCGACGTGACCGGAAAAATCGCCCACGAAATCACCACGAGTGGCGTCGCGCATTACGACGCGGCCGATGCGACGCCCCTCTTTCTTCGCTTTGTCGCTGCGTACGCCGAATGGACGGGCGACCTCTCGACCATTCGCGCACACTGGGCCGAGGTTCGCGCCGCAGTTTCGTTCGTGCTTTCGCATGATACCGACGGGGACGGGCTTCCGGAGAACACCGGCGTGGGACATGGCTGGGTCGAGTCGGGCCCGTTAGGCGGGGGGGCGCTCACCTCGTACACGGCGAGCATCTGGATCGATGCCCTCCGACGCCTGGCGCCGGTCGCCGCCCTGCTCCGAGATGACGACCTTCGCGAACGGATCGAGCACACCTTACACCAAGCCGTGTCGTCCTTCGAGCGCAAGCTGCGCGATCCATCCACGGGTCGCGTCTACCTGCAACTGCACGCCGACGGCACTCCGGTTCGCGACCTGACGGCCCTCTCCGCCGTACCCATCGCGCTGGGCGTAGACGCGCATGCGTCGGCCGAGGCAGTGATGGCCAAACTCTCATCCGATGAGTTCTCCGCCCCGTGGGGCGTGCGCATGATTGGCACACAGGATGCGCGCTATCGTCCCCGCGGCTACCATTGCGGCGCCGTGTGGCCGCTCTGTACCGGATGGGCCGCGCTGGCAGACTTCGCGCTCGGCCGACCCGAGGCGGGATGGATTCACCTAGAGTCCAACGCGGGCTGTGCGCTCCAACGGTCGCGCGGCGCATTCGACGAAGTGCTGGACGGCGACACCGGCGGCGGCGCCGGAATATGTTCGGACCAGGCGTGGTCGGCGGCCATGGTCATCTCACCCTTCATCTTCGGCATGTTAGGTATGCGTCCTTCCGCGTCGGCGCGGCGTTGTATCATCGATCCTCGCTGGCCAGCGGCGTGGACCCATGCGCGTGCCGAGCGTTTACGCGTCGGGGGCTCGGTGTTTTCGTTGGAGATGGTCGCGGTAGCGAAGGAACACCGCTACACGCTGCGACTGGACGAAGGAGCGCCGCTCGAAGTCCGCATTGGGACCGCCTTGAACAGTGAGCCCATCACATTGGTTGAGGGGCACGCGGTGACCATCGTGCGGCGCTCGGCGTCCGCGTCGACACCATCTGCACAGGGAGACCCCCATGGCCGGCGTTAGGCTGGAGGGCGTATCCAAACGATTCGATGGTGGGGCGCCGGTGGTGGATGGCGTCTCGCTCACTATCAGGGACGGAGAGTTCGCCGTACTGGTTGGCCCGTCGGGATGCGGCAAGACGACCGTGCTACGCATGATCGCCGGTCTCGAAGTGCCCTCCGATGGTCGGATCGTCATTGGCGATCGTGATGTGACCCATCTCGCGCCGAAGGAGCGCGACATCGCCATGGTGTTTCAGAACTACGCGCTCTATCCACATTTTTCGGTGCGCGAGAACATCGGTTTCGGCCTCAAGATGCGTCGTGTGGAACCGGTGGAAAGCGCCCAGCGCGTGGACCGGGTCGCCGAGTCGTTAGGCATCGGGGAGTACCTCGATCGGCGCCCCGGTCAGTTGTCGGGGGGCCAGCGACAGCGCGTGGCGCTGGCCCGGGCCATTGTGCGAGAGCCGGCCGTCTTCCTCTTCGACGAGCCGCTGTCGAATCTCGACGCACAGGTGCGCGCCCAAACACGGGGCGAACTGGTGCGACTGCATCGCACGCTTGGCACCACGATCATCTACGTTACGCACGACCAGGTGGAGGCGATGACCATGGCGCAGCGGGTCGCCGTCATGCACCGTGGGCGGGTGGAGCAGATTGCGCCACCGCTCGACGTCTATCGCACGCCATCCACCCTGTTCGTGGCCTCGTTCGTGGGCTCTCCATCCATCAATCGATTTGCCGGACGGGTGCTGGGCGACGGCGCGTCGCAGGTCTTCGATGGGGCCGTGCGGGTGCGGGTGGCCGCTCCGCTCGCCGAAGTGGCCACCATGGCTGTGCGCCCCGAGCACCTGTCACTCGTTGCGGCTGGCGACGGTGCAAGCGGCGAGGTGACCCTGGTCGAGCCACTCGGCCCCGAAACCATCGTGCATGTGCGGCTGACCAGTGGCGACGAGGCCACCGTGCGCCTGACCGGCGCCGCTGCGCCTGTGTTGGGAGCCCGGGTCGGAATCGCCGTGCAGTCCGCACAGGTGCTCGTCTACGATGCCGAAGGACGACTGGTGGGGCGAGGGTTGGCGTGATAAAACACGTGTCGCTGCGCCCGGTTGGTCGCGCCGCCCGATTGGCGACCGTCGCGGTCGCGAGCGTCGCACCGACGAGCGCTTGCACGTGGAGTGCACGAACCGTCACCCTCCTTCTCGTCGCACTGTTGGCGGCGGCCTGCCGAGGGAGCGGCGACGAGACCATCGTCCTGCGCATGACTTCGTGGCAATCCCCGCAGGAAAATGCGCTCGATCTCCCTGCCATCCGGGCATTTGAACGAACGCATCCTGGAGTACGGGTGGTCAACGAACCGGTCAGCAATCAGGCGGAGTACCGGGAGAAGGTCATCACCGCTATCGCCTCCGGCTCGCCCCCCGATGTGCTCCTGCTCGATGGCATCGATGTCCCATCCTTCGCGCTGGCCGGGGTGCTGCTCGACCTTGCGCCCTTCGCCGGCCGTGTCGGCATTCCGCTATCGACGTTTTATCCCACGGTGTTGGCCATGTTCTCGCGCGGCGACGCGGTGCTGGCCTTCCCGAAGGGATTCTCTCCCATGGTCTACTTCTACAATCGCGCGCTCTTCGATGCGGCGCGCCTGCCGTATCCGGTGGACGGATGGACCTTTGATGAATTCCTGCGTACGGCGCAGGCGCTGACCCTCGACGCCAATGCCGACGGCGTTCCCGAGCAGTGGGGCACGGCGGTGGACCGGCGCTTCTTCTCGTGGCAGGCCATGTTGTGGAGTGGTGGCGGCGATATCCTTACCATCGACGGACGCCGCGCCACCGGCGCGTTGGACAGCCCCGCCTCCATCCGTGCCCTGGAGTTCCTGACCGCCCTCGTGACGACCTACCGGGTGGCGCCCAAGCCGAATGCCTTCCGGGCGGTGTCGGGAACGGAGACGCGACTCTTCTACTCGGGCCGACTGGCCCTGTATCCGAGCGGCCACTGGCTCATTCCCAACATCCGCGTCCAACTGGCCCGGGGGCAGCTATCGTTAGGCGTGGTTTCCTTTCCACATGCCGCCGGAGCCGACGTGATCACGCCCCTCTTCGCCTCCGGCTGGGCCGTTCCCCGCAACACGTCGCACCGCAAGTTGGCGGTCGAGCTGGCGGGCGCACTATCGGGGGCCGAGGCGCAGCGGCAGCGCCTTATCGCCGGGCTGGAGCTCTCCACCATGCCGGCGGTGCAGGAAGCGTTCGCCCAGCACGACTCGTTAGGTCTCGAGCGATCCTTCCTGCGCCAGATTCCGAGTGGACGGGCACCGTGGGGCGCGCGCAGCCCCAAGTTTCGCGAGCTCGAGGCCGAGCTGCCGGAAATCCTCGACCGCGTGATCATCCTCGGCGAGCCTGTCGCCCAAGTCGCCGCCGATGTCGCGCGAAAGCTGGACCTCATTCTCCTTCGATGAGCGCCGTTCGCCGCGCCGCCTCGGCGACCGCCATTGGTGCCTGCATCGTGTGGGCGCTGGCGACCCTGCTCACCGTCGGCTCTACATATGCGAAGGTCGAGTACGTGCTCACCGCGTACGAAGCAGGCAGCGTAGCACGCGCGCGTAGCGCCAACCTCTCGCGACCACCCTCTCCCAAACGCCGCATTATTGGCGACGGGTCGGTGAAACAGGTGCGCACCGACCTCTCGCGTTTCCTCGGTCGCCCCGTGACCGGCCTCGAATCGCAGGACCGGGTGACAGTGCACGCGAAATGGTTCGAGCGCGTGGTCACCGTTCCGGTCAAGGACAGGGATGAGTGGGATATTGTAGGCGTCGTTGCGCTACGCGCCGAGCCGTGGAGCGAGCTGCTGATTCCGGTCGGCGGCATCGTGGCGGCGATGCTGATGGCCATTGTGTTGGCGCTGCGCGGTTTACGCCGACTCGAAGCGGACGCCCATGCTTCGACGTACGCGTTCATGATCGCCCCCGTGGCGGCGCTCGCCGTCACCATGGCGGCGCTCGCGGTGCTCGTGCGGGCTCGCATAGATGGTGCCGCGCTCGACTTTCCCACCCTTGCCTTGCGCGATCGCTTCGACTCGCTCACCCTACCGTTGCCTAACGGACAAGCGAGCGGGCTCTGGCTCGCGCTCGTTCTGGTGCTGGCGGCGACGCTGCTCTTTGTTGCGGGATGGGCCGTATCGGCGAGCCGGCGTCCGGCTGCCCGGCGCGAGACACTCACGGCGTGGGCCTTTCTTGCGCCGAGTGCCTTGCACCTGCTCGTTTTCACCGCTGGACCGCTCCTGTTCACGCTGTACGTATCGCTGCACGATTGGGACCTTCTGCAGGCAAACCGCCCCTTCGTGGGGCTGGGAAACTACGCTGAACTCGCCCGCGACCCCCTGTTCTGGAAGGCGTTAGGCAACACCTTCATCTACGCGCTCTACGTGCCATTCAGCATGGCGCTGGCGCTGGGGGCGGCCCTCATTCTCGATCAGCCGCTCAAGGGCATGAAGGCGCTGCGCGCCCTCGTCTTCCTGCCGACCGTGGTATCGTATGTGGCCATCGCCGTGGTCTGGCAATGGATGTTCAACCTCGATTACGGGCTCCTCAACTACCTGCTGCGCGCGTTGCATCTGCCGGGGGTCGATTGGTTGGGAAATCCGAAGACGGCATTGCTCGCGGTCATGCTCGTCTCGGCGTGGGTGCAGCTTGGCTATCAGATGGTCATCTTCCTCGCCGGGCTCCAGGGCATTCCCGCGCATCTGCACGAAGCCGCCACGCTGGACGGGGCGGGGCCATGGTTACGATTCCGGCACATCACCCTTCCCCTGCTGCGACCGGTCACCGTCTACCTCTTCGTCACCGGGATCATCTGGTCGTTCCAGGTCTTCACCCTCGTATACGTGATGACCGAAGGGGGGCCCGTGCATGCCACCGACGTGCTCGTCTATCGCATCTACCAGAATGCCTGGGAGTTCCGGCGCATGGGGTATGCCTCCGCCATGAGCTGGGTCCTCTTCGCCATCCTGCTCATTCTCACGCTGCTGCAGTGGCGCGCCTTGAACAAGAAGGTGGACTATGCGGCCTAACGAGCGCCGGGCACGGCGCCGCATGATTGCCGGATATGCCGCCGCCATCACGCTGGCGACCGTCATGCTGGTTCCCTTCCTCTGGATGCTTTCCACCGCGCTGATGGACGAGTTCGAGGTCTTCCAGTTCCCGCCGCCGATTCTTCCCGCGTCGCCCCAGTGGCGCAACTTTCCCAACGCGCTCACCGCGCTCCCCTTCGGTCGATTCTTTGTCAACAGCGGCATTCTCGCGCTATGCATGGTAGTGGGGCAGACACTCACCGGTGCGTTAGGCGGTTATGCGTTTGCCCGGTTCCGGTTCGCCGGACGTGGCGCCGTCTTTGCCGCCTACCTCGGCGCGCTCATGATACCGGGCATCGTCCTGCTCATTCCTCGCTTTTTACTGATAGACGCACTCGGCGGCGTCGACACCATCGCCGGACTCGTGTCCACCGAAGTGGTCTCGGTCTGGGGCATCTTTCTCATGCGACAGTTCTTCTCCACCCTGCCGCGCGACACCGAGGACGCAGCGCGCATCGATGGCGCCTCCGAATGGACCATCTTCTGGCGCATCGCCCTGCCGCTGGCACGACCGGCCATGGCCACGCTAGCGCTCTTTTCCTTCGTCGATGCGTGGAAGTCGTTTCTGTGGCCCCTCATCGTCACGCAGTCCATGGAGATGCGGACCGTGGAGGTGGGCATAGCGTCGTTCCATGGACTGTACTACGCCAATTGGCCGTACCAGATGGCCACGGCGGTGACGGCGCTCGTTCCCGTGGTCATCGCCTTTCTGGCGGCGCAGAAGTATTTCACGCGGGGGATACAGCTTACGGGGATTCGGTGAGGGTGCGCGGGTGGTGCGGACTCTCAAGCAAGGTTTTGGATGGGCGTCGGAGATGTTGGCCGGTTGCGCTGGGTGTGCCTCGTTAGGTCCGCGATTTATTAGGTAGTGTCCGTCCTGAAACTAAAAGCGCGAGGGAAAGTCGCGTGAGCAGTCGCGAGTGGCGCACCAGAAACGCGTGACGCATCCGGTATGGTATTCTCGCGACGATGATGTACGTTGGCGTTGTCAAGACGTCCCACGTCATCAGCCGGAGGTACCACCGGATGCGTCATCACTCGTTGCAGTTGCCCCTCACCGCGCCGTGGATCGCGCATGCGCATGCGGCCGATCTCGCCGCGATGAGTGCCCTGCTCGATACGCAACCTGCGCTGAGCGCGCGGGTTCAGCAAGACCTCGAGGCGGGCTGCCGGAAGAATGCGGCCACGGGTCGCCCCGGGCTCACGGGGGAGCAGACGCTGCGCTGCCTGCTCGTGCGCCAATTGACGGGCTGGACGTATGCGGAGTTGGCGTTTCATCTGATGGATTCGGCGAC
>ENA-ORBV01004422-ORBV01004422.1-microbial-mat-metagenome-genome-assembly--contig:-NODE-4422-length-27018-cov-6.424632_pt1 | contig 27018 bp, 26 predicted proteins | sample MGYA00237777_ERZ505514 | MGnify/ENA primary metagenome ERZ505514 (study PRJEB26160, sample SAMN06269048) | microbial mat metagenome | isolation source: Oligotrophic lake microbial mat | place...
TTGCGTCGCTGACCAGCGCGATTCCGCTGGTGGGTGTGGCGCCAATCGCGGTCATGTGGTTCGGCTTCGAATGGCCGTCCAAGGCGGCGGTCGTCGTGCTGATGACGTTTTTCCCGATGCTGGTGTCCACGCTGGCCGGTTTGCAGGCGTCCAACCGCCTGGAACGCGAACTGTTGTACAGCTACGCCGCAAGCTACACCCGTACCTTGTGGTCGCTGCGTCTGCCCAGCGCGTTGCCGTTCATGTTTGCTGCTCTCAAGATCAACGCCAGCCTGGCGCTGATCGGTGCGATCGTGGCCGAATTCTTTGGCTCGCCGACCTCGGGACTGGGCTTTCGCATCTCGACAGAGGCGCTGAAGATGAATATGACACTGGTATGGGCCGCAGTCGTTGTGGCGGCCATCACCGGATCGCTGGCATACGCGCTGCTGTCGCGGCTCGAGCGCCGAGCGGCTTTCTGGCATCCGTCTGTGCGGGGTCAAAAATGACGCATTCTGCAGCGCGCTCGCCACACCGACGCGCGTTAGTCCCCTTGTTGTTTGCCAACCCCTGCATTACCCTTTTGCATTGAATTCGCCATCCGTTTTTTTCACCCCAAGGAGTATCTATGTTCCGTCGTTCGATCCTGACCCAGACCCTGCTGGCCGCCGTGCTGGCCGCCAGCGGCTTCGCCGCCTCGGCGCAAGAAAAAGTGACCGTACAGCTCAAATGGCTTCCGCAGGCACAGTTCGCCGGTTATTACGTGGCCCAGTCCAAGGGTTATTACAAGGCCGAGGGCCTGGACGTGACGATCAAGGCCGGTGGCCCCGACATCTCGCCGGTGCAAGTGATCGCCGGCAAGGGTGCCGATGTCGTCGTCAACTGGATGCCCGACGCATTGGCTGCACGTGAAGCCGGCGTGCCGCTGGTCAATATCGCGCAGGTGTTCAACCGCTCCGGTCTGATGCTGACCTGCAAGAAGGCCAGCGGTGTCAGCAGCCCGAAAGACCTCAAGGGAAAGACCCTGGGCGTCTGGTACGGTGGCAACGAGTACCCGTTCCTGAACTGGATGGCCAAACTCGGCTACAAGCCCGATACCGACATCAAGATCATGAAGCAGGGCTTCAATGTCGACCCGTTGCTGCAGAATCAGGCCGCATGTATCTCGACCATGATCTACAACGAGTACTGGCAGGTCGTGGATGCCGGCGTCAAGGAAAGCGACCTGATCACCTTCTTCTACGAAGACCAGGGCGTAGCCTCGCTCGAGGACGGCCTGTACGTGCTGGAGTCCAATCTGAAAGATCCAGCGTTTGTCAAACGCATGGCCAAATTCCTCAAGGCCACGTTCAAGGGCTGGAACGATGCGGTCAAGGATCCGGCCGGCGCGGCCAAGATCGTGGTCGCGGCCGACACGTCGGGCAGCTCCAACGAAAAGGTGCAAAAACGCCAAATGGAAAACGTCGCCAAACTCATCACAACGGCCAATGGACCGAAGATGGGTTACCTGGAGCCCGCCGCCTATGAGCGTACCGTCAAGGTGCTGCTCTCCAGTGGCAGCTCGCCGGTGATCAAGAAGGATCCGGGCAAGGCGGGCTATTCTCACGCGGTGTGGGAAGCGGCCAAATAAGCAGCCGTACCCGCGTTGACCTCTGCCACCGCGCACAACGTGCGCGGTGCAGCAAGAAGTCGCTGCGATCGCATCGTCACACCAGAAGCGGCTGCAACACGGCCCGTGTGGCTTGCGGCACCGGAACCGGTTTGCCAGTGCGCCGATCCACGTAAACGTGCGTGAACGTGCCGGCTGCCGCAATCTGTTGGTCGCCATTGCGAAACAGTCCGATCTCGTAACGCACGCTGGTATTGCCGATATGCGCGACCCGCACGCCGGCAGCCACGGTATCGGGAAAGGCCAGCGGCAAAAAATAGCGACAGGTGGTTTCCACGACGAATCCGACCACATCGCCATGGTGGATGTCGAGCGCTCCACGCTCGATCAGATACTGGTTCACAGCGGTATCGAAATAGCTGTAGTAATGGACATTGTTGACGTGGCCGTAAATGTCGTTGTCCATCCACCGTGTCGCAATAGCCTGGAAATGGCGGTAGTCGGACCGCTGATGCGTGCGCTCGGGCATGGAGTTGATCCTCAATACGGAGTGGGGCCTGCAACAAGGGTGCCGCTGGCGGGCAGCGCTGGGCAGCCAACTATTGCGCGACGCGCCGGTACCGTGTACCTGCGGGCGGTGGCGCAACCGCGCTGCCGGCAAAACACTGCGCCAGGGCCATCCAGCGTTGGGCCGTCTCACCGGAAGTCTGCAAGGCGGTGTCGGCCACGTTGCGAACCTGCGTGACGACCCGCGAGAAATCGACCGCCGACCCTTGTACCGCATTGCCCGATTGCGGTTCGTTCCATTGCCAGACCGCACCCGAAGGCCCGGTCAGGTGCACATGGGGTGCACTCTGCGGGACGGCTTCCCCCCGATTGACGAAGGTCCAGCCGAACGTGCCCACACCCAGATGCGCAATGTTGCGAATGCGGTCGTGTTCGATACGGTCGATGCCCAACACGTCGAACACCGCCTGTCCGTGGGCCCAGGTCTCCATCTGGCGCGCCGTGATGCACGACATGACGCTCATGTCCGGGCCGGCCCACATCACCCGCTGCTTGGGGTCGGCATCGCCATACGCCACGGCGAGCCGGTCGGCGCAGGCAAGCCAGGCATCGAACAAGGCGCGGCCGGCCAGCCCGTTCAGCCACGGGCGCTGCACCTCCAGCATGCCGCTGCCCCGGGACATTTGTTCCAGCATCGGGCCGATCCACGCCTTGAAATCCTCTCGGCTCTCCAGCGTGCGCTGTGCGGCGACATTGAACAGATGCAGATGCCCGAGTATGTCGTTGATCGTCCAGCGCTTGAACAAGGTCGGTGTGTCGAAGTCGGATTCGGCCAGCGGCTCCAGCAACAGCGCTAGAGCGCGCGATTCTTCGCGAAAGTCGTCGGCTTGTTGCAGGTTCATCGCGCCAATTGTCCTCCCAACTCCCCGGGTATGGCCATCGCGGCGCCGAATTTCGGGAGTGGGCATCGTGCGCCCGCGCCGCCGCGCCGCACCTACGGCAACTCCAGTCGTTGCAGCAGGTCCAGATCTGCAAAGCCGTCGGGCGCAAGGCCCACGCTGCGCTGATACAGGCGCACCGCGCCGCGTGTCGCCGGCCCCAGGATGCCGTCCGCCGGCCCGCTGTCGAAACCGCGCCGGTTCAACGCGGTTTGTAGCGCAAGCACCTGGCTGCGTGTGAATGCGGACAGCTCGCGCGGCCAGGACGCCAACACGCCCGGGCCGCCGGTCAGGCGCTGGGCAAGCAGGCCTACCGCGAGCGCGTAACTGGTCGAGTTGTTGTAACGCAGGATGACGCGAAAATTGCCACCCACCAGGAACGCTGGCCCACGCGCGCCGGCGGGTAGGAAGACCGCGCCGTCGGCGAGCGCCGGAAGCGCCGCCCCGTCGACCGTGCGCAGGCCCTCGGTCGCCCACGACGCGCTCGACTGCCGCAGCGCAGGATCGGCGCGGCCATGGTCGAATCCCGATGGCAAGCGGACCTCAAGCCCCCACGGCTGACCCGCCTGCCATCCGGAGCGTGCCAGAAAATTGGCGGTCGAGGCCAGCACATCGGCCGCGCTGCCCCAGATGTCACGTCGACCGTTGGCGTCGGCATCCACGGCATAGGCCAGGAAATTCGATGGCAAAAACTGGGTCTGCCCCATCGCACCGGCCCAGGAACCGATCATCTGCGCGCGGTCGATGTCGCCACTTTGAAGAATCCTCAGCGCTGCGAGCAACTGGCCACGGGCCCAGTCACCACGCCGTCCATCGAAACCCAGCGTGGCCAGCGCATCGATCACCGGCATGTTGCCGACATTGGCTCCATAGTTGCTCTCCATGCCCCATATCGCCATCAGGATGTCGACGGGCACGCCATAACGCGCTGCCGCCGCATCGGCTTCGGCCCGCACCAGGACCAGTTTGTCCTGGCCCTGTCTGATGCGCCGTTCCGACACGGTTCTGTCGAGGTAGTCCCAGGCCGTGCGGGAGAATTCGGGTTGAGAGCGATCCTGTTCGACCACGCCCGCAAGGTAACGTACGTCGCCTAAGGCGCTGCCCACGGTGGCCTCGTCAATGCCAGCGTCAAGCGCTATCGCGCGAAAAGCGGCAACCCAGCGTCTGAAATCCTGTTCGAGCGTCAGCGCGCCATCGCCCATTGCCGTAGAAGGCAGGTTGACAGGTGACTGCGGCGGTGGCGGCTGGGGTTGCGGCGCAGGTGTCGCCGCGCAGGCCACCAGCAGCGTTGCGGCCAGGCAGAACCATGCGAGCCCAAATCGTCGCGCCAGAGATGCAGTGGATGAAGACATCGGGTCGATTGTCCCCGCAACTCCACGCCTGTGACGCCAGGCCGACGCTTTGACGCACAACCCAATATTGTTGATAGACTGGCCCGGCTTTGAGCGTGCTTATTGATCTTTCCGTAATTCATTACACCGTTCGGGCTGAGCCTGTCGAAGCCCTTCGACAGCTCAGGGCGAACGGGGAAATATTGTCGTGAAATATGGAAACCTCAATAGACCTTGCCGCAACCCGTGATCGCCGCAGCGACGAAGGAGGATTATTGTGGGCATGCCCATCATCAAACATGTACGCGCCTTCACCGTGCGTGGTGGTGGCGCCGACTACCACGACCAGGGCGAAGACCACTGGATCGACGACCATGTCGCCACGCAGATGGGCCGGTATCCGCAGTATCGCCAGAGCCGCAAGTCATTCGGCATCAACGTGCTCGGCACGCTGGTGGTGGAGATCGAGGCCGACGATGGTACGGTTGGTTTTGCCGTGACGACCGGTGGCGAAATTGGCGCCTTTGTCGTCGAAAAGCACCTGGCGCGATTTCTTGAGGGGCAACGCGTCACAGACATCGAAAAGATCTGGGACCAGATGTATTTCGCCACGCTCTATTACGGGCGCAAGGGACTGGTGATCAACGCCATTTCGGGCGTCGATCTGGCGTTGTGGGATCTTCTGGCCAAGGTGCGCAAAGAGCCAGTGCATCAGCTTTTAGGCGGTGCGGTACGCGACGAGCTGGTTTTCTACGCGACGGGCGCGCGCCCGGACCTGGCCAAGGAGATGGGTTTCATCGGCGGCAAGATGCCGCTGCAGCACGGCCCGGCCGAAGGCGACGAAGGCTTGCGCAACAACATTGGAAAGCTGGCCGAGATGCGGCGTCGGGTCGGAGACGACTTCTGGTTAATGTTCGATTGCTGGATGAGCCTGGACCTGAACTACGCGACGCGCCTGGCCCACGCAGCCCATGCGCATGGCCTCAAGTGGATCGAGGAGGCGCTGCCGCCCGACGACTATTGGGGATATGCGCAGCTGCGGCGCCAGGTTCCACGCGGCATGATGGTCACGACCGGCGAGCATGAAGCCACGCGCTGGGGTTTTCGCCTGTTGCTCGAGATGGGCTGTTGCGATCTGATCCAGCCTGACGTGGGCTGGTGCGGAGGCCTTACCGAGTTGCTCAAGATATCCGCGCTGGCCGATGCCCATGGCACGATGGTCGTGCCCCACGGTTCGTCGGTCTACAGCTACCATTTCGTTGCCACACGCCACAACAGCCCGTTTGCGGAGTTCCTGATGATGGCGCCCAAGGCGGACCAGGTGTTACCGATGTTCCATCCACTGCTGCTCGACGAGCCGGTGCCGGTCAACGGCCGGATGAAGGTTTCGGTTCTGGATCGGCCCGGGTTTGGGGTACGGCTCAACCCCGAATGCGCACTGAGCCGGCCCCACACCCACGAGGCCGGACATGGATGATCTGCAGGACAAGGTCGTTCTCATCACCGGATCGAGTTCAGGAATCGGCGCTGCGGCGGCGATCGACTTTGGAGCCAGCAAGGCACGGGTCGCAGTGCATTTCAACTCCCATGCCGAACAGGCGCACGCCGTTTTGGCCGAGGTGCGCGCTGCGGGCGGGGACGGCGCTGTATTTCATGCCGACGTCGCCGATACCGCGCAGCTCGAACGCCTTGCCGCGAACGTCTGTAGCCATTTCGGGCGCATCGACGTGCTCGTCAACAACGCTGGCAGCCTCGTTCAGCGGTGCGCGTTGATCGATGCCGACGACGCTTTGATCGACCGCATCTTCCACGTCAATGCGCGTTCCATGCTGGCGCTGAGCCGAAACGTGGTTCCCATGATGCGCCGCCAAGGTGGCGGCGGCAGTATCGTCAACGTGAGTTCCCAGTCGGCCCGCAGCGGTGGCAGCTTCGGCGCCGGCCTTTATGCGTCGAGCAAGGGTTACGTCAACACATTGACGCGCGCACTTGCCAAGGAACTGGCGACGGAAGGTATACGCGTCAACGCGGTATCGCCGGGGGTGATCGAGACCCCGATACATAATGGACACACCAGCGCCGAGTTGCTCGAGCAACTGCGCACCGGCATCCCCATGCAGCGCCTGGGCAGCGCCAGTGAATGCTCGGGTGCCATTCTGTTTCTGGCCAGCGGAAAGCGTTCCGGATACGTTACCGGTCAGATCATCGAGGTCAATGGCGGCAGCGTCATGCCGTGACAGCGCTGGTGGATCGCTGAGCCGATCAATCCACCGGCGTCGCCAACCTGGCGTTATGTTCATGAACCGACCGAGCTGGCACTAGCGCAAGGCCGTCAACGTCCGCCCGACACGTCGATCGTGGTGCCGTGCACATAGGACGCGCCCGGGCCCAACAACCAGATCGCGGCATTCGCGATTTCATCGGGTTGCCCGACCCGACCGATGGGAACGGTCGGCCCGACCTCGGCCATTAGCGCGGCTCCGCCGATGGGCTCCAAAATGTCGGTGGCAATCATGCCGGGGCGTATGCCGACAACGCGGATGCGCTGTCTGCCAACCTCCTTGGCCAGACCCACCGTAAAGCTGTCGACTGCGCCCTTGCTCGCCGCATAAGCCACCATGCCGGCAATTCCACCGAGCCGCGCCGCAGCCGACGAGATGTTCACGATCACGCCACCGTTGCCGCCGTAACGCGGCGCCATGCGCCGAATCGCCGCGCTAGAACAATAGATGCAGGAATAGACGTTGGTGAAAAACAGATCATTCAGCGACTGCGTCGTATGGTCTTCGATGGGAACGATCGCACCACCGATTCCGGCGTTGTTGATAAGCGCCGTCACGGGGCCGAAGTGCCGGTCGGTTTCGGCGAACAGGTGCTCGACCTCCGATAGCTGCGATACGTCTGCGCCTACGGCGATGGCAGACCCGCCCGCTGTTTCGATATCGGCCACGACGCCCAGAGCCGCGTCGCGGTTGCGCGCATAGTTGACGACCACTCTGTATCCGGCATGCGCACCGGCGCGTGCACAGGCGGCGCCGATGCCGCGGGACGCGCCGGTGACGATCAATACACCGGCTGGCGCCACCGGGACGGAATCAATGGCCACTTGCGCTGGCACCGGTGGCGTGCAGTGCCGCCAGCACCTGCGGGTTCACGATGTAAGGCGGTGTGCGCCCGGCTGCGACGTCGAGCGTCGCGCGAAACGCACTCTCGGCAAGGCGGCGCATACATTCGTCGGTAAAACAGATGCCATGTGGTGTCACCACAACGTTGTCCATCTGCAGCAGCGGGTTGTCCACGCGCACCGGCTCCTCGTCGAAAACATCCAGCCCGGCGCCGGCAATTTTTCGCTGTGCGAGCGCTGCGCCAAGCGCCAGTTCGTCCACGATGGGGCCACGCGCGGTGTTGATCAAATAGGCACTGGGTTTCATCAACGCGATCAGGCGCGCGCTGACCAGGCCTCGGGTCCGATCGTTCAGCGGACAGTTGACAGTCAGAAAATCCGACTCCCGAAATAGTGTGTCCATGTCCACCAGACGCACGCCCAGCGCGGCCGCCAGCGCCGGGTCGGCGACCGGGTCGTGTGCGATACCCACCATGTCAAACGGTTTCGCCAGCCGAAACAACTCGCCCCCGATGTTGCCCAGGCCAATCGAACCCAGGGTGCGCCCGGTCAGACCGGTGCCAATGTGGTCCATCTTCTCGGCCCAGCGTCCAGCGCGCGTCAGGCGATCCTTGATCAGCACCTTTTGCGCGAGCATCAGCACAAAGGTCAGGGCCGAGGTGGCGACCGGACGGCGCACGCCGTCTGGCGCAATCGTCAACATTACTCCAGCCTGGGTGCAGGCCGGCACGTCGATGCTGTCGTAACCCACCCCAAAACGCGCGATCAGCTTCAGGCGTCGATTCGAGCCGGACAGGCTGTGCGGGGTCACGCGTGTGACCATGGCGCAAATTGCGTCGTAACTGGCGGCCTGCGCGGGACTCAGGTCGATTGACGGCTGCGCCATGTATTCCCAGCTGATGTCAGGATGGTCCAACAACTGCAACACGTCAGTGCCGAAGATCGGCACACCGTCCGACTTGCGGACATCGGCTGTGATACCCACGCGAAACTTGCTCATAGCGACCCACTCCCCAGGTTCAAATACGGCACCACTAGGCGCCTTTGATCAGACGCGGCAACCACACCGGCGCGGCTCAGCACCCAGCTGAACAGCCCGGCGCCGGCCAGCGTGATCAGCGCGCTGCCTGTCAGTGCCGCAGCGGCGGAGAAGTTTCCGTACAGCGACATGAAACTGAACTTGCGTCCGAACAGCCCGAACAACAAGGCATACAGGGCCGCGACGGCACCGGCCTCGGTTGGCGTGAAGGCGCCCGACAAGATGCCACCGATGATGATCACGGGCATGAAGATCGCAGGTATGGCGCGCCCGGTGGCTCCTCCGCGCTCCTGCCAGTTGGCGCGGGCTGAAGGACGGGCGCCGGCGCTGGGGGCCAACCACCAGGCCAGGACCAGCATCGCCAAGCCGGCCAGAACACCGGGAATCACGCCGCCAAGAAACAGCGCACCGATCGACACACCGGTTACCGAGCCGTAGATCACGGCGATGATGCTCGGCGGAATGATGGGGGCCATCATGGCCGCACAGGCGGTCACGGCCACTGCAAAGGCCGGCTTGTAGCCTTCGCGTTTCATCGCCGGAATCATCATTGAACCAATGGCCGTGAGGTCGGCCAGCGCCGAGCCGGAAATTGCCCCCATGAACATATTGGTCATGATGTTGGCCTGTGCCAGGCCACCCCGAAAATGCCCGATCAGCGCGCGTGAAACATTCACCAGACGCTCGGTGATACCCGCCACTTTCATCAATTCACCGGCCAGCACAAACAGGGGCACGGCGAGTAGCGAGAAGTTGTCCAGCGCCTCATAGAACTGCTGCGCCAGGATCAGCGGGGGCAACGCGCCGTCGACCAGAATCGCCAGAATTGCCGCCAGCCCCATGCAGTAACCGATCGGCATGCCCAGCACCATGAACACGCAAAACAGGCCCAACATCAGACCGATGCTCATAGGCTTGGATCCAATCGGTGTTCAGCTGGTGGCTCCTGATTCCAGGTGAGCAGCATCAGCAAGGCCTCCAGCGCTGCCCCGACCGCGATGGCCATGTAGACCGTCCATTTCGGTACCTGTAGCAGGGCTGTCTGCTGGAACCAGCTACGGTCCATCAATTGGATCGCGGCCCACAACAGGATCAGGCTGAATGCGATGCACAGCACGTTGGCGATGCGAACCACGATCCTGCGGCCGGTCGGCGGCAGCATCAGTTCGAGCACTTCCACCCGAATATGGTCGCGCGAGGCGGCCACCAGGGCAGAACTGACCATGACGCCCCAGACCATCAAGCCGCGCACCAATTCCTCGGCCCAGAACAGCGACTCATTGAGCACATAACGGAAGAAGACCTGCAACAGTACCAGCACAAAATAGCTGGCCAGCAGTGCTGCCGACAATGCCGTCAGGGCAGCGCGCAGGCGTTGCACCACCAGGCCGACCCCGCGCGGCGCAACTGGGTGCAGGGCCAGGTCCGGGTGCGGACCCGACATCGGTGTCAGGCCTTGGCCGCAGCCTGGGCTGCTTCAACCAGCGCCTTGCCCCGGGGGCCCGTCCGGTTGACGAAGTTGGACAGCACCGGACCCATCTTGGAGCGGAAACTCTCGATATCGGGATTGGCATTCGCCTTGACGCGGCCAGCCAGGGTGTCCCAGGCGGCCTGCTGCTTCTTGAAATAGCCATGCTTGTCTCCACGAATGCTGCCTGCGCCGATGGTTGTTGTAGCCCATGCAAGAACGAACGCTGGGTGGGCGTGAAAAGCATGCTAATGTAATACTATGGTACCGTCAATTGAGAATGACGCGAGACGCTGCTCCAGCGTGTTGCCCGTGCCCAGAGGAGGCGAGATGTTGACTGTTCAGGAAGTCGCGCAGTACCACCGCGACGGTTTCATCGTGGTTGCGGACGTCATCTCGGCGCAGGACATTGCCGAATTGCGCACGGTGACGCAAGAGTTCGTCGAGGCCTCGCGCCAGACGCTGGAAAACACCGACGTGTTCGATCTGGAGCCTGGTCATAACGCGTCGCAACCGCGCTTGCGACGCATCAAGATGCCGCACCTGCAGCATCCGGCATACGCCCGTATGGTCAAACACCCAAAAATCGTGGCGGTGTTGCAGCAACTGTGGGGTCCCAACATCCGTTTCGACATCTCCAAGCTGAACCTCAAGGCCCCTGGTTTTGGCTCGTCGCTGGAGTGGCACCAGGACTGGGCGTTCTACCCCCACACCAATGACGACCTGGCGGCAGTGGGCATCATGATCGACGACTTCAAGCCTGACAACGGCTCGATGCTCGTGATACCGGGCAGCCACACCGGCCCGATCTACAACCACCACGCAAAGGGACATTTTGTGGGAGGTATCGACCCGGTCGACAGCGGCATCGACTTCTCCAAGAGCGTGATGTGTTTGGGCAAGGCGGGTTCCATCACCGTGCACCATGTGCGCCTGCTGCATGGCTCATCCGCCAATACGTCGGGCAGTCCACGCCGGTTTCTGTTGCATCAATATCGCGCCGCCGACGCCTGGCCGCTGATCCATCCGCCGACATCCTGGGACCAATGGACGTCCCAGCTCGTCGCCGGTGAGGACACGCTGGAGCCGCGCATGACCGCGGTTCCGGTCCGCATCCCCTACCCCGCCGCTCCGATGCAGGGCTCGATCTACGAAAACCAGCGCGATCTTGGCTCGCGCTACTTCACCGACGCGGTCGCCGAGTCGGTGCCATCCTGATGCAGCAGCTCAAGGTCTACCAGTCGATGTGGGCCATGGAGCGGCGCCGTCCGGACGGCGCCGAATGGTCGCTGCAAACCAAGCTCGACATGATCCACGACGCCGGCTTCGACGGCGCCGGCGTGCGATTTTTTGACCGGCAATACGTGGCCGACGTCACCGGCAAACTGCGCGACTGGGGACTGACCTGGCAGGCACAGTGTTACCCCAAAACCGTCGATGACCTGGCCCCCATCCTGGAACATGTGGCCCAGTTCGGGGCCGACCATGTCAACCTGCAGGCCGACGTGCGGCCGCATACGGTGGCCGAGTGCGTGCCCCTGATCGAAGGCTGGCTTCGCATGGGCGAGCAGGCCGCAGTCCCGGTGCACATGGAGACGCACCGTGATCGCATGACCACAGACCTTTTTTTCACCTTGCGTCTGCTCGACCGATTTCCCGACCTGCGCCTCACCGGTGACCTTTCCCATTACCTGGTCGGGCGCGAGTTCGCGTGGCCGATCTCTGAGGAAAACCACCGCCTGATGCACAGGATCATCGACAACTGCTGGGGCTTTCATGGCCGCGTCGCCAGCCGCGAGCAAATCCAGGTTCAGATCGGTTTCCCACACCAGAAGGACTGGCTCGATCTGTTCATGGGCTGGTGGGAATACGGTTTTCGCAGCTGGCGCCAGCGCGCGCCCAAGGACGCCGTGTTCACCTTCCTGTGCGAACTCGGGCCGCGCGAATATGCAATGACGGGGCCCGACGGGTACGAACTGTCCGATCGTTGGCAGGAGTCGCAATTGCTGATGCGCATGGTGCGGGACCTGTGGCAGCGGCTGGAGCAGGAGGCGCCGCAGACGGCGGTCGAACGCGAATACAAGGAGTCGGCATGAAACCCAATGCGATCAAGAGCGATGTACTCGCCGGCAAGACAGTGGCCGGTGCGATGGTCTTCGAGTTTTTCTCTGCCGGCATGAGTGCCATCCTGGCCAATGCCGGCTGCCGCTATGTGTTGTACGACATGGAGCACACCGGGCTGGGCTACGAAACGCTCAAGTGGCTCTTTTCAACCTGCCGCGGGCTGCCGATCGAACCGATGGTCCGGGTTCCCCGGGGCGACTACACCTGGCTTGCGCGGGCGCTGGACCTTGGTGCCCGTGGCGTGATGATCCCGATGGTCGAGTCCGGCGAACACGCCCGCTCGATCGTGCAGGCGTGCCGCTATCCCCCGCTTGGCCGACGCGGCGCCGCCTTCGGTTTCGCCCAGTGCGACTACCTCGGCGGTGACGTGGGCGAGAAGATCAGGCAGGCCCATGCACGCACCATGGTGATTGCCCAGATCGAGACCGAGAATGGATTGGAAAACGTCGACGAGATCGCAGCTGTCGACGGAGTGGACGTGTTGTGGGTAGGCCATTTCGATCTGTCTAACTTCATGGGTATACCGGGGCAGTTTGCCGACCCACGCTTCGACGCCGCGATGCGCAAGGTCGTCGATGCCTGCCGCCGCCACGGCAAGGCGGCCGGTTTCATGGCGACCGACCAGCAATGGATCGAGCGCGCGCAAGAGATGGGTTACACGATGATTGCGGCTGGTACCGACAGCGGCTTGCTGCAGCAGGCGTTCGCCGGCCTGGTCAACCAGATCGACGGGCGGACAGCATGATGCCCGCCTCATCCACCATGTTCGATCTGCACAACAAGGTGGCGCTGGTCACCGGTGCCTCGCGCGGCCTGGGCTGGGCCATGGCCCAATCGCTGGCAAGGGCCGGTGCACATGTTGTGCTCAACGCGCGCGATCCACAAACCCTCGCTGAGCGGGTGGCGGAGTTGCACGCGCAGGGACTGTCCAGCGAAGCGGCGCCATTCGATGTCACCGACACCGCAGCGGCCGAAGCCTGCATCGGCAGCATCGTGGAGCGCCATGGGCGACTGGACATTCTGGTGGTCAACGCAGGCATTAACCACCGGGCGCCCATCGCCGAATTCGACATGGCCGATTTCCAACGCGTCATGGACACCAATCTGACGGCGGTCTGGGTGTTGTGCCGGGCCGCCACGCGTGTGATGGCCCCGAAGCGACAGGGTCGCATCATCCTGACCGGTTCGATCAGCGCCATCAACGCCCGGCCAACGATATCGGCCTATGTCGCGAGCAAGGGGGCGGTACATGCCCTGACAAAACAGCTGGCGGTAGAACTTGCACCGTCGGACATCACCGTGAACTGCATCGCGCCCGGCTTCTTCGCCACCGAGATGAATACGCCGCTGCTGCAGAACCGGGAGTTCAATGACTGGGTCTGCCAGCGCACACCTGCCGGTCGATGGGGCCGGCTGCAGGAAATAGGCCCGGCTGCGGTGTTCCTGGCCTCCGATGAAGCCTCTTATGTCAGCGGCCTGATCATGACCGTGGATGGCGGATTCACGGCGGCGATGTAATCCATGCAAGGATGTACGGTTCAAGGGCAGCCGGTGCCCGACGCGTTGATCGGTGAGCTGGCGGACAGTGCAGCCCTGCTCGAACGACCGGTCGCCTTGCGCGAACGTCTGGCTGCCGACGGTTTCCTGTATCTCAAGGGTGTGATCGATCCGGCGCTGGTCGCCGCAGCGCGCGCCGAGGTCTTCGCCCACCTGGTGGCCGTAGGCGAGGTATCGGAGCCGGCGCTTGAGGCGATCGCAACCGGCACCAGCCGCCGCGATGAACGCGTCGCTGACCGCGGCCAGTTCTGGAAGGCCGTCAGCGAAGGCCCGATGCTGCGGGCGCTGAGCCACGGCGCCGCCATGAACAGGATCATGGCACTGGTCATCGGGGCCCCGGCACGACCGCAGGACTACATGTTTCTGCGTGCGGGCGCCCGCGGTCGCGCCACCGGGCTGCATTTCGACTATCCGTTCTTCACACGGGCGCACGATCAGGTCTACACGGCCTGGTTGCCGATCGGCGACGTACCGGTCACCGATGGGCCGCTGGTGGTCGTCGAGGGCTCGCACCATTTTCGTGACCTGATCGAACCGATGATCGGTTTCGACGTTGCACGTGACAATTCCCGCAAGGCGACTCTCGCCCAGGATGCGGTGACCATTGCACGGCAGCGCGGAGTCCGGCTGCTGACCCGCAATTTCGAAGCCGGCGATGTCGCTATTTTCGGCATGTACACGCTGCACGGCTCGCTGGAAAACCATTCACCGGTCAACCGGGTGCGTCTTTCCTGCGATGTGCGCTGGCAACCCCAGTCGCTGCCCCTGGATGAGCGCTACTTCGGCGCCAACCCGGGCGGTACGACAGGTGCCGGTTATGGGGAACTGGTCGGCGCCAAGCCGCTGACACACGAGTGGCACATACGGTGACGATCGCCCAGGAAACGCAATTTTTCTCATCTTCACCTCGTCTGCACCCGCTACCGGACCGCAAACCTGGGCTATTGATCCGGCCCGTTGAAATGTCGGTTTCCAGAGCCATTCGCCCTTAAGAGCCTGTCGAAGGGCCCTTCGACCCTTCGACGAGCCCAGGACAGGCCAAGCTCAGGGCAAACGGTTCATACTTCACAGGGCCGAAGCAATAGGCTCGCCCGGAGAACCCACCATGCTCGACTTGTTGTTGCACAACGCCACCTTGCCCGACGGACGGTGCCCCATGGCAATCGCGGTCCGCGACGGCCGCATCGTCGAGGTCGCGCCGCTGATCGATGCGCCGGCCAGGGAAACCATCGACGCGCAGGGTCTGCTGGTCAGCCCGCCCTTTGTCGATGCGCACTTCCACATGGACGCGACGCTGAGTTATGGCATGCCGCGGGTCAACCAGAGCGGCACCCTGCTCGAAGGCATTGCCGTGTGGGGTGAACTCAAACCGACGCTGACACAGGAAGCGGTCATCGAACGCGCGTTGGCCTATTGCGACTGGGCCGTCGCCCGGGGCCTGCTCGCGATCCGGTCGCATGTGGACACCAGCGACCCCCGCCTGCTGGCTGTCGAAGCCCTGCTCGAGGTCAAGCGCCGTGTCGCGCCCTACCTGGACCTGCAACTGGTGGCGTTTCCGCAAGATGGCGTCTTGCGCGGCGAAGGCGCACTGGCCAACCTCGAACGCGCACTCGACATGGGCGTGGACGTGGTCGGAGGCATCCCGCATTTCGAACGCACGATGGCGGACGGTGCGCAAAGCGTGAAGCTGCTGTGCGAGATCGCCGCGCGGCGCGCAAAGATGGTGGACATGCATTGCGACGAGTCCGACGATCCGCTGTCACGCCATGTCGAGACGCTGGCGTACGAAACGCAGCGCCTGGGCCTGCAGGGGCGTGTGACCGGCTCGCACCTGACATCGATGCATTCGATGGACAACTATTACGTGTCCAAGTTGCTGCCGCTGATGGCCGAGGCGCAGCTCAGTGTGGTCAGCAACCCGCTGATCAACATCACGCTACAAGGGCGCCACGACAGCTACCCCAAACGCCGCGGCATGACGCGGGTGCCGGAGTTGCTGGCGCACGGCCTGACCGTGGCCTTCGGTCAGGATTGCGTGATGGACCCCTGGTATTCGCTGGGCAGCGGCGACATGCTCGAAGTGGCCTCGATGGGCCTGCACGTCGCCCAGATGACCAGCCAGGCGGCCATGCGCCAGTGTTTCGACGCCGTCACGCGCCATCCGGCCCAGATTCTGCAACTCGAGGGTTATGGCCTGGAACCTGGTTGCCACGCCGATTTCGTGTTGCTGCAGGCGCGCGACACGATCGAGGCTATCCGCCTGCGTGCGACACGGCTCAAGGTGTTCCGGCGCGGCAAGCTGATCGCCGAGTCGCCCGAAGCCACCACGGCGCTGTACCTCGACGGGCGGCCGGCCTCGACCGCCTGCATGGCCAACCGGATCGGTTGACGCGCATCGACGATAGGCTGGCCCGAGTCTGGCATCATGTGAACCTGCCCGACCATCGGAGAGCGCGTTCGCGCGCAGGTGCGGGCTTGGAAACACAACCACACGGAGACATCCACCATGAACAAGACCCTTGTCAAGACCGCCGCCGCTTTGCTGGTGGCCGGCAGTTGCTCGGCCAACGCGCTGGCGCAGGAAGTGACGCTGCGCCTGGTCAGTGCGTTTGCAGAGAACGGCATTTACGTGCAACGCCTGCAGCCCTGGATCGCCAAGGTCAATGCCGAGGGCAAAGGCGTGCTGCAACTCAATTTCATTGGTGGCCCGAAAGCCATTCCGCCATTCGAGGCCGGCAACGCCGTCAAGACCGGGGTTGTCGACATGGCCCTGGCCACCGGCGCTTTCTACACCAACGTGATGCCGGAAGCCGACTTCCTCAAACTCACGCAGATCACGGTAGCCGAGCAGCGCAAGAACGGCGCCTTCGACGCGATCAACAAGGTCTGGAATGAAAAAGGCAACATGCAGTATCTGGCACGCATGGTGGAGAACCAGCCGTTCCACATCTACACCAACAAGAAGGTCGACAAGCCCGATCTGACCGGCCAGAAGATCCGCATCACGCCGGTGTATCGCGACTTCTTCCAGTCACTCAATGCCAATGTCATCACGACGCCCCCCGGCGAGGTCTACACGGCGCTGGAACGTGGCGTGGTCGACGGCTACGGCTGGCCGATCGGCGGCATCTTCGACCTCAACTGGCACGAGAAGACCAAGTTCCGCATCGACCCGGGCTTTTATGACGCCGAGGTCTCGCTGATCATGAACCTGCCTGCGTGGAAGAAACTGACCGAGCCGCAGCGGTCTTACCTGAACAAGCAATTATTGGCGCTCGAAGCCCAGAATACCTTCTGGACCCAGTACGCGACCGAAGAGACCGCGCGCCAGGAAAAGGCCGGGATCCAGGCGATCCAATTCGACGCCGCTACCGCCAAGGCCTACCGTGACGGCGCCTACGCGACCGGCTGGGCCGGTGCGGCCAAACAGAGCCCGGAAATCGCCGCGCGCTTCAAGACCCTGTTCTCTAAGTGAGCCAACGGCTCTCCCACCGATACGGCCAACTGCTGGCCGCACTCGCACTGCTGGGCTGCGCCATCTTGATGGCGATGATGTGCATCATCGTGGGTGATGTACTGCTGCGCAACGTGCCCATTCCCGGCCTGCCGCGGGGTCTGGCATGGAGCAACGAGATTTCGGAACTGATGCTCTACCTGATCACGATGTGCGTGGCACCCTGGTTGTTGCGCCAGGGCAAGCACATCCGGGTCGACATCCTGTTGCAGGCGATTCCACGGGTGCTGGCGTGGCGACTCGAATGGGTGAGCGACCTGCTCGGTCTGGTCGTATGCTGCGTGATCGCCTGGTACGGCGCGCAGGCCGCCTGGTCGAGTTATAGCTCCGGCGCGGTCAATATCAAGACGCTGGTCACGCCCGAGTGGTGGGCCTTGGCGCCATTGCCGCTGGTGTTCGTCTTGTTGGCTATCGAGATGGTGTTCCGGATGATGCGCCTGTATGCCGGCGAGCGCGGCCCGCGCCACGACGCGGTGAGCGCCGCATGATGCAGGGGCTGGCACGATGAGCGCCCGCCCGACCGCTCCGACGGGGGCTCGCACCGCAGTGCGAGGCACGAAGGTGCTCCAATGAGCGCCTGGGCCATCGCCGCCTGGATGATGCTGGGCGGATCCACCCTATTGCTGTTCATCGGCATGCCGGTGGCGCTCACCTTCATCACCGTCAACATCGTCGGCGCCTGGTTCTACATGGGTGGAGAAGCCGGGCTGGCGCAGCTGGCGCGCTCCAGCGTAAGTTCGGTCACCGCGTTCTCGCTGACACCGATCCCGCTGTTCGTGCTGATGGGCGAGGTCTTGTTCCACACCGGCCTGGCGCTCAAGGTGATCGAAGGTGTCGAGCGGCTGATCAAGCATGTGCCGGGTCGCCTCGCGGTTGTCGCCGTCGTCGCCGGAACCGTGTTTTCGGCCATCTCGGGTTCGACCATCGCCACCACCGCCATGCTTGGATCGCTGATGTTGCCGATCATGTTGTCACGCGGCTACCACCCGACCATCGCCGCCGGCCCGATCATGGCGATTGGCGCGGTCGACATGCTGATACCGCCATCGGCGTTGACCGTTTTGTTGGGTTCGCTGTCGGGCATCTCGATCTCCAAGCTGCTGATCGGCGGCGTGGTGCCGGGCGTGATTCTGTCGGTCGCATTCGTGTTGTGGATCGTCGTGCGCGTCAGCATCAGTCCGCACTTGGCGCCGGTCGACCCTGAGGACGCGGTCGTGCATCGCGGCTGGGCACGCTGGAGTCCGTTCTTCGGATATGTGCTGCCGACGCTCTCGATCTTTGGCGTTGTCGTGGGCGCACTGGCCGCCGGTTGGGCCACACCGACCGAATGTGCGGCGCTGGGCGCGTTTGCCACGATGCTGCTGGCGCTGGCCTACCGCGCCCTGACGCTCGATGCGCTGGTCAAGGCCCTCAAGGGCACGGCCGGCATCTCGGGCATGATCCTTTTCATCATCCTGGGAGCGACGACATTTGCGCAGATCTTGTCGTTCTCCGGCGCCAGCAATGGCCTGGTGCAGTTGATCACTGGCCAGGGTCTGTCGACCGAAATGATCGTCGTCGGCATGATGCTGATGCTGATCTTCCTGGGCATCTTCGTCGACCAGGTCAGCATGATGATGATCACGCTGCCGATCTTCATGCCAGTGGTCCAGGTGCTCGGTATCGACGTCGTCTGGTTCGGCGTGATGTTCCTGATCTGCATGCAACTCGGACTGCTGCTGCCGCCGCACGGCCTGCTCCTGATGACGATGCGCGGCGTGGCGCCGCCGTCGGTCACGATGGCGCATATCTTCTTGGCCGTCATACCGTATGTCACGATGAGCCTGATCCTGCTGACGGCGGTATTTTTCTTCCCCAAGATCGCGACCTGGCTACCTGCGTGGATCGGCTGATCGCAACCCGCCGATACGCCGGGCGTCTTGCCGTACGATCGGGCGTCTTTCCCGTTGACACGCCCGCAGGGCAGCCCTATCACCATGCGCATACTGCTCGTCGAAGACGATAAGATTCTGGCCGACGCCTTGTGCCGCGCGTTGGTGCAGTCGGCCTACGCCGTTGACATGGTGGCGAACGGCGATGAGGCCGACGCTTCGTTGGCGCTCGACATCTACGACCTGGCGATTCTGGACATCGGTTTGCCGGGGCTCAGTGGCCTGGACGTGTTGCGGCGGCTGCGTACGCGCAAGTCTCGGGTGCCGGTTTTGATGCTGACGGCGTTTGACACACTGGCCGACCGGGTGCGCGGCCTGGACCTCGGCGCGGACGACTACCTGGCCAAGCCGTTCGACCTGCCCGAACTCGAGGCCCGGGTACGTGCACTTCTCAGGCGCGGTAGCACCAACCAGACACCCGATCTGGTGCATGGGCGCCTGCGCCTGGACACCGTGGGGCGGCGGGTATATTTCGACGAGACACCGATCGAGCTCTCGGCACGTGAGTTCGCCGTGCTGGAGCTTTTGCTGATGCGCGCGGGCCGCGTCGTCAGCAAGGAACACATGGTCAACCATTTGTATGGCTGGGGCGATGAGGTCGGGGCCAACGCGATCGAGGTCTATGTCTACCGGATCCGCAAGAAACTCGAACCACTGGGTTGCGATATCCGCACCATCCGTGGCATGGGTTATCTGATGGAGCATGTCGGTGGCGCCGGCTGAGCCGCGTCTGCAGCACAAGCTGCTGGCGTGGCTGTTGTGGCCTCTGATGGCGCTACTGGTACTTGACACAGCCGCCTCGTACTGGATTTCACTCAGTTTCTCCAATCGGGCACACGATCGGTCCTTGCAGGAGATCGCCCGCGAGGTCGCTCTGCATGTGCGACCCAACGGATTGGCTCCGAGGCTAGACATGTCTGCGGACATCGAGAAGATCCTGTTGATCGACCAGGACGACCAGCTGTACTACCGGGTGTCTTCCGAGAACGGTGCACTCATTGGTGGCGATTCGGCAATTCCGTTTGCGGCCCGCAAAAGCGCCGGCATCCAGCACCCAGAATTTTCCGACGCATTGGTGCACGGGCAGCCGGCGCGCGTGGTCGCCACGTGGCTGCGTTACGACGGGCCGGGATCGCGCGATCCCTTCCTGGTGCAGGTGGCGGAGACGCTGAACAAGCGCAACCGGCTGGCCTGGGAGATTCTGGCCAGCGTGTTCGTGCCGCAGTTGCTGCTGGTGCTGCTGGCCGGCGCCGTAGTCTATTTCGGCGTTTCACGCGGCCTGCTGCCGCTCAAACGCCTGCAATCGGCCGTGTCCAGGCGCTCGCATCTGGACCTGAGCCCGATCGATGTACGCGACGTTCCGGGTGAGGTCAGACCGCTGGTGGACGAAGTCAACGAGCTGATGCTGCGCCTGGGCACGACGCTGGACTTTCAGAACCGCTTCATTGCCGATGCCGCTCACCAACTCAAGACGCCGGTCAGCGGCTTGAAGGCACAGATCGAACTGGCCTTGCGCGAAGACGACCCTGCTCGAGTGCAGCATTGCCTGGCCCAGCTTTACATGGTTGCGAACCGGATGTCACGGTTGGTGCGCCAGCTACTGTCGCTGGCGCGCAATGAACCGGGTGCGGTCGACGGAATCGACCTGCAGCCGGTCGACTTGAACGCGCTGGTGGTCGATGTGGCCATGCAATGGGTGCCGGACGCTCTCAAGCGTGACATCGACCTCGGGTTCGAGCCCGCGCCACAAGCCGTCATGATCCAGGGTGAACCGGACCGGCTGCGCGAACTGCTCAACAATCTGATCGACAACGCCGTGCGCTACAGCCGCCACGGCGGCCACGTCACTGTGGCGGTTGCCCTGTCGGACCAGGGTGAGGGCCAGGTATCGATCAGCGACGACAGCGAGAAGATACCGGTCGAAGAAAGGCAACGCGTGTTCGAACGTTTCCACAGACTGCTGGGCAACCACGCCGATGGCAGCGGCCTGGGCCTGGCGATCGTCAGCGAAATCGCCGCGCTGCACCAGGCCCGCATCACGCTGGAGGAAGATGTCGACGGCATCGGCAACACGTTCAGCATCTTCTTCCCGCTGTCTAGCGTAGTGGCTCCGTCGGGCAAGTCGTAAGCCTGGCGACAGAAATAAGACAACTTCGAGACAGCCCTGAGGCAGGGCTTCGTAAGCGCACATCCCTATCCTGCTTTGGAGTTGAACCCGTCCTGCGGTTCACCGAATTCCAAATTGGAGACACGGATGTCCGCTTTCATGACGCCAGAGTTCTGGCTCGCGCTTTCCCAGATCATCTTGATCAACATCGTGCTCAGCGGCGACAACGCCGTTGTCATCGCGCTGGCCTCGCGTTCATTGCCACCCCAGCAACAAAAACGCGCCATCTTGTTCGGCAGCGTTGGCGCCATTGTGCTGCGCATCATCCTGACCTTCTTCGCGATCTACCTGCTCAGCCTGCCCTACCTCAAGCTGGTCGGTGCGGCCCTGCTGCTGTGGATCGGCGTCGGCCTGCTCAAGGGCGATGACGAAGAGACCGACCTGGCCAGCCATTCGAACCTGGCAGCTGCCGTCAAGACCATCATCGTCGCCGACCTGGTCATGAGCCTGGACAACGTCATCGGGGTCGCCGCCGCAGCCAAGGGCGACATCGTGCTGCTCGTGGTCGGTCTGGTCATCAGCATCCCGTTGATCATCTACGGCAGTACGCTGATCCTCAAACTGATGGACCGCTTCCCGTCCATCATCATTATTGGCGCCGGACTGCTCGGCTGGGTTGCCGGCGAAATGGCGATCAGCGATCCGTCTGTCACCCACTGGGTGGAAGACCACCACAGCCTTCACACGATTGCCCCGTTCGCCGGCGCCATTCTGGTCGTTGGTATTGGCAAGTGGCTGCAAAGTGAACCGCGACCGACCGCGCTGCCGGCGACCACCGTCGGACAAGCTGCTGATTGAAACCGCTGGAGAACACCATGAGAAAACTACTGATCTCGATCGACGGCCACAGTGCCGCCCGGATGCAATCGGCCGTATCGCAGGCGATTGGCATCTACCGCCAGGATCCGGTCGACGTTCACCTGCTCAGCGTACAGCCGGCCGTGTCCGGCCATGTCGCGATGTTTTTCGATGCCGGGGAACTCAGCGACATTCAGCACCAGAGCGCCCACGAAGAGCTCGCGCCCGCGATGGCGCTACTGGACCTATCCGGTGTTCCGTACACGATCAGCGTGGTGGTCGGACGCAATGCCGAGTCCATCGCCAGGCGCGCACGTGAGCTCGGTTGCGACCGCATCGTGATCGGTCGTGACGACACCGAAGGACTCGCCGGTCGGATCTTTGGCAGCCTGGTCGGGCAGGTGCGGCAACTGGTCGGCGGCAGCGGCGACTGCCAGGTATTGGGGTCCTGAAGCAGTCGATCAATCCGGTCGCGCTCCCTTCCTAACGCCGGCGCGCCGAGCGCACGCCTGGCAGCATCAAGACCAGGCCCAGCAACTGCTGGAGCCGCATCGCATCTGACACCTCGACGGTGAAGGTCAACCAGGCGATCTCGCGCACGGTGTGTGTCTGCACGCCAATGACGTTCATCTTTTCTTTCAGGAACACCTCCGAGATGTCGCGCAGCAGGCCCTGGCGGTCGAGCGCCTGCACGATCACGTCCACTGGATAGACCGGCGACTTTTCAGCGCGCGGCTGGCCCCATTGCACGTCGATCACCCGCTCGGCGTTACGTGCCATGAACTCGCGCATGTTCGGGCAGTCGCCGCGGTGCACGCTGACACCCTTGCCGCGCGTAACGAAGCCTCGGATGGGGTCTGGCGGGGCCGGCTTGCAGCAACGCGCCAGCTGGGTCATCAGTGAATCGACGCCCACCACCAGCACACCACCACCGACCTTTTTCTCGCCGTGCGTTGGCGCCTTGATCAATGGCGCATCCGGTTGCTGGTTGCCGGGCTCTGGGCCACGGTAAAGCACCTCGATCTGGCGCAACGAGAATTCGTCCTTGCCGACTGCCTCGAACAAGGCATCGGCTGCGTCGAAACCCAGCTCCCTGGCAAGGTCTTCATGGTTGACCGAGGTCTTGCCTTCGCGCTGCAGGACTTTCTCGACCGCCTCGCGACCACGCGCCACCGTCTCGTGGCTGGCACGTGCATTGAACCAGGCCCGCACCTTGGAGCGCGCACGCTGGCCGGCCAGGTATCCGAGCTCGGGATTGAGCCAGTCACGCGAAGGCCCTCCCTCCTTGGCCACGACGATTTCCACGGTCTGACCGTTTTTCAGGGGCGTATTCAGCGGCACCATCGCGCCGTCGATCCGGGCGCCGCGACAGCGGTGGCCCATGTCGGTATGCACGTGGTACGCAAAATCGACTGCGGTGGCACCTTCCACCAGCTCGACGATGGCCGCCTGCGGCGTCAGCACGTAGATGCGGTCTTCGAACAGGCCACGGGTGTGTTCGCCGGACAGCTCCCGTTCCCAGTCGAGCAGTTGGCGCAACACGGCGATCTTCGCGTCGTATTGGCCGCTGGCCGAAATACCGGCATATCCCTTGATACCTGATTCCTTGTACAACCAATGGGCTGCGACGCCATGTTCTGCGTGGTCGTGCATTTGCTGGGTGCGGATCTGTATCTCGATCGGTTGACCCTGTGTGTCGCGCACAACGGTGTGCAATGAGCGGTAACCATTGGCCTTGGGTTTGGCGATGTAGTCGTCGAACTCCTCTGTCACCGGCGTGAACCGGCTGTGCACCGCGCTGAGCGCCTGGTAGCAGTCCGACACCGAGGCCACGATCACGCGCATGGCACAGATGTCATACACGTGTTCGAAATCCAGCGACTTGCCACGCATCTTCTTGACGATGCTGTAGATGTGTTTGGGCCGACCCTGTACCGAGGCCTTGATGCCATCGTGGCGCAAGTTGCTTTGCAGCCGCGTGCGCAGCTGCTCGACGGCGCGCTCGCGTTGTGCCCGGGTCTGGTCGAGCTGCTGCGCGACGGCGCGGTAGGTTTCGGGCTCCAGAAACCGGAACGCGAGATCCTCGATCTCCCACTTGAGCTCCCAGATTCCGAGCCGGTTGGCCAGCGGCGCGAACACCATCAGGGACTCCGCTGGCATCGCCGCCGGTGGCACCGACTTGCTGGCCGCAAAATACCGCAGCGACTGCAAACGGGATGCCAGACGCAACATGACCACCCGCAGGTCGCGCGAGAACGCGAGCAGCATCTTGCGCACGTTCTCGGTCTGGGCGGCGGAGCTCTGGGCCATGGGGGCGGCATTGGCCGCGGTGGCGCTGCCGCGTCCGGAACGCGCCCGTCGCTGCACGTGTACCAGCTCCGTGGTCTCCATCGCCAGATCGGCCAGGTTCTGGCCAAACCGCTTGCCAATCGCTTCCTGCGGCCGTGTCAGATGCTCGCACGCGTACACCAGATAAGCCGCCGCCTGCATCAGGTCCGAGCCGCCGATCCCCCTGAGGATATGCGCCACCGCAGCCGCATGCGCAAGCGTGTTCTCGCCGGTGTCGAGCAGTTCGCCGGCGAGCAAAGGCTCCGCGAACGCGCGGGCCCGCTCCAGCACATCCGTCTGCTCCGCTGCTTGCACGCCGTTGGGCGGCGCGAAGGTGCCAGGCGATGCTTGCGTGTCCAGGGCGCTCCCGTTCTCGGTGTTTATCATCCGCGCGCCGTCATTCGCGGGCCAACAGGAAGTCGGCCACACAATCCACTTGGTCGGGCGCGATCAATGTCGGCGCATGTCCGACACCGGCAAACTCGACCAGGCGCGCCTTCGGTCCGCGCTGGCGCATGGCGTGCGCGGTGTCCAACGGCAACAGGTCGGACGACGCGCCACGGATCAACAGTGTCTCGGCCGTGATCGCGTCATACAGCTGCCAGATCAGCGCCTCCCCCTGCGTCGCCGACTCCTGCGTCAAGACACGAATCGGCTGGGCGATTGCCGGGTCGTAGTGCAAGGTCACGGGGCCGTCGGATGCGGCGATCGGCCGGACCATGTGACGGGACAACTCCAGCCACTGTGCCGGTGTATGCGGTCCGAAAGTGGTCGAGATCGCCCACATCGCGTCGGCGGCCTGCTGCAAGGTGTCGAACCGGCCGGTCTGCCCCAGGTAGGTGCCGATACGCACGATCGCCTCCCAGCGGATGCTCGGCCCGACGTCGTTGAGCACCAGACGCCTGAACTTGACCGGCACAGGCAACTCCGGCTGGCCAGCCAACACGATGCCGATCAACCCGCCCATGCTGGTGCCAACCCAGTCCAGCCGCCCCGGCTTGATCTGAGCCAGCATGGACAGCATGTCCGCTGCGTAGATGGGTATCTGGTAGCCCATCGGGTCTTTCAGCCAGTCGCTGCGTCCGCGCCCGACGACATCCGGGCAGATCACCTGCAGCGGCGACTTGCTGCGCGCGACAAGGCTGCGTGCCAGCACGTCGAAATCGCGCCCCTGCCGAGACAGGCCATGGGCACACACCACGACGTGGTCGGCCGCCGCATCGCCCCATTGCCAATACGCCATGCGATGGCCTTGCAGGGTGTCGGTACAGGATACGAAATGCAGTTCTGGTTCGGTCATGGCGTTGGGCAGAGATCGGTATCGATCGACAAATGCAGGCAGGATAATGGTCTGCTGTACATCGTAATTCAAATGGAGTGACATCATGCTCAAGGGAAAGACAGCATTGGTTACCGGGTCCACCAGCGGAATCGGTCTGGGCATCGCGCAGGCATTGGCTACGCAGGGTGCGAACATCGTTCTCAACGGTTTTGGCGACGTCGATGGACCAAAGGCAGCCGTCGCCAGACACGGTGTCAAGGTCGTCTACCATGGCGCTGACATGAGCCGGCCGGGTGAAATCGGCGACATGATGGAATTTGCGCGGGCGCAGTTCGGCCGCGTCGACATCCTGGTCAACAACGCGGGCATCCAGCACGTCGCGCGGATCGAGAATTTCCCGGCCGAGCGCTGGGACGCGATCATCGCGATCAATCTGTCCAGTGCCTTCCACGCCACCCGGCTGGCATTACCGGCCATGCAGGAGGCCAACTGGGGCCGCATCATCAATATCGCATCGGTCCATGGCCTGGTCGCTTCGGCCGAGAAGTCCGCTTATGTCGCGGCCAAACACGGCATCGTCGGACTGACCAAGGTCACGGCGCTGGAGAACGCCACGACCGGAGTCACCTGCAATGCGATCTGCCCCGGCTGGGTGCTGACGCCATTGGTACAGAAGCAGATCGACGCCAAGGCCGCGGCTCAGGGCATCGCGCAGGCCGACGCGGTCAAGGCTCTGCTCGGCGAGAAGGAGCCATCGCTGCAATTCACAACGCCGGAAGAACTGGGCCAATTGGCCGTTTTTTTCTGCTCGGCCGCGGCGAACAATGTGCGTGGCGTCGCCTGGAACATGGACGGCGGCTGGGTCGCTCAATAGGCGGCGCTCAACAGCGGCAGGTCAGGCGGCGCTACAGCACCACTGGCCAGCACGCTGCGACCGGTTTTCGCTCAGTTCCGGTTCGACTGCTGGGCCTTGCGCGCCTGCTCGGCCATGCGCCGCTGGCTACAGGTCGGATGGTCGAAGAATACCGGCTTGGCGCACTGCTCACTCATGCAACTCTGGTAGCCCAACAACACGCGCCCTTCGCAAGCAGCCTCCAGACCCTTCGCCGTCGGCTGCGGTGACGGCGTCAGCGACGGTGCAATATCATTCGCTCCCACCTTGGCGATGCCGGGTTTGCCACCCGACGCGGCAGGCACTGCGGAAGACGGCACGGGCGTCGGCGCAGCCGCACGAGGCGCGACGGCGGCGCGGTACAGCTCGAGGAGATCGCGAAAGAGGACGCTGCTCCTCAGCAGCGAGTCCTCCAGCATCCACCGCGCGAGGC
>ENA-ORBV01004423-ORBV01004423.1-microbial-mat-metagenome-genome-assembly--contig:-NODE-4423-length-27017-cov-5.826652_pt1 | contig 27017 bp, 40 predicted proteins | sample MGYA00237777_ERZ505514 | MGnify/ENA primary metagenome ERZ505514 (study PRJEB26160, sample SAMN06269048) | microbial mat metagenome | isolation source: Oligotrophic lake microbial mat | place...
AACCGGATACCCCTTTTTGGCAAGACCTCTTGTCGCATATTTAGACCATATGCTGCTCGTTTGCTTGTCGCTCTACACTCCCGCGTCGCGCGGAAGTGATTCGGGTGCATGCCGGCGTCACTACCGAACTGCGGCTCAAAGCCAAACAGACATCGCATTTTGTGCAGGTGTGCTGAAATAACTCGAGAAACTGAAAAGGAGAGGAGGCCGGCGCCTTCTCTCCTTTTTCAGTCTCGTTTTTTTGCCTTTGAATATTAATGCATATAGTCTTAACCTTCGTAAGACTATAGAATGTAGTTGAAAAAACGAAAGAAAAATTGGAGGAGATTTTTTTAGACTACTCGGCCACGAAGAATGTGGCTTTGAGCAATCATCATCCCTTCTCCAATTTTATGATGGCGGCTTTGCGGAATTGCCAGGCTTCTATGTCCTGGGCAATGCCGCTACCGGTGAGCTTGTTGTTGAGAACTATTTTCAGACGTGTCGCCCCGGTCGCTTAACGAGCCGCCGGATTGGGCAACTTGCCTTCGGCGATGGCCTTGATCAGCATGGCCTTCGAGTGGTTGTAACCGTCTTCGTACATCTGCAGGCAGCGCTTCTTGCTGAGCGCGAAAGAGAGCCCGCAAACATCGTCGGCTTGCTGGTGGATGAGCACGTTGAGGTCCTCATTCACTGCCGTTTCTTGCTTGACGAAGGGGAAGTTCATCTCGCGGTAGTGGAAGTAGAGCGAGACCATGTCGAGCATTTCGTTCGGCCACTTCGACGCGAATCCGAGCGACGAAATCACCGCCGGGTCAGTGCAGAATTCGTCGGGGTTGCGGTGATAAACCGCACCGTCAACGAGGTCCTTGCCCTGATACTGCACCGACTTGAAGACGCCCGGAAACGCACCCGAAGCACTGAGGGCGGTGCCGAGGTCGTAGTCGACGCCTTCGAATAGAACCGGCTTCTTGCTGCCGCTTTCACACGCGAGAATGCGCAGGCGCTCGCTCGGAGTGATGCCGAGAGCCTTGACCGATTCCTTCCAGGGACCCTCCAGTGAGAGGCAGGTGTAGCCGCTGAACCCGGTCATGAGCGCATGCACGAAAGTGGGCATGTCGGGCATGACAATGGCACTGGCGAGCAGCAGCGGGTTGGCCGAACGGTCATGCGAAGCCAGGAAGAGATCCATGATGCGGGTGGACGACCAGTCGTTGGCCGCGAGGGCGGCGATGATGGCACCGACGCTGGCCCCGGTGAACTTGGAGACGTTAAATCCGAGTTCTTCCAGGGCGCGCAGCAGGCCGATGTGAAGGTAGCCTTTGACACCACCGGCGCCGAAGACGACCTCGATGGTCTTGCCTTGCTTGAGATTGGACATGTGAAACTCCTTAGATGAGTTGAGGCGACCCACGGATGTGGGAGCACCGGATGAAATCCAGGAAAACGTGTTTACGCATAGAGTCTCCACAAAGTTGTTGTCGGCAGCAGTACCGCATCTAGCCAATTGCTTGCACTAGATGCGGTGCTCTTCAACCAAATTACTTCAAGTCTTTGACGACCTTGACTCCTTCCATTAAAACGATGGTGAGCAGTTTGGACTTGCTCTGCACGACGGTGATACGGGCCAAGGCTTCACCGCTGCAGGTGATCGTGGTGCCGACCAGAGCTGGTCCCACTTGGTGAACGTTCTGCTCTTCTTCTCGAACCTGGGGACTCTCCGCCTGGGCGCCGAAGCGCACAAGAACGTAGGTTGTGGCCTTGAGCGAGTGGAACTTGTTGTTCGCGATCTTGACGGAGACACCGCCCTTGACGAGAACAACCGACTGGCCCTGCTTGAGCAAAATGCTCTGCTCTGGGTTACTTGCTCTTGTCGCTTGGGGCAGTTGAATGAACTGCACCTTTGGCGATTTGCTGAGGTCTTGCAAATGGCTCATATAGACAGGTTTCTCCATTCATGTGAGATTGACGATCCAGCGAATTCCAATGTAGAAGAAGTAGGTACGGCAGTCGCTGTTGGTGCGCTTGTCTTGCGGCGGCGCGTTGGCGTCGGGCTCTTGTACCAGGCCACATTCTCGGTAGAGACCGCGTTCCACGAAGGGTTCGTATCCGGCCTTTCGGCAGTATTCGAAGACCAGCCAAGGTGCCTCCAGAAACTGGCTGGGCTCTGGGAGGCGACCTTCAGGCCAGTAGTCGAAGAAGTTGTCGACCAAACCAGGCTTTTCTCGCGAGTCAGTCCAGTTCAGTCGCATCATCGGCGCACTGACCGTGTATTGCTGCAATTCTTCTTGCACCGCAAGGTCAACGGTGGTGGCAGTGACTTGTTCGATGAAGGCAGGTATATCGCCGATGATTTGCATAGCTCGTGCCCAGTCAATAGCCACAAGTCGTTTTATCTCAGCGCTGATGTGAGGGTCGTCGATTGAAGGGTTGGGCATGTCTGCTCCCTTTTCTTGGTCTCAAGAACCAAGCGCTTGTGGCGCTCGATCCTTGAGTTCATCGCTGACAGAATGTTCAGCTATTTCACTTCTGCTCGTTCAGCTCATGGCCGCAACGTGCTGCTCGAAGGTGTTGAGGTCGACCACGAGCTGCTTGCGATAATCCGCCGCCATCACTTCGTGGTTGGCCTTCTTTTCGAGCAGCGCGATGACCGAGTTGATGCAGTCTTCGTCCTGCATGAACTTGCCCTCGAACTCGGCGTCTGCGAGGCTCTTTTTGCCAATGGCCATGGCCTCGTTGTGCCCGGCGCGCTTCGTGTCGAGCGCTTCTTTGGTGGCGGTGATCTGCTCGGCCAGCTGTTCATCGGCCTTGGCCTTGAGCTGCTTGACCAGGCGGGCGTAGCTGAGCGTGTCCTTTGCCAGTTCGGCCTTGTCGACGAGCAGCTGCGCCATCACCTTGCGGGCGGCGAAGAGGTCCAGGGCGACTTCGTAATCGCGGCTGTAGACCTGCTTGAGCTGGCCCGCCGCCGTGTCCGCCACCTCGCGCAAAGCCTTGGCCGAAGCCATGGTGCTGCCGAGCTGCGCGTACATGGTGCTGGCCGTGGCGTCACCTTCGACCTTGCGACGGGCCAGGGTGAACTTGAGGTCGCTCAGGGCGATGCTCTTGAACGGAGCACCCCAGGCGGCCACGCGGGCGAAGACATCGTTGCCCGGCGCGCGCACCACCTGCGGTTGCGCCTTGATGACGCTGGCTACGGGCGCGGCGGGCTGCGGCGTCTCTTCGTTGATGCGCTCGAGGCACTCGACGAAGTGCACGGTGCGCGTCGGGTTTTCGCCGGCCACGGTCACCATCCAGGTTTCGCCGACCTTGGGCTGGTGACCAGAGCGGTCGGGAAAAGCGCGGCGGCCGTTGATACGTTCGGCGGTCTGCACACCGTTCTTGGCCTCGACGAAGACGGCGCGGAAGGCGGCGTTGACGTTGCCGGAGGCGTTGGAAGCATTGGACATGTTCATTTCCTTCAAGGTTGAAAAACAAGGGAAATAAGAGACGGCTCTCGTCCGGGGCTCGAGTTTATTTCAGCTCGAGTTCGACACCCAGCCGCTCAGCCACTTTCATGGCTGTCTGCAAGATGGCATTCTGATCGCTCGACCAGAATTCCCAACCGGTGGAACCGACCCAGCGACACTGGTTGAAGATGCTGCCGCGAGCGGCAGTGACCTCCCACTCTTCGCGCACGATGCGGTCCGCTTCCCAGCGTTCCGAATCGGGACATTCGAAGAAGCAGTTCTGATGGGGAACGAAATTTTCGTCACCCGCCAGTTCGTTGACAAAGAGGATGAAACCCTTGTCACCGTCCGGTGATTTGAGAACGACTTTCATGAAGCCTCCTTGTTTTAAGAGCCAGCGTGTCGACACCAGATGTGATGGCATCGTCCCTGGCTAGCGACGGCGGCTGGAGCTGGTCATCAGGGCGAGCACCAGCAGGATGATTCCCAGGCCGAGTTCGCCGTTGAACAGGCTGATGATTCCGGCCACGCACGCTGCGGTGGAGAAATTGAAGATCAGCCAGACGATGATGAAAACAATGAGAGACATGTGAACCTCCTGAAGGTTAGTTCGAAGTTTGAGTTGGAAGTTGACGTGTTGACGGCTCGAGTCAGGCCCGCTGCACGTATTCGTCGGCCAGCATCACCTGGTACGGCCGGTTCGTGACGACTTCGGTGAGCAGACCGCCCTGGTCGTAGCCCATGTAGCCGGCCGGTGCGCCCATCAGGCTGCCCAGCTGTTCAGAGGTCGCGAAGACGGGGCGGGCGCGCATGGTGCCGTTCTCGTCGATGAAGACCTTGATGGCCGGGCGCTTGGGCTTGATGGCGACGACAGCGACGGAGGCCGTGGATGCCTGTGCGCGAACGGGCGAGCGGTCGAAGTTGAAGCGCTGGTCGCGGCGGGGGCGCTGCTGCTGGCCCTTGCGGGGAGCGGTGTAGTCGGAGCTGCCGCTGTTGATGAGGCCGTTGGGACCGATCAGGTCGCACTCCTCGATCTGCTGACGCAGGGCCCGGTCTTCCACGCGGCGAAGCTTGCGCATCTCGATGTCGTTGTCGTAGCGGCAGAGGCGCTTGCCGGTGTTGCCGGTGTTACCGTGCAGGCGATTGCTGACTCGCTTGAGGCGGCCGTTGTTCAGTTCGATGATGGTAGCCATGTTTCATTGCTCCTGATGAAAGATGTGCCTGATGCAGGCGTGAGGACTCTCGATGTAGACGTACGTATTTACGTAGGGTGTGCAGACGCGCAGGTAGCGACACCGGCGACAAATGCCTGCTTACGCAAGCACCGTCGCCGGTGTCAATCGACCTGAGGCTACCAGCTCTTGCAGTGAGCCGAGAGCATGCGGCCGGAGGCGTCCACCACCAGGCTGACGCTGGTGCCGTCGTTGTCGAAGGTGACCCGGTTGCCGTGCTGGCGGGTCTCGATGTCGGCGATCACGTCGCTCAAGCCGAAGAGCGGCTGGTCGCGGTTGGTGCACATGGGCCGATCGTTGAAGTCGCCGATCACCAGGAGCTGCGGGTCGCGCATGTCGTTGAGCACCGAGCGGAGCTCGGCGGCCTGGCGGATGCGGCGGTCGATGCCGTTGTAGTGGCGGCGCACGATCGACTCGCTGCTGCTGGTGTCACCGCCGTGGCGACCGGTGAAGACCTTGGTGTTGCCGTTGTGGAGGGCGATGATGGACTTGTTCGACTTGGTCATATTTGTTTCCTTGGGTATGAGTGCGCGGGCTCAGCTGGCCGTTGCACCGATGATGAAATAGTGAGGATGTTGCTTTGCTATCTGGTGATTTTTCTCCAGGCTTGTTGGTTGTTGAAAAAAACGCGAGGCAGGCAATGAACTCTTGCGAGTCACTGCCTGCCCCGTGCTACTAGTTGAGGCGGCTACCGAAGATGCGGTTCTCGCGCTGGGCTTCGCTGGCCACGTCCATGGCGTCGGCGAAGGTCCAGCCGGTCTGGCGCAGGAACTTCTGGTCGGCGGTCTCGTTGCGCGAACGGCGGGTGCGGTTGCGCAGGTTGCGGCGCATGGGCGAGAAGCGGTTACCGAAGAGGCGGTCTTCGGTGCGGCATTCCACGGCCATTGCCACTGCGTCGCCGTAGTCCCAGCCGGTGTCGCTTTTGAACTGGGCCAGAAAGGCTTCGTTCGTCTGGCCGATCGAGGTATCGCCGGTGGTGCTGTTGCTCGAGTTGACAATCGTGTTCGTGTTCATATTCAATTCTCCTGTTTCTTGTGATTTGGCGGCATTTGACTCGGTACTCGTCGCCACCGTTGGCGAGCACCGTTCGGCTTGTACAGCCGAAACCAGGAATGCCGAGCTAATCGCGAATCGAATTGATTCGTTCAGCAGCCCTGGTTTCGGTTGACCATGCCGGAGCAGGTAACTAACTCTTGCGAGTCAGCACCTGCTCCGGTTGGTAAACCCGAAGTCTTAGTTCAGACGATGACCACCGAAGAGGCGGTTATCGCGCTGCGTTTCGGCAGCCATGTCGACCGCGTCGCCGAAGGTCCAGCCGGTCTCGCGCTCGAACTTCTGCTCGGCGGTTTCCCGGACGCGCACGACGCGGTTGCCGCATTGCGAGGAACGGTTGCCGAAGAGGCGATTCTCGGTGCGGCGTTCCACGGCCATTTCCACGGCGTCGCTGTAGTCCCATCCGGTGTCGGCTTTGAACTGGGCCAGGAAGGCTTCGTTCGTTTGACCGTTGGTCTGGCCATTGCCGGTGGTGCTGATGATCTGAGTTGCGTTGTTCATATGATTTCTCCTTAGGTAAAAGAGTGGCTTCATTTGACAGTGTTCACCGCCACTTTTGGCGAACACAGATTCGGTTGCACAAGCAGCCGAAACCAAGACCGCCGAGTGAATCGAACCGATTCGTTCAGCGGCCTTGGTTTCGGTTGACGAAACTGAGTTGCTTAACACTGACCGCCAAAAAATCAGGGCAGGTCAATGACTCTTGCGAGTGACTGCCTGCCCTGATTTGGCTGCTACTAATGGCCGACCTTAGTTCAGGTGGCGACGACCGAAGATGCGGTGTTCACGCTGCGTTTCGGCAGCCATGTCCATCGCATCGCCGAAGCTCCAGCCGGTCTCGCGCTGAAACTTCTGATCGGCGGTTTCCTTGACGCGGACCTGACCGTTGCGACGCGTGCCGAAGACACGGTTTTCGCGCTGGATGGTGGCGGCTTCGTCCACAGCGTCGCTGTAGTTCCAGCCGGTGTCGAGCTTGAACTGGGCCAAGAAGGCCTCGTTGGCTGCGTTGTTGCCGGTGCTGCTGTCGATCACATTGCTGTTCATGTTCATATGCTTTTTCTCCGTTTACGTTTGGTTAACTGATCTGATGCTGTAAACGTGGGCCTAGAGCAGGTCCACAACGAAGCGCCGCAATCAAACTCTGATTGCGACACCTTTTTTCACAGCTGAATTCGACCTTGCGGTTTAGTTCAGCGCTCTGGAAAGATTTTGCCCTTGCATGGAGCGCAGGGCCAGATACACCTCTTCGGGAATGAAGCGGCGCACCGTGTCGAAGTCGCAGAAGCCGTTGATGATGTTTGCCCCTTGTGCGGAGACGCGCATCAGCACGGCACCAAAGGCATCCGGTTCGTTGTGCTCCGAGATTTCTCCACAACGGCGCAGGCTGTCGTAGATGTTCTCGGGCACATCGAGCACGAAGATGTCCATGCCTTTGTTAGCCACCTCAACATCGGAAGCGATATCGAGGGCGAGACGCTCAGCAGCTTCCAGGCTCGTATGAACCAGGTCGCCTTTGATGTCGTTGAGCACCGGCGCACCACTAGCGGTGATGTGGTCGATGATCCAGTTGCGTTCCTGGAATGTAGCCAGGTAAAAAAGTTGGGTCACTTTTGTACCTCCGTTCTGACCGGTGTTTAGAAGACCACGGTGCATGACTTGCAGCGGTCCTGCACCGACGGGTAGTTGTAGTGCGGGAACGAGTCTTCGCGACCGTACGCTTGCGCGTGACTGATCAGGGGCGGCTCACCGTTGGCTGCGAGCAGGTCTTCGACCATCTCGAAGTTGGTGTGCTGCTCCAGAGTGCGCCAGCGAATGCGACCGTCGGCCTCTGCCGCGGTGATGGCTTCCACCAGCTGCTTGTGCACCTCGGGGCATTCGCTGACGACGCTCTCGATGTACTCGCCGGCGGCACCGGGGGTGATGGCGTGACCGCGGGTGCAGCCGAAGATGAAGAGGCCGTTGGCCAAATCACCTTCGTTGACGCGACCCTGCTTGATGGCGTACATCACTCCGGTGAAGGACACGAACAGTTTTCTCATGGTGTTGTTTTCCATTTTGATGGTTAGGAAAAATCAGCGGAAGCTGACGTGGAAGTTGCTGCTCATGACGGGCATGAAGCGGCGCAGCAACGATTTGGTGAATTCAGCCTTGAAGCTGAAGCTGCCGTCTTGGTTGCGTTCGAACCACTCGTGCTCCAGCTTGACGGCGTAACCGCCTTTGCTAGCGAACGAGAAGTCCACGAGAATCTTGCGACCCTCGCCGTTGTTGATGAGATAGAAGTCGATGCCCTGTCGGTCCTCGCTTCCGCCCACCTGCGTTTCCGCACCCGTCCAGCCGGTATTGGCCTGGTCCAGGAACTTGATGATGAAGGCACTGACGCAATGCTGCGCCTTGATGCCATCCTGATTTTCCAGTTCGGCGCGAGTCATCGGCTTGTGGCCGACTTCTGCACCCTGGTCGTTGCGTGGGCAGATGATGCCCGAGTTGTGGCCGGTTGTGGCCTTGTCCATTTGGCTGTTCATGGTTGTTACCTCGTTTTTATTGTTATTCATGATGTTTCGCCGATTTCTTACCGTCGGCTGAAGAGTCTTCTCAGACCCACGCGGCCGCAGACCAGATTTCTCTGCTGCGTTTAGCACTGCAAGCACGGCTTGCAGTGCTGTTCTTGGCTAGCTCACTCTTCCGAGCATGCGAGCCGTCTCGTCTGCGGGGCGCGTCGAATGCTCCCGGGGATCCGGCTCAAGTGCGCCGCCCGAGGGCATGTTGACGAACATGCGCAGCTGCTTGGTGCTCAGCGTCGACTGCCCGTCTCTGGCTTGCACCATGACGTTGCTGGGGTCGACGATGCGCAGCCGGCCTTCGTATCCGCCGCCATCGAGCAGACGCAGTGCTTCCGCCAACATCTCCTGATGGTCAGCCGAAGTGACCGGTTCCGGTTGGCGATGCACACCTGATACGGACATCAGAGTGTGGAAACCGCCTTTCTCGCCATTGATATAAAGCTCGAGCAATTTGCTCATAGTTACCTCCCAATAAATGGCAACCGCCGGCCCTTACAAGAAGAGCCGGCAGTGCCGGTTGCAGTTGCTGGTGATGACCTAACGACTACGACTCTGAAGTGGCCTAAGCCGCTTCAGCGTTTTCGACGACGGTCTCGCTGATGGTTTCGACGACAACTTCGCTTGAACCCTTGAGCTCCTCACGGAATTTCCGCGAGCGCTGGTTGGGTTCGCACCTGGTCAGCGTTTCCACCATCTGTTTGATGAAGGCGCGCGCAGCCTTGAGATGGGCCAAGCGCTCGTCGGCATCTTCGGTCTTGCAGATGAAACCCGACCAGACACTGGCCAGAATGCGGGTTTCATAGTCGCCGGACTGAGCGTAGTACCACTGAGTGATACTAACGTCGATGTTCCAGCGACACTCGGGGTCGCGATGAGCCGGACGGCCCATCAACTTGTCGCCGAACGACTGCACTCCCAGCTGCCAGAAAGAACGCGACTCGGTGGTGACACCGTTGGCGCCTTCGAAGTAGCCTTCGGGCATCACCGCTTCACGCTCGGAGTTGCCCGACCGCAAAGGCTTGATCAGCTCCGCCGAACGCGAGATGCGCTTGCGGTCGCCCTGCGGTGTGTAGAGCTCAAGCAAGCCGAGGCCCGCCAGAACTTTCTGCACCGTCGCTGCCAGTTCCAAATGCCCGTGACCGATGACGGCCACTCCGAACGCTTGCTTGTTCGGGTCGACGGCTCCTGCGAAGGAAGCGCCGATGGCATCCATGTCACCGTGTCCACCGAAGTGAGCGGTGCTGTCAACGCCGTTGTCGACGCCGGGCATGCCGATGTCGCCGCTACCGCTGGTGAAGGAATGCGCGACGATGAGGGCGCCTTGTGTGGTTTCTCCGGCGTGGTCATGGCAGCCGTCGAAATCGCCCATACTGTGAGCCATTCCGAAGCCGTCATGTCCGTGGCCGTCTCCGTCTCCTGATGATCCGTGGTCCATAATAAATCTCCTTTTTGTTTCGTTTGTTAATGATTTACTAGATACAGAACGCTCAAGCGACAGCCTGGCGGCTGTTCGACTGAACATTGTGGGTCGACAACATCGCACCGACGGCGATGGCATCGTTTTCTTCCTGCTCTTCGAGAGCTGCCAGCCGAGCCTGCTCGTCCTGCTCTGCGTTCCAGTTACGGCCCGCAGGACAAGACTTCGCAAACTGGCAGGTACCGCAGCGGTGGCCGGGCTCAGGCTGAAACTCGCCGGTCTTCCAGGCCTGTTCCATCTTCTGGATGGTGACCTGAGTACCATAGAGCGACATGTCCTGAGTCTCGTTGAGGCGCTGGCCGAGCCAGTAACCTTTCTCTTCCGGCGTGTTGAGCACGTTGCCGAAGCGATCGCGCAGATAGCGAACCGCATAGCGAACGGGACCAGTGTGGCCGAAAGCTTTCGACATCTTGGCCACATACGCCTGAAAGAACACCGAGCTCAACTGCATCGCAGAGCGATAACGGCCGGCCTTCTGGTCGATGACGTTGAGGTAAACCCCGCGATCACTGTACTTGAGGTCGGTGGAGTCGAGCTTGGCATACCAGAAGGTGTTGGTGTAGCTGTCGAAATAGACCAGCGTCTCCTCCTTCTTGGTCACCGTGGCGCCCTTGCTGTCTTCCTTCTGTGCAGCGGTGGAAACCGCGATCAACTTCGTCACTTCTGCCACAACGCGCTCACGTTCTGCCTTGTCGGAGACAGTGGTGATGGCGCTGGCCAGGTCGGTGAGACGCTGTTCGACAGGCTTGGAGGTTTCGTCGTGGAGAATCTCCCCGACTTGTTCGCTGACAGTCTGTTCGCCGGTGGCGTCGCCTTCTTTCCATTGCAGGTAGAGAGCTTGGCACTCGAGAAATTTTTTGATGTCAGATGCGCACACCGTGCGGTCCCAGCCAAAGAGCGGCTTGACGGTGTAGTTTGCTTCGAGGGCACGCATGCGGAATGTGCGCAGACGGCCGTGCTGTTTTACTTGTTTGCTGATGTTCATGATTTGACTCCTTTAGATGTTTAATTCGGTTGCTTGATTCAGTGGGAAAAATTTCCCCAGCCGTGCCCCTTTCCAGGCACGACCAGCACGAGACCACAAGCGGCTGTTGAAACAGCTACTTGCGACCTCGCCTCCACCGCAGGATGGTGCGGCTTCAGGATTGTGGAAAACTTCTACTCGCGAACTTGCCGATTGGTTGGTATTTGGCCCATGGCAAAAATGCGTCTGTTAGCGGCCCTTGGGCGCTGCTACCAGAACGGCATTGTTGATGCTGACCAAAGACGAACCATTCGCAAACTCGATGTGATCGGAGCTGGTGAACTGACGAGTCGGTTCAACAGACGAATCAACGAGTGCGAGAAGAGCGGCGATGTCGAAAGACTCAGATGCTGCGAGCAATTCGATCTTGCGACGATTGCCTGCGACAACTGAGCGAGCGACGAAATCGCCAGGAAGCATTTGGTCGATGTCGATGGTGAGCTTGACTCCCTGTACGGGGAAGCAGTCATCAATCTTTTCGACCTGGACGAGATTTGCTCGAGAGGCAAAGACATTGCTCACGAGACGGGCGCTCGATTGCTCGAGAACCACTGAAAGAACCTTCTTGTTTCCGTTCATGCTTGCTGTGACCATGATGGTCTCCTTTTCTGCATGCTGTGCATGCGGGTTAGTGAAAGAAAATGGTTACTGATGGGTGGTTTCGGGTCGGTGGTCTCTTGGGTGAATGTGTATTGGAATATGTGAGTTGATACTAATGAGAAAACTTGATGTCAAGCAAGCTTTAGCTTTAACTAGAGAAATAGTTTTAAAATCTCTCTATTTATAGCGATGTCGACCTCTCCAGCTACCTGGTAGCGCTTTTCTGGGTAGTTGGCAGCCTATTTTTGGGGTAGGAAAAAGAAAATCGCAATTTAATAATGCACTGCTCTGAGTGCGGTTTCTACGTGTTCGACAAGGCAACTACCATTGGCACGGCTCGTGCAAAGCCGCGAAATCTTTAATAGATTGGAAGGCATTTTTTGAAAAATATTGGCAATCATTCGCATATTTGAAGTTAGCTGCACCTTAGCGAAAGTCTGCCAGTGGCGTTACTTTCTCTTTGTCTTTCACGCCCAGGGATTTTCGAAAACACCTTGAGACGCTCGCGCAAGCTGAGCGAATGTTAATGAAGTGTTGCTAATTTAACTGCGGGAGGGCTCTTGATCGACTTTGCTTCACGGTACTGCCGGTGGTACCACTTTGGCCATTGCTGTTCAGTGCGCTATGGCCTCGAAATTTTCTTCCGATATCGGAAGAAAATCACGGGCGACTCATTCCTCTTGGCAGAACTTTTTGCCAAATGAGGCGAAAATTAGCAGGTCTGGGAGCTCCGTTTTTGGGGTAGGTAGCGCGGCCTTGCGAGCGCCCTCAAACAAAGCCTAAGTCAAAGATTGCGCGATACTACTTATTTTTGTAAAGCCATGTTAGGAGCTGTAGTTCACAATTCTTCTCGTGAGTCATAGAGCTTTCACTTGCTAGTTATTACTATCCCTTTTCCACTTAACCATTTATATAAATCGAGCCTGATACCCCCTCTATTGCCAGCCTGATTACCGCTCTTCCCAACCGCCCCAATCGTCTTCGATTGTCGTGGTCGGCCGAGGGTGCAATTGGACGTCAGGAAGAACATGGAACTCAGCCCCTCGCAAACTGACAGTTGAAATCGGGTATTCCCTTGCGGCTTGCCGCCAGGTCTTTGTGTCAACAACATAGGAAATCTTATGCAAAAACGTGTAATTGCTGTTCTTCTCGGTGGTTCTGGTCGTCCGACCCCTGCCGCCGCCGCTATTTCTCGTAAACAGCTACCTGCTCTGCTCCGTCCGGCCAACCGCCAGACTGACAGCAGGATGCTCATCACATAGGACGAACGCCATGTCTTCAATTGCAAAAAGCTGGAGCGAAATGAACGGCGCAGAAATGTTTGCCGCCATCATGAGTTGTTCGGCTCTTCGTCAGGAACGCAAACGCTCCTACGCTCTTTCTTTGAAAATCGCCGACGGTCGAGCGCGCGTAGTTGCACAGCGCAAAACCCCGGCTCGTTCCAAACAGATCTGGCACATCTCGCCAATCATGGACGGCAATCTGGCCGGCTACCGCACCGCAGCACTGGCTGCAGCAGTTCCGACCACATCATCCGACGTCAGCTACTGCATGCATCCCGTCACCGGTCAGCCTCTGGTTGTCGACGGTTTCTGCCTGGTTTACGATGGCGACTTGCATAACTTCCGCGCTTTCAGCTATCGCGGTGGCATCGGCTCCGATTGGGCGAAACAGCCCCGCATCGAAGACGGCGAAGTGCATATGGCCTGCGTTGGTGGTGGCAGTCTAGTTTCCGTCTACAAGAAGGGCAAGTGCGTTTCGGCGTGCTACAGCTCTGAAAAGGTCGCCGTCAGTCTTGAGGCGTTCATTCACTCACTCAACGTTACCGGCAAAACGTCCGGCAACGCTTCAGGCAAAACTGCCAAAGGCTAATCATGCAAAAGTATCACGTCACCGTCACGACCGTTCCCGGTCAGCCCACCATCGACCTCGAAGGTGACCTCAGCAATCGCGACATCGCTTGTGCGGTGAAGCAGCGCTTCGGCAAGAACGTTCCTCCGGGCGCCAGCGTCGCTATGCCTCATAGCTTCTGCGCCGTCATGGACCCGCCGCCCCCGGCTCTGGACCCCTGCAACAATCGTCGGGTCAATGCTTTCGACCCCCGCGGCAGCCGCCGCTGGGCTTGCTGAACTCGCAAAAAGAGAGAGCCATGCTCTACATCATCGAATTTCTGATCGTCGTTTGCGTCATCGTAGGTGCTGCGCTCTATGGCATTTTGCTGGTTAGCCCGCTGCTTAGCGTGCTGCTGGCATTGTGCCTGGCCGTGTGGCTGCTAAAGATTCAAGCCCGTGGTGGTCTCGCCATCATCGGTTCCACCTACGGCGTGCTCACCCTCGCCACTTACGGTATCTCCGCTTTGAGCGGTTGATGCCTGAGGAGAAGTTCAACGAAATCCAGCCTGACAGCAGCTTTTACGAGCCGGCAGCTGTCCAACAAACCCTGCAGTACTCTAGCTGCGGGGCCAAGAAACGAACCCTGGAAAATACCATCATGGAAATGATCATCGCCGAGTTGCACGAACAATCGAAAAACTTGCGTTACCGCGCCCGCATCGCCTTGCTTGCCGCCAAGCAGCTGCAAGACTACCGGTCGGTCACGCTTTCGGTCAAAGACGAAGCCGCCGTCAAGGCTTTGTACAGCAACAAAGGCCTGGCCAAAGAGCTCAGCGCATTGCGCCTGCTCGCCGTGGAACTGAAAATGTCGGTGCGCGACAATTCGATGTCGTATCCGACTCCTGCCGCTCTGCATCGCCGTCTTAGCCGTGCTTGCGAAGTCTCGGCAGTAGCCATCGAAGCTGAAGCTCGCCTTCTGAGCATCACCGACGGTGACTGCAAGATGTACCGCGCTTTGATGAGCGAATCGGCAGCTTTCCGTCTGGAAGCCGAAGCGCACATGGACAGCGCCAATGACTTTGAGCAGTCGCTTTCGGACGGCGTCAGCAAGCCGGGTCGCGGCAAGTAATTGCTTCTTTGACTCCGGGCTTCGGCCTGGAGTCTCGAATTTTAAGTCAACAAAACAAGAAAGTAGCTGCCCATGCAACTATTCAAAGGCCACTCTGGCCTAACAACCAGGGGTGTGGAAAGTTTCGACAGTGAGCGCATGTATTTCGGCGCGCGGCACATCGATTTTCACACTTCTCTTTACACCACCCGTGGTGCCACCTTCGGCAACAGCCTGATGTTCGGCCAGCTGATTGAAGGGCTCGACAAGGTTCACCGTCTGCATGGCTGCCCGGTGGATTCACATCAGGTCAGAGCCATGGATGCTCTGATCGCTCTCGAGCTGCCTCTGCAAGAAGGCGGTCAAGTCAGCTGCCCGGCCAATGTCTTCGGAGCCAAGGTGCTCTTCGGTCACGGGGTCGGCACGGTCTTGCGCGACGAACCCGAAACGCGTTCGTTTCATGCCCTCGTGGTGCTCAAGCCCGGGCATTTTGTCGAACTGGTTCAGACCTATATGGTCACGCCAGTCCCGGCGATTCTCCCGGTTTCGGTTGCCAGCAAGCGGCGACAGCGTAAGTCGGCGGCACCGGCAACTGCCGCTCCCGTGGCCGAAATTCGCACGCTGACGACGCGGGTGTCTTTCGACGGCGAGAAAGTAACCATCTCGTAAGGCTCATCGAATCGAATTCGGTCCAATTCCGAATTATGAATCAAACCCAACCCAACTCAACTAATCCTGGAAAGGAGGTAACAATATGAAAATCTTCGGTGGTACCAAACGTGGTGTCAACTACTATGACAATCAGGTCACACTTGGCTCTCTTCAGCTTATGGTCGACCAGAGCGCAATGGAGGCTGGTGTTGCTCGAGAGGTGCTCTACCGCGCCAATCTCGTCAATGTCGGCGGCAAATTCATGCTCACCGCCGATGGTGACTGCAAGACCGGCGACGTCACGTTCAGCAATCAAGCTGCCCTGGTTTTCGTCGACGCGCACCTGATGGCGTACGAAGACTTCGTACTCAAGCCCACCGGCGTCTGTGCCGCACCGTTTACCGAGTCGAGAGCCTATATTGTCTCGGCCATGCAGTCGCCTGCGGCCGCTATCTACCACCGCTTCCATGGCATGTTCGTAATGGAGCCGGGGTCGAGTTATGAGATTTCGGAGAGCTACATGCGCTTCGGTCTTCTCGACTGGATCGACCGCCTGCGCGGCGTTCACAAGGGTCGCACACGCTTCACCGTACGCCGCCTGGTCTCTTACGATGGTTACGGCGTCAAAATCGAGGATCTGCCCCTGGAACGGACCGTCAGCGGCAGTTAGGCAGGTAAGCCGGTAACAGCTGCCTGGTCACTTCTTTCTCAGCATCCAACTCAATGAGGTAATGCCATGAACAAAGTCTCTCAAACTCGTGATCTGCGCGTGCTTGTCGCCAGCTGCCTGCCTTGCAATCTGGCGGTGCCGATTCTGGTGGCGGTGCTTGATCAAGATTTGGCCAGGCTGGCTGCCATCAACAAGATCATGGGCAACATGTCGGCTCAAGAGGCGCATGCATCTCTGAGCGACATCAATGCCACCATGAGCTTGCTCGGTTTGCGCAGCAAGAAGTACGGCGCCGACCTGCTCTGGTTCTCCTTCGATCCGCTTCCGCTGGGGAGCTATCGCGGTCGGCCAGGAACGCTCTCGCTGTTCGCCGCAGTCGGTGACGGCAGCGTGGTTATGCTTTCCCCCGGCGCTCGTCAGATCGGTCGTGCCGATGACGGCGAAAACCAGGCCTTGCTTGTGCGTGCACCCGCTCGCCAGGTAAGTCCTCAGTCTGTGCCAGCGGCCGATGCCCTGTTGCAGATTCGTGCAATTCTCGTCCAGCGGCTCAACAACGTCGATTGGGCTCACTCTTTTGGTGACTGAAAAACACCGACAAACTTCCAACCGGAAAAATTATGCGACGTCTTTTGCAATACGTCTTCGCGGCTGGCCTGATCGCTGGTCTGGCTGCCGCTTTCCTCGCAACACCCTTCACCGGATTGATGGTGCTGGTGTGCTGCGTTCCACTCACCTTCGCCTGGCCGGCTAACTCCGTTTCGGGCTTGCAGGCGCTCATGGTGATGCTCGCGCTCATGTGCTTCGTCGGCACCATGATGACTGCTGCCTGGTATCCCTGGGCTGGCGTTGGTGTCTTCGGATTCCTCTCTGCTACCGTGCGCATGCAATAGTGCTCGCGGTACGCAGTTAAAGAAGAAGCAGGAGTTCACTCGCCTGCTTCTTTCCTTCAACTGAAAACCTACAACCATCAATCACTGGTGCTTGCTATGAATAAATCGACAAGCGGAATATTGCTTGCCCTCACACTGCTGGGCATTTTTGCTGCTGCTGCCGGCCACAACATTTGGCCTGAGCATGCTCCGCGTTTCTTCCTCCTGTCCATGCTGCTGATGCCGGCCATGTGTTATCTGGCTGAGCGTTTCGACGGAGGCATTCCTGCCTTCTACGAGGATATTCACCGTCCGAACAGCTGACCGACAGCGACTTTTTCTTCCGATATCGGAAGAACTTTTAGCAAGGGCCCTCCCGGGGCCCTTGTTTTTTCTTCGCGTGTAGTAGACCGGTCTGTTACAAAGCAAAGAAAAAAGAAAATAGCAGCGTCAGCTTTAACAAATGGCGTAAAAGCCAGGAGAATCGGTTGTGAGCCGATCCTCCTGGTTGGTTATTCAGTTAGAAGAGGTAGTCGAGAATAGCCACGCCATCGACTTCACCGAAGCAGACAAACGCTGCCGTCAGAGCAATGGCTCCGGCCCAAAGAGTGACCTTGAGCAGAGGGTGCATCTTGTTGGCCAGGCGATATTCACGCTCGCGCTGCTTGACCTTTTCGGCGAAAATCTGTTGCTCAGTCTTGCCGAAATTGAGTGCGTCTTCTGCAGCTTGCCGCTCCTCATTGACACGCTCTGCCGCACGGCGCTCTTCTGCTGCCTGATGCAGTTCGGCAAGGAAGAGATCGCTCCGCTTGTTGCTCCCGGCAAGATGTTCCGCCATGCGCGCATTGAAGTCGGCAAGCAAGACCTCATTGACTACGCTCATTTCTTGCCGAAGCTTGGCTCTGGCTTCAGCCCCTGCTTTGCGGATGGTCGCTACTGCCGCCTGATAGTGCGGATTGTCGTCCACCAGCCTCTCGCACATGCGGCGCAGGGCGAAAGCACTGAGAGTTTCTGCCGTCAGTTCGAATTGCATGCGCTCCTTGAAGAAGGCGAAAAGCACCTCTTCAGACAGGTGAGCGAGGACCAGCACTTCGTCATATGCGGCATCGCTGAGCTTTATGCAGGTCATCTGCGCCAGAAATTCAGTCAAGGCGGTGCTGTAAGGTTCGGAGTCGAGGCGCTCCTTGTCCACGGGCAGCGTGTGATAGACGTAGGCTGAAGGCCGCGGTGCTTTGAGCTTCCGAATCAAGCTGCGGCGGTAGCGAGCGTCAGAGAGCTGAGCGTGGTCAACGACGATTTCCTTGGGCTTGAAGCTTGACTCTTCACGCACCGTGAGCAGGTTGAACTTCTTCAGATATTCCACCAGGGTGCGCATGAAGTCGCTGTCTTGCCGGGCCCTGTTGAGCAGTGAGCTGTAGATGTTCTGGAAGACGGGGAAGAGCCGGGTGTCGATGGTTGCAGCGGTGTTGGTACCGGTCATGGGTATCGTATCCTCTTATTTGGCTGTTGGGGAATTGGCCATCATTGAAGACAGCCAGGCAGGTCGAATTAAAGTCGAGTTAGCGGTAGTCAGAGAAGGTCAAGCACCAGGTGTTGCTACTTTTTTTCTTCGTCATGCTGAAAGGCATGGCGATTTACCCAAGCAACTGCCACGGTGGAGACAACGAAAACCAGGTGCACGGAAATTAGCTTGGTCAGGTGATCTGCACTGGCACCATCAGCATTGACGAAAGCTTCTAGCAAGTGAATACTCGATACACCGAGAATCGACATGCTCATTTTCACTTTCAGGGCACCAGGATCAAGGTGATCAAGCCAGGTGAGTCTGGGTAGGTAGGTGGACAAAGCGGCATCTTCATGTGTACTTCTGATGAACAGCACGTAGCCACCAATCATAATCATCACGATCAGATGGCTGACCATGATGATATCGAGCAGATGCAGAACGGTCACCAGCACTTCGGTGTTACTGTATGACAGCACGTTGAGCACTAGCGACGCCGATTGCACGCAGAATCTTACTGCATACACCGCCAGTGCCAGGGTCAAGCCCAGGTACATGGGCAAGAGGAAAAACCGGCCACCGAAGACGATTTTGTCGAAGAGTGTTTTCATTCAAGTTCCTTTTGCTGTTGACCGATGGCGTCGATGATGCTTTCAACTTGCAACCACCGCTGCCGATCGCTTTCTTTGACGGCCTGAAGAATCAGGAAGCGCACTACGACGGGTGAAGTTAGTTCGTTAACCCAGAGTTTGCTCAGGCATGCGAACAAGTCGTCAGCCTTAAGGGTCGCCAAAATAGGCGGATGGCTAGCTTGCATTTCCCGGCGCAGAAGGCAGTAGAGGTTGTCTGCTACCACAGCCACCACTTGCTCGCGAAGCAAGGGCTCGTCAATCAACCTCTCCCGGTTGAGCGACAGGCTGTTTCGTACGTATGGAAATTTGCTCCACTGCACGAATGTCACTTCAGTGGCGAGATCAAGGCGCCTGAGGTGAGTGGTGAGGCTTTGAAAAGCGCTCTGGTCAGAAAGCCTCAAATCAAATAGCTGATTGACCAGATGTTTGATCAAAGCTGGAAATTCGCGACTGACAAATTCGTTCATTTTAAACTCCTCTGAAAAAGATGTTTGCTTGTTGCTTTAGAGCGGCGGTTTTCTTCAATGCGCTTCACTCGCTGCTCCAAGTGGAAGGCCACCGTGCAGTCAGCACCAGTCGCCCGTTGTTTTAGCCAGTTGGCCACAAATGTCAGGTCGTGCTCGATGCCCGGATAATCGATGTTGCTGCCAAAATTTCCCATCAGGCTGAGAGCTTTGGCTCTTTGCCTCAATGAGTGTGCGAAGTCAGGCTGGCCGGACCGTCCGTAGAAATCAGCCAGGGCGGATAGGTCGCGAGCGAGATATGGGGAGTCTTGACCCAGGGCTTGCTCGGCAATGATCAGCGAAAGTACAAGATCACTGTGCTTTTGATAGCGATCAATTCCTTCCTTGTTATGGGCTAACTTAGCTAAAGCAAGCATCTGCCCCGTTTCGTCATAAAGCTCATCACTTGCCGGTCCGCAGCGACCAAGTATGAGCTTGAAACGTTTTTCCATGGAGGCAAAAGCGTCGCCGTAGCGTTTCAGTGATTCAAGAATGTCCGCATGCAAAGCTAGCTGGTCACGAGTTTTGTCTGATGATGCTTGAGAATTTCCCATTATCACCAGGGCTTGCTCTACATATTGAAGGGCGGCAGTAATGTTGTTCGCCTTTTTATGGAGAGTCGCCAGACCTACTAGTACTTCTGCGTAGCGTTGATCTTCGCCGAAGTTGTGTTTGACCAGCCTGAGTGCGTAGTGATACCACCCTTCGGCTTCAGTGAAACGCAATTGTTTGCAAAGTAACTGCGCCAGGTGAACCACGTTGCCAACGCGGTAATAAGAGTCGACCCCATATAGGTCTCGGTCTTTCTTGATAAAAGATCTGAGGAAATGTTCTTGTCTCTCTTCGCCTCCCATTGAGCGGGGATCTTTGTAAGAAAATGATGACTTGATCACGTCAAACAGCATGGAGCTCGTGGGCTCATACCATGGATCTCGCCATTTTTTGTAAATTTCCATAGCAACTAAAATTGCTACTCCGTATGACGACATTTTGTAACTCCTTAATAAGGAATTGTGGGTATCCTCGAAATTCCTGGCGCCAAAAACTGACAGCTCCTCGTGAAAGGATACTGAAAGGTAAAGACAGGCTGGCAAAGAATTCCGAGCGTTAGGCTAGGGTTGAAAAGTTAGTTGTGGAAACCGTATTTGGTACTAAAAGGAGAGGTTGCCCCGGGTTGATGAATGAAAAAGACGAATAATATTCATAGATCTACTCTTCGGGCCGGCTCGAGTCAAATCTACGCGTAGTCAAATTTGATTGCCCAAATTTCATTAGTCGTAATAGCCTGAACGCGTCAAATTAGCGCATTCTTGGTCTGTGCATTTGATCGATTTCCAAAGCTTTTTGCCTCAAATGCGGTGGCATTGATAGCAATCAAATGCGAGCAAAATGATTAAACCGTAGCTAGACAAGTTGGCGCGACCGCGCTCACACTTTCATCAACCTTCCAAAATCTCAAAACGTATGTATACAAGCAGTCTTAACGCTATGTAGGCGCGGCCGCGCTACAACGACGGCTGGTTGAAAGATAGGGCAAATCGCCACCGCATATGCCACCATGAAGGTCGTCAAGCTGCCATCACATGCGCCACTATGAAAGTTAGACGCAAGAATTGCAGAGAAGTTTGGAATGACTGAAATTCGCCCAAAGCGCGCATCCTGGGCGAAATGCGACTTACCAGTATGGTTGGGGTAAAAGAGCGATTACGCTAACATTTCTGTAGAAACAAGAATACGACATGGTGCAAACTAAACAACCAGAAACAGTGGTTGTCTAACCCGAGCCGCCACCACAGCCACTCCAGCTGGGATGTTGGGGCGTGTGACTCAGTCACTAATTTTTACTTTTTTTCTGAAATCGAAACTGGCTCAATCCGGTTTCAATTTCGTGTGTTGAGATGCGCAGGCCCTTTGTTGGGTTTCCGGACTAAAGGGTGAAATGCCTCATATCATCACGCACAGGATAGATTAGACCCATATTCCTTCAAGTACCTTTCTTCTGCATCAAGAAATCTTGATACGGCAACCGGCCAGTGGCTTTAAGGTCATAAGGCTATGATTTAATGATGACAATGGAAAGATTGATCGCCGTACCGCAGGTAAAGCAACTGACCGACTACACCTGTGGCGTGGCGGCGCTGCAAGCGATCTTAGAATATTTCGACTGCCATACCGATCAAATACCGCTGGCTAGAGAATTACACGCTGCGCCCTTAGTAGGAACAAGCTACCGAGCCATAGAGAGATATTGTCTCGCCCATGGCTTCAATGTGGAGATTTCCACCGGCATGGCTGTCGGGCAGTTGAAGCAGCTCATTGCTCAAGGGCAACCTGTGATCTGTTTGATCCAGGCGCGGCAAGGAGATGAGACTTTACAGCAGTGGCCGCAGATTTGGCAGAACGGCCACTATGTTGTGGCAGTGGGTGCCGACGACTACAACTTTTATTTTATGGACCCGTCTCTGGCAGGCCTCAATCAATGTATCGGCATCGAAGAATTTTCTTTGCGCTGGCATGACATTGATGAGGGTGAGCAAGATACCAATACCAATATTAGTCTGCCTGAAAAGCTAGAGCATTTTGCCATGGTTATTCGTCCAAAACATTGTTAAGTGACTCAACTTGGCCATGGCAGTTAAGGCAGCTAGACATGGTGGAAGTACGCATAAAAGAGAAGTTTGCGTTGAATTAGACCGAGCGCGCGCAATTAGTTATGGCGCACAAAGGGCTAATGTCTCTAGTTTGAGACTACATTCCACATCTCTTTAATCAAGAACTCTAAAAAGTCTCTATCTCAATATTACCGCTAGAAAAAGCAAACGATCACTCGTTTGACCTGGCACCGCTGACGAACACCGTGAGTTGTCGCCGGCATTTAAATCTCACCAGCTCGCCCGGCGAGTAAAAAAAACTATAAATATGACAATCATCACTCGCTTTGCGCTCACAGCACTATTTTTCGCTTTCATTCTGCCGTTAATTCCTGGAGTTACAGTTGCATCAGGATTTTCCGCCATCCTCTTGCTTGCTTTCATGTACCGTATCGCCAGCATTCTCATGACCTTAATTTGTCTGTACTTATCAGCTTTCGCTACGGCTCTTACTGCTGGTCTGGCATTGCTCATTCTCATTCCCGCCAGCATGCTGTCATTCTGGATTTTGCCCACTTTGACTCTGGCGGCCCTGGAGCATCTGATGCCCTTGCGCTTGAGTTTTAGCGGTTGGATTGCCACTAGTTTAGCGGGGCTGGCAATGTTCGTTTTGCACTTGTTGACTGACGCCAGGATACTTAAGGAGACCCGCAATTAAAGCCAATTTTCGTTAACCTCAGAGCAGTGCACTCGGTGCGCTGCTCTTTTAAACTCAGTTTATGCTCGTACCAACAGCAAGCTCATTTAGAGCGATGAACAACCATGTTGTTATTTTTGATATGGAGATGACCGGCGGCAGCGTCATTCGCCATGAAATTTTGGAGATCGCCGCTTACCGCATCAGGCTATCTGACTTCACTTTGATTGCTTCCTTCACCTCTAAAGTTAGGCCTTTACGTGCCTGGATGGGCGACCGCAGAGCACTGTGCCTGACTCACTATAGTGAAGCTGCGTGGCAGGATAGTTTACCTCTGCACAAAGTGATGCGATTTTTTGCCAAATTTATTCAGGGCGCAACACTTGCCGGCTGGGCGCTCAACAATGATATGGCCTTTCTCAAAGAAGGTGCCAGGCGTCTTAAATTCCCCCTAAATTTGGGTGAAAAATATCTGGACATACAAAGATTGGCTATGCAGTTTTATGGTTTGAAACAGAATCCGGCCTTGAAGACAATTGCCATGGAAAACCAGTTGATTGGTGAGTTTCACTCAGCCGACTTCGATGCTTTCTGTACCACAAGGATGCTTGAAATTATGCTTTCTCAAAGAAAACTGGAAAGTTTCGACAGCACGTCTTGTTTGCTGGCTACGGGAAATTAAAACTAGATACGCGAAATTAAAAATCAATTTTAAAAATTAAACACTAAAAACATGAATGCAACTATTTCAACTGCCGCACTAACAGTGGTGGCAATTATTTTTCTTGTAATTGCCGCAATTATTTCCAAAAAGTTTGCCGCTAAACGTATAAAAGAGAGTGCTCAAGCCGGTTTATGGTTCGTCGATTCAATGGAGGCAGCCATCGTACTTTTCGAAAAAAATGCTGAGCAATTATGCGATGCTGCCGCTGCCGGAATCACTTTGAGCGAGTATCAAAAGGGCATTGCCGACATATACGTGGAGCTTAACGACCTCGATGAATACCAGGAAAATTGGCCCGCCAGAGACGAGGATTTGCTTAAAGGTTTTAGCGGCCTTGATCTTCCTATCGCCCTGAAGGCTCTTGCCAACTTGCGTAAGAGACTAAGTGACTGTCGCGAGAAATTGAAGCAATGCATCCAGGATCAATTAATCAAACACAACATTCAAGGTTTTGAAAATTAGACTGAAATATTTTTCCACCATTAAAACTCAAATAAGATGCATGACTTTTTAATTTTTACTGTCTGCGTGGGCTTGTTCATCGTGGCCAATTTTCTTGGCAGCGAGTGGCAAAGCCACATTGCCCAGAAACGCATGTCACTGATGTTGGAAGGACAATCGCTCACTGAGGTCTATGAGCCCAAGGTTAGAGCTCATGAAGTGCTGAGCGAGCAATTACGCAAACAGCTGCGTAGCCTTTTCAAGTCTTTTATTCTACTACTTCATGCAACACCTTGTTTGATGGCCTATTTCCACTTAATCGAATTGAAGACTTTGCGGCTCAGGGCGGTCTTTTCAGCAAATTCAGCAGTGGTAGATTGGAAGCTAATTTCTTGAACGGCGCTGCCGCTGCCGTCAGAATCGACAAAAATGGTGCGAGCACTGAGGTGATAACGTGGGTAGCGACCTTCTACTGTAAGCACTCGCTTGCCGTTTAAATCTTCGGTTCTGGCTGAATTGATTTGAAAATCATCTTTGCTCGAGCGCTTTGCTCCCAGCACTTCTTGCAGATTTTCAAGTTCAGAATTAGTCAGTTCGTGCGCTTTCTGCGCTAAGGTCTGGCGAAACCGATTGGCGCTTGCGGCAGTCATTCGACTGCCTCGATATTCGAAATAGAATTTGACTTCCGGAGTTTCAGCCTGATGATATTCTCGAAAAGAATTATTGGCGAAGGTGCCGCCTGATTGACGACCTTTTTCAAAACCTGGTGGCATAGTCATAGAGGCAATCTGACCGAGGTTATTGACCCGGTGTTGGGTTTTGCCCAGGGCACCTTCACTGCTTTCATCCAGTAGTTCGTTTAAGAGCTTGAAGCGCTGATCTGCTGCTGCGTCACGACGCACCATATGCACTGCGTCATCTTTAATTGGTACTGAATCTGGTGAGCTCATTTGAGTGCTTCTCGTACAGCTTTGATTTGGGCAGGAGTAAACCCTTTCATTGTTTCCATCAACTCTTTTACGCCGCCATCGAAAATTGCTTTTCCTTCAGATTGCCATTGACCCGCTTTTTTCGTTTCGTAGCGCAGCTCAAGCATTTTTGCAATTTCCACAATTATGGAGTCTTTAAATTTGTCAGAGGTGAGCAAACCGGCAGCTTTTTGTATTCGCAATATGCGCAGTCCTTCTGCTGGTTAAAGTTCAGTCATGTCGTTTGCCAGTTTGTCGTTCAGACGATCGCGGGCGGCTCCGGCTGGCGCTTTGGCCACATCTTTAATCAAACGAGCAATTTCTCTTTCATAATCTTGCGGAGTGATCGTTTCTTCTTTCAGTTTTAACCTGGCCAGATCCAATTCTTTGAATGTGTCTGGGTGACCCGCTTTGCGAGCGGCGTTGAGATCTTGTTCCAGGCTTGTAATTGCTTGAGCGTTATCGCCCATGGTGGCATAAAGATCGTGCACGCTAAGAGTCTTCGATAGATGATCGCTCACTTTATTCCACTGGTTGTCCACCGCCACTTGGGCGGGATTGCCAGGTTTGTAATCGGTCACCGTGACCATATGCCCGCCTCCGGATCCACCAGCTGTACCGCCTCCAGAGTCTGTCCAGAACGGCTCCAGATTGGCGTCAACACTCAAAAGAAGGGGTAACTTACCATCTTTTTTCGCCTTTGCCAGCACGTCGCTAAACTCTTTTTCTGAATTGACTCGCTTGATGCCGTCCGAGAGATCGAGGCCATCTCGCTCTTTTGCTACTACTATATTTTTTTCTGCTTTGCCGGTAATTGAAGTATAGACATCACGCAAGTTGCCCATATTGCCGTCGTTGATGCGGGGATCGTTCTCGAGCAATTTTGGCGGCTTGACACCGTAGTCGATGATATGTTCGCCAGTGTCTCCAGAGCCAGGTTTGGTTGGATGCTGTTCATAGCGCAACTGACCTTTTGGATCGGTTTTTCGATTTTCCATTTCCACATGCAGGTTCGCTGAAGTTACCTGGAAAATTTCACTGGCGTGAGTGCGGTCGCCATCAGCGGTTTTTCTGGGACGGGACTCACCGTGAGGCCCGGGATTAATGGTCACCCTGATGCCGTCGCTGTTAGTGTAATGCCCTGTGAGCGCGACATCGGTGACCAGCTTGGCGGCGTCCGATGGGTTTCTGTTATACATGCGAGTTTCAACCGAAGCCATGCTACATGTGTTGTGCTGTCCTTGATCGATATTGGTTGGACGGGCTGCCTGTCTGATTATTTGTTCAGCAAGAATATCTCGGCGCTGCGGCGAAAGTGGCTGGTCACCTTTGGCCGAGAGCAGGCGGTCTAGTTGTTTATAAGTCTCGGTCACTTCTTCATTACTGAGACCGCGTTTTTTTGCACCTGCCTCGAAGTGCTTCAGTTTTCTTTGAACTCGGCCAGCTTGGCCGGGCTGCCCTTGAACGCTTCCGCTGCCTCTTTATTTAGTGCATCGGTCTGCTCGCGACGACTTTGTAATTCACCTTGTGCAGCTGGAGTTTGATCTGAAGTCCGATCTGTCCTGCCGCCGTAGATATTGCCAACGCTGAAATCAATAGTGGCGACGTTTTCTGCCGTCGGTTTCTGTCTTTTGAACATCTTTTTTCTGCTCCGCAACTTCTGGAGCGGCTTTGGCATTTGTCATCATCGGCAATATACCCGCTAGCTCAACGAACGACTCACTTCCGGGTCTTCCTCTCTCGTTTTTGCAGTTGCGCCAACCATGGTGTAAATACGTATTCATGAGCCTCGATAGATGTCAAGAGTGCATTAAGTTTGAGAGTTAAGCCTGGTAATGCTGTGATCTGCTTGCAGACAGATATTTATTCTTGATAGCAATAGAAATCTCCTCTTTTACTTTTAAATTTAAAGCCAAAAAAACTTAGACAACTCTACTGATTTCCACCACCGCGTTTGCGACAGCTCTTTCGACTGTTGCGGGCGCTGCTTCGGTAAACATCAATTTCATTTCAAATCGCTGACTTTCCATTTGCGGCATTGGCTGTGAATGGCTCTGGCACGCTCTTTATTAACTAAACCGGAGTTCACGCTCCAGAAAAGGAAACCTGTTATGACAAACATCAAACTCGTGGCCTCGGCTCGTTCAAACGACTCGGTCACCATCATTGCCTGGAACTGGGCGCACGGCGTCAAAATTCCCGGCTGTCTCGGCATGGCTATCACTCGCATCGACGAAACCGGCGCTCGCGAAGTGATCACCTCCAAAATGCCATTCGACGGCAGCGACAACACCACCTGGAAGGACGAACCGAGCACGGTTTGGCCGATTCAGCGTAAAGAATGGATGGACTTCACCGGCAAGCTGGGGAAGACCTACACTTACGAAATTCAGGCCATGGGCGGTGCTCCGGGTAATCTGGTGCCGATGGCCGGTGTCGTCGCAGTTACCAATGC
>ENA-ORBV01004424-ORBV01004424.1-microbial-mat-metagenome-genome-assembly--contig:-NODE-4424-length-27016-cov-5.475148_pt1 | contig 27016 bp, 18 predicted proteins | sample MGYA00237777_ERZ505514 | MGnify/ENA primary metagenome ERZ505514 (study PRJEB26160, sample SAMN06269048) | microbial mat metagenome | isolation source: Oligotrophic lake microbial mat | place...
AAGTTGCTTGCGCTGCCGCCCGCGGAGCTGAATCCGCCGCCGCTGGTGGACGGAAACGACCTGCTGCGGCACGGCGTCCCCCAGGGACCGATCTACGCGCGGCTCTTGGACGCGGTGCGCGATGCCCAACTCGATCGACAGATCCATACACGTGACGAAGCGATTGCGCTGGCAGACCGCCTACGAGCCGACGGGATTTGACGCAAAACGCCCGCCAGTGCGCTCGCGGACAATGCGATCGCGGCCTGGAAGGCAGTCCTCGACAACGATGAGGCCGATCCGGATGCACTTGACGCGCTCACTCGCCTGTTTGCCGCTGCTGAACGTTGGAAGGACCTGTCCGAGATCTTCCAGCGCAAGATCGAACTCGCTTCGACCCGCGATCCTGCCGCCGTCCGGATGCTGCGATTCGCAGCCGCACGTCTCTACGACGAAAAACTGCGCGAGCCCACGGAAGCCACCGCGCAACTACGCTCCGTCCTAGATGTAAATGGTGCGGATGGTGATGCGCTTGAGTCGCTCGATCAGATCTACGCGCGTGAGAAGCAACACGCGGAACTCCTCGAGATTGTGGATGTTCGCGCGCAGCACTCGTCTTCGCCAGCCGACCGGCTCGCCTTCGCTTTCCGTGCTGCGCAGCTCCTTGCCAACGAACTCGATGACACCAATGGTGCGATTGATCGCTACCAACAAATCCTCGATCAAAGTGCTGGATTCAAACCAGCCCGTGATGCACTTTGGGCTCTCGCACAATCAGAGAGTTATCGAATGGCCGCCGTGGCGGTGCTCGAACCTCTGCTTCGCGCAGGCGGAAATCCTGGTGAATTGGTCGACTTGCTGGAACTCAAACTCGCGGGCGAGGATGCCGGCAGCAATCGCATCACGTTGTTGGCCGAGATGGCAAATGTTGAAGAGAGCTCGCGCGGTGATCTGGTTCGCGCTTTCGAGTTCTGGACGCGGGCTTTCAACGAGGATCCGTCTGACGAGTCCGTTCGGGAATCGCTTGAACGGGTGGCGCAGGCGCGCGGCGACTTCCGGAAGTTGTCGGCAATCTACGAAAAGACCCTGTCCGATACCTACGATTCGGCGTTGCAAACGACGCTGGCCTTGCGTCTCGCGGGTCTTTCCGAACAGCAACTTCGCGATCCCGACAAGGCGTTGGCCTTCTTGAAACAGGCGGCCGATTTCGGCGGAGAAGATCCCGATATCTTGCAACGCATGTCCACGTTGTTACGGCAACGGGCGCGCTTCCCGGAACTGGCCGAGGTCATTGCACGTCAGTCTGCCGCTGCGGATAGTCGAGCGATGCAGTCCGACTTCTTGTCGGAACTTGGCAAGGTTCGTCTTGAAAATCTCGCGGACAGACGAGGGGCATTTGAAGCCTTCCGCGATGCCCTCGAGCGCGCACCGGAGCACACGGTGGCGTTGCCTTCCTTGCGCACGTTGATGCGGGTTGACGAGTTGAAGGCCGACATCGTGGAAGTTCTGGAACCCCTCGCCGACGCACGGGGCGATTTCAAGGAACTCGCAACACTTTATGAAGTTAGAGCAGGGATGCAGAAGAATCCCGTTGACGCTGCTTCGTGGTGGCAAAAGGTTGCAGAGACCGTCGAGCAACGCCTCGGTGATCTACCCGCTGCGCTCGATGCTTACGGAAAGGCCTTGCCGGGCGATCCGGAAAACGCCGAAATAATCGAGAGCCTGTCGCGTGTAGCAGAAGTGTCAAACAAACATCTCCAGGGAGCGCGTTTGCTTGAGGCGAGTCTCGGTCAGGTTGAGGGCTCAGCGCTCGTCACGCTCGCCGAACGGTCGGCGCGCCTTTACGAACTCGCCAGTACACCGGATGCGTTGCTTTCCGCCGAGCGCTTGTACCGAAAGATCCTTGAACAGGATTCCGAGAACCAGTCTGCGCTGGCCGCAATCGAGACACTGTACCGGAAACGCGGTGATCGAGAGGGCCTCGCGAAAATTCTCGAGCGTCGTGCCGAAACCGAGCTCGACTCTTATCAGCAGGCCGTCTTGCGTAGCGAGGCAGCGGGACTCTACGAACAGCGTGGCGATCTCAAATCAGCCGTTCGCAACTGGGAGGGCGCCCACGAAGCAGACGATTCTGCGGTGCCTCCAATCGACGCACTGATAAGGCTTTACGGACATGATGGCAATCACGAGCGACTGGTCGCGGTCCTGGAAGATCGCGCGCGTTTGGTTGATGATCCTGCGGCCAAGGTCGCTCTCTACGTTCGCATCGCAGAGATCCGCACAGGTGCACTTGACGACGCCGACGGGGCGGCGTTGGTGCTGCGTGAGGCCATTGACATTGATCCGGATAGTCAGGTCGCATTCGAGGCTCTCGTTGCACTGCAAGAGTCGCGCGAGTCCTGGACCGATCTCGAAGATGCGCTGTTGCAACGGGTGGATCGTTCGACTCCAGCCGAGCGTCGCGCATTGCTCTTTCGTCTCACAAACAACGCTCGCAAGCATTTGAACGACTCCGATCGCGCGATGGGATACCTTCGCCAGATTCTTGATGACGAACCCGCTGATTCGGAAGCGTCAGAAACAATGGAGACATTGCTTGCAGGCGCCGAGCGATGGCACGATCTCATCGACCTGCTCGAAGCCCGTGCGAATACGCTGAAAGCACGCGGCGACAAGGAAGGCGAACGCAAAGGTCGCTTGCGCATTGCCGAAATCTGGGCCGAGAAGCTCGACAATTTGGGCGGTGCCTGTGAGGCGGTTGAAACGATTCTCAAAACGGAACCGGGCCACCTGGCCTCGCTCATCACACTGGGCGGTTTGTACGCGCAATCGGAACGTCACGACGAAGCCATCACCGTGCTCGAACGTGCCGCTTCAGCCGGACCCACCGGACGCCTGGCCGCTGACCTACACTACAAGATGGCCCAGATTATGATTGCGCAAGACGCGCCTGCGGAAAAGGTCGAAGAGCGCTATCTGATGGCCGTGGATGCCGACCGCACCCATCGAAATGCCTTGCTTGGTCTCGAAACCCTTTCGCGCAAAGCGGGTGATCACGCGCAATTGGTGCAGGTTCTCGGTTTCCTTGAACGGTACGCCGAAGACGACGAGGAACGTGTGGCCCGTCTGAAAGAGATGGTTGCACTTTTCTCGGGACCGCTTGGTGCACCGCAAGATGCGATGCCATCGCTTGAGCGTTTGGTCGCGCTGGCGCCGGATGATGCCGAGGCTCAAGAGGCCTACGGTTCTGTTCTCCTGAAACAGGGCAGACTCGTAGAAGGCTCGAAGATTCTCGCAGATCTGGTGGAGGTCTATGCCCGCAAGCGGCAGATGAAAGCGGTTGCGCGCATTCACGCCACCCTGGGTCAAGCCGCCGAAGCCCGTGGTGATCTGCCCGCTGCACTCGAGCATCTCAAAGGGGCGTTCAAGGTCGAGCCCTCGTCGCCCCTCGTCCTCGCCGTGCTCGGGCGTGTTGCCCAAAAGGCAGGCGATCCCGCTCAGTCCATGCGATGCTATCGCGCGCTGCTCCTGCAATCCTTCGACGAAGCTGCGATTGGTGTTACGAAAGCCGACGTCTACTTTGCACTTGGCAAACTTCATATCGAAGCCGGTGAAGCTCCGAAGGCGCGCAGCATGTTTGAACGCGGTCTCGAATCCGCTCCCGAGCGTGCCGACATCAAAGCTGCCCTCGCGACGGTGAAGTAGCCATCGGACCTGCGGCCGTTCCCTGCACGACCGCGTTTAGCGACCGCCGCGTCCTGCATTGGGATCGTACTGGCCGGACCCCTGCATGAAGGGACTTGCTTCGTTGACACGGGTCGCGGTGACATCTCGCACTTCTTCTTGCGAGACGTGCCCCTTGGGCGCATCGGCTGCATTGAGTTTGTCGCCGTAGATGTTGGCCGCGCGATTGTCTGTGGTGCCACCACCTCGGCTGACGCCACGGAAGTGCAGGGCGAAGTCATCCGGATTGGTCGAGCTTCCGACGGCCTCGTCGTACGTGATGAGTCGTCGCTGAACGAGCTCTGTCAGTGCCTGATCGAAGCTCACCATACCGTAAGGCTCACGACCCGTGTTGATGGCGTCGCGTATCTCGCGGGTTCGAGCTGGATCGGCGATGAGTTCCTTGACGCGGGCCGTGTTCACCAGAATCTCGGTCGCAGGAATCATTCCCTTGCCGTCCGCCCGGGGAACCAAGCGTTGCGAGACAACGCCTCGCAACACCGTCAAGAGTTGCAGGCGCGCCTGTGCCTGCTGGTGGGGGGTGTAAAGGCTGATAATCCGGTTCACCGTTTCAACGGCGTCCACCGTGTGCAACGTCGAAAGCACAAGATGTCCGGTTTCTGCGGCCGTCATCGCGATCTCGACTGTCTCGAGATCGCGCATTTCACCCACGAGGACCACGTCCGGATCCTGGCGGAGTGCCGCTCTGAGAGCCCGTGCGAACGAACGGGTGTCGAATCCGACCTCGCGCTGGTTGATGACGCTTCTGCGGTCTTTGAAGGTGTACTCGACCGGATCTTCGATCGTCACGATATGACAGGCTCGCGTCGAATTGATGTGGTCCACCATCGCTGCGAGTGTCGTCGACTTTCCCGAACCCGTGATCCCCGTTACCAGCACCAGTCCGCGTTCTTCCTCGGCGAACTTTGCGACCCGGGTGGGCAAGTTCAGCGACTCAAGCGGAGGCACATCCGGGGGAATCAGACGCATGACCATGCCAACCGCTCCCCTTTGCAGGAAGGCATTGACGCGGTAACGCACTCCATCAGGCGTCTGATACGCGAGGTCGGTATCCCAGTTCTTCTCAAACTCCTTGCGAAGAACATCGTTCATCATGCCCTGCGCGAACTGGAGAAGAACTTCCTTCGACAATGGCGGCACGTCGCGCACGGTGCGCAGTTCGCCTCGAATACGAAAGATCGGGGGCAGTCCAGCCTTGAGGTGCACGTCTGACGCGCCCAGCTGTCGGGCGGCACCCAAGATCCGATCTAAAACCGAACTCATTGCATCACTATATCGGTGCAACCTGCCTTCCGCTGAACTCGACTACGAGCCCTTTCGATATTTCGATATTTTGACGCGAGGTCTGTGATCGCCTAGCTTCGATCCGTGGCCCGCCTGACATTGACAGGACAGGAGATCCTGATCGTCGATCAGGACGAACGCGTGCGCCGCGGACTCGACAAGTTGCTGCGGGAAATGGGCTTCCTCGTTACGGCGATTTCCGATCCAGAGCGCGCGCGCGATCAACTCGCCAACAAGTTCTTCCCCGTTGCGCTCATCGACATCGATACACCGACTCCCGAAGCGGGCCTGGACCTGCTTCGTTTCGCCAAGGAACGATCGCCCGTCACAGAGATCATCATGCTGTCGGTGCAGCGTAGCTTTGAAGCTGCCGCGCTTGGCTTTCGGGCCGGTGCGACGGACGTGGTTCCCAAAACGCAGGACGCTGTTCCCTATTTGCGGGATCGGGTTGCCATCCTCTGTCGCGAGATCAACGCAAAGATCAACAAGGAACGTGTGATCGCCAATGTGGCCGAGTCACACGAAAGCTTTCTGACCGAATTGATGGACCTCTCGCGACGCATGGTCGATCTCGAGGATCGACTCCTGTCGCGCGAGGGCGGATCATCCCCATCGATTGCAGCGATGATTCATGTTGGACTGCTCATCGTGGACGATGAACCCACCTTGACGAACGCAATCGAGCCCCTCTTGCCGAGTGTCAACGGGTGGCGTCTGCGGCGCGCCCAAAGTGGTGGTGAAGCACTTGATGCCGCGAGCCAAGGTGGTTTGCACATCGTGGTCGTGAAAGAGCATCTACCCGATCTGCCGTCGTCGATGGTCATCAACACGATTCGTTCAACCAACGCCGACGCCGTTGTGTTGCAGTTCACGCCCCCACGTTCAGACTCAGTTGGCGAGGTAAAAATGGTTGAGCAGAGCCGCCTCATCACCTTGATACCTTCCTTCACGGAAGCGCCGCAACTCGCAAGATCTCTTGAGGAAATTCGCGAAGGCATCAAACGAAAGAACCGGGAACGTCGCTACCTCAACGTGTTCCGCCGTGACCATCTGGACTTTCTCAAACGGTACAACCGCCTGAAGAACGATATGGAAGCAGCTGGCTTCAAAAAGCGAGAAGGATAGCGTCACACGACCTGTGGGTCGTCGATCGTTCCGATGTAGGGAAGGTTTCGGAACCGTTGGGCCGCGTCCATTCCGTATCCAACGACGAAGCGATCTTCGATCTCAAAACCCACGTGGTCGATTGTGATAGTGGTTCGCCGCCGCGATGGTTTGGACAGAAGTGCGCAGGTCTGAAGGCTAGCGGGTGAGCGGGCGATCAGAAGCTCAGTCAGGTACTTCAACGTCAGGCCAGTATCGACGATGTCTTCGACAAGCAGCACGTGCCGATCTGCGATGGGCGAAGCCAGATCAGCCACGATTTCCACCACGCCGGAACTAACCGTCGCGTCGCCGTAGCTGCGGACTGTCAGAAAATCACATGCCAGCTCACGTTCGATGTTCCGCACGAGATCGGCAGTGAAAATGAAAGAGCCCCGCAGGACGCCAACCACTGTCAATGGGCCGGGCGGAATGCCGGTCGTGACCGCTGTGGCCAATTCTCGGACGCGGGCGGAGATCTTTTCGGCCGAGATAAACGTCGAAGGGGTAGGGGACAAGGTAGCCTTTTCGCCAGGGAGTCGGGAACCCGACCCGTTGGTCGTTGTCCTACAATAAAGCAAAATCAAGCTGCCCGTCTTCCCCGCCGATGGGGCAGCGGCGGAGAAGGACACGATGAAGAAGCACCGACGGACAACTTTAGGCGCCTCCTTGGCCCTCGCACTGCTCTTGGTGGGATGTGCGACACGTCCGGCCCACCGCAAGTCTTCACCCGATGCAAAAGTCATCGAGATGGAACCGGTCAAAATAGAAGCAGTGCGTCGCGGAGGGGGCCTTGAGATCACGTCCTATGACGCTGCTGAGCTTTTCGAGCTTGGAGCCGCTGCCAACAGTTCGAGCCGGTTCTCGGAGGCAGAGACCTACTATGCTCGCGTCGTTTCCGAATTTTCGGAGTCGTCGCTTTTCGCGCCCGCTCTATTTAATCTGGGACGCGTTCGATTCGATCAGGGCAAATTCGACGGTGCTGCCAAGGACTTCGAGTTGTTTGCGGCCCGTTTTCCGGGTGAAGACGCCAGGGACGCCAATTTCTTGCTGGGTGTTTGCCACGGCAAGCTTGAACGCTGGGCCGACTCCGAGTCGGTGTTCGAGGCACTCCTGAAGCGCGATGATCTCTCCCCGGACGATCGGGTCGAAGCCTTGTCGCGGCGGGCGCTGTCCAGGCTCCGTCAGGGGGACTATTCTGACGCAGAGCAGAAGTTTCGGCTCGTTTTTGTTTACCGAGATAAACTCGAAGCCTCGGCCGAGGCTCGTCTCGACACCGATTACTACCTTGCATTTTCGCAGTTCCACATGGGCGAGATCGCGCACTCTCAATCCACCGCCATTTTGTTGCACTGGCCCGAGTCGCAAATGGGCAAGGACCTGGAAGAAAAAGCAAAGCTGCTGTTGACCGCGCGCCGTCGCTACATCGAAGCCGTTCGGTACGGCAACCCGAACATTGCCTCGATGGCCGCGTATCGCATCGGCGCGCTCTTCCAGGAATTCTATGACGCCGTTCTCTCGGTTCCCCCGCCACCGGAGCTGGATGGCGCCGCGCGGATTGAGCAACAACAAATATATTTTGTGGAGTTAAAGAAGAAACTTCGAGTGGTACTTGAGAAATCTCTGCGCGGGCACGAACACAACATCGAGCTCTTCGAACGCCTGGGCGTCGAGTCCGAGTGGGTGAAGAAATCGCGAGACGCCATCGACAAGTTGAGGGGGGTGCTCGATCCTGAACACGTCGGACTGAGCGACTCCGAATCGCCCGCGTCCTCCCCCGCACGGACGAAACCCTTGGGCGCCGAGAAAGTCCCTTCCTTGAACGACGATCAGGGCCGAGGCAAACTGCCGACGCCTGAACCGTTGCATGATCGACAGATACTTTGAGGAATGGAGCTGCTCGAGCGAAATTGTCCAACCGATTTTGAGCGGTGCATCCTGAAACGGGCCTCAAAATTGCTTGACACATTGCCCGCGTCGAAGTAGATGTTCGCCCCCTAGCGCTGTGGGGGGCTTTGCGCCCTGCGTGCTGGAACATCTAACTTAGCGAGATTAAAGGATTCTACGGTGCTGGCGTAGCTCAATTGGTAGAGCACCTGATTTGTAATCAGGCGGTTGCGGGTTCAAGTCCCATCGCCAGCTCTCCCGGTGAGCCCCGAAAACAGGAAAAACACCAACGGACAGGCAGAAAAACATAGTGGATCGTGGCGCTGCGCCTCGAACCATGTCAGGAGGGGTTCCCGAGTGGCCAAAGGGACCAGACTGTAAATCTGGCGTCTCTGACTTCGAAGGTTCGAATCCTTCCCCCTCCACTCCGACAAACACTGATTGACCTTTACCCGGAATTCAAAGAACCCAAATATCGAATGAAAGCTCTGCGGGAGTAGCTCAGTTGGTAGAGCTCCAGCCTTCCAAGCTGGTTGTCGCGGGTTCGAACCCCGTCTCCCGCTCCCAAGGAAAATCTCAGAATTCAAAAAGTACATCGCCCACGTAGCTCAGTTGGTAGAGCACGTCCTTGGTAAGGACGAGGTCACCAGTTCAATCCTGGTCGTGGGCTCGACGGGCAAAGCCTAAAGCGACGACAAGACCCACGACTCTCGGAGAATAACGATCATGGCCAAAGAAAAATTCGTACGAAACAAGCCACACCTGAACGTAGGGACGATCGGGCACGTCGACCATGGGAAGACGACGTTGACGGCGGCGATTACCAAGGTGCAGACGGACAAGGGATTGGCAAAGTTTCTGGCGTACGATCAGATTGACAAGGCGCCGGAGGAGAGGGAGAGAGGGATCACGATCGCAATAGCGCACGTGGAATACGAATCGGCCAAGAGGCACTACGCGCACGTGGATTGTCCTGGTCACGCGGACTACATCAAGAACATGATCACGGGAGCAGCACAGATGGACGGTGCAATCCTGGTGGTGTCATCGCCGGATGGACCGATGCCGCAGACGAGAGAGCACATTTTGTTGGGACGCCAGGTGGGAGTGCCAGCGATGGTGGTTTACCTAAACAAGGTAGACATGATTTCGAAGGACGACGAAGAGTTGCTGGACCTGGTGGAGTTGGAGCTGAGAGAGTTGCTGACGAAGTACCAGTATCCCGGAGACGAGACGCCGATCGTGAGAGGAAGCGCGCTGAAGGCGCTGGAAGGCGACCCGAGCGAGATTGGAGTGCCGTCGATTGATCGATTGATGGAGGCGCTGGACTCATTTATTCCGGAACCGAAGCGAGAAATCGACAAGCCGTTTCTGATGCCGGTGGAAGACGTATTTACGATTTCGGGACGTGGGACGGTGGTAACGGGACGAGTGGAGCGTGGGATCGTAAAGGTGGGAGAGGATATCGAGATCGTTGGGATCCGAGACACGCAGAAGACGACGGTAACGGGAGTGGAGATGTTCCGGAAGTTGCTGGACGAAGGTCGAGCAGGAGACAACATCGGGGCGCTGTTGAGAGGAACGAAGAAAGAGGACGTGGAGCGAGGGCAGGTGCTATGCAAGCCGGGCTCGATCAAGCCGCACACAAAGTTTGAGGGAGAGGTATACATTTTGAAGAAAGAGGAGGGTGGTCGACACACACCGTTCTTCAAGGGATACCGACCGCAGTTTTACTTTCGAACGACGGACGTGACGGGGTCAGTCGAGTTGCCGGAGGGCGTGGAGATGGTCATGCCTGGAGACAACGTGAAGATCAATGTCGAGCTTTTGGCGCCAATCGCGTGTGAAGAGCAATTGCGCTTTGCAATCCGCGAAGGTGGCCGTACTGTCGGCGCCGGCGTCGTCACCAAAATCAACGATTAGGAACTAAAAAGTGGCGTCGTCAAACGTTGTCATAATTACGCTGGAGTGCCAGGAGTGTCGTGAACGCAATTACACGACCACAAAAAATCGGCGCACCAAAAGCGAAAAGTTGGAGCTTTCCAAATATTGCAGTCGGTGCCGTTCGCACAAACCGCACAAGGAAACTAAGTGAATTTAACTAGGGCAGTAGCTCCAATGGTAGAGCAGCGGACTCCAAATCCGCGGGTTGGGGGTTCGAGTCCCTCCTGCCCTGCAACCGGCTTATAAACCGGACGCATAAATGTCGAATAAAAACGTTCATCTCATGTTTGGAGTCGGGGCTGTGGCGCTCGCGGTTTTGCTCGTCCTCACGGTCGAGTGGATCTGGGGGTATTTTGCCAAGCCCCCGGAACTCGGGGTGTACGGTATCGGATTGGGACTCGCTTCGATTGCAACGCTGGTCGCATTCAAGAATCGAGCTCTGTTCCAGAGCGCCGAAGAAGTCATTGGTGAACTCGAGAAGGTCTCATGGCCTTCTCGCAAGGAAACCTCGGTCAACACCGTGGTTGTATTGGTTACCGTAACTGTTGCCGCACTGATTCTCAGTGCGTTCGATGGTATCTGGTCCTTCGTAACAGCACGGATATTGTGAGATCGTGGTGATGGCGATGAAATGGTACGTAGTGCACACCTACTCGGGTCACGAGAACAAGGCGAAGCTTTCGCTTTTGGATCGGGTGCGGCAGAATAATATGAACGAGAAGTTCGGCGACGTGCTCATTCCCACGGATACCGTGGTTGAGCTGCACAAAGGCCAAAAGCGATCGACCACTCGCAAGTTCTTCCCGGGCTACATGTTCGTCCAGATGGATCTCGATCAAGAGACTTTCCACTTGGTGAAAAACACGCCCAAAATCACAGGTTTTCTTGGCGGCCTCAATCCGCAACCGGTCAAAGAAACCGAGATCAAGAACATCAACACAGCAATGACCGAGGGCGCGTCCTCCCTCAAGCCGAAACAGTCTTACGAAGAAGGCGAGACCGTTCGGGTGACCGGTGGTCCGTTCGCGAACTTCTCGGGTGCTGTAATCGAGGTCAAGACCGAGAAGCAGAAGCTCCGCGTGAACCTCTCCATCTTCGGACGAGCCACGCCAGTCGAACTCGATTTCTCCCAGGTCGAAAAGGCCTGATGGTGTTTGCGTAACGAATCACAAGCGATACTCAGTGCGATTCTAAGAGCGATACGAAAATGAAAAAGATCACCGGATACATCAAACTGCAGGTTCCCGCCGGAAAAGCAAACCCGGCTCCGCCGATCGGACCCGCGCTGGGCCAACACGGCGTGAACATCATGGAGTTTTGCAAGCAGTTTAACGCCAAGACCCAAGATCAAGCCAAAGAAGCTTTGGCGATTCCTGTCGTCATTACAGTGTTTTCCGATCGTTCCTTCACCTTCATCACAAAGACGCCTCCGGCCTCTGTTCTGATCAAAAAGGCTGCAAAGCTCAAGACCGACAAGAAGCCCGGTTCGGGATCGAAGGAGCCGAACAAGGTCAAGGTCGCAAAGATCACGCAGGCTCAGTTGCGAGAAATCGCATCGACCAAGTTGACGGACCTAAACACGACGAGCATTGAATCGGCGATGCGAACGATCGCTGGTACCGCCCGTTCCATGGGCGTGGACATCGAAGGATAGGCAGATAAGCAAATGTCGAAGCACGGAAAAAAATACAAGACCGCTCGCGCCAAGGTTGAGACCGGGCGCAAGTACACGATGGCTGATGCCTGCGCGCTCGTGCCATCAACCTCAGTCGCCAAGTTCGACGAGACAGTCGACATCGCGATTCGTCTCGGCGTTGATCCGAAGCACGCGGACCAGATGGTTCGAGGCGCGGTCGTTCTTCCTCACGGTACAGGCAAGAAGACCCGCATCGTCGTAATCGCAAAAGGCGACAAGGCCAAAGAAGCCCTGGAAGCTGGCGCCGACCACGTAGGCGCAGAAGACATCGTTGATAGGATCCAGAAGGAAAACTGGACGGACTTTGACACCTTGGTCGCAACTCCCGACATGATGGGTTTGGTCGGTCGATTGGGTCGCGTTCTTGGTCCGAAGGGCCTGATGCCGAATCCCAAGGTCGGCACGGTGACCGCGGACGTAAAGCGCGCTGTTGCCGAACTCAAGGCGGGTCGTGTTGAGTACCGCGTCGAGAAAGCGGGCGTTGTCCACTCACGCATTGGCAAGGTTTCGTTCGGTGCATCGAAGCTGAGCGAAAACGCCCTGGCTTTGATTGAAGACATCCAACGCCGCAAGCCGCAGACGTCCAAGGGAACCTACCTACGCTCCATTTCGCTATCTACCAGTATGGGACCCGGGCTCACCGTCGACACCGGCGCATTTGTGGCGGCGACCGCGACCAGCTAAGACCCGGTCATTCAGCCTAATCTAGTTCAAGAAGAATTTCTGGAGTAACACTGTGGAACGAACTCAAAAAGCCGAAAACATCGAATCGCTCAAGGGTAGCCTTGCGCGGGCACAGAGCCTTGTCCTCACGGATTTTCGTGGCTTGACGGTCGACAAAGACACCGAGTTGCGAGCACGCCTGCGCAAGGCCGGCTGTGAGTATCGCGTCGTGAAGAACAGCCTGCTTTCCATCGCGATCAAAGGCACGCCGATGGAGGTCATTGATGAGCTTCTCGTGGGCCCAACCGGGATTGCATTTCACTTTGAAGAGCCAGCAACGCCTGCAAAAGTTGTAACGGACTTCCTCAAAGACGCTGAAAAGCTCACCGTCAAGGGTGGCTACGTCGACGGTAAAAAATTGGACGAGAAGGGTGTTTCCGCTTTGTCGAAACTCCCGGGCAAGAACGAGCTGCGAGCAACCTTGCTTGCGACGTTCATGGCTGCGCCACAGACCTTCGTGCGGTTGACCACAGCCGCTCATTCAAGCTTCATGAACGTGATTCGGGCCCGGGGCGATGCTCTGAAGTAGAGCGCAGCTACCAAAAATTTTAGAACATCCATCAATCAATTAAGGAGTCAAGCAAATGGCTGACGTGACGAAAGAACAGGTTATTGATTTTCTCAGTGGCATGACCGTAATGGATCTTGCTTCGCTCACCAAGGAATTGGAAGCGAAGTGGGGCGTTTCGGCTGCTCCCGTTGCAGTGGCTGCTGTCGGTGGCGGTGCTGCCGCAGAAGCTCCCGCAGCTCAAACTGAGTTTACCGTTGTATTGACGGAAGTCGGCGCAAACAAGATCGGCGTGATCAAGGCTGTTCGTGAGGTTACCAGCCTCGGTCTGAAAGAAGCCAAGGATCTCGTGGATGGCGCACCCAAGAACATCAAAGAAGGCGTCTCCAAGGATGACGCCGACGCCATCAAGAAGAAGCTCGAGGAAGCTGGAGCGAAGGTCACCGTCAAGTAATTGGACCCTTTCGCGTACGCAATTTCTTTGACAGCTCATCGCTGCCTATTCGTCCGACAGCTTCCCGCCCGCCCTTTTTAACGGGGATAGGGTGGGATCTGTCGTTTGGCTTATTTTTTTTCCCAGGCACCAGGCTCCCGACAGGACACGTCCATGCCGACGCACATTCAAAAAAACTTCCGCGCCCGTAAGAGCTTTGCGAAGATCCGCAAGATCATCGACATCCCAAACCTGATCGAGATTCAAAAGCAGAGCTATGAAAAGTTCTTGCAGAAAGATCTCCCATCGGAGCAGCGAGCTGAGCTCGGTTTGCAAGGGGTTTTCAACAGCGTCTTTCCGATAAAAGACTTCTCTGAGACCTCGTCGATCGAGTTCGTCAGCTACGTCCTCGATCGTCCGAAGTACGACGTGGACGAGTGTCGTCAGCGTGGAATGACGTTTGCGGCGCCTGTCAAGGTCACCGTCCGTCTCGTCGTTTGGGATACGAATGATGAAACCGGTTCGCAGTCGATCCGCGACGTGAAGGAGCAGGAAGTCTTCTTCGGCGAGATTCCGTTGATGACAGACAACGGCACGTTCATCATTAACGGTACGGAGCGGGTTATCGTGAGCCAGCTGCACCGCAGTCCTGGCGTGTTCTACGATCACGACAAGGGCAAGACCCATTCATCCGGCAAGTTGCTCTACAGCTGCCGCGTGATTCCGTACCGCGGTTCCTGGCTCGATTTCGAGTTCGACCCGAAGGATCTGCTGTACGTCCGCATCGACCGTCGACGCAAGCTGCATGCAACGGTGTTGTTGCGCGCACTCGGTTATTCCACCGAGGAATTGCTGAACTACTACTACGACCCTGAGACGATCCATCTTGAAGAGGGCGGCAAGTTCTCCAAATCGGTCGAGTACGATCTCTTGCCAGGCCAACGTGCAACGCGCGACGTACGGCACCCGGAGACCAAAGAGGTCTTGGTTCGCAAGAATCGCAAATTTACCAAGGTCGCGATCAAGAAATTGCGCGATTCAAATGTCGATCGTTTGCCAGCCGATGTCGCCGAGCTCGTAGGCAAAGTGGCGGCGCATGACGTGATCGACGAATCAACCGGTGAAGTTCTCCTGCAATGCAACGAGGAGATGACCGAGTCAAAACTTGAGGAATTACGGGAGCATGGGATCTCGGAGTTGAAGGTGTTGTTTATCGACAACCTCAACGTCGGATCATTCCTCCGTGATACGCTTATCGCTGACAAGCTTCAGACGACCGATGAGGCGATTCTCGAGATATACCGTCGCCTTCGCCCGGGCGATCCACCAACCCTCGAGACTGCAAAGACGCTCTTCAATAACCTGTTCTTCAATCCAGAACGTTACGACTTGTCGAAGGTCGGCCGTTTGAAGTTGAACTACAAGTTCAAGATTGACGAGTCGCTCGAGAACGCCGTGCTCACGAAGCGCGACATTCTTGAGAGCGTTCGTTACCTTGTTGATCTCAAAAACGGCAAAGGCCAAATCGACGACATCGATCACCTCGGCAACCGCCGTGTTCGTGCGGTGGGCGAGTTGATGGAGAATCAATACCGCATCGGTCTCGTTCGGATGGAGCGCGCGATCAAAGAGCGGATGAGCATGTCTCAAGAGATCGAGACGCTCATGCCACACGACCTCATCAATGCGAAGCCTGTGTCCGCCGTCGTCAAAGAGTACTTCGGTTCGTCACAGCTATCGCAGTTCATGGATCAGACCAACCCGCTGTCCGAAGTCACGCACAAGCGCCGTCTTTCGGCCCTCGGACCAGGTGGTCTGACACGAGAACGCGCGGGATTCGAGGTCCGTGACGTTCACACGACCCACTACGGTCGTATCTGCCCGATCGAAACGCCTGAAGGCCCGAACATCGGCCTCATTGCGTCTTTGTCGACCTATGCTCGTGTCAACGAGTTCGGGTTCATCGAGACCCCTTATCGCCGAGTAGGCGAGGGTGGCACGATGGGTGCCGACCAGGACGTCGAGTTCTACTCGGCTCTCCAGGAAGAGGGCCACCATATCGCTCAGTCCAATACGCCGATAAAGAACGGCAAGATTGACGCGGACCTCGTCTCTTCACGACACAACGGTGAGTTCATGATGTCCCGTCCTGAAGACGTGACGTTGATGGACGTTTCGCCGAACCAACTCGTGTCGGTTGCCGCCTCGTTGATTCCGTTCCTGGAAAACGACGACGCAAACCGCGCGCTGATGGGCTCGAACATGCAACGCCAAGCGGTTCCTCTGATCCGCACCCAGGCTCCGTTCGTTGGAACCGGCATGGAAGGTATCGTGGCCCGTGACTCTGGCGTCACGACGGTCGCACGCCGTGACGGCGTGGTTGAATCGGTCGATGCCGCTCGCATCGTCGTTCGTCCGACCAGCGCCGACGAACACGACCATCTGGCCGCAAAGCCAGATATCTACACGATGAACAAGTTTCAGCGTTCTAACCAGAACACTTGTTTCAATCAGAACCCGATTGTCGAGAAGGGTGACATCGTCAAGAAGGGCGATGTTATCGCAGACGGTCCTGCGACGGAGCGCGGCGAGTTGGCTCTTGGTGCGAACGTCATGGTCGCTTTCATGCCTTGGGGCGGATACAACTTCGAGGACTCGATCCTCATCTCCGAGCGCCTCGTGAAGGAAGACGTGTTCACGTCGGTTCACATCGAGGAGTTCGAGTGCGTCGCACGTGACACCAAACTCGGCAAAGAGGAAATCACCTGCGACATTCCAAACGTCGGTGAAGAAGCCCTCAAGGACTTGGACGAATCGGGCATCGTTCGCATCGGCGCCGAAGTAAAGTCCGGCGATATCTTGGTCGGCAAGATCACGCCCAAGGGAGAGACGCAGCTTTCTCCAGAAGAGAAACTGTTGCGCGCCATCTTCGGTGAGAAAGCCGGCGACGTTCGGGATAGCTCGTTGCGAGTACCCCCCGGTGTTCAAGGCATCATCATTGGTGCTCGCGTTTTCTCTCGAAAAGGTACGGAGAAAGACGATCGCGCCAAGGACATCGAGGATGCTGAGAAGCAGAAACTGGTCGCCGATCAGCGCGATGAGAATCGCATCATCATCGAGCACTATCACGATCGCATGCGAAAGCTGCTGGTCGGGAAGAACACCGCCGTCAAGCTTGTCGACGACAAGGGCACCGTGCTCGCCAACAAGGGTCAACAACTCGACAACGCGACGCTGGATCAGATCCCGGCTCGCCACTGGCCCTCGATTCAGATCGAAGGCAGCAAAGTTGACGAGCAACTGGTGAAGTTGGCTCAGTCGATGGACGAGGACATTCTCGCCATCGAAGAGGTCTACAAGGAAAAGATCAGCAAGCTGACCAAGGGCGATGAGTTGCCCCCGGGCGTCATCAAGATGGTCAAGGTCTACATCGCCATCAAGAGAAAGCTCTCGGTTGGTGACAAGATGGCCGGTCGTCACGGTAACAAGGGCGTCGTCTCTCGGGTTCTCCCGGAAGAGGACATGCCCTACCTCGGCAACGGTTCGCCCGTTGACATCGTGTTGAATCCGCTCGGCGTTCCTTCTCGTATGAACGTTGGTCAGATTCTCGAAACCCACATGGGCTGGGCGGCAAAAGAACTGGGCAGCCAGATCGCCGCCATGATCGAGAAGGATTGGCGAGGCGAACCACTTCGAGACAAGTTGCGCCGCATCTATACCGGACCAGAAGATCAGAAGTTGATAACTGAGCTCGGCGATGAAGACCTGCGCGAATGGGCGCACTCCGTACGAAACGGCGTGCACATTGCAACGCCGGTGTTCGACGGCGCCAAGGAAGCCGACATCACCGTGATGCTCAATGAGGCGCGTTTGCCGAAAACGGGACAGGCGATTCTATTCGACGGTCACACAGGTATTCCGTTTGATCAGGATGTCACGGTGGGCGTCATGTACATGTTGAAGTTGCACCACTTGGTCGACGACAAGATTCACGCTCGCTCGATTGGTCCATACTCCCTCGTTACGCAGCAACCGCTGGGTGGCAAGGCGCAGTTCGGCGGTCAGCGTCTCGGTGAGATGGAAGTCTGGGCCATGGAAGCTTACGGTGCTGCCTACGCTTTGCAGGAGTTCCTGACCGTCAAATCCGACGACGTTATTGGTCGTACAAGAATGTACGAAGCAATCGTCAAGGGTGAACAAACGTTGGAGCCGGGCTTGCCCGAGTCTTTCAACGTGTTGCTGAAAGAACTTCAGTCCCTTTGTCTCAATGTGGAGCTGATCGAGGATCCCAATGCCCCGAGAAAGCAAGAGTCCACGGTTGAGTTGATGGCCCGAGAGGTCGCCGCGAAAGCCGCTGCAAAAGCAGTAGGCGACGGCGCGCTGGGCGGAGAATAACGACCGCGATTTCCACGGAGCACCACCATGACGATGAAAGACATCTTCAACTTTTTCGAGAAGCCCAAGGATCCGTTGTCGTTTTCGGCAATCCGGATTTCACTTGCTTCGCCCGAACGCATTCGCGAATGGTCGCACGGCGAAGTAAAGAAGCCGGAAACGATCAACTACCGGACGTTCAAACCTGAACGTGACGGCTTGTTCTGCTGCAAGATCTTTGGACCAGTCAAAGACTACGAATGTATCTGCGGCAAATACAAGCGCATGAAGCACCGCGGAGTTGTGTGCGAGAAGTGCGGTGTTGAAGTCATCCAGGCCAAAGTTCGCCGTGAACGCCTTGGCCACATCAATCTGGCCACACCGGTGGCGCACATCTGGTTCCTGAAGTCGTTGCCCTCGCGCATCGGAACGTTGCTCGACATTACACTCAAAGATCTGGAGAAGGTTCTCTACTCCGAGTGTTACATCGTCATCGATCCGAAACAGAGCGGTTTGCAGGTCGCCGAGTTGTTGACCGAAGAGCGCTACATGAAGGCACTTGAAGAGTTTGGCGAAGAAGCCTTCTCTGCCGGTATGGGCGCAGAAGCAATTCGCGATATGCTCAACACCCTCAACATCGTACAGCTGTCTGAACAGCTGCGCATCGAGATGAAAGAGGCGACGAGCGAGGCCAAACGAAAGAAGCTCTCGAAGCGTCTCAAGGTTATCGACGCCTTCCGCGAATCGGGAAATAAGCCCGAGTGGATGATGCTTGACGTGGTTCCGGTGATTCCGCCGGATCTCCGTCCGCTCGTTCCGCTCGACGGTGGTCGTTTCGCCACGTCCGATCTGAATGATCTTTATCGGCGTGTGATCAACCGCAACAACCGGTTGAAGCGTCTCCAAGAGCTGAACGCCCCTGAGATCATCATTCGAAATGAAAAGAGGATGTTGCAGGAAGCTGTTGACGCGTTGTTCGACAACGGTCGCCGCGGCAAGACAATCACCGGGCCGAACAAGCGGCCGTTGAAATCCTTGTCGGATATGTTGAAGGGCAAGCAGGGTCGGTTCCGACAGAACTTGCTCGGCAAGCGCGTCGACTACTCCGGTCGTTCGGTCATCGTCGTTGGCCCCGAACTGCGTTTGCACCAGTGCGGTCTGCCGAAAAAGATGGCGCTCGAACTCTTCAAGCCGTTTATCTACAACAAGCTCGAAGAGCGCGGCCTTGTGACCACAATCAAGAGCGCGAAGAAGCTCGTTGAAAAGGAGAAGGCCGAAGTTTGGGACATCCTTGAAGAAGTCATCAAGGAACACCCGATCCTGCTCAACCGTGCTCCGACGCTCCACCGTCTGGGTATCCAGGCATTTGAGCCTCTGTTGATCGAAGGCAAGGCCATCCAGTTGCACCCGCTCGTCTGCTCGGCGTTCAACGCCGACTTCGACGGTGACCAGATGGCGGTTCACGTTCCGCTGTCGCTGGAAGCACAGATGGAAGCTCGCGTTCTGATGATGTCGACCAATAACATCCTCAGTCCCGCAAACGGACGGCCGATTATCCTGCCATCGCAGGATATCGTTCTTGGTCTGTACTACATGACGCGTGAGCGCGTCTTTGCCCGCGGCGAACACCGCGACGCTAAAGAGAAGACAGCCGAGATGTTGCGCGGTGTTTACTCGTCGATTGACGAGGTACGTGCTGCATATGATCACGAAGAACTCGATCTTCAAGCGGCGATCAAGGTTCGCATCGCCGGAAAACTTGAACTCACGACGACCGGTCGTGTGCTGCTGTACGACGGTTTGCCTCCGGGCCTTCCGTTCCGTCTTGTCAACCGCGTCATGGGTAAAAAGCAGCTCGGAGATTTGATCGACTCGTGCTACCGCGCGTTCGGTCAGAAAGAAACGGTTCTGCTCGCAGACCGGCTTCGTTCGATGGGTTACTTGTTCGCAACCCGCTCAGGCGTTTCGGTTTGCATGTCCGACCTTGTTATCCCAAAGCGGAAGTACGAGTTGTTGGACGAGTCGAAGGCAAGTGTTCGCGAGATCGAAGACCAGTACGCAGAAGGTCTAATCACCGACGGAGAACGCTACAACAAGGTCGTCGATATCTGGGCGCAGGTCGCCGAACAGATCGCCGAAGAGATGATGTCGGGCATCGGGAACGAAGAAGTCACCAGTGATTCGGGGGAGAAGCGCATGTCGCCTTCGTTTAACCCGATTTACATCATGGCGGATTCGGGCGCCCGTGGTTCGGCTCAGCAGATTCGTCAGCTCGCCGGTATGCGTGGTTTGATGGCGAAACCCTCGGGCGAAATCATCGAGACACCAATTACCACCAACTTCCGAGAAGGGTTGTCGGTTCTTGAGTACTTCATTTCGACACACGGCGCTCGCAAGGGTCTTGCCGATACGGCGCTCAAGACTGCCAACTCGGGTTACTTGACCCGACGTTTGGTTGACGTGGCGCAAGATGCCATCATCTCCGAGAACGACTGCGGCACCCTCGATGGTGTTGAGCTTGTTGCGCTCGTTGAAGGCGGCGAGATCATCGAGAAACTTGGTGATCGTATACTCGGTCGTGTCTCGGTTGAAGATATCTTCGATCCCTACACCGGTGAAGTCTTGGTCCAGGCCAGTACCGAAATCGATGAAGAAAAGGTTCACATCATCGAAGACGCTGGTATCGACAAGGTCAAGATTCGATCGGTGTTGACGTGCGAGTCACGCCGTGGCGTATGTATCTTGTGCTACGGCCGTGATTTGGCTCGTGGTCACATGGTCAATATCGGTGAAGCGATCGGCGTCATCGCCGCTCAATCCATCGGCGAACCCGGTACTCAGTTGACGATGCGTACCTTCCATATCGGCGGCGTCGGTCAAGTTCGTACCGAACAGTCACAACTCGAGGCGCGATACGACGGTATTGTTCGGCTTGAGAACACAGATATCGTCAAGCGCGACACGGGGTATATCGTCATGAATCGCCACGGCGAAATCGTGGTTCAGGACGAAACCGGTCGTGAGCGTGAGCGCTACGGTTTGACCTACGGCGCAAAGCTGTATTTCGCCAACGGAGACAGGGTCAAAGTTGGTACGCTGCTGTCCGAGTGGGATCCATTCTCGGTTCCGATCGTCACGGAGGCTTCCGGTATTGTGAAGTTCGGAGACGTTATCGAAGGCGTCACCATGTCGGAGCAACTCGACGAGGTGACAGGCCTTTCTCGACGAAGCATCACCGAATCGAAAGATGGCGATTTGCGTCCTCGAATTTCGATTAAAGACAAGGACGGCGGAACCCTCTCGGTTCCAAACTCGGAAAACCAGGCTCGTTATTTCTTGCCAGTCGGGGCCACGATTGCTGTGGCTGAAGGCGATTCGGTCAAGGCTGGCGACATCATTTCTCGTATTCCTCGTGAAACCACGAAGACGAAGGACATCACGGGCGGTCTACCGCGTGTTGCTGAGCTCTTCGAGGCTCGCAAGCCAAAAGAGCACGCTGTTGTCACAGAGATCGACGGTGTCGTCTCGTTTGGTAAGGATACCAAGGGTAAACGCAAGGTCGTGGTGACTCCGGAAACGGGTGATGCCAAGGAATACTTGATCGCCAAGGGCAAGCACCTCGCCGTCCGCGAAGGCGACAAGGTTCAGGCCGGTGAGCCGTTGATGGACGGCGCTGCCAATCCGCATGACATCTTGAAGGTGCTCGGCGAGAAACAACTCGCAAAGTTCATGGTCGACGAGGTCCAGGAGGTTTATCGCCTTCAGGGTGTTCGCATCAACGACAAGCACATCGAAGCAATTGTGCGCCAGATGCTCCGTCGCATTCGTGTGACGGACGTGGGTGATACAGGCTTCCTCATCGACGAGCATGTTGAGAAGTTCGTCTTCGAGGAGGAGAACGCGGCTGTTCTGGCTCGTGGTGGTCGTCCGGCGGTGGGTGAACCGCTGCTGCTCGGCATCACCAAGGCATCGCTGTCGACCGAGAGCTTCATCTCGGCTTCATCTTTCCAGGAAACCACGAAGGTTCTCACCGAGGCTGCAGTTTGCGGCAAGGTCGACTACCTGCGCGGTCTCAAGGAGAACGTCATCATGGGTCGCTTGATTCCCGCTGGTACTGGATTGGCAGCCTACAAGCGTTTGACGCTCCGGGTTGATGATCAGGCGGAGGAAGGTCCGCTCGCCTTGGCCAGTGGGGCAGCGACGCCGAGCCTGACGAAGTCGACCTCCGACGGCGTCCAGATGGCGCAAGAAGACTACTAGGACTGTCTCGCAGGGGTGGGTCATACTCGGATCCGAAAGGAATCGATCCCATGATCCGCCTCGTTTTGACCGCCGCGCTGCTTGGACTATCGTCCGGTATAAACGTCGCGCGGGCGCAGGACTGCCGACAGCTGAATATTGCATTTCGACCGGATTGTTTTCGGCCGGATCTTTCGGCGGATTGCAATAAACGAAAAACTGGATCGAAGCTAGATCTCGGTCCGCAGATCGCCATCTGGCTCGAAAAAGATGGTGTTTTCGTCGACACCATCATGGTGACGAATTTGACCGCGATTCGTGGCCTTGGAAATCGTCCAGGTCGATGGGACCACGCTTCTTCTCCAAAGTTCCCTTATGGCCGACGTTCGAATGTGCTGCCTATTTGGGCGCATGCTCGTGGCCGTCTGTTTCCACGGCTAGTCATGCAGGACGAACAGGAGGACGGTCTTGGTTTTCACGAACTTACATCGTCGCCCGATCCGTACTATTGCCGACCGATGTCGCTGGCAGAGGTGGACGTCGATGCCATCTCTTGTCCGACCGCTGTTTTCAATTCAACGAAAGGTCGCTTCGATCCCGCTGGTGTTTTTGAATATTATCCGCCACGCAACGACTTGATTCGTTTTACTCGTTCAGACTGCGACATTCCTCGATCACCCGATACCTGCGACATGAGTGCTCGATCATTTTCGGCATTGAACGATCTCGACGCCGTAGCCGCGGCGACACCTCGATTTGGCGAGTCCGCGATCGTGACGTGGCGATTGCCCTCAAGTTACGAGCAGGGCGAATATGTCGTCAACATCGAGATCAACAAGGAGTTTGACCAGAATTCGTCGCACGCCTACACAGCATTTACCGACCCGCGACTCAGGGAGTCTGGTGTCAAAACCAATATTGGACAACCATCGGTACTATTTAGACTTCCGGTGACGATTGCTTCCATCGCGAATTATTCTTCAACCAATACATTCGAGGGCTACGGAGATTGGGATGGTCGAACCGGTACGGTGCACCCTCCGGATCCAACCATTTCCGATTCGCCAGGGTCGGGGATGGGTCGTCTCCTTGCATTCAAGAACCCTTGGGCCTCCGGAGCAGATCAAAACATGGCGCGCGTTCATGCCATGACTTCGGAGTGCGCCGCTGGTACTGAATGCGTACCACGGCCAGTCGAGCCCCTGCCTGCGCAGCCCACGGTTGATTTCCAATCATTGACCGCAACGAGCGTCGCAATCTCCTTCGTGCATTCTTCTCAGGATGGTGCGCCGGTTGATCGGTATGAGATTCGGTATCGCGAGGGTACATCGATGGTAGACGGAGATTTTATCGGGGCAACGCCCGCTGGCTCCGTCGCGCCCGGTAGCCCTGGAACCACAGCTGCGTTTCTCGTGGGGTCACTTAAAGGCGATACCGACTACGTCGTCGGCATACGCGCCCACGGGCGATGTCAAACGGCTTCTTTGCTCAAAACGGCGTCCTTTCGAACGCCCGAAATGAAATTTCAGCAACTCTCCGGTTGTTTTGTCGCCACCGCTGCGCACCAGAGTCCCCTTGCGCCACGGGTTCGGACTTTGCGTTGGTTTCGCGACAACGTTCTGACGCAATCTTCGATGGGCGCGTACGCTGTCGATCTCTACTACCGAGCAAGCCCGCCGGTTGCATCCGTCATTGCGTCGGCGTCACCACTTCGAGCCGTCATCCGTGAGATCTTGACGCCAGTGGTCAGCGTTATTGAGAGCATCCAATTGCCCCGTACCGTCGAAAAGTCCGAAAACTCTGACCAATCTCGTCAAACTCGTCGTTGACAACTCGATCGAGAACCCTATAATCCGACGCTCCCTGGAACCGGGGAGTTCAGGCCCACGAATTTTCGGGGATTTCCGCAGAAAAATGCCGACCATCAATCAACTTGTTAAGAACAGCCGCAACGCCCAGCGCCGCAAGACGAACTCGCCCGCGCTGAAGTCGTGCCCCCAACGCCGGGGCGTTTGCACCCGCGTCTACACAACCACTCCGAAGAAGCCAAATTCGGCACTTCGCAAGGTTGCTCGTGTTCGTCTTACCAACGGAATGGAAGTCACGACCTACATTCCCGGCGAAGGCCACAACCTGCAGGAGCACTCGGTTGTGTTGATTCGCGGAGGTCGCGTTAAGGACCTTCCAGGTGTTCGTTACCACATCGTTCGCGGCACACTGGATACTTCAGGCGTAGCCAATCGGAAGCAGGCCCGTTCCAAATACGGCGCCAAGCGACCTAAGTAATTTTTGGACAGGAAGGTTCTTTAGACGATGCCACGTAAGGGCGAAGTACCGAAGCGCAAACCGCTTCCCGATCCCAAGTACACGGATCAACCGATGGAAACGCGCCGTCGCGTTACGCTGTTTATCAACAGCGTAATGGAAGACGGAAAAAAGGCGATTGCCGAGCGCATTGTCTATGGGTCGTTTGATATTGTTGCTGAAAAGGCAAAGGACGATCCTGTCAAGGTTTGGGACCGAGCCCTTAGCAACGTTCAACCAAAGCTAGAGGTTAAGTCCCGCCGCGTCGGTGGTGCTACCTACCAAGTTCCGATCGATGTCCGGTCAGACCGGGCACTCACGCTCGGCATGCGATGGATTATCAACGCAGCTCGCGATCGGAATGACGGGCGGACGATGAAAGAGCGTCTGGCAAATGAAATTTTCGATGCTTCGAACAGCCGCGGTACCGCGGTGAAGAAGCGAGAAGACACTCACAAGATGGCCGAAGCCAACAAGGCTTTTGCACACTATCGCTGGTAATTCTTAGAAACACACTTTAAGGCGCCTTGAACCGAACCTTTCGGACCCAGATATGGGACCGTCTGAGCGCTTCAAGGTTTGAACAATACGGAACTAGTCGTGGAATCGGTTTCTACAAACCGCACCCGAAATATCGGGATAATGGCGCATATCGATGCGGGCAAGACTACCACGACTGAACGTATTTTGTTCTTTACGGGCCGCTCTCGCCGCATGGGCGAAGTCGATGACGGAACCACCGTCATGGACTGGATGGAGCAGGAGCAAGAGCGCGGCATTACCATCACGGCTGCCGCAACGACTTGCGAATGGCGTCATCATTCGGTGAACATCATTGATACGCCGGGCCACGTTGACTTCACCATCGAGGTGGAACGGAGCCTGCGGGTTCTTGATGGCGCGGTCGCTGTCTTTTGCGCCGTTGGCGGGTTTGAACCGCAAAGTGAAACGGTTTGGCGTCAGGCGGATCGCTACGGCGTGCCTCGGATCGCATTCATCAATAAAATGGATCGAGTCGGTGCAGATTACGCGAGGTGCGTTGCTCAGATTCGCGAGCGTGCGGATGCCAATCCGATCGTGACTCAGTTGCCGATGGGCAACGAGCAAAACTTTGTTGGCGTTGTAGATCTGGTCAGAATGCGCGCGTACGAATGGGTTGGGGATGTGACGGGTGCTACATTTGACCGGATCGATGTCCCGCCCGGCCTGATGGCCGATGCCACCCGCGCTCGGACCGCTCTCATAGAATCCCTAGCCGACGTTGACGAAGAGATTCTATCTCGCTTTCTGGATGGCGATGAACTTGGATCCGACGTCATCCGTGATGCGATACGTCGGGCGACGATTACTGGCAAGGTTGTTCCCGTTCTTATGGGCTCGTCCTTTCGCAATCGTGGCGTTCAGCCTCTCCTGGATGCGATCGTCGATTACCTTCCCTCTCCGGCCGATCTCCGTGCGGTTGAGGGGGTTGATCTCAACGGTGTACCGACCTTTCGCAGTATCGACGACAGTAGCAACCTTTCCGCGCTCGCATTCAAGCTGATGAGCGATGTGTATCTCGGAAATCTCACGTTTATCCGAGTTTATTCGGGTCGGGTCGCGTCGGGCGATACCGTTTTCAACGCCAATCGGGGCGTCAAGGAGCGCATTGGGCGTTTATTCCGGATGCACGCGAATCGCCGCGAGGAGATCAAGTTCGTCGGTGCCGGCGACATCGCCGCGGCAGCGGGCCTTCGCGCGACGGGAACTGGTGATACGCTTTGCGACCCGGCCGCTCCGATTCGCCTTTCGCTGATTCATATTCCGGAACCAGCGATGCGTCGGGCGATCGAGCCCAAGACGCAGAACGACGCCGAGCAAATGATGGGCGGTCTCCGAGCGTTGGCGCTTGAGGATCCCTCGTTCGAGGTCTCGACGGATTCGGAAACCGGCCAAACGATTTTGGCAGGGATGGGTGAACTTCACCTGGAAATTTTGGTCGATCGGTTGGTGCGTGAGTTCGGCGTACATGCGAATGTGGGCAAACCGCAGGTGGCGTTGCGCGAGACCGTTAAAGGTGTGGGAGAGTCCGAGGGCCGATACGAAGGTGTCGTGAACTTCCGAGGACAGTTTGCCCACGTGAGGCTGCGCATCGAGCCGGGGGCTCGCGGAAGCGGTGTGGTGTTCGCAAATAATGCAGGCGCAGACATCCTCTCGAAAGATTTCCTGGCCGCTGCCGAGCGCGGCGTTCGTTCCACGCTCGCAGCTGGTTTGATTGAGGGGTATCCGGTCATCGACGTGGTCGCCACGCTGGTGGATGCCACTGCGCATCGCACCGATTCCACGGAGATGGCCTTTGATATTGCGGCTTCTCAGGCTATTCGGGCAGCGGCCCACGGTGCGGGTGTTCAGGTGTTGGAACCCGTGATGGCGATCGAGATTGTGACCCCCACCGAATTTATTGGTGAGGTAAACGGAAATCTTATGTCGCGTCGGGGCCGAGTATCTGCTATGCAGGCGCGCGGCGCGACGCAGGTCATTTCGGCCCACGTCCCGCTTTCAACAATGTTCGGGTACGCGACAGACCTTCGGTCGCTTTCGCGGGGCCGAGCAACCTTTTCAATGCAGTTTGATCACTACGCACCTGTTCCGGCCTCAACGTCGCGAACGAATAAAGCTGAGTGAAATAGGAAAAACCGAGGACGATCATGGCCAAAGAAAAATTCGTACGAAACAAGCCACACCTGAACGTAGGGACGATCGGGCACGTCGACCATGG
>ENA-ORBV01004428-ORBV01004428.1-microbial-mat-metagenome-genome-assembly--contig:-NODE-4428-length-27002-cov-10.483640_pt1 | contig 27002 bp, 23 predicted proteins | sample MGYA00237777_ERZ505514 | MGnify/ENA primary metagenome ERZ505514 (study PRJEB26160, sample SAMN06269048) | microbial mat metagenome | isolation source: Oligotrophic lake microbial mat | place...
CAGAATGAGCGAGATGCTGCGTTTTCACACGGTGGAAGAACTGCGGGCGCTCTCGCTCGACGAGCTGCGCGCCTTGTGGGAGTTGGTGCCGACTGACCGCCAGCGTGCCTACCGCGCCGCCTATGACCGCGAAGTCAAGACGGCGGGGGCGGAAGGGTCGGCGTTGGCGGCACACTGGATCGAGGAAGATGCCTTGACGGAAACTGAGACGCTCCATCGTGTGAAGCTGGTGCTGCGGGATTGCCTGAAACTGGGACCTGAGGCGGTCATCACCGATGAGATGCCGCTGGTAGGCGGGGTGCACGACCTGGACTCGCTGGACATCCTGCTGATCGTGACGAGCATGGAGAAAGAGTTCGGGATCAAGATCCCGAATGAGTCCGTGGGACGCGCGGCATTTGCGACGGTCTCGACATTGGCGGGCTTTGTTGACTCGATGCGAGGCGGGAAGTGAGCAGCTTGGTGGCTGATCCTCTGGATTGGCTGCCGCATCGACCTCCATTCCGGTTTGTGTCGAGGCTCGATTCGCTTGAGCAGGGTGTGCGCGGAACGGGGACGTGGGTCGTGCGTGGAGATGAAGAGTTTTTTATGGGGCACTTTCCAGGAGAGCCTGTGGTGCCGGGGGTGCTCATTGGCGAGGCACTAGCTCAGTTGTCGGGCATCGTGGGAATGAAGGACGGCGGCGGGCGACTTGCGCAGATGGATGTGCGATTCCGCCGGGCGGTATCACCGCCGGCGGAGATTGCGCTGCGATCAACGCTGATGCGAACGTTGGGGGCGGTCACGATGTACGATGTGGAGGCGAGCGTCGGCAAGGACATCATCGCTCAGGGGACGATCGTTCTTGGAGAGTTGAGACGCACATGAGCATTCTTCTGGCCACGGCGGTGTGTTTCGCGATGGCTTCTCCGCCCGGGGGTGTGCCTCCCGCGCCATCCGCAGCACTGCCGACAATGAATGAGCCGGTTGCCGCGGTGCCCAAGTCCGAGTTGGAGAAGCGGCTGGAGGCGATCGACGCGCGGTCCGCAGAGGTGCGGACGCTGCGGGGACGATTCGTGCAGAAGAAGCACACACCACTGCTGAAGAAACCGATGGAGTCGTCGGGGACGGTGGTGGTCAAGGGGGACAAGACGCGGTGGGAGACTCTGGAGCCGCGGAAGACGGTGATGACGATCGATGGGGAGGGCCTGCGGATCTTCTTCCCAGAGCAAAAAGTCGTTGAGGTGTACAGGCTGGGGGATGATGCGCGTGAGTTTGCAGGGTCGCCGCTACCGCGACTGAGCGCGTTGCGTGGGTCTTTCGACATTTCGCAGGCGAAGAACTTGGATATGGGCGCGAGCGATGAAGATGGCTCGCTGGTGGCTATTGAGTTGCTGCCTCGGACTGCGGAGTTGAAGGAGCACGTGACTCGCGTGCGGGTGCTGATTGATTCGGGGGTGCCGGCGGTGCGGCGAATCGAGATTGTGGATGCCGATGGCGAGAAGACGGAGATCGAGTTCAAGGACGTTGAAATCAACAAGGATGTTTCGGATGAGGAACTCATCTTGAAGCTGCCCACTGGGACGCGTGAGGTGCACCCGCTTGGCGAGACGGTGCCCGCGAAGCCGAAGGGCGCAGCGAAGTGAGCGAGTTTCGAGCGTGGGCGGCGCAGGCGTGGCTGGAGCTGCTGTTCTGGAATGCTGCGCATCTGCCGATTGTGCCACGGATGCTCAAGCCGGTGGTGCTGTTTCTGACGTGGCACGTCTCTGGGCCGGTGCGTCGTGGGACGGTGGCGAACGCGGGGCGGATTCTGGGGGAGGGGTCGACGATGGCGGCGCGTCGGCGGCTGGGGCGCGGGGTGCTGCGGAGCTACTACGACAGTGCGCTTGATTATGCGGCGAATCGTCGAAAGACGCCGGAGGAGATCCGTGCGCGGATTGAGCACGTGGAGGGGACGGAGCGATATGAGCGGGCCCGGAGTCTGAAGCGGGGGGCGATCCTGGTGACGGCGCACCTTGGTCCCTTTGAGACGGCGGTTTCGAGTGTTCGGGCGCGGGAGGCGCGGGTGCATGTGGTGTTCCGCCGGGACCCGAGCCCGGTGTTTGAGCGGCTACGGGCGGAGCAACGCGCAAGGCTGGGGGTGTTGGAAGCACCGGTTGATGATGGACTGGCGATGTGGTTTCGTCTGCGGGATGCGCTGCGGGATGATGAGGTGGTGCTGATGCAGGGGGACCGGACCATGCCGGGCCAGCGGGGTGTGGAGATGGCGTTTCTGCACGGGCACATCGAGATTCCGATGGGGCCGATCAAGCTAGCAGCGCTATCGGGTGCGCCGATTGTTCCGACGTTTGCCGTGTGGACAAAGGATCGCGGCGTGCGCATTCTGATCTGTGAGCCGATCCTGGTGGGCTCGGGGGAGGGGTGCGTTTGTGCTGAAGTTGCGGCGGGCCGGGTGGCCGAGCGCATCGCGGAAGTGGTGCGGCAGTATCCTGAACAGTGGATGGTGCTGGAGAAGGCTTGGGTGGAGGATCGGCGGGAGAGTCGAGATTGATGGCCAGTGACGCGTCCATTGTCATTACCGCGCTTGGGTTGGCGTGCAGCCTGGGCACCAGCCCGGAAGAAGCCTTTGAAGCGATCGTCGCGGGTCGCTGCGGCATTGGGGGCATGTCGGCCCTTGAACAGGCTCCCGCTCCTGACAAGGGGGGCGGGCAGGCAAAGGACCTGCCGGAGATCGAACCGGCAAGCGCGATCCGCGAAGTACGGTACCTGCGGCATGTCATCGCGCAGGCGATGGCAAGCGCGGGACCTCCGCGGTGCGATCCGCGGCGAATCAGCGCGATCATGGGCACCACGCTGCATGGGATGAGGGCGGCGGGCCGCTGGATGCGCAGTGGAGACCTGGCAGAGCTTTTGATGTTTCCGGCGGGCGCGGTGCTTGAGCAGGCTCTGCGGGGCAGCGGCATCGGCGGAGAGCGTCTGAGCACGTGCTCTGCGTGTTCATCGGGATTGGGGGCGATCGCGATGGGGGTCACGCTGCTGCGCGCGGGCGCAGCGGACATGGTGATCGCGGGCGGGTATGACACAGTGAGTGAGTATGTGTACGCGGGGTTTGACAGCCTGCGGCTGGTCGCGGAGGGTCCGCCGCGACCTTTCGGGGCGGCTCGCGATGGGATGAAGACGGCGGAGGGGTACGGGGTGGTGGTGCTGGAGCGGGAGCGAGATGCTGCGCTGCGTGGGGCGAGGGTGCGCGGATATGTCGCTGGGTTCGGCGAGTCCGCGGATGCACATCACCTGACGCAGCCACACCCGGAGGGCAAGGGCGCGCGGGCGGCGATTGATCAGGCGCTGGGAAGGGCGGGGCTTGGACCGCGCGCCATCGGGCTGGTGTCGGCGCATGCGACGGCGACACCGGGAAATGACTCCTCGGAGTACGCCGCGCTTCGGGGAGTGTTTGGCAATGTGCTTTCGATGACTCCCGTCGTGGCGTTCAAGGGTCATCTGGGGCACACGCTGGGCGGCGCGGGCGCGGTTGAGCTTGTGCTTGCGGTGCTGGCGCGGGAGCGCGGGGTTGTTCCGTCGACGCTGAACGGGTCGCCGACTGATCCGGCGTTTACCGAGCTGCGTCTGAACCATGGTCGGCCCGCGGCGGCACAGATCGATGCGACACTCAACCTCTCGCTTGGATTCGGAGGGGCAAACACGTGCGTCGTGGTGACCTCGGCTCGACCATCGGTGTCGATACCGCTGCGGGATGAGGCGGTCATCACCGGCGTGGGGATCGTGTTTCCCGGCGCGATCGGCAACGAGCGATTCATCGAGGCCTTGCGCGGGGGCAAGGACTCATTGGCGGGCGGTACGGGACGGGTTGGGGAAGACGCGATTGCGCACCTGTTGAACAGTCGGCGGGTTCGGAGGATGAGCGAGTATGTGAAGCTGACGCTCGCGGCGAGCACAGTGGCGTGCGCGCACGCCGGGATTGAGGATGCTGCCGCGTTTGCTGAGAACGCGTGCGTGCTGCTCGGAACGATGCATGGATCATCGAACTTCTGCGAGGAGTACTACTCGCAGATTGTCCGCGAAGGGATCGCGGGCGCGAACCCGGTGCTGTTTGCAGAGGGCGTTCCGAACGCCGCGGCGGCGCAGCTGAGCCTGATGCTCGGGGTGCGGGGAGGATGTCAGACGATCATCGGGAACCGAACGGCTGGGCTTGATGCCCTGCGGCTGGCCACGCTGCGCATTCGCGAGGGAGTGTGGATTCGGGCGTTTGTGGGCGCGGCGGAGGAACTTTGCGAGACGGTGAACCGCGCGACCGCGCAGTGCCGCGAGCAGGATCTTGGGGGCTTTACGTCGGGCGCGGTGATGCTGACGGTGGAATCGCGGCGTGCCGCGGAGGCGCGTGGGGCGAGGGTGTTTGCTACGGTGGGAGAGGGTTGGTCGGTGAGCGGGAGTGCGCCGGAAGTGGTGGCGGCGAGCTGCCAGATCGCCGCGAGCGTTGACGTGGCTGTGTCGGCGCTGGGGGATGGGCGATTTGACCGGCTCTTTGGCCGGGCAATGTCGGAAGCGACCGGGGATCGACACTGGTCGATTCGGCCGTGGCTGCCGGAGTGCTTCAGTGCTGGTGGTCTTGCGGCGCTTGCGGGCTTACTTTTGGGTTCTGAAGCGATTCCTGAAATGAAAGCCGCTTCTTGGGGATCCGGACTTGTTGTCGGGACTGAGTTCTCCGGAGGCGCATCGGGGGTGGTGCTGCGGCGATAGAGCGGGCTGTCGACATCGGCGACTGATATACTGATTTCAGATCATGACCACCGTTCGGTCCGACAGAACACTCCTCCACGATTCCGGCGGGAAAGACGTTGATTCCACGTCGGCGGCCATCGGTCTTCCGGGGTGGCTCGACTCGATGGTGGGCCCTGGCAGCGGTGGGCACCAACAGGATTGCCGAACAGATGACGGCGTGGCGATCCGGATCGGGAGTTCAGGACACCTGGCGCTTTGTTCTGCGCGTGTTGACGATGCGGCGGGGATGGGCACCGATGAGCTTCGCGGGGCAGTGTTGCAGACCTATCGGGCGCTGTTTCGGGCCGCGGCAGCCTTGAGTGCGCGACACCCGGTCCGGATGTGGAGCTTCATCCCAGGCATTCATGCCAATCGGGGCGATGAGCTCAGCACGTATCACGTGTTCAACCAAGGGCGATTCGATTCGTTCCTGTCGATGCTGGGAAGCGATGCCGAGTTTGCGACCGGCTTGCCGACGGCCACGGGCGTGGGACACGACGGAGCGGATCTTGAAGTCCATCTGCTTGCATCCTCGCGGGCGGGGGTGCATATCGAGAATCCGCGGCAGGTGCCGGCGTATCGATATTCGACGAGATACGGGCCGCGGCCGCCGTGCTTTGCTCGGGCAACACTGATTGAGCACGAGGGGGTTTCGCTGGTGCTGATCGGCGGCACGGCCAGCGTACGGGAAGAGGTTTCCGTCCATATTGGCGATTTGCAGTCGCAGATTGACGAGACGTTTGAGAACCTGGCGGCTGTTCTGGAAGCGGCGGAGCGCCGGTTTGGGAAACTGCCCGAGAGGGGAACGACAGGATTGGGGGCCCGGTGTGTGCACCTTCGGGCGTATTGCCCGGTGGCGAGTGAGAAGCCGATGATCCGTGAGGCGATCGGCCGGAGAATCGCGGCGGGGGTTGAGGTCGAACTCATCGACGCCCAGCTTTGCCGCGAAGAGCTTCTGGTCGAGATCGAAGGCGTGATGCGGATACCGCGAGCAGGCTGAGCAACGTATGAGCGACCCGGCGAATCCGTTTGAAGTGCTGGTGATCGGAGGGGGACCGGCGGGCGCGACCGCGGCTCTGCGGGCGAGCCGGCGAGGGCTTTCGGTCGCGCTGATTGAACGTGAGCAGCACCCGAGGTTTCATATCGGGGAGTCGTTCCTGCCTCGGCAGACGACGCTGCTGCGCGAGCTTGGACTGCTGGAGCGTGTTCAGAAGCTGCCGCATGTGCCCAAGCACGGGGCATCGTTTGCGATGGGGGATGATGAGACGACGACGGACTTCTGGTTCTCTCCGGGTCCGCATGGGGAAGACGCGACGGCGCTGAGTCTGGAACGGGCGGTGTTTGATGCATGCCTGATGGATGCGGCGAGGGAAGAGGGCGTGACGGTCTTTGACCGGACATTGGTTTCGAGCATCGACCGGTTGGAAGCGGGCGATGTTCGAGTTCGGACATCCTCGGGCGAGTTCCGGAGCCGCGTGCTGATTGATGCGAGCGGGCAGAGTTCGATCGTCGGGCGTCACCTTGGCACAAGGCGCACGCTGCCGGATCTGTGCCGCGTTGCATACTTCCAGCACTTTGAAGACGTGGACCGCCGCGAGGGGGCAATCGGCGGGCACCCGATCATTGTGATGTGCGAGGAGGGGTGGTTCTGGATGATCCCGCTGGATGCGACGCGTACGAGCATCGGGCTGGTGATGCGTCATGATGTGGCCAAATCGACGGGCATCGCGGCGGAGCGGATGCTGGCGTGGGGGATCGCGCGGAGCCCCTTCGTTCGATCTCGCATGGCAGGGGCGGCCGGCCCGGAGCGGAACCATGTGTGTGCGGACTTCAGCTATACGTGTAAGCCGTATGCGGGCCCGGGCTACTTCCTTGTGGGGGACGCCGCGACGTTCATCGACCCGATCTTCTCGACGGGCGTGTGCATGGGGATGATGTCGGGCGTGAAGGCGGCGGATGCGGCCGCGGAAATGCTGAAAGCGCCGGCATCGGCGGCGCAGCTGCGGGCGGAGTATGCGCGGTATGTGGAGTCGTCATCGTCGGTGTTTTTCGGGCTGGTGCGGCGGTATTACCAGCATGGGTTTCGCGAGATGTTCTTGCACGGCAGCGGACCGCTGAAGATTCATAAGGCGATTCTGTCCCTACTTGCCGGGCATGTGTTCCCGAAGCCGGTGCTGGCGCTTCGCTGGCGGCTGCGGCTGTTTCAGGCGTTGCTGCATGTGCACGCGCAGTATCCGCTTGTGCCGGTTCGGAAGCGGTTTTCGCTGATGAGCGGCCACACTGCGGACGTGGGCGAGGGGGGCGAACGGGCTTCTGTCTCGGCCGCGATGGCGGGGGCGACATGAGCATCGCCGGGTCGAGCGCGTGTGCGGAGAGGCGGGTTCGAGATGATTCGGCACGCTCGGTGCTGGCATCGCTCGGGCACTGGGCACGCAGCGCACCGGGTTCGATGGCCGTGTGTGTGCATGATGAGCGGGGCGAGGTTTGGCGTTCGTGGACGTATGGGCAGCTTGCCGAGGCGGTGGGCGCGGCGGGCGAGGCCTTGCAGAGATGGTGCGGGAGCGAGGCGAGCGTTGCGCTGAAGGCTCCCAGCGGCGGGGAGTATCTGGCGTGGCTGCTGGGCGGTCTGTGCGCGGGGGTGAGGGTGTGCGTTGTCGCGCCGACGGCAACGAGGCACGAGCTTGAGCGGGTGGTGCGGATCACTGGCGCCCGGCACATGATTGCTGCGGAGCGGCTGGCGGGCCTGACGGATTTGACCCACATTCCACTGCAAGTACCGGAGAATCGGGGCACGAGCGACATTTCCTCGTTTGCGAGCTGCGCGCAGGGGAGCGTGGTGTTGCAGAGTTCAGGGACGGGCGGGACACCCAAGCTGGCGCGACGAAGCATGGCATCGCTGGATGCGGATGCACGCGGGCTTGCGATGGCGGCCGAGCTTCGACCTCCTGACCGAGTGCTGGGGGTTGTGCCGCTTTCGCATTCCTATGGGGTTGATCTGGTTGTTGCAACGATTCTGTCCGGGGCTTCGCTGCAGGTGTTTGAGCGGTTTGAACCGGCAGGGGTTGAGCGGCTGTTGCGGCGCGGCGGGGTGAGCGTGCTGCCGGGCGTGCCGTTCATCTTCGAATCGCTCGCACGCTCGGGGCCGACCGATGCATCGCATGGCCTGAGGCTTGCGATCTCGGCTGGGAGTCCGCTGCCGGAGCGGATTGCCAATGAGTTTCATTGCGCGTGGGGTGTGCGCGTAGGGCAGCTGTATGGCGCGACGGAACTAGGGACGGTTACGCTCGGCTGTCCTGAGCATCCGGACTTTGACCCGCGGAGCGTGGGTCTTCCGGTTGACGGCGCAAGTGTGCGGGTGGTGGTTCCGGGGGAGCCGTCGAAGCTCGTGCCCACAGGAGAAGAGGGGGAGCTTGCGGTGCGGGCGCGATCGATGCTTGTGGAGTATCTCGATGGGCCAACGCCTTTGGTGGATGGGCACTTGCTGACGGGCGATCTCGGACGGGTTGATGCAAGGGGGCGTGTGTATGTCACGGGTCGGCTGAAGCACTTGATCGATATCGGCGGGCTGAAGGTCAATCCGGTCGAGGTGGAGGAAGTGCTCGCCGGGTGTCCGGGGATTGCGGAATGCGCGCTGGTCGCGATACCGGTTTCGGAAACGGTGACGCGGCTGCGGCTGCTGTATGTCGAAGATGGTGATTCAGCGGTTTCTGCGGACACACTGCGAGTGTTTGCCCAGGCACGACTGTCGCCGCACAAGCTGCCGCGGGTGTACCAGCGTGTTGCGGCCCTGCCGCGGACGCCGGGTGGGAAGCTTTTGCGTTCAACACTGGGGGAGCTATGAAGAGGATGTCATCCTTGTGCGGGGTGTTTGCTCGCGTTTCCCTTGCCGTGCTGCTGTGCGCAGCAGCTTTGGGCGGGGTTGGCTGTCGCGCGAGCCTGCCGACCTATCCGGTCATGGAACCGGAAGAATCGCTGCGCATCATTGCCGATCGGCTGGATGGAGTGAAGACGATTCAGTCGAGCGCGACGGTTGATTTTGCGGATTCCGCAGGGGAGAGTGTGCGGGTGGATGCCGCGCTCGCGGCGGAGCTTCCGGGTCGGCTGAGGCTGCGGGCGTGGAAGTTTGACCGGGCGGTGTTTGACGCGACGCTCAACGAGCAGGGGCTGTGGCTGTTGCCGCCAGACACTGCGCAGGCCGCGGCGCGTGCGGGAGACTCGGCGAAGGCGGCAGAGGGAGTGCGTCGTGCTTTGTCGCTGATGGGGCCCGGGTTTTATCAAACTGCGACTGTGGATGAGGCCCGCACGAACGCGCGGGAGCTGGTGGTCGTCGGAGAGGCGGGCGGGGAAACGCTGCGGTGCGTGATCGAGCGCGCGACATTGACACCACGGCGGTTTGAGGGAGGTCGTGATGTTGCAGGCGAAGCGTTTCTGATCGAGCTCGACGGGTATCGCGTGATCGGCGCGATTGTGTGGCCGACAACGTGGAGCGTGGAGTATCCACTGGGGAAGGTGAGCATCCGGATGCATGATGTATCGCTGAACGAAGAGCTGGCGAGCGGGGCCTTCAACCCGCCGCGTCGCGCAGTCCGGAGACCGTGATGCTGGTGGATCGTCTTGCGAGGTTGGTCGAGGGGATTGCTCGCCGGCCGAGGTCGGTGCTGGCGGTGCTGTTCCTGGCGCTTGCGCTGTGCGTGGGTTCGCTTTCGCGGATGCGGATCGACACGACGCTGTCGGGCATGCTCGGCGGGGAGAACCCGGCGGCGGAGGCTCTGGCACGCATCACCGATGACTTTCACTCGGCAGAAGACCTGCAGCTGCTCATTGAGGCTGACGGAGCCATCGAGCCCGCGCTGGCACAGAAACAACTGCTGGAGTTTGCGACGGCGTTTGCAGCGGCGGCGGGCGAACCGGGAGGGGCCGCGGCGGGCATCACCGGGGTGCGGTATCTGGCGGACGCGGAGGTTGAGGCGTACTTCCGGGAAACAGTGCTGCCGGCGGGCGCGCTGTGGCTAAATGAGGCCGCGTTTGGCGAGGTGCTGGATCGCCTGCGGCCTGAGGAAGTACGGGCGCAGATGGAACAGAACGCGGCGATGCTCGCCGCCCCGGGTCCGGGCGCGGCATCGCTGGCGCGGCAACTGGTGAAGGACCCGCTGCGACTGCGCGAGTTTCTGCTTGCGCGGTTTCAATTTTCGGCGGGAGTTTCGCAGCGGGCGCAGTTCTCGGATGACGGGCGTGCGCTGCTGATCAGCGTGTCGGGCGCAAAGCCGGTCAACGATATTGAGTTTGCCAAGCGATTCACCGCGGCGGTTCGGGGGCTTGCGGAGCGGGTGAACCTCACGAGCCTGGGCATCCGGATCGGCGGCGGCTATGCGGTCGCTTCGACCACGGCGACGATGATTCGCAGGGATGCGATCCTGAGCACGCTGAGCTCGATCGCGTTGATCGGTGTGTTTCTCGCGGCGGCGTATCGACGTGTGCTCGCACCGCTGGCATTCATGATCACGGCGGGGAGCGGGGTCGTGGCAGCCTTCGGGGTGTACTCGATGTTTGTGTCGAGCATCACTCCGCTGACGGCGGTGCTGGCGGCGATGCTGGCGGGCCTTGGGGTCGACTACGCGATTCACTTCCGATCGCACTATGGCGCGGCGGCGGCCGCGGGGCTTTCGCCGCCGGCGGCGTCGGGCCGTACGACACGGGAGGTGGCGGGGCCGCTGGCGGCGGCGTGCGTTACCTCCATCTTTGGGTTCATCACGATCACGTTGAGCGAGGTCCGAATGCTGAAGGACTTTGCGATGCTTGGGTGCATCGGGCTTGTGGGGGCGTTGCTGGCGGTGTTTGTGGTTCTGCCCGCGCTGCTTGCACTTTCGCCGCGGGAAGTGGACAGCAAAGCCGATGCGAGGCGACCCATAGAGCCAACGGGCGGCGGAGCGGAGCGCATGCTTCGGGTGACGACCGCGCGACCGGGTTGGTCGATTGCGAGTGGCGCGGCAATCATTGGTTGCGCGCTGGTGGCGATCGCATCGACGCCGGGGTTTGCGCCGCCGTTTGAGTCGGACCCGTCAGCGCTGCACCCGCAGCCCAACGATGCACTGGAGACGGGACACGTTCTCCGCGAGCGGTTTCGGACGCAGGGGGAGAGCCTGTTTGTGCTGGTGCGGGGAGATTCTGCCGAAGAGCTGGCCGCAAGATCGCACGAGGTTGCAGACCGGCTGGCCACGGCGGCGGCGCGGGAGATGGGTGTGGCGGGCACGCTCGGGCTTGCGTCGCTGGTGCCCGATCCGAGGCGCGTGCCCGAACGGCTCGCGGCGCTTGGAGACATTGACGCGCGCGCGCTGGTTGACGGTGTGAGGGAGGAGATCGGGCGGAGCGAGTTTGAAGCGTCGGCGTTCGATGAGTACTTCGAGTTTCTGCATCGATTCCTGACGAACCGGAAGGCGCCGGGGGTTGAAGAAGTCTTGAAGCATCCGGAGATTTCGCGTCAACTTCTGCCGGCGGCGTCGGTTGATGATCCGGCGGTGACGCCGCGGGAAGCGATTGTGCTGGTGAGCGCGACGGGCGCGGCGTGGAATCGGGGAACGCGGGCGGAGTTCATCGACCGGGTACGCACGGTGCTCGGAGATGTGCCGGGCGCAACGCTGACAGGGATGTCGGTCGTGGCGCACGATCTGGAAGTTGCCGCGCGGCGGGATGTGATGCTGTTCGGCTCGGTTTCGCTGGCGCTGGTGACGGCATGGCTTGTAGCGATGTTCCGGCGGTGGGCGGATATCGGCCTGGCATTTGCGCCGGTGCTGTTCTCGATTGTGTGCGTGTTTGGCGTGATGTCGGCAATGGGAGAGCGATTGAACCCGGTGAACATCGTGGCCTTCCCGCTGCTCGCGGGAATCGCGGTTGACAGCGGGATCCTGCTGCTTTCGGTGGCGCGGCGTGCGGCACGGGAGGGAGTGGATCTGCTGAGTGCTCTTGGGCCGACGGTGCATGCGATTGTGTGCACGACGGGCACGACGGCCCTGGGCTTCGGTACGCTCGTGTGGACGCACACGCCGGCGGTTCGGTCGCTTGGGCTGGCCACGCTGGTGGGGGTTTCGGCGTCGCTGGCGGCGTGCATTCTGATCCTCATACCGGTGATGGTCTGGAGGGCGGGCCGGCAGCGCGTATCGCTGCACGCTCAAGCTGGCGGAGGGCAATGATGGATGCGTGGCCCCCGACGACTGTCGCGCACGCGGTGACGCTGGGCGCGGCGGCGCTCTCACTGGCGACGGCAGGCGTGCTCGCACATGGAACCTTTGCGCCGCGGAGTTGCCTGTTTGGGGAAGTGGTGTCGCGGGGCCGCGCGAAAAGCGGCACAGTTGCGCTGACATTTGATGATGGGCCGCTGCCGGGCGCGACGGAGGCGGTTCTGGATGTGCTTGCGAGAGAGCAGGTGCGAGCGACGTTCTTTGTCATCGGGCGTTACGCGGCGGAGCATCCTTCGCTGATTCGGCAGATCCACGCGGCGGGGCATCTGCTGGGGAACCACACGTATGACCACGCACGGAGTGGCATGTTCCGCGGGCCGCGGTACTGGACAGAGCAGATTCAGCGGACCAACGATGTGCTGCGCGGGCTGACTGGAGAGACTCCGCGCTACTTCCGTCCGCCGATGGGGTTCAAGTCTCCGCTGGTGATGCGGGGCGTTGTCGCGACGCGAAGCCAGATGGTAACGTGGTCACGGCGGGGCTTTGACGGCGTGAAGACGACGCCGCGAACGATCGTCGGGCATCTGGCGAGGGCGGGCGCGGGAGATATCCTGCTGCTCCATGATGGGCGCGATCCGGCGAGTCGGCGGGTGCTTGGCGCGACAGCTGAGGCGCTGCCCGAGGTGATCGCTTCGATCAGAAGCCGTGGGCTGAAGATGGTTCGACTGGATGAACTGCTCGGCGTGCAGAATCAGGCATCTGGGGAAAGAGTCTGAGCAGATCGACGGGCCCTTCGTGCGATCCACAGCCCGAGGGCGTACGCAACTGCGCCGACCGCGATTCCCAAAAGCATGCTGCCGAGCATCCAGTCGGCAAAGAGTCGAAAGGGGACCCGCCAGACTGTTGACCATGTGAGGGCGGCGGGCTCGACGCGGAGCAACTCTCCCGTCAGGAGGAAGTGCCCGATCGCGATCGATGCAACGGCGAGCGCGATTCCGAAGGGCGGGGCGGAGACCTGAGATCCGAGTACGACCGCGGCGGGCTGCAGGTGCAGCCGCCAGGCGACGAAGACGCTGATGAGGGTGTGGAATCCGAAGAAGGGAAGGGTTCCGATCCAGGCACCGATCGCCAGACCCGAGGCGAGTTCGATATCGCCGGTGGCCTGCATCCGAACTTCTCTCCACGACCGAAGGGGGTTGAGCCAGCGAAGAAGTTTGCGGAACGCTGGCACGCCTGTATCGGGATCATCTGGCGTAGATGCACGCGGCGTCCAGGGCATGAGCGCGCAAGCGACGAGTCGCACATGCACCGAACCCTGGCGCAAGGAGTCTCGCCATGGCTTCCAGTGGCTCACTCTCTCGGGCGGAGGGAAGTAGCGGCAGTTGACCCGGACCTCCCGCAGCTCGAACCCGGCCCATGCCGCGCGGGTAACGATCTCGGCTTCGAAGGCATAGTGCGAGGCGCGGCAACGCACTGTGGCGATCAGCTCCAGCGGGTAGACCCGAAGCCCGCACTGTGTGTCGCTGAGGCGGAGACCTGTCTCTGCAAGGACCGCGAGGCTTGCGTTGCGACGGCCCACGCGGCATCGCGGGGGGCAGTGTTCCATGTTCTCGGGGCGACTGCCGAGAATGAGTGCCCGGGGATGGAGTTCGGCTTCACGGAGCAGGGCCGGAATGTCTTCAGGATCAAGCTGGCCATCGGCATCGATGGTCGCGACGTGGGTAGCTCCCGCTGCGACCGCGTGCGCGAAGCCGGTGTGGAGCGCGGCGGCCTTGCCCCGGTTGTGCTCGTGGGTCAGCACGGTCAGAGACCCGAACCGTGCATCTTGTGAGAACTCGTGCCGGCAGGTGGCGAGCAGCTCGGCGGTTTCATCAGTCGACCCGTCATCGACGACGATGACAGGGAGCTGAAGAGCCGCGAGCCTCGCCAGCACGCCGCGGAGCGACCCAGCGTGGTTGTACGTCGGCAGGACCACCGCGCTGGCAAACCGGCGTGGGGATTGGTGCTGGGTACTCACCGGGGAGGTTATCGAGCGCGGGGGGTGGAGTCCCGTCAGTTGGGCTCTTGGCGTGAGGGTGCCGCGCCGCAGAGGGCTGTACCATTGTGGTGGATGAACGGAGCCCTCTATTCCATCTGCATGTGTCTCTTCCGGGGGATCAAGTGGTGCTGCATCCGCGAGCGGGTGGTGCGGCGCGAGGAGATTGCCCCGCATGGCCCGGTGCTGCTGGCGGTATCGCACCTGAGCCATCTGGAGCCGGCGTTTGTGATGGCGCAGGTGGGTCGGCCGGTGCACTGGATGACGCGGGTGGAGTTCTTCGGCCCGCGATGGGCGGCGATGGTTCTGAATGGGTGTGGGGCGTTTCCGGTGGATCGTGCGGGCTTCGCACTGCCCGCGATTCGGAAAGCGATTGGCCTGCTGGGGGAGGGACGCGTGGTTGGCGTGTTTCCTGAAGGAGGCGTCGTTTCGGGACGCGACTCGGTATTGAGGGGAGGTCCGATCAAGGAAGGAATCTGCACGATTGCGATTCGGACAGGGGTACCGATTGTGCCGGTGATGGTGCTGGGCACAGAGGATCTGAACCGCGTTTCACCGTGGCTTCCGGCACGGCGCGGCAGCGTTTGCGTGGTCTTTGGGAATCCGGTTGTGCCGCCTGCGAGCCGCAGGAGCAACAGGCGAACGCGAGCAGAATTGAGCGGGCAGCTTCGGGGCGAGTTTGACAGGCTCTTTCGACTTCAACAGTTCGAGTCGGGCGCGGGAGAAACATGGAGCTGGAGCGCGGGTGAGCGATCTCTTCTACAGGATCGTCCGTAGCCTGGGTCGCCCGGTCTTCGGGGTGACCTCGCGTCCGGTCGTGAAGGGTCTCGACCATGTTCCCGCGCGGGGTGCGTTCATCCTCGCGGCGACGCATCAGAGCCCGTACGACGTTGCACTGCTGATCCGGCACACGCCGCGGCTCCTTGATTTCGTGAGCATTACGGAGGTGTTCAGAAATCCGCTCGTCGGTTGGTTCTACGGGAGCATGAACGCGTTTCCGCTGGAGCGATCGAGTCCGGATGCGCCGACGGTTCGCATCATTCTGGACCGGCTGAGCCGCGGCCGCGGCGTTGCGATGTTCCCGGAGGGGCGCATCTGCCGCGTGGAAGAGTCGGCGGTGGTGACAGGGCGGATTCGCCCAGGGCTTGGGCGGCTGGCGAAGATTGCCGGCGCGCCGGTGGTGCCGTGTGTGATTCTGGGTTCCGAGGCGTACTCAAAGCCATCGAACTGGCTGCCGATCAGAAAGGTGCGATATGGGGTGGTGTACGGCAGGCCGCTGCCGCCGCGGGAAGATGTGGTGGAGTTGGAGGTGGCGTATGTCCGGGAGATCGTGAGGCTGCACGCGATCCTGCGGAGCGCGATGCAGGATGCATCTGGTCCGGGAGCGGGAGCGGCAAGGCCGGAGGGGCGCGGTTGAGCGGTGAAGCAGAATCAGTCGGGGGCACGAGCGACGTACTCATTAAAAATCCCGAGCGTGCGGTGGCGGTCCGGATCCACAAGGCCTGCGGTGCGCATCGCCGAAACGATTGCGTCGGGGCAGACGCAGGCTTCGATCGACTGCCAGTAATAGCTCATGAGGCGCATCGCCGCGGGGCTCGCGGTCACCAGCAGACTCAAAGGCGGGATGATGCCCTTGAGATAGAGCTTGAGCAGAAATCTGGTTACGGCACCGTCGGGGGGTGTGATCTCGAGGATTGCGATGGTGCCACCCGGGCGGAGGACACGCCGCATCTCGCGGAATGCGGCGACGAGGTCGGAGACGTGACGCAGCGCGTAACCCATAAGGACAAAGTCGACGGAATGATCGTCGATGGGAAGGTGCTCGGCGGTTCCGGCGAGGGTCTCGATGCCGCGGACTCGGTGGGCCACGCGGCGCATTCCTTCGCTGGGGTCGACGCCGACGACTGAGCCGCTCTGGCCGACAAGCTGGAGGGCCGCGGCGGAAACCTGGCCGGTGCCGCAAGCGACATCGAGGACATGCGAACCCGTCTTGACGCCGACACGTTTCAGAACGCTTCGGCGGTAGGCACCACCGGTTCCGAAGCTCATGAGCGCGGTGATGCGGTCATAGTGTCTGGAGGAGTCGTCGAAGAGGTTGTTGACAAACGTCTGACGCTCTTCGGGATTTGAGTAGAAACCCCCGAGCACCGGATGCGGCGGCAGATGAACGGAGGTTGAGCCGACAGCGGGTCGGGGCGGAGAGGTCATGGGTGCAATCTCCGTGAGCGAGAGTCTAGATCACCGCGTGCCCTGGGGCGGACAAAACTAAAACAGCCCTTGCATTCGCAAGGGCTGCTTCAAGCGGAGAGGGGGGGATTAAGCGAACAGAACTTCGCTGCAACCTCGCCAGCAGGCCGCAACCGTCGTATCGGCCGTCTTCACAGGGCTTTATGGTCCAATCAGCCTCGCGAGTTCGTTTGAGTGCGTATGAGTTCGTATGGGCCAAACGGGGACAGATTCGGGGACAGTCGTGGATGAGGTACACGATCGCAACGTGCCGGGCAATCTGCGCCCGAGGGCGTTCACTGCGTCCAAGCCTTCACGGTCTCCGCATCGGCGTACGGCAGCCCTTCCCGCCACAACCTCCCTGAACATCGCGGATCACGCCTGTCCGCACAGCACACAAAATCGCCCCGGCAGCAGACCGGGGCGTTGAGTGAACTCGTGCTGGTGAACGGCGATCAGAGTGACTCGCCGACCTGCCAGCGCAGAAACCTGACGATGTTGGCCTTGGCACCGACGATGTCCTTGATCTTCTTGGTCTCGTCCTTGATGAACGGCTGCTCAAGGAGTGCAACCTCCTCGTAGAACTTCCGCATACCGCCCTCGACCATCTTCTCGGCGATCTCCTTGGGCTTGCCCGACTCCATCGCCTGCTCGATGCGGAACTTGCGCTCACGCTCGACGAGGTCGGCGGGGATGTCCTTGGCGGTCACGCCCAGCGGCTTGGGCAGCTTGGCGGTGATGTGCATGCAGATTTCCCGAAGCGTTTCGTCGCTGATCGAGCCTTCGGCCTGCAGCAGCACGCCGATCTTGCCGTCAAAGTGCACATAGTTGCCGCTGGCAAAGGAGGCTGTTGCCCCGCTGAGCCTGTGGCCGCGAGCGTACGAGACATTTTCGCCGGTCGAGATGCGCAGATCGTCGATCAACTTCTGAGCCTCGGGGAAGATGGCTATGTCGCCATCGTGCTGGTCCAAGGCTGCGTCGGCGATTTTCCCGACCTTCTCGATGAACTGAGGGTTCTTGGCGGTAAAGTCGGTCTCGCAGCGAACCTCGACGATCGAGGCGACGCCGCCGATCCGGTCGATGGAGATCGCGATACGGCCCTCGCCCGCGGGGCGATCCGTTCTCGCGTCCATCATGCCTCTCATGGTCCGTCGGAGAAGGTCCTTGGCCTTCTCGACGTCGCCGCCGGTCTCGACCATGGCCTTCTTGCACTCCATCATCGACAGCCCCGTCTCGTTGCGGAGCTTCATCACGTCCTTGGCATTGATCTCGATGCTCATGTGTTCCTCGTTCCGATGCATCTGAACACTGGTGGGTCAATGGCACTCAGCGACTGCGAAGCGGCTTGTGTTCTCTTGAAAGCAACGCAGCCGCCGCGTGGACTCACGGGGTCGTCTGGGGTGGCTGCGGCGGCATGAACGCCTCGTAACCGCCCCGCTTGACCGATCGCCGGTCTTCCTCGCCGCGGCTCGACTTGTAGGAGCGGAGCAGCACCTCCTTGGCATCGCTCACCTGATACAGCACACCGGCACTGGGCGCGAAGCGGTCCAGCTCACGCGTGAACTGCTCCATGCCCGGCAGCCCCTTGCAGTACTTCTCGAAGTACCGGCTCTCGCGCTGGGCAAACTCCTCTGCGGCCTCGAACTGGCCGTCTTGGTTGAGCGTCATGGTCCGGTGCATGATGTGGGCGTGCCACTGCTCCGCGACCGTTCGCGCCGTCTCCTGATCGCGGGACTGGCTCACGCACGCCGCGGCCGGGGCGTAGCGGAACTCCAGGTCCAGAGGTGAACAGCTGAGCACCGCCGTACCGCCAGGGCTACGCCAGCGGGCCGCGACCTTCAGCGGCATCCGCTGGTCCTGGAACCCGGCCTGGAACGTGAGCTTGATGACAAGGTTGCGCTTCGCGCCCGAAGTCATCGAGCCCAGCAGCACGTTGAACCGGTCGTCGCTGCGCGTCGAGTGCGCAGTGCCGTAGACCTCGGCCTTCACGCCGGGGGGCAGTTGCAGATCGAGCTCAAGACTCTCGACCGTGGTGCAGAGCGTCTCGGACAACTCGGCCAGGACGATCTCGATGATCTCTTCGGGCCGCTCGGCATCGTGCATGCGTCCGCCGCCCGCCTCGGCGATCGCCTGCAGCTGGACCGGGGAATAGCCGGTGCCGATGCCGACCGTCGAGGTCAGCACGCCGCGCTGACGCAGCTCGTGCGCATGCCGCTTCAGCACCTCGGGGTTGCATTCACCCTGATTGGCGTGCCCGTCAGAGAGCAGGATGACGTGGTTCCGGGCGGTGCGCTGGGCCGCGGCCTGACGCCGAGCTACGCACTCACAGCCCATCAGCCAGCCTGCGCACAGGTCGGTCGAGTCGCGGGAAGACAACGGACGGATCGCCCTCGCCGCGGCCTGCTGGCCAAGCTCATCCATGCGGACGCCGTCCAGGTGCATCAGGGCCTGCGTGCCGAACGACACGACGGACAGGTGATCACTGGGCCGAAGGGACTCGATCACACCCATGGCCGCAGATTTGGCGGCCTCCAGCGGCGGGCCGGACATCGAGCCCGATGCGTCGATCACGAGGCCAAGGTTCAGCGGCTGTCGCGCAGTCTGTGCCGGGGCCTGATCGACCGGGGCCTTGGCGTTGATCACCAGGTAGCGGACCGATCCGCCCCCGATGTTGACGCAGTCGCGGTCGAGCCGCGCTGAGAGTTCGAGTCTGGCGGAGTTGGGGTTCGTGGAGTCGGAATGGATCGTCATCATTTGGACACTCCTCTGGTGAGCAGCACGCGGAGGGCATCGCCGATCCGGTGCAGTTGTGCGATCTGTTCTGCCTCGAACTCGCCGCGGACGGCAAGCTCGATGTCGGGGGTGAGCGGGATGCGGTACCACCGCTCGCCGCGGACGGGACGGGAGGACGATGTACGGCCGACCAGACCCGCGAGCGCGGTCGCGACCTGCTCCAGCCGAGAGACCTCCTCGCTCAGGCCGGGATCAGCTGGCCACACCGGTGAGTTCACGGCATCGCTCTGAAAGAGCGGCGCAGCGACCTGACGCGCGGGTGATGAGACCCCGATCCTGTGCAGGTACTCCAGCGCGGCCGACCGCTCGGGCGGCTGCGAGGTGGGTTCATCGGTATCGACCAGCGCACCGATGCGCACCTTGCCCTCGGCCAGATCGCGGATCTGGCCGGGGCTGAGCTGCTGGAGCAGGAGCCGGATCTTGTCGAGCGAGACATCGCGCTTGGCATCGCGGATCAGGTTCAGCACGCGGAGCCGGTCCAGGGATTCCCGCGGATATCGGGCACCCCGGCCCATCGATTGGGGACCGGGTAGAATCCCTCGTTCGACATAGCTGCGGATCGTCCGGGGCTCTAACCCGGTCTGGTCGGCGAGTTCTTGAAGTGACAGGTCTTCGGGTGCCATGCCCAAAGACTATCACAACATTGCGACATGTCAAGTTGTTTACATCAGCCCGCTCTTGATGGCGCTCTCGATTCTTGCGCAAGCCCTTACATTAAATGGCTTTACATCATTTGTGCTCGCACCGCTGCTCCGACCGATTCTGGCCGCACGGCGAAGTTGGATGCTGTTCAAGAGCTTCCGCTCGGAACGCAGATGCAGTCTCCGCCGCGAGAACCCGAAGGCGAATACCTCGATCCCCATCTGCAAGCCCCATTCCGATGGCAAGCTCACCATCGCTCATCAGACGAGCCATCATCGATCCCCATCTTCCGGCACACATCCACGATCGGCGTGCCGCCCTCGGCCTGCCTCGACGCGAACGCGATCTGCTCTTCAGCGTACCTCGACTTCTTCATGGTCCTGACCTCCAAACAGAGGCCGGATTGTTGCCGAAAAACTCTCACTCAGACTGGATCAGGATTCGGGTTTGATCGCATGCGGTTCGTGCACCGTTCACCGTCAATCATAAGATTGAGGCGTGATTTGTTTCAAGAGATCTGTCTATGACCCGCAACTATTTGGCTTCCGAGGACATGTTCGGCAGCCACCCCGCCTTCTCGGCCTTGGCTCCCAGCGCCGTGGTGGAACATCGCCCAACCAGGGCCTTGTAGAACCGGTCCGCGGCGTCTGGATCGCGGCCCTTGAGCCAACCGCCGGCCGTCGCGAGGACCTCCGCCGTCTTCGCGTCTTGGTCAGGCATCAACGCCGCAGCTTCCCAGCCAAGCTGGGCCGCGACGTAGCGGTAGTGCCATCGCTTGTCAGGCTCAACGCGGCTGGCGTCGATTCGGTGAAGTTCGTCCGCGCTGGCCTTGAGGAGCCTGCCCTCGGAACGGGCGTCCTTCTCGTCGTCAATCGACGCCATCGCAAAGTTGCCGCCATAGATCGCTGCATCGGGACCCATTTCCGTGCCGATGAGTTCCAGCCCATCGGTACGCATGATCCGTGCGGCAGCCCACAGAGCGGCGGCCCGGGCTCCCTTGCTCCGTTTGGAATCTCGTCGCAACTCTCCGAGGCCTTGCGGTCGTATCTCTCGCCAAAGATTGAATTGGCGCTCGGCGATACGCTTTTCCGTCTCGCCGACGGTGCCAATGGCCAGTTCCTTGGAGTTGCCATCGACCCATTCAACCCGCCCATGCCCTTGAAGTCGGAGTGAAGAATGCAGCCCCAGAGTCTGAGCCTGAGAATGTTGATCGTTGCCCCACTTGTCGTCGGTGTCACCCACGGCATAGCCCTGCCCTCCGTCAGCGTCATCTCCCAGCCTCCGATCTCGTCACCGCGCCCGTCTGACGCGGATCAGGAGCGCCTTGAGGAGATGCTCGAATCGGCGTTGGTGCATCTGGACAAGCAGCGGTATCAGGAGGCGCTGACGGTGCTCATGGATGCCCGGACATTCCTGGAAGGACGCGAGCGTCTGAAGGATCGACTGCCGCAAACGCTGTTGTACACGGGCAAGGCGTTGGTGGGCTTGAAGGACAAGACGCGGGCGCAGGAAACCCTCAAGGAGCTGACCGCGCTGATCTCGGCGGACATGGCCGCGTCCAACGTTGAGTTCCTCAAACTCCAGGAGGACATTCGGGCTTTGCCGGAGATTGCTCAGGCCGCAGCAGGACCCACCCCCGAGCCCGCCACAAGCACGTCTCCACCATCTGGGGCGAACAAGGCACGCGTGGCAGTGCCGCTGGAATACCCGGACTCATCGCCGGGAACGCACGTCGACAGGATCTGTGGCACAGATGTCCCCGATCCGTACCGATGGCTTGAGGAATTGGACTCTCCCAAGGTCCAGAAGTGGAGCCATGACCAGAGTTCCATCACTTCCGAGTATTTCGGCAAGCTGCCGTATCAAATGCAAATCGCTGCTCGAATAACCCAACTCGAGAGCACTGCGAGAATCGAGAATCCGGCAAAGATCGCCGGACGATACTTCTTCACTCGCTCAAATCTTCTGCAACGGCAAAGCGCTCTTTTGTGGACCGAGTCGCCAGAGGTTCCGGCACAAACAGCCTTGGACTCGTCGGCTTCCAGTACTGCGCGATCCGTCGGGGTCGTCGGCACCTGTATAAGCCCTGACGGGAAGTCATTGGCATTTGGACTTGCCAATCAACGCACAATCGATAGCAAATATAGGTTTCGTGATGTCGATACGGGCAAGGACTACTCTGAAGAGCTTGCCGAAGTTTCAAGCTCGGCGGTGACTTGGAATTCGGAATCTCGAAGCGTCTTCTACTCCCGTTCCCGTCCACAAATGGTCTACTTCCATCGCCTCGGCACCGATCAAGCCGACGATCTGCTCATTTATGAAAGACCTGATCATCCGGACTGGGAGTACCGAATCAAAGTGAGCGATGACGGACGATATCTCGTTCTAAACGCATCTTCACTTATTAAGCGTACGAATACAATATTTTATCGCGATATTCAAAAGCACGGGCTAATGCACACGGCGAATGATGTCGAACGAGTCATTCGTCAGAAAGAAAGTGCTATTCGGGACGCGGCGATCGCTCACGACGACTCTCAAGAGTCCGTAAGTGAAAAGAACCGCTCGCGTGAGGAAGCGGTAGCGGATCGTGCCCGACTTGTAGCCTCCAACGGGCGCTCCGCCCACGGGTTCGTTGAGCTGCTCGACGCATCCGACGCATCATATGAGTTCATTGGCAATGAAGGGGCGGTTTTCTACTTTCTTAGCGACCTGAACGCTCCCCGAGGACGCGTCATCGCGATCGATACTAATAGCCCGGCTGTCGCACGCTGGAAGGAACTTCTGCCTGAGGCTGATGAGATACTCAAGAACGTACACTTCGTCGGAGATACGATCGTCGCGAACTACTTAAAAGATGCTCACTCGCAAGTCAAGGTCTTCGACCGTTCGGGCAGGTTTATTCGCAACGTCGATCTTCCCGGCCTCGGGATAGCATCTGGCTTCAGCGGCAATCGAAGCGACTTTGAGACTACGTATTCATTTACCGGGTATGCTACTCCGCCGAGCCTGTACCGGTACGACGTAAGGACCGGTAAGAGCACTATATGGAATGTGACTGTGCTTGCTTTTAGCCCGTCCGATTACGAGACAAATCAAGTTTTCATTATATCGAAGGACGGCACCAGAGTACCGATGTTTATCTCGAACAAGCGCGGCATAAAGCTGGAAGGTAGCAATCCAACGCTGCTCCATGGATACGGCGGCTTCTCGCAAGCTATCACGCCGGCATTCAGTGCCGCCAATGTCATGTGGATGGAGATGGGTGGCATTTACGCAGTTGCCAACATTCGAGGTGGTAACGAGTACGGCGAAACGTGGCATCAGGCGGCATTGAAAAGCAAGCGGCACAATGCACACGACGACTTTATTGCTGCTGCCGAGTGGCTCGTCGCCAAGCAGTATACGAGGCCAGCCTTGCTCGCCGTGCAGGGAGGCGGACAGGGAGGCCTGTTAGCCGCTGCGGTCGTAACACAGCGACCCGGATTGTTCGGGGCCGCCGTAGCCCTTGACGGTGTTTTTGATATGGCGAGATTCCATAGATTGGGAATAGGGGTTTACTGGCAGTCCGAGTACGGAGACATAAATAATTGCCTCGAATTCGAAGCACTGTATTCGTACTCACCATACCATGCTGCATTACGTCATGAGGCATGTCACTGGCCTGCAATGTATATTCGCGCACTCGCGACATCTTCCCGTATACATCCTTCCCATAGTTACAAGTTGGCTGCCGCTATGCAAACTACTCAGGTTGGGGCGGCGCCGATCCTCCTTCGCGTTCATGGTCTCGGGCCGCAACTGGTAGACGACGCCACCTCCTCGGCTCAGATGTCCGCTGAATGGATCTCGTTCCTCGTCAGCAGAGTTGGTACGGACTCAATGCGGGTCCATTACACATCCCCGTGACTGATGGTGGCCGTGCTGGCGATCAAATGCCGCGAGACCGAGGACAACATGGAGTCTTTGTACCGATGCCGCGGCTTTGTCCAGCGGCGGGCGTACGCCTCGGGGGCAAGGATCGATCCGGATAGATTCTGGGTCTTCATGCCGGTGCCGTGGTAGCGGCTGCGCCAAGAGTGGGCGCTCTGATCCGCGCGCGCCATGCACGAGTTTCCGATGCCGGATACAGTGCCCGTTGTCCGCCGCACAAATGGAGTTGTCCGATCTCCCAAGGCACTCGAAAACTCGTCTTCTGCTGGCTCGGCGATGCCGACCTTTTCGCCTGGTCGGCTGCCGTTGGCGAAGTCGCCGTGGAAGCGGTGACGCAACTTCTCGGCAAGCAGCCGCGGCACGTCGAAGGCTCAGGGCCCGTCAAGACCCTGACGGATCAGATCGAGTTCGATGAGATTCACCTCCTGAGCGACAAGGAGCCGGAACTCGCGAAGCAGTTCGCTGCATGGATTGGCCCGAAGACCCGTGTCCACACCGTCCGCCTTTCGAGCCCTGTGGACTATTCCGCTATCTTTGAGGCTGCCGACGGAGTGCTCGGCAAGGTCACGTCACAGGTTCAAGGCGAATGCTCGGTTTCGATACACCTGAGCCCCGGGACGCCGGCAATGACTGCCGTGTGGGTACTGCTGGGTAAGAGCCGGTATCCAGCGACCTTCTACCAGACCTTTCGCGGCCGCGTCATTCCCACGACGATCCCATTCGACCTGCTCGTGGACTACCTCCCATCCGTGCTGCACGTTTCCGATCGGCTGATCCAAGGGGCGAACGTCGCCGACGCAGGCACTGAGGGCTTTGGGAGCGTCATCGGTCGGAGTCTCCAGATCCGTGAGGTCATCGCTCGAGCACGAAGAATCGCGCTCCGCGATGTCGGGGTGCTCATTCTTGGTGAAAGCGGCGTGGGCAAAGACGTCTTCGCCCGTGCGCTGCACGAAACCAGCCGCCGCGCCGCCCGACCATTCGTGGCGATTAACTGTGCCGCCGTCCCCAAGGAACTGCTGGAATCAGAACTCTTCGGCCACGTGAAAGGCGCGTTTACCGGGGCCGCTGCCAACCGGGAGGGCGCATTCGAGCACGCCCACACCGGCACCCTGTTCCTAGACGAAGTCGGAGAATGCGACTTGTCGATGCAAGCCAAGCTCCTTCGAGTTCTCCAACCCGGATCGGACGATCCGCCCGCGATGCGACACTTCCGACGTGTGGGGGAATCAGCGGACCGTTACGCGGATGTTCGAGTCATTGCCGCAACCAACCGCGATCTCCAGGCCGAAGTTGCCGCAGGCAGGTTCCGCGAGGATCTCTACTACCGTCTGGCCGCGTTCACACTCAAGATTCCAGCGCTCAGAGACAGAGCCAGCGACATCCCCGCGATCGCCGACCACCTTTTAAACCGAATCAACACCGACTTTGCCCGCACAGAACCCGGCTTTCAGCACAAACATCTTTCTGTTGCCACAAAGAAGTTTCTGTGCCAGCAGCAATGGCCGGGCAATGTGCGCCAGCTCCACAATGTGCTCCTGCAAGCTGCCGTGATGATTGATGGCCCCACGATCTCGCCTCGGGACTTGGCCGCCGGGCTCTCTGATTTCAGAGACACGATGGCTTTCAACCGCGGCGACCCAGAGCTCGGGAGCGGATTCTCTCTCAACAAGCATCTGGAGGACGTTCAGCGTCATTTCTTGAGCCGGGCGATGCGGGAGGCGAAGGGAAAGAAGACCCTCGCCGCGGAACTACTGGGATATCCGAACTACCAAACCTTGGCGGCGCAGCTCGAACGGCTTAAGGTCAAGTGGGAGGAAGAGTGAAACTCCACTCCCCCACTTCCCCTAAGAACTGCCGAACCGGCAACTTGGCACGTGCCTTGCATCTCGCCGGTTCATGGCTTCCGCCGCATCATCCTCAACCACAGCATCGCACCCCCTGCGAGAGAATGCTGACGGAGCCGACACCGTGAAGTCGGTGAACTTTGAGTTCCTCCGCGCGAGATGGTCCGCGCTGGCATCTCTGGCGGGCTTCGCCGAGCACTACTGCCATCCCGACCCCGAGAGTGCGCTCGTCAAGCTCCGTCAGTTCGTCGAGCAGGTGGTTGAACAGGTCTACGCAGCCCACCAGCTCGTCAAGCCCTATCAGGCTTCCCTCAACGACTTCCTGAACGATCGCTCCTTCCAGCAGGCGATTCCAGGTGTGGTTGTTGGAAAGCTCCACACCGTTCGTGTGACCGGCAACAAGGCTGCGCACGGCGGGAAGGCCACCGGCCAGATCGCCCTCGCTGCGCTCCGCGACACCTTCGACATCGCGAGCTGGTTCCACCTCACTTACGGAGGTGGCCGCCTTGACAACCTCCCGTCGTTCGTCGCTCCGCAGGCCGCTCCGTCTGGCGACTCCAAAGCCGATCTCAAACGCGAGAAGAAGGCAGTCCTTGAAAAGCTCGCTGCTCAAGAAGCGCTGATGACCCAGCTGCTGGCCGATCTCGATGCCGCGCGCCAGCGGGAACAGCAGGCTCGCCACGTAGGCGCAGCACTCGAAGCCGAACTTGCCGCTACGAAGGTGCTCGCGCAGAAGTCCGCCGATGTGCTCGGCTTCGACGAGAAGACCACCCGAGCTCGCCTCATCGACCAGATGTTGATGCAGGAGGGCTGGGATGTCACCAATCCCGATCTGGTTCGCGTCGAAGAGCCTGTTCCCGCCCAGCCAACGGACACCGGCGACGGCTTTGCAGACTACGTGTTGCTCGGCGACAACGGCATTCCGCTTGCAGTGATCGAAGCGAAGAAGACCGCCGAGAATGCCGAGAAGGGCCGGCAGCAGGCCAAGCTCTATGCGGACGGCCTGGAGAAAAAGTTCGGGGTCCGGCCCGTCATCTACTACACAAATGGATATGACGTGACCATCTGGAACGATGCCGCAGGCGAGCCGCCGCGGCCGGTATATGGGTACCACTCCCGCGACAGCCTTGTGTACATGATCTCACGCCGCGAACAACGAATGCCAGCCAACCAGATCGCGCCAGATCCCACTATCGCCGACCGCATGTACCAGATCGAGGCGATTAAGAGAGTGATCGAGCGCTTCGGAGCCAAGCACCGCCGGGCGCTCATCGTACAAGCCACGGGCACGGGCAAAACCCGGGTCGCCATCTCCCTTTGCGAGGCCCTGATCCGCGCCGGATGGGCGCGACGCATCCTGTTCCTGTGCGATCGTCGCGAGCTCCGGCGTCAGGCGAACAACGTCTTCCAACAGTTCCTGCCGGGCGAGCCCCGTACGAACATCAATGCAAACACGTCCGCGGACCAAGAGCACCGCATCTATCTCGCTACCTATCCGGCAATGATGCAGTGCTACGAGTCGTTCGATGTCGGGTTCTTCGACCTGATCATCGCCGATGAGTCCCACCGCAGCATCTACAACCGATACCGCGACCTGTT
>ENA-ORBV01004431-ORBV01004431.1-microbial-mat-metagenome-genome-assembly--contig:-NODE-4431-length-26989-cov-8.245058_pt1 | contig 26989 bp, 20 predicted proteins | sample MGYA00237777_ERZ505514 | MGnify/ENA primary metagenome ERZ505514 (study PRJEB26160, sample SAMN06269048) | microbial mat metagenome | isolation source: Oligotrophic lake microbial mat | place...
TCGTGGGCCAGCTCGCCCACGCCTTCCAAGAGTCGGTGGTGGATGTGCTGGTGACAAAGGCCGTCGCCGCCGCACAGCGCTTCGGGGCCTCGGAGATCCTGCTGGCGGGCGGCGTGGCCGCCAACACCCGCCTGCGCCAGGAGCTCACGCGCCGCGCCAGCGTGCCCGTGCGCTACCCGCCGCTCTCGCTCTGCACCGACAACGCGGCCATGGTGGCGGCCGCCGCCTTCTACCGCTTCGAGGCTGGCGTGCAGAGCGGCTGGGAGCTAGATGTGGCGCCGGGGCTCAAGCTGGGGAGCTAGGACAAGACAAGGAGACAAGGAGCGGGGAGACAAGGAGCGCCTATAGGTGCCGTCCGGTGTCTCCTTGTCTCCCGTTGCCTACCGCACCATGGCCGGCGCGTAGTCCACACGCGGGTGGTAGATCGACTGGAGGCTCACCACGAAGGCCTGCTTGATCTGCGCCAGCTCGTGCATGGTCAGCGGAGCCTCATCGAGCTCGCCCTCGCGCACCCTGGTCTCGATGATCGCCTGCACAAGCTCGTCCAGGGTCTGCGCGCCGCCCTGGCGCCCCGCCTCGTCCAGGCGCGACGGCGCCAGCTTGCCGTTCTGGGCCTTGGAGCGCACCGTGGCCTCCACCGAGTCGGCCAGCATCAGCACGGCCTGCTCGCGCGTCTGGGGGCGCGGGCCAGGGTAGCGGAAATCCGCCTCGCGCACGCCGTCCTCGTCCTGAAGCGCCTGCTGGTAGAAGTGCTTGATCAGCCCGGTGCCGTGATGGGTCGAGATAAAATCGACGATCTGGGGCGGCAGGCCGGCCGCACGCGCCATCTTCACGCCCTCGCGCACGTGGTCGATAATGATCTGCGCGCTGGTGAACGGGTCCAGCTCGTTGTGGACATTCTCGCGGCCCATCTGGTTATCGGTAAAGAAGTAGGGCCGGATGGTCTTGCCAATATCGTGGTAGTAGGCGGCCACGCGCAGCAGCAGGGCGTCGGCGTTGATCGCCTCGGCGGCGGACTCGGCCAGGTTGCCCACGGCCACGCTGTGGTAGTAGGTGCCTGGCGCCTCGCGGATCAGCTTGCGCAGCAGCGGGCGCGAAGGGTGGGCAAGCTCCATCAGCTGGAGCGGCGTCACCTGGCCGGCCGCGCGGCTTACCAGGTGGAACACCCCCAGCGAGAGAATCGTCGAGAGCCCGCCGTTCACCCCGGCGAAGAGCAGCGTCGGCACGAGCACCGTGGAGAGCGCGGCCGTCGCGAAGTCGGGCTGGTCGATCAGCCAGAAGGCCACCTGGGCCACAAAGACCGCCACCGCTACCGCCACGCCCGCCAGCATAAAGGTGAGCAGCTTGTCGGCACTGCGTGCGACGAGCACCGCCACCACGCAGCCGGCGAACATTGTGACGCCAAGCGGCAGGCTGTTACGCTCCATCACCGCGATTACGACGCTCATCAGCAGCGTGGCGGCCATGCTGATGCGCCCGTTGAAGACTACGGCGAACACAATCGCTACGGTGGCCAGCGGGAAGAGGAACGGCCAGGTGCCCGTGAAAGGCAGCAGCAGCCGTGCGCTGATCACTGTGGCAACCATCATGCCGATGATCACCAGCAGCGAGCGTGGGCGCTTGCCCACCCTGGCCTCGAACGTAAGCGCGTAGGCCATAAAGCCCACGGCCAGCAGCAGCGCCAGGGCGCCGCGCCCCACGATCCCCGGCCAGCTCAGGGGCCGTGGCATGGCGCCAGACTGCTGGAGCTTCTCGATCTGCTCTGGGCTTACGATCTCGCCTGTACGCACGATGCTCTCGCCCGCCTGCACGCGCACCTGAAGCGGCGGCACGCTGTCGCGGGCGCGCTGGCGGCGCTCGTTGGTGGCCACCTCGTCTAGCGTGCGGTTCACGCGCAGGAACGGCTCGGTGAACGAGGTCGCCAGCTCGCGCTGGGATGGCGAGAGGCTGGTGGTGGCCAGCCAGTAGGTTAGCCAGCGCTCGCGCAGCTGGATCAGCGCCCGCTCGTCCAGGGCGTAGTCGTAGCGCTCGATCGCCCGGTCGTAGAGCGCGAGCGTCTGAAGGCGCAGCTGCGACCAGCGCTCCTCGTCTAGCGAGAGGATGTCGTCGGCCTGGCCCTCGGCGATCTGAAGCGCGGCGTTCGGCAGCGTGATCAGCTTGTCGAGCCGCTCCCCTCGTGTGAGCGAGGGGTCATCGCGCACGCTGGAGATCGTCTCCAGCAGCGCCACCAGGCCTTGCCGCTGCTGCACCGGGATCTGCGGGTCGTAGAGATAGACCAGGTTATCCGGGCTGTTCTCGGCCTGGGCCTTGCGGTCGGCGGTGATCACCTCGCTTACATAGACCGCCTCCTGGGGCGCCCAGATGCTCAGCGGGCTTGGCTGGCCCACCTCGAAGCGCCCATACTCGCCGGGCAGGCTGAGCGTGAGCGCGGCCCAGATCCCGACCCAGAGCAGCATACCCTCCAGGGCCAGGCTGAGGCGCAGCCTGCTGGAGAGCAGCGTGAGCGGGCGCAGTGCGCGAAGGCGGGGCATGCTGGCGAGCCAGCGTCGGCGGGTGATGTTCATTTTCTTGTGGCGTCGGCGCAGGGCGTGGCCTGCTCCGGCGAGTGGCGGCCCCGGTAACCCCGAGGTCGCGGGCGCTAGGTGCCCGTGAGCAAATCGCGTGCCACCTGGCTAATGGTCCGGCTGTCGGCGCGGCCCTTGAACTGCGCGAGCAGGGCGGGCATCAGCTTGCCCATGGCCGTCGGCCCGCTCAGGCCAAGCTCGGCGAGCAGGGCGGCCGCCTCGGGGCGCAGCTCGTCGGCGCTGAGCAGCTTCGGCAGGTATGCCTGGAGCAGCGCGAGCTCGGCCTGCTCCTGGGCTGCCAGCTCGGGCCTGCCACCCTTCTGATACATCTCGGCGGCGTCGTAGCGCCGCTTGATCTCCTTGGCGATCACCGCCTCCTCGGCGGCCTGATCGAGCGGCGCGTGGGCGTCGGCGCTGATCGCGGCCAGGGCCGCCTCGCGGGCGGCGCTGTCGTGGGCGTGCTGGGCCTCGATCACGCGGGCTGCATCGTGCGCGTCGGCGCTGATCGCGGCCAGGGCCGCCTCGCGGGCGGCGCTGTCGTGGGCGTACTGGTCCTCGATCACGCGGGCCGCATCGTCGTACCTCTGCTTGGCCGCCTCTAGCTGCGCGCTCTGGAGCGCCGCGCGCGCGCCCCGGATCGTATCCACGCGCAGCTTCTCGCCGGCCCGCATAGCCGCTTTAAGATCTGTAGTGAGCCGCTCGCTGATCGTCGTCATCTTGGGACTCCTGGGGCGACCACAAGGGGCGCCCTTACAGGCTTATGGTTCTAGTCGGGGCGACCACAAGGGGCGCCCTTACAGGTTTACACGGCGCGGAAACACCCGCTGCTTCTCGGCGGTGATGATGGCGCGGATCTGGCCCACGGCCTCGTCCAGCCTGTCCTCACGGTTAAGCACCACGTAGTCGAAGTGCTCTACCTGCTTCAGCTCGTGGGCGGCCACAGCCAGCCGCGTGTCGATCTCGTCTACACTCTCGGTGCGGCGCACAGTCAGCCGGCGGCGCAGCTCGTCCTCCGAGGCGGGGGCCAGGAAGATGTACACGGCCTCGGGCGCGATCTGCCGCACGGTGGCCGCACCGTCCACGTTAATGCGCAGCAGCACGTCGCGGCCGCTGGCCATCGCCTGGCGCACCTCGAACTTGGGGATGCCCTTGTACTGCCCGTAGACCATGGCCCACTCCAGCAGCTCCTCGTCGTGGATCATCTGCTCGAAGCGCTCGACGCCCACAAAGTGATAGTCGTAGCCATCGCTCTCACCGGGGCGGATCGCGCGGCTTGTGGCCGTCACCACGAAGTGAAATGGAAACGCCAGCTCGCGCATCCGCGTCAGCACCGAGTCTTTGCCCACGCCCGAGGGGCCGGAGATCACCACGAGCAACGGGTGGGGCGGCATGCCGTCCAGGAGCGGGTTGTGAGGGGTGGTGGTCATCGCCGATGTGGTATCCTTGTAAGGGTACAGGGTACAGGGTACAGGGTACAGGGGTCGGCCTGAACGCATACCAAAGCGCTATCTTTCTCTTTCTGCCGCACTTCGGCCTTCCTCCTGCTGTTCCCTGTTCCCTGTTCCCTTGTCATAGCCCTGTACCCTGTTCCCTGTTCCCTCGTAGCCAGGTGCGCTGCTTATGTACTTCGACGCTCTCACCCTCGCCGCCGTCGTCGACGAGCTGCGCGAGACGATCCTTGGCGGGCGCATCCAGCGCGTGCTGCTCACGGGGCCGCTCAGCATCGGGCTGGAGATCTACGCCCACGGGCGGCGCCACCAGCTGCTCGCCTCGGCCCACCCCCAGCTGGCGCGGGTGCATCTGGTGCAGGGGCGGCTTACGCGGGGCGTCGAGCAGAGCACCCCCATGCTCCTGCTGATGCGCAAATATCTGCTGGGCGGGCGCATCGTCGCCATCGAGCAGCCCGCGCTGGAGCGCGTGGTTCTGCTAAGTATAGTCAAAGCCCCCGACATGCGCAACCGCGCGCCTGAAGCGGACGACAGCGAGCCGGACGAGGATGCGGTTGCCGAGCAGGAAGCCCAAGACGCAGCGGGGCTGACGGACGAAACTCTGTCCGAGCCACGTCTCCCGCCCGCTCTCAATGCGGCGCCAGCACCGTCCACCGTCCACCGTCCGCCGTCCACCGAGCTCCTGCGCTGCGACCTCGTGATCGAGCCCCAGGATCGGCGCAGCAATATCATCCTGGTCGACGACAACAACCTGATCTTGGAGAGCGTCAAGCGCGTGACGCGCCGCATGAGCAGCCGCGTCGTGCTGCCGCGCCAGATCTATGAGCTGCCGCCACCGCTAGACAAGCGCGACCCGGCGCAGGCCACGGCTGCCGGCATGGAGGCGCTTGCGAGCGCTGGCCAGGCCGACCTTGGCCGCGCCCTGGTTGGCGCCTACCGGGGCGTCTCGCCCCAGGTGGCCCGCGAGGTGATCTTCCGCACGCTAGGCTGCGCCAAGGCGCGTGTGGACGAGCCGCTGCCCCACTTCACGCTGGCCGCCCGGCTGCGCGAGCTCTTTACCGAGCCGCCTGCGCCGTCGCTGGCCCCCGGCGAGCAGGGCCCAGCGGCCTACGCGCCCTATGCGCTCACTCACCTGCCGGGCGCCGAACCTGTCGCCAGCATCAGCGCGGCCCTGGAGACCTTCCACGCCGCCCGCGAGGCGCTCACCGGCCACAGCCAGCGCCGCGACGCGCTGGCGCAGCAGCTGGGCACCGCCCGCGAGCGCATGGCCCGCCGCCGCGACCAGATTAACGGCGAGCTAGACAAGGCGCGCGAGCTGGAACTGCTGCGCTGGGAGGGCGAGATGATCTTCGCCTTCCTCCACGAGCTGCGCCGGGGCCAGGAGCTGCTAGAGGTGGAGGGGCGCCGCATCGTGCTCGACCCGCGCCAGAGCGCTGTGGAGCAGGCCCAGGCGCGCTTCAAGCAGTACGACAAGGCCAAGAGCGCCCTTGCCGGTCTGCCCGAGCGCCTCGCCGTCGCCGACGCCCAGATCGCCGGGCTGGACGAGCTGGCCGCCATGCTCCAGATCAGCGACGACTACGATCAGATCGAGCAGCTGGCCCGCGAGGCCGAGGAGCTTGGCTACTTGCGCGAGCACCCCGACCCAGTGACGGCCCGCCGCAAGCAGCGCGCCCCCGCCGCCCGGCCGCTGCACCTCGTCTCCAGCGAGCGCTTCGACATCTTTGTGGGGCGTAGTGCCCGCCAGAACGAGGAGGTCACCTTCCGCCTGGGGCGCCCCGACGATATGTGGGTTCACGTGCGGACCATCCACGGCGCCCATGTGATCGTGCGGGCCGGGGGTCGCGAGCTGCCCGAGGCCACCCTGGCCGAGGCCGCCGGCTTCGCCGCCTACTTCAGCCAGGCCCGCGACGAGCTGGCCGTGGAGGTGGACATGTGCCGACGGGCGCTCGTGCGCAAGGTGCCCAACGGCCCGCCAGGGCTCGTCACCTACCGCGCCGAGCGCACGCTGCGCGTGGCCCCGCGCAAACCCGACACCGAGCCCGCGAGGTAAGGGCGCCCTCCATCCGTAAGGGCGCCCCCATGGGCACATGTGGTGATACACTAGCTCCATGAAACCCGTGTGATCTTCCGGGAGTACCTTCCCGGAAGCGCGAGCCCCACAGTTCTCTGTAGCTCCTACAACACAGGCGCCCCACGCCATACTAGGAGGTTCCCCAATGACGCCCACCGAAACCCCGACTATCGATCAGGTGCTCACGCTGGCGCGGCGGCTCTCCCCGCGCGACCAGGCCCACGTCGTTGCGGCGCTGGCCTCGCAGGTGGCGCAGGCGCTGCCCGCAGCGCTGCCCGCCCTGGCGCGCCGCGCCCTGACTCCCGACGAGGCGCGGGCGTTATGGGTAGAACTTCGCGAAAGTATGCGCGTGCTTCCAGGCCCACGCCGTACATTAGGCGAGCAGCTCGATGCTGATCGGCGTGATCGCGATCGTGCGCTGACAGGCCGTTATGAGGAGAACAGCGATGTGGACGCTTGATGCGAGCATCTATGTACGGGCTGCTGAGCCTGATGATCCATCCGGGGCCACATGCCAGGAGCTTATCGACAGGTTGAGCCAGACTGGCGCACTGATTGTCGTACCACGCCTACTCCTCGCTGAACTCGCTGGCGTAGTGCGGCGGCTTACCCGCGATCCAATCCGTGCGCGTCTCGCCATCGACTCACTTAGCTTTATGCCTCACGTCCAGCTCGTCACACTCGACGACGCGCTGATCGATGAGGCCGCCGAGATCGCCGCCGACCGTGCGCTCAAAGGCGCCGACGCGGTCTACGTCGCCGTCGCTCGTCGCCACAGGGCTACCCTGGTGACGCTCGACCGCGAGCAGCGCGAGCGCGCGGCGGCCCTCGTTGCAGTGATGACGCCGACTGAAGCGCTAAGCGCCCTCGCCCAGCCTGGTGAGTAGCAACAGGATTGCCCCATGACCGACAAGCCCACAAACAATCAGGAGCCCTCACGCTGGCGCCGCCAGGTGGACGCCATCCTTGAGACGCAGATCACGCGCTTCCCGTTCCTGGTGCAGAGCCGGGCTGTGCTGCGGCAGCTAGAGCACGAGCGCGAGAGCTGGCCCATACTCATCCCCTTCGTGCTGGTTGTCTTCGCCCTCGTCTACCGCAGCGAGCGCCGCAAAGTCTTCGCCGTGCAGCGCAGCCTGGAGAATTAAGCGCACCGTCCACCGTCCACCGTCAATTTTTCGGCGCCACAGTGAGCTGCACCTCGGCGACGGCGCCGATCACACCGTTGCCGCTATCCACATCCGAGATCTGCACGGTGATCAGGCCGCCCTGCGGCGGCTCGATAAATGTGAGTGATGCCGTGAAAGGTATGCGCGGCGCACCGGCGGGGATGGGCACGCTGAAGCTGCCCTCGCCCAGCAGGGCGCCCTGCGCGTCGGTGACGCGATACGTGAGCTGCCCGTTGATCGGCGGCAGCGCGAGCCGACCTGTGATCACCACGGGGCTGCCCACCTGCGTCCCCTGTGTCGGCGTGTCGATCAGGATCTCCTGGCGGCTCACCTGGCCGCCGCTGCTCGGGATGGTGGGCGTTGGCGGGTTGCCGGCGCTGATCTGGAGCTGCACAATCGCGTTGGCGATCACGTTGCCCACCGCGTCGCGGTCGTAGATCTCCACCTGCAGCGGGCCGCCCAGGCTCGGCTCCGCAAAGTTCAGCGAGGCCACGAAGGGCACGTTCGCATTCTGCCCTGGCGCTGCCAGCACCGGGAACTCGCCCTGGCCGAGGATCTCACGGGTGAGCGTTCGCACCACGTAGAACAGCCTGCCAGCGCGCGGCGGCAGCGCCGTGCGGCCCGTGATCACCACCGGGCTACCCACCGTGGTGCCAGCAGGCGGCGAGTCGATCAGGATGCTCTGGCTGGTCGGCAGCGAGGTTGGTGTGGGCGGCTGCACCTGCCCGGCCACCTGAAGCGTCGCCGTGGCGCTAGTGCGCACCTGGCCGTTGGCCGGATCGAGCTCCAGCAACTCCAGGCCGATCGGCCCGCCGCCCACGGGCGGGGTGAAGCTCACCTGGCCGTTGAAGCGCGCCCCGCCATCCTGCGAGCCCACCACGCCAAACTGGCCCTGGCCGATCTGCTGACCCTGCGCGTCGCGCACGCGGTAGCTCAGAGCGCCGCCGGCGGGCAGGCGCACTACGCGCCCGGTCACAGTCATTGGGCTGCCCACCACTGTGCCAGTAGGCGGGGACTCGATAATAATCGCCTGCTGCGGCGGGGCCACGCTCAGGTCGATGCGGGCGGCCGCCGCGATCTGGCCGCTCGCCGCGTTCTGGTCGGCCACCTCCACGCTCACCCGCCCGCCGTTGGCTGGCAGGGTAAAGTTGAGCGAGGCGCTGAAGCTGGTTGGCCCGCCCTGGGCGCCCTGCACCGGGAAGGTGCCGATGCCGAGCTGCCGCCCGCTCGCGTCGAGCACCCGGTAGCCGATGTTGCCCTGGAAGGGGTAGCGCGCCGTGCGGCCCGTGATCACCACCGGGCTGCCCACCGTGGTGCCAGCCGGCGGCGAGTCGATCAGGATGGCCTGGGGCGGCGCCACCTGGATCTGTAGCCGCGCTGTGGCCACCACCGGCCCGCCGCCCACGCCAGGCTCAAAGACCTCCAGGCTGATGTTGCCCCCGTTCGGCGGCAGGTTGAAGGTGAGTGAGGCGTTGAAGCTGCCAGTGCCGCTTGCGGCGGCCACCACCGGGAAGCTGCCGCTGCCAAGCACCCCGCCAACGGCGTCGCGCAGGAAGTAGCTCAGGCTGTTGCTGGCAGGGAGTCTCACGGTGCGGCCCGTGATTACCACCGGGCTGCCCACCACCGTGCCGGGCGGCGGCGAGTCCAGCAGGATTTGCTGCTGGGCTGCGGACGGAGGCGGCGGCAGGGCCGTGGGCGATGGGCCAGCTGGCTCACCCGTGGGTGGCGGGGCCTGGCCTGGGCTCAGCGTTAGTTGCGCCGAGGCGATCGCCCGCACCGAGCCGTCGGCCTCGCTAAACTCCAGTACCTCCAAACGCCCAACGCCCTGCTCGCCGAGCGTGTAAGGGATCTGGCCGCTAAACACGCCGGGGCTGCCGAGGTTGCCCGTTGCGGTGAAGTTGCCCTGGGCCAGAATACTGCCGTCAGGGCCGAAGAGTCGGTAGTTCAGGTTGCCCTCGAACGGCATCACCGCCGTCCCCCCGCTCACCAGGATCGGGCTGCCTACGGTGGCGCCTGGCTGCGGCGTGAGCAGGCGGATCTGCTGGCCGCTGATGGCTGGTGTAGGCGTAGCTGGCCCACCCCCAAACAGGCCACAGCCTGTCAGGGCGCCAGCCGCGACAAGCAGTAGTACGATCTGCCATCGTGGCCGACGGGGCGCAGGGGAATCAGGCTGGCACATACCGGGTACCTCGTGCTAAGGGAGGGAACAGGGGACAGGGGACAGGGGACAGGGTCGGAGGGCTGCGCTCAGGCTGTCCCCAGTACCCTGTTCCATGTTCCCTTCTAAAGGTCTACTCGCCGAGGTGCTCGCGGAACCAGCTGACTTGCTCCTGCGCTGCGTAGAGCTGGTTGGCCGGGTCGCCCAGGCCGTGGCCCTCGCCAACAAACTTGACCATGCGGGCGGGCACATCACTGCGCACCAGCTGGAGATGCAGGTTTTCGTTTTGCACGATCGGCAGGAAGTCCTCGGTGCCGTGGAAGGTGAGCAGCGCCGCCTTGATGCGGCCCGCGTTGTAGACGGGCGAGTCGCGGCGGTACTCCTCCAGGTTGCTGTACGGCGGCAACCCCTCCAGGTACTGCATCAGCCGGTCGAAGCCGCGCGACCAATCAGTGATAATATCCACCAGGCCGCACTGCACATTGGCTGCCGCGTAGAGGTCGGGGTGGCGCGTAATGCTCTGGGCGGTGAAGTAGCCGCCGTAGGAGCAGCCCGTGATGCCCACCTTACCCGCGCTCGTCCAGCCCTTCTGCTGCATCTGGCGCACGATCTCGGCCTGCTCGTCGATGTCGATCTGGCCGAAGTTGCCACCATCGGCGAGGGCGTTAAACGAGGCGGTGCTGTAGCCGGGGCGCCCGGCGAGCGGCGTCACCAGCAGGGCCACGCCCATGCCGGGGAGCAGCGCGAACGGGTTCTCGACATTGGAGAGCCAGTAGCTCAGCATGGCCGGCCCCGGCCCGCCTTCCTGCCAGACCACAACGCGCGTGTCGCGGGGCGGGAAAGGCGCGTCGGCTGGCTGGATCAGCACCCCGCTGCGCGTCTGGCCGCTGCGCAGTTTGAAGCTCACAGGGTCCTGGCGCAGCCCCGCGAATAGTCGCAGCTCCTCGTTGAACCAGGTGAGCCGCGCAAGGCTCTTGCCGTCCCAGCCCATGCGATAGAGCTCGGGCGGCTCGGTGAACGAGGTGTGCATAAAGACGATCTGGCGGCTGCGGTTCGTCGCGTAGACATTCCAGTACGAGCCGGGGCGGTCGGCGATATTGCGCAGCTCGCCGCTCACGCGGTTGTAGTAATAGGGGTGGCGGTCGGTGCCCTTCACGGCGCGGAAGATGATCTCGTCGGGCGAGACAAACTGGGCCTCGGCACGAGCGAAGACGGCCCCGGCGAACAGCTCGCTCTCCAGGCGGCCCACCTCGTTCAGCGCGGTGTTGTAGAAGCGGTAGGAGCTGCGCTCGCTAAACTGGGGCGTGTAGATCGGGTAGGTGCGCCCCTTGAGCCGCGCGGGGTGCCAGGCCTTCACCAGCAGGGTCTGGTTATCGGTGGACCAAGTAGCGGCCTGGAGGATCGGGGGCGCCTCGCCGCTTGGCCGCAGCACCTGCGTGGCGCCGCTGGCGAACTCCACCATGTAGGTGTTGTTATTCTGCAAGATCGGATTGATGCTCGGCGGCAGGTTGCCCGTCACATCGCGGTACACCTCCTCGGAGAGCAGCGCGCCATCGTAGAAGGGCCGGTTGCGCTTCTCGTCGGCTAGGCCGAAGAAAGAGACGGCGAGCCGCGACGAGTCGGGCGTCCAGGTGTCGCCGAAGAGCACCGAGGCGGCAGGGATCGTGGTGACGTAGCGCACCTCCTGATCGCCCTTGGCGTAGAGCACCAGATCGAGCGTAGTGGGTGTGGCCTCGATCACCGCTTCGTTGGCGCCCTCCTGCAGCATCCAGATCCGGCTGAAGGCGCGGCTGGAGCGGAGCTTGTCGGCGCGGCGCTGGAGGCTGGGCGTCAGCGGGATGCGCGCGATGCGCTCGGCGCCGGGGGTGGTGCGGCTTACGGGCACGCGTATGCGGCTGCCCTCCGCGTTCCCCTCTTCTTCTGGCTCGGGGGGCAGCAGCACAAGCAGGAAGCGCTCCAGGTTAGGCGCCACCGACACAAGCCCAGTGCCGCCGGGCAGGCGCAGAGGCTCGGCGCGGATCTCCAGCGTCTCTTTATCGATCAGCAGCTTCACCAAAGCGTCTTCAGGGGTGCTGGCGCTAAAATCCACCGCGAGCGCGCCAAGCGTGCGCTCGTCGAGCCAGCTGAAGCTGGAGAAACCGGCCAGCGGTAGGGGCGAGTAGTTGCCAAACGACTCAGGGTCGATCACGGCCGCGCTGCCGTCCTGGATATTCAGGAAGGCCAGCTCTTCGCCCGAGGTGGCGAGCACAGTCTGGTCGTCGGGGCTTACGGGGCTAAGCGGCAGCGTAGTGACGGCCTCGTTCTGAAGGCGATCAAGGCGCGCAACCTCCTCCTCATCCAGCAAGTCTGGCGGCGGCGGGGGCGTCGAGTTGTCGACGACGAGGATATTGTTGGGCTGCTCCTCGGCCACAGCTGGCACGGCGCCGACAACGAGAAACAGCGTGAGCATGGCAAGTAGCCACCGCTGAGGACGCATACGCCGACTCCTTGGGTCCCCGGTGCTATGCCGAGGGAATGCTGAAGGTTTCAGATCGCAAGCTCGAGGCAGAGTGTAAAGTGGAAACTCGCTAATGATACCAAACTTTTGAGGAGAATGGTATACTAGGCCACGAATAGTCTTTACGTTTTACGGGCACTCTGAGGAGAGACGGCAGCGGGGCCGTTCTCGTCACTGGGTCACTACATACTTCATGGATTGCGTTGAAGCGCGGCGGCTGATCGACGCGGGGCTGCGGCCGAGCTCCACAACCCCACAGCGGGCGGCGCTTGGCTTCCATCTGGCGCGCTGCGCGGGCTGCCTGGCGTACAGCGCGGCGGCGCCACAGCCCCCGCAGCTCTCCGCCGCGTGGCCGGCGCCCCTGCCCATGTCCGACGCGAGCGCGCTGCTGCTGGCCGCGCTGCTAGAGGCGCCCCCCGAAGAGCCTGCGGCGCCCCTGCCAGTGCTGAGCGTCGCGCGACCCACTATGGCACGCCTCGCGCCGCGTCGCCCCGCCCCGCGCAAGCGAGCGATGCCCTGGTGGCGCTACGCCGTGCTGGGCGGGCTCGTCCTGCTGGTTGCCGGGCTTGCGGTGGGCCTGGGGCAACTGGCCATGGCCGCCTACACCATCGGCGATAACCTTGCCGCCATGCAGGTGACGACCGGGCCCATGATTATGCCAACCCCTGGTCTGCTCGTGCCGACAGGCTCGCCCGCGCCCAACAGCACGCCCCTGCCAGCGGCAGGCGTGTTCGACGCCGCGCCCGCCGCGCCCACCGCCCCGCCGGATGCAGGCGTGCCCACCGGCGACACAGCAGCGGCGCCCGCTGCGCCCACGCCCGGCCCTCAGGCAAGCGCCACACCCATCCGCCTGCCTGCCGTGGGAGGGCCGTTCGCGCTGCCAACACTGATGGCCACGGTGGACGTGCTGCCCGCTGTGGCGAGCGGCGAGCCTGTCACCATCCTGCTGCTGGGCAGCGACAGGCGGCCCGGCGAGAGCTGGCAGACTCGCTCCGACGCGATTATGGTGGTGCGGCTGGAGCCGGCGCGGCAGCGGGTGGCGCTGCTCGCGCTGCCGCGCGACCTGATCGTGAGCATCCCCGGCTACGGGCAGGCCCGCATCAATGCGGCCACCGTCTATGGCGACATGTACCCCGAGCTGGGCGGCGGCGCTGAGCTCGCCCGCCAGACGGTGAGCGAGCTGCTCGGGCTGCCGATCAATCATGTGATCCGCGCCGACTTCAACGCCTTCATCACGGGCATCAACGCTATCGGCGGCGTGGATGTGGTCGTAGAGGAGGAGCTGTACGACCCGCAGTACCCGACCATGGACTACGGCTACATGGAGGCCTACTTCGCGCCGGGCGCCCAGCACATGGATGGCGATACCGCCCTGATCTACAGCCGTATGCGCCACATGGATAGCAACTACGCCCGTAACCGGCGCCAGCAGCAGGTGCTCCTCGCCATCCTCCAGCGCGTGCGTGAGCAGAATATCCTCGGCCAGGTGCAGATGCTTGCCGACCTCTCCACCGCCCTGCGTGACGATATCCAGACCGATCTGTCGCTCGATCAGATGATCGGCCTGGCCTGGGCCTTCCGCAGCCTCCCACCAGATCAGGTGGAGCGCTACGCCCTGGACGAGACGCTCGTCTACGAGGGCGGCATCCCCGGCGACCCGTATGCCACGCTGCCGAGCTCGGGCGCGATTGATCTGCTGGTGGGGCAGTTACTAGGTGACCAGGTGACCAAGTGACTAGGTGACACCTGTCGGCGAAGCTGGGCGACCCACGGAAGCATGTATCACGCTGATAGCTTTGGATATGCCGTTAGGTGTCACCTGGTCACCCGGTCAGCGCGAGCAAAGCGAGCGCATGTCACCCGCTCACCCGGTTAGACGAGCGAAGCGAGGGCCTGTCACCCTGTCACTTCACGGCACGCGCACATACACCGCAATCGCGTCAGGGACGGGGCGCTGGTCGCGCTGCCAGAGCGGCTGGCCGCGCCAGACAGCCTGGGTGGAGGTGTCGTCGTCGCCGCCGAGGGCGCTGTGGCAGCCCATATCGCGCAGGGCGCGCGCAAACTCCACGCCCGCAATGCCGTTGGAGTTGGCCAGCACCAGGAACGAGCGGCCATCGGGCAGCTCGCCTACGCAGACAGCTGTCTTGGGGTAGCCGCCGTTGTAGACCTTGATGCGCCAGTCGAGCTGGGCGAAGTCCTCGCCGAGCGGGTTGAAGGGGAGATACTCGTCGCTGGCAGTGCTAACCTCGGAGTTCGCGATCTTGCGCTCCCAGAGGATCACGGGGCCACCGCCCACGGCCTGCGCACAGCCCTGGAGCTGCTCGTGGCTAAACTTGCCAATGCTGGCGCGGCCCGCGGGGGTGATGCAGAGCGCGCCGCGCCCCGCGTTCACACGGTGGATCACCCCATTGATCACGACGCTGCCCTCGTTCGAGGTGCGCGCGGCGCCGTGAAAGCCGAAGGCCATCGCCCAGAGCAGCTCCATCCCGCTGCGCGCGGCGTAGGGGGCGCTCGCCATCACTACCACGGGGGCAAGATGCTTCTGGCCGTCTGTCCAGATCGTGTCGCCACTGGCGTCGCTACCGGGGGTGGCGCCGTCGGCGTTGATCAGCTCGACGTGGACTTGTTCGTCCAGCCGGGCGACCGTGTAGATCAGCTCGCCGCCGGCGATCTCGCGGCGGTAGAACTCCACCCGCCCGTCGGCTACGCTCTCCTGAAGCGCGCTGCCTGCGTTGAACGCAGCCAACTGCTCGGCGGCGGGCGGCGCTGCCAGGGCCGGCTGCATCAGCGCCGCCAACGGCTCGGCGTTGCCCACCAGCGCGTTCGCGCCCGGCACATCGCTGAAGGCAGCCGATAACCCCCCACCCCAGCGCGACAGCACTGTCTCGGGTGCTTGTGTAACCTGGAAGGCGCCATAGATCAGCGCCAGCGGCACTAGGAGCGCGAGGGCCAGGTTGAGTGAGGGGCGCTGGAACATAAGATTGCAGATTGCGCGCAGCCTAATCGGACGATGGACGCTTCGGATAACCGATATTCTACACTCTTTCTGCGACCATGCTATTATAGCACATTAGTGCTTGATGACAACTGGAATCCTACGCGCTGTCGTTGGGCCTCCGACACAGCTTGCCGCCCAGGAGACGCGCATGGCCCGCCTGATTCGCGCCGCTCTGCTGCTCGCCCTCGCGGCCCTGCTCGCCGCGCCGCCCCTGGCCCGCGCCCAGCGCCCCGACGGCCTCGATCAGCCGCTGCCCGCCGCGAATCTCTGCGGCCCCGGCGACGGCTCCGAGACCTATTTTACCATCGCTGCCACCGGCGACACCTTCCCCCACGAGAATATCCAGGCCGTTGGCGAGGCCCAGGGCTACGATGTGCTGTTCGACCAGGTGCGCCCCTTTCTTCAGACGGCCGACCTGGCCTACACTAACTTCGACGGCGCCATGCTGGAGGGTGCCGGCTACAGTGGCTACCCGACCTTTAACTTCAACCCGGCCCTCGCCACAGCCCTGAAAAACGCCGGGATCGACGTTGTCTCCACCGCCAATAACCATATTCTGGATCGTGGCCCCGAGGGTCTGGACGCCACGCTGCGCGTGCTGGAGGCGAACGGCATCCAGCAGCACGGCACGGTGCCCAGCGGCACGGCGGAGCGCCCGCCCTACACGCGCCTCACGCTTACGCGCGGCGGCGCCACCGTGACGATCGGCTTTGTGTCGGCAAGCTGGGGCACTAACGGCATCCCCGACCCAAACAGTCAGGTGAACCTGCTCTACGAGTCGAACGAGTACGGCCAGCAGGGCGGGGTGCGCGCCAGCGTGCTGGAGCAGATCGCGGCGGCTGATCGCGACAACGACCTGGTGCTAGTGGCGGCGCACTTCGGCTACGAGTATCAGTTCTACCCAGACCAAAGCCAGATGGAGGCGGCGCGGCGCATGGCCGAGGCGGGCGCCGACATCATCCTTGGCGCCCAGGCCCACACGCTCCAGCCCGTCGATCTGATCGACCTTGGCAGCCGCAAGACGCTGGTAATCTACTCGCTCGCTAACTTCCTGGCCTCCCAGGGCAGCTTCCAGGCAGAGTCCTACGCTGCCACCTCGGTGATCTTCTACGTGGGCCTCGCCCGCAGCGCCGAGGGCCGCGTGCGCGTGACGGGCTACCGCTACCTGCCGACGATCCATGTGGACAACGACACCCGCCCTGCGCCCATCCTGCCCGGCAGCGCCGACGACGTGATCGCCCATGTGCGGACGATTATGCGCGACCCTGGCGGCCTGCGCCAGCTGTCGCCCGATGCCCCACCGCCCGGCACGAATGTGGAGGTCTGCGCGCCGCTGCTGCTCGCCGAGGCCCCTGGCACGCCGATCCCCGGCGACTTTGCGCAGCACTACCGCGCGCTCCCGGCTCCCATCCCCGTGCTCGGCCTGCCGCTCGGCCCGGTGGCAAACGAGCTCGCCGGCGACTGCGAGACGAGCGTGCCGGTGCTCTACACCGAGCGACAGCGCCTGGAGCTGCACGCCGAGCAGCCGTGGCCCTTCCGCGTGAGCGGCACGCTGCTGGGCAGCCACGCCTTTGCGCAGCGCTACCCTGGCGTGGAGGCCGCGCCGCGCAGCGAGCTCGGCGCCCCAGACGCCTTCGCCGACACGCGCTTCCGCGCCTTCTACGAGCAGAGCGGCGGCCTGAGCGCTTTCGGCTACCCGATCTCGGGCAGCCTCAACGAGGATCACCCGGAGACCGGCGTGCCCACCACGGTGCAGTACTTCGAGCGCGCCCGCTTCGAGCTCGCGCCCAACGCGCCGCCCGGCGCGCCGCTCGCCGAGCAGGTGCGGCTCGGCCTGCTCGGGCGCGAGCTGCGCGACGCAGGCGGCGCCGCGGCGCTCTGCGGCGGGGGCGTGGCTACGGCGATAAGCGGTGATGCGGCGCAGGTCGCAGGCAGCGCCGACGCGCAGGCGCGCCCAGCGGCCAGCGGCGACGACCTGGCAATCGTGGCGGAGGTACTAACCCAGGCGGTGGGCAGCTTCGGCTGGTGGATCCCCGCCCTGGCCGTGGCCGCGCTGCTCGTGGCCATCCTCGCGCTTGGCGGCTTCGCCGTCGCCGACTGGCAGACCTACCGGCGGCGCGGCGGCGCCCAGCGGCGCGAGCGCGGCTACCGGCGGCGGCGCAGCGCCTACGAGCGCTTTGGCAGCGTGCCGGTTCAGGGGACAGGGGACAGGGGACAGGGGACAGGGCGGAGCGCCAGCGCAGGGATGCCGCCTGCGCAGCGCGCGCCTGAGGATGACGACGAGCTGCTGCGGAGCCTGCTAGGGGGGTAGAAGGGGATTGTAGCTTGCAGATTGAGGCGCCATGGCGCTGATTGGCCGGGGCAAGCATTCAAGACGATCAGCTTAATTATAGATCATAATTTCTCTGATGTTCTGAAGGAGACTTTGCCTATGTAATTCATTAGCCAGAAAAGGCGCCTCATTTTGTAAATGACTATAGTCTACCCGTTCCTTGCAATAATCCTCGATATACTTACTTCTTGTTTTCATGCAAGTATCTTCGTTATTTAGGCCAAGAATATCTATTGTTTGAAGGACTTCTCGATGCAGAGCATCGTCTAATTGCTGCGAGGGTCTAACAAGAAGCGAAGGGAAGTCAATCGTAAACCAACCATTTTCTATTTCAAAAGGATCTGCAATGGCCATTATGCCTTTCTTTCGGTTTAGTACACCACACACTAAACGATAGTTAAGCCACTCATAGGCCATCTCAGGATGAGCACTCTTCGGTAAAAAGTGCTCGACAGTCCTCCAGCCAGTATCGTAAGAGATCCAGTGAGAGCTATAGGCACACACTCCTTTGTAATATCTATGCAAATCCCTAGAGACGTCTCGCCAATAGCTATGCCTGTCCCACTGTCCTTTATTAGGACGAGGTGTTCGGGCGAGAAATGCATTCCCTCGCCGCCTTACTAGTCGATCAAAATTCAGAGGTTCGGGCTGTTTGTCTACTCGTATCATCACTCAATACCATATTTTTTAGCAAAGTAGCGCCAGCGTGGCCAAAAATCATCATCCTGTGCTAAACTTTCCAGCAATTTTTGGTTTATCTCCTTGACATTTGAAGGATCAGGATTCCTCTCTAATTGCACTTTTTTTGCAGCCTCTATGGCCTCTTCAGCAGGAACAGATCGTGCATGACCAAGGCCAAACAATTCCGACATAAGCCAAAGATCTACTCTGCCTCTCTTGATAAACTCCAACTCTCGTAAAAACACCCCGCTTTGTTCCAGTTTTAAATTATGTAGATCGTCAATATCCTCGTCAAATTCTGTTTCAAGCGAGGCCATTATGAGAGGTGAATGTGTTGCTAAATGCATTTGAGGTGCTATACTAGGGGCAATTTTTCCAATAACTGCCATAAGCGAGGGAACAATTACTCTCTGCCAACGAGGATGTAAATGTGCTTCAATCTCATCAATGAGGAGAACCAGCCGCTTTTGTGGTTCAACGCGAATAATTGCACTATTTTCTAAGTGTCGAAACCAAGACCATACCAGGATATATGCAAGGGCTACGGTTCTTTGTACGCCCGCCGAGGTTTGCATAATAGGAACTTCGCCGTAAGGTAATCTCAAAATAGGCATTTCTAAGTCACTGAAGTCAAGTCTTCTCGGCTCAACTGGCTCCATGCCTTCACCCAGTGGAGCAAGCGTTTTTAAAGCAGATACAAAGATTTGCCAACGATCTTGGTAACGAATCCCACTCGTTTGCCAAGCCACCCAGTCGCGTAATAATCCGTTACACAGTGGCTCCCGGCTATTTGGCGCGGTTAGACCATACCAAATATCGTTTTGTGCGAAAACTAATTTATCTGGGATCGGTAATGACTGATTATTTTCAGATGCTGCCAGACGTGAAGGATCCCAAACCGCAAATGAACCATCATTACGTGCGTAAATTACCAATCCAGCAGTAACCCGTCGCTCGGGATTTCTCCACGCACGCAAAGTCCAATCGTACTTAGCTTGATAATCTTGCGGTCTACCTTTTTCAGGACTTAAGGTAAACTCAATTGTGGGCGTATTTTTTGCTACATCAGACCGGGGTGCTAATTGATTTTGCACCCAACTTCCTGTTAAGGCCCACCAAATCGCTTCAAGTAAGAAGGTTTTCCCTAAGCTATTATCCCCCGTAATAACATTTAAACGAGGCGCAGGTTCATACTCGAATATCTGTGCTGGTCCGATTGACTTCAATACCAGTCTTTCAAGCGCAGCGCCTGCCTCGGGAAGTGAACCCGGCGGATGTCCAATTATATCAAAAAGCTCGCCTTCAAAATGTGCCTGAGAAGAAAGCCAATCATGAGCGAGTGAGACCGCCTCTACATCAAATAAATATTTCCTTTCGTCTGAGGTGATATCGTACTCGAAAAAAAGTCGATCAACAACGTCAGAAGGTTGTGTAGAACTCGGCCAATTCTCCTCTCGAAACAACCAAACAGCCAAATCATAAGCTGGTAATTTTCGGTTGGGCAGGTGTGCCGCAAGTAGCGCCTCATAATTCTGACGCCAACCCCAGGTGGTTTTACTAGGGTGTAGCAGTGTATCATCAAAAGTGTCTTTGGTGATTCGCTGTAGTGAAGTACTAGGATACCGAATAGCCGTCCATCGGTTATATCGATCTGAAGTAAAGAACGGATTGTAATACCCCTGATATGTCGATGACGGGCGGTAGTGTCTTTCAAGAATATCGGTGGCGATTTGAGTAAAGTTTATCTTTACAGTTGATCCAATAGGTAAGCGAGCCTTCTTGAAAGCAAGAAAGGACATTCCAAAAAAAGGATTAAACTCCTCTAGTCGGCTCAGAGAAATTTTTATCTGATCCAAAGATATAAACACAACTTCCCCCTACATTGACCGCAATTCTTTGACCATATGATCGCAAAATTTTGCGCTCAAGTCTATTCCAACAGACGAAAAACCCAATCGGCTCGCAACACGAACCACCGTGCCACTACCAGCAAATGGATCAAGAACATTACCCCCTGGAGGGCAAGCTATTTTCAAACACTTTTCCACCAATCTTTCCGGGAATGCCGCGTGATGCACGCCTTTCGCTTGCGTAGGTCTATCTGAGATAACCCACACATCCTCTTCGTCACCCAAGTTCTCACGAAAAAAGTTGTATCGAGGGTTTTTCGAAAACATAAAAATCATTTCATAAGTTCGCCACGGTCGGTCATGCGCTGTTGGTTCAGGAGGATTATGTTCTCTTTGCCAAATAATAGGACTACGGAGAATCCATTTCTGTTCAATCATGGCAAGGGCTACACGCCAAGGCATTCCTATAGTTGTTTTTCTAGGGACGCCTAACCCACTTGTGTCAACTGCACGCAATCCAAACCGTCGAGCGCCGTTCTTTTTATCATCCCCTTTCGGTTGGCCTTTGGCCGAGTAGTACGTATCTCCAAGGTTCAAGAAAAGAACTCCGTCTTTCGCTAGGACACGTCGCACCTCCTCCATCGCTCTTACAATATTTGATACGTAGTCGGCAATTGATTTCTCCAGACCGTATTGACCATTAACTTTGTAGTCGCGCTGCCAATAATATGGCGGAGATGTAATAACACAGTTATACTTGTTTGGCGGAAAACTTTTGAGTACCTCAATGACATCTCCTCGGTGAATTTCCCACTGGGCTCCATTCTTAGTATTGCCTCGCCATTCTTGTAAACCTGTAACACTGATGTAATTTTCCTCCGTCACGAGACCACCTAACTATTCTTGCAAATGACGTTGGGTAAACAGCGGCCATTATAGCACAGTTATGCGAAGCGAAAATAGCCGAGCGTCATAATTATGTAAACATTTTCCGGGCACTCTAACCACGCTGTATGGCTAATGCCGCTCAACCTTATCAGCACTGGCATAGCTTCGTTAGTGCGGGGTCACTTCTGGCTGGCCTTGAGAATATTGAAAGGAACACGGTCATGAAAACATCGCAGTTTCCGCAAACCAGGCGCACTTCGGCCATGATCTTCGGCAGGCAAGCGCATCAATGGGGCGGCCTGGCCTTTGTGCTGGGCAACGTGCTGTTTGTGGTCAACAAGCTCGATGAGATGAGCCGCCTGTTTTTGGGGCGCCGCATGCCGGATGTGATTTCCGGGCAGAACATAGGGCTAATTTTCCTGGGGCAGGTCGCCTTAAGCATTGGCTATGTGGCGTACTACCAATGCTACGCGCAGCGGGTAGGGCGGCTGGGCAAAAATGCGCTCCGTCTGCTGAGTGGCGGCGGCATTGTGCTGGCGTTTGGGCATGTTAGCTTCATGTCCGATCTGGGAGCTTACATACCGCTTGCGCTTCTGCCTTATGTCGAAGCGCTGTTTCTCCTTGTGATCATCGGGTTGGCGTCCTTACTCATTGGTCTGATCTGGTTTGGCGTGCTCAGTTTGCGCCAGCCGGCGTTGAGCCGTTGGCCCTGGCTCCCGTTGGCCACCGGGCTGATGGGCTTCATCGGCTTTTTTCTGTTCCGGGGCGAGGAGATCACGGCCATCTTCCTCGTCTTCCGCACCCTGTTTGCCTTCGGCCTGATCGGGCTTGGCCTGAGCCTGTGGCTGGAGAAGCCCAGACAGCCTGACTTAGCGGCATAGCAGAGCGCCCAGTGAAGCGCACGCATCCGCTACGCTACACCGCCGTATCAACCGGCAGGCGCACAATAAAGCGCGTGTTGCCCGGCTGCGACTGCACCTCGATTGTGCCGTGATGCTGCTTGATGATGCGGTAGCTGATGTCGAGCCCCAGGCCGGTGCCCTTGCCCACGCCCTTTGTGGTGAAGAACGGCTCGAAGATGCGCTGCTGGATCGCTGTGGGGATGCCGGGGCCGTTGTCGGCGATCTCGACCATCACAAAATCGTGCTCGCAGCGCGTCACAAGGCGCAGATCGCCTTTGTAGCCCATCGCCTCGATTGCGTTGGCGATGATGTTCGTCCAGACCTGGTTGAGCTCGCCGCCATGCCCAGTGATCTTCGGCAGGCCAGGGGCGTACTCGCGCTCCACCGTCACGCCCTGCTTCAGCTTGTGGCCAAGCATCGTGAGCGTGTTCTCCAGGTCGCGGTTGATGTCGACCTCCTGGACAGGCCCCTGATCCATGTACGAGTAGGCCTTGACGGCGCCGACCAGCTCCGCGATGCGGCGACTGCTGAGCTCGATCTCACCGAGCAGCCCGTCGGCGGCGGCGGCCTCGGCAAGCCAGGCGAGGGCCTGTGGCACGGCGGCGGGCGGCACGCCGACGATCACCGCTTCTAGCTCCTCGGGCTCGATACCGAGATCCACCAGCGCGGAGGCCACCTCGAAGGCGCCAGGCACGTCGCGGTCGGCGAGCCAGTCGCCCAGGGCGTCCTCGCAGTCGGAGCGCTCCAGGGTCGAGAGCGGCTTTACGCTGCTCTGGCGGGCCACTAGGCTCTCCTGGAAAGCGGCGAGGCGGTCGATCTGATCGCCGCCCATGCCGAGCTTGCAGAGCTGGAGGGCGCGCGTCTGGAGCCGGGGCAGGCTCTCGCGCAGCGTTGCGGCGGCGCGCTGGGCGGCGGAGGCGGGGTTATTCAGCTCGTGGGCGAGGCCCGCCGAGAGCTTGCCGAGGGCGGCGAGCTTCTCGTGGTTCTGGCGCATAGCGGCGTAGCCCTGCATGCGCTCGGTGGCCGTCTGGAGCACCTTGCTGCCGAGGGGCGGCGCGGCGGCGAACATCTGCCGAAAGGCCACCAGCTCGAACACAAGCAGGCGTGAAGGCAGGATGGCGCGGACAGTGACCATGGACGGCACGCTGTTGAGCATGGCCATCTCGCCGCCCATGATCCCGCGCGGCGTGGTGCCCATCACCATCTCTTTGCCGTCCATGGTGCGGATCACCTGGAGCTCGCCCTCCAGCACGATGTAGAAGCGGTCGGCCTTGTCGCCCTCGCGTATGAAGAAGACGCCTTGGGCCAACTCGACCTCGGCGGTGTTGGCGCGCACCCAGTCGAGCTCGTCGTCGGTGAGATCCTCGAAGAGCTTGAGCTGGGCGAGATCTTGATGCGTAAGCATTGATTACCTCAATCTTGCGAGATGTTGATGGACGAACTGCACCGCGATCGAGCCCTCGCCCACCGCGCTGGCGACCCGCTTGACCGAGCCGGCCCGCACATCGCCTACGACGAACACGCCCGACACGCTGCTCTCCAGCATAAAAGGGTCACGATCAACGTCCCAACCTTTGGGGCGCTTGCCACCCTCAAGCAGCTGGTTGCCCGCGAGCACAAAACCCTGGCTGTCGAGGCGCACGCTGCTGGCGAGCCAGTCGGTGCGGGGGATGGCGCCAGTAAAGATGAAGAGGGCCGCCGCTGGTAGGCGCTCCTCCTCGCCGGCCTTGTCGCGCAGCGTGACCGCCTCGACGTGGCCATCGCCGTGGACGGCTGCCACCTCGCTGCCCAGGCGCACCTCGATCTGCGGGGTCTGCTCGATGCGATCCACCAGATACTGCGACATCTTGGAGCTAAGCGACTCGCCGCGCACAAGCATGATCACGCGTGCGGCGTAGCCAGCAAGGTAGATCGCCGCCTGACCGGCCGAGTTGCCCGCGCCAATGATGAAGACCTGCTGATCCTGGCAGGCGATCGCCTCGGTGACGGAGGCGCCGTAGTAGACGCCCGCGCCGGTCAGCTCGTCGGAGCCGGGGGCGCCGAGGTGGCGGTAGGTGAGGCCCACGGCCACGACGATGGCGAAGGCGCTGATCTCGCTGCCGTCGGCCAGGGAGAGGATGCGGTACGGCCCCTCCTGGCGCAGGCCAGTGACATCCACGGGCGAGAGGATCTCCACGCCGAAGCGGCGGGCTTGGGCGACAGCGCGGCGGGCGAGATCGCCACCGCTGAGGCCGGAGGGGAAGCCCAGGTAGTTCTCGATCCGCGAGCTGGTGCCGGCCTGACCGCCGGGGGAATCGCGCTCTAGCAACACCGTGCGTAAACCCTCGGAGGCGCCGTAGACAGCGGCGGCAAGGCCCGCAGGCCCACCACCGACAATGGCGAGATCGTAGTGGCTGCGCTCGGCCTGGCGGCGCAGTCCCACGCGCTCGGCCAGCTCGGCGAGCGTGGGAGCCACGAGCCACTGGCTATCCACCAGGCGCACAAGCGGCAGGCGCGGGTTAGGCTCGCCGTAGAGCTCGATCAGCGCACTTGCCTCAGGGTCGGCCTCGATATCGAGGTACTGGTAGGGCACGTGGTTGCGGGCCAGAAAATCCTTGAGCGCGTGGGTCTCGGGCGACCAGCGGTGGCCGACGATGCGCAGGCCCTCGAAGATCGGGCCGCTGGCGTCGTACCAGTCGGCCAGCAGGTCGTCGAGCACGGGGTAGAGCTGCTCCTCGGGCGGGTTCCAGGGCTTAAGCAGATAGTAGTGAACGGCGGCGGCGTTGATCGCCTGGATGGCGGCATCGGTGTCGGCGTAGGCGGTGAGCAGGGCGCGGCGCGCCTTGGGGAAAAGCTTGACGGCCTCGGCAAGAAACTCGACCCCGCTCATCTGTGGCATGCGCTGATCAACCAGGAACAGGGCGACGTGCTCGCCGCGCTGCCGCAGCTCGCGCACGGCATCCAGGGCGGCCAGGCCCGAGTCGGCGCGCAGGATGCGGTACTGCTCGGCGTAGCGGCGCCGCAGGTCGCGGGCGATCGCGGCAAGCACATTCGGATCGTCGTCGACGGTCAGGATTACCGGCTTTGCCATAGGATATTCTGCTCACACTACCATTGATTGCCGCTTGAACTATACCCTGTGGCGATGGGGCTGGCAAGCCAGCCGAATGGGCGGTAGGGCTACGTCATGGGCGGGAGGCGGGCGCGTACACGCGCGCCGTGGTGGCGCGGTGCGCTGGGCGCCCGCCTGCGCGGGCGAGTCCGGGCGCGTCGGCCTGCGCGTATGGCGCTGCGCGAAACCCCTTACAACTAGCTTCATGTTGACACCGTTGTAGCATGGTGGTATAATAAGAACACTTGTTCTTTTACAATGCATTTCTCATCACTAGAACGCGATACAGCAAGCACGAGTAATTCGGAGAGGTGACACAATGACAAACCGTGAGATTGCGGCTGTTCTGTTTAATGTTTCTGCGATTCTGCGCGCCCACGAAGGCAACCCCTTCCGCATTCGCGCCTACCGCAGGGCCGCCCGTGCGCTGCTGCGTATGCGCCAGCCCGTGCGCGAGCGTGTGGCCCAAAAGTTGCCACTCGGCATCCCCGGCCTGGGCGAGCGGCTCACCGAGAAGATCAGCGCCCTTGCCCGCGAGGGGCGGCACCCTTTCTACGACGAGATCATCGATATGCTCCCGCCGGACGAGGCGCGGCTCGTGCGCGTGCCCGGCATCGGCCCCACCATCGCCGCCCGCATCCACCGCGACCTTGGCCCCACCGACCCCGCGAGCATCACCCGCGCCGCCGCCGAGGGTCGGCTTACCCGCGTCTGGGGCGTAGGCCCGCGCCGGCAGGCCGCCATCCTCGACGCCCTGGCGCCCGCGCCGCAGCGTGGCGCCGTGCAGCTGCGCATGTTCTGAATGTATTATCCGCAGATTACACAGATTTCCGGTCTATTTGCAGAGCACTAAATGGCTCGGAAATCTGCGTAATCTGCGTAATCTGCGGACAAAAACTATGCAGACCCATCAGCACGATCTGGACGAGCTCTTCGACGAGCTGAGCGACGAGGGTGAGCTGCTCGACGCAACGCTTGAGGGAGTGGCGCAGGCCGACAGTGCGGACGACAGCGACCTGGTCGGCGGCTTTCGCCCGAAGCTGGCGGTGGAGCCGCGCGCGTACCAGACCGAGGCGCTGGCGGCGTGGCTGGCCGCCGAGGGGCGGGGCACCGTGATTCTGCCCACTGGCGCGGGCAAGACGGTGCTGGCAATGATGGCGATCAACAAGCTGAAGCTGCGCACCCTGATTATCGTGCCGACAATCGAGCTGCTGCACCAGTGGCGCGGCGCCGTAATCGAGCGGCTTGGCGTGGCCGCCGACAAGGTGGGCGTGATCGGCGACGGGCGGCGCGAGCTGCGCCCGATCACGGTGATCACCTACGCCTCGGCCAGCATGCCGGAGGCGCCAATCGGCGGCTTCGGGCTGCTTGTCTGCGACGAGGCCCACCACCTGCCCGCGCCGGGCCACCAGGCGATCGCCGAGCGCAGCGGCGCGCGCTACCGGCTTGGGCTGACGGCCACGCCGGAGCGGGGCGACGGCCAGGAGCAGCTGCTCTACAGCCTGATCGGGCGGCCCGTGTACCGGCGCACGCCCGAGGAGCTCTCGGCCGAGGGCCACCTGGCGCGCTTTAGGGAGCAGCGCATCTACGTCGATCTCTCGCCCGATGAGGCCATGCGCTACGGCGCGCTAATGGGCGAGTGGAAGTGGTTCCTGGCGCGCAAGCGCGGCGCCCTGGCGCGGGGCGGCGACTTCTTCGGCGAGCTGATCCGCCGCAGCGGCAGCGACCCGGCGGCCCGCAGCGCCCTGCGCGCGCACCACCAGGCCCGCATGATCGCGCTGAACGCTGAGGCCAAAATTGTGGAGACGGCCCGACTGCTGGCGCAGCACCGTGCCGAGAAGGTGCTGATCTTCTCGGAGTACAACCTGCTGGTGGACAGGCTCAGCCGCGCGCTGGCGCTGCCGTCGCTCACCTACCGCACGCCGCCCGAGGAGCGGCGCCTCACGCTGGAGCGCTTCCGCAGCGGTGCGTACAGCAAGCTGGCCGCCGGGCGCGTGCTCAACGAGGGCGTGGACGTGCCCGACGCCAGCGTGGCGATCGTGGTGAGCGGCAACAGCACCCCGCGCGAGCACATCCAGCGCCTTGGCCGCGTGATCCGCCCCAAGGCGCGCGAGGCCGTGCTCTACGAGCTTGTCACCCGCTACACCAGCGAGGTGGGCGCAGCTCGCAAGCGGCGCAAGCGCCCAGAGCAGGGGGCTGCTTGATGAGGCGCCGCCGCCCCGCACCCTGGCTTCTCCTTGCGCAGAGAGGATCGCGTGCGGGCGCTGCCGCCCCGCACCCCGGCCCAGAAGGGACCGCCGCCGGTCTCCTCTGGACTCCCCTGCGTGGGGGACGTCCGTCCCC
>ENA-ORBV01004433-ORBV01004433.1-microbial-mat-metagenome-genome-assembly--contig:-NODE-4433-length-26977-cov-5.905762_pt1 | contig 26977 bp, 27 predicted proteins | sample MGYA00237777_ERZ505514 | MGnify/ENA primary metagenome ERZ505514 (study PRJEB26160, sample SAMN06269048) | microbial mat metagenome | isolation source: Oligotrophic lake microbial mat | place...
GAGGAAACGCCGGGCCGCCCCAAGTTTCCTCGCACCCCCTCGGGGGGCCTGGCGCAGCCAGGGTTGGGGGCGCATGACGAAACGCCGGGCCGCCCCAAGTTTCCTCGCACCCCCTCGGGGGGCCTGGCGCAGCCAGGGTTGGGGGCGCTCTCAACCCAGCAAGGCCTGGGCAAATTCGCGCGCGTTGAAGGTTTCCAGTTCCTCGAGTTTTTCGCCGACGCCGATGAAATAAACCGGTATCGGCCTCTCGCGCGCGATCGCAGCGAGCACACCGCCTTTGGCGGTGCCGTCGAGCTTGGTCACGATCAGCCCGGTCAGCCTGAGCGCGTCGTCGAACGCCTTGACCTGGGTCAGCGCGTTCTGGCCGGTGTTGCCGTCGATCACCAGCAGCACCTCGTGCGGCGCCGTGGGGTCGGCCTTGGCCACGACGCGCCGGATCTTGCGCAACTCCTCCATCAGGTGCAGCTGCGTCGGCAACCGGCCGGCGGTGTCCACCAGCACGACGTCCTTGCCGCGGGCACGGCCAGCGGTCACCGCGTCGTAACTGACGGCCGCCGGATCGCCGCCTTGCTGGCTGACGATCTCCACCGCGTTGCGGTCGGCCCAGACACCGAGTTGCTCCTTGGCTGCGGCCCGAAACGTGTCCGCGGCCGCCAGCAGCACCGATGCGCCACGGTAACTGAGGTGGCGCGTGAGTTTGCCGATCGAGGTGGTCTTGCCTGCGCCATTGACACCGACCACCATCATCACCGTGGGTTTGGTCTCGCCAATGACCAGCGTCTTCTCCAGCGGCGTCAGCAAATCGGTCAGACCGTCGATCAGACAGGCCTTCACCGCCTGGGGATCCTTGGCCTTGGTATCCTTGACTCTGCGGCGCAAGTCTTCGAGCAGATGCGCGGTGGCCTTGACGCCGGCGTCGGCCAGCACCAGCGCAGATTCCAGCTCTTCGTACAAAGCCTCGTCAATCTTCGTTCCGGTGAAGACCATGGCGATGTTCGAGCCGGTGCGGCGCAACCCGGAGCGCAGGCGCTGGGTCCAGGATGCGCGTGCGGAGATCGCGACCGGCGGGTCGTCCTGGGTTTGTCCCGGCGTCGAAAACCGCACCGTTCCCTTGTGGATGACGGACGGAGGCAGCGTCTCCGGCGCCACCGTGGTGGCGTCTGGCAACACGGTCTTGTCCGGGTCGGGAGAGACGGGTGGGGATTTTTTCCGGAAAAAACTGAACATTTTTGGCGCTGGTTGACTCCGAGCATTCTATGAAACGTTTTCTGACCTGCCTGTGGCTGCTGGCCAGCCTGGGCTCCTGGGCACAAACCCCCCCATCCATCTCCCGCTTTACGCTCGACAACGGCATGGAGGTGATCGTCAAGCCCGAGCGCCGCGCGCCGACTGCCGTGCACATGGTATGGGTGCGGGTCGGTTCGATGGACGAGGTAGACGGCACGTCGGGCGTGGCCCATGTGCTCGAACACATGTTGTTCAAGGGCACGCCGTCGCTGGCGCCGGGAGAATTTTCGCGCCGGGTTGCCGCGCTGGGCGGGCGCGAGAACGCATTCACCGCGCGCGACTACACCGGGTATTACCAGCAGATCCCGTCCGATCGCCTGCGCGAGGTGATGCAGATCGAGGCTGATCGTTTCGCCAACAATCAGTGGCCGGATGCCGAGTTCACCCGCGAGATCGAGGTGGTCAAGGAGGAACGGCGGCTGCGCACCGACGACAATCCACGGGCGCGGTTGTACGAAACCCTCAACGCGGTCACATTCGTCGCGTCGCCCTATCGGCGTCCCATCGTCGGCTGGATGAACGACCTCGATGCGATGACGGCCGACGACGTGCGTGCCTTCTACCGGCGCTGGTACGTGCCGGCCAATGCCGTGGTCGTCATCGCCGGTGATGTCGATCCGCTGCAGGTGCGCCAATGGGCGCAGCAGACCTATGGCGCGATACCGTCTGGCGCGGTGCCACAACGCAAGCCGCGGCTGGAGCCGCGGCAATCGGGCATGCGCCGGGTCGAACTCAAGGCGCCGGCAGAGCAGGCGTATACAGTGCTCGCATTCAAGGTGCCCGGCCTGGGCGCCGCCGCGCTGCGCGGGGGTGACATCCCTGAAGAGGCGCGCGATGCACTGGCCTTGACAGTCCTCTCGGCAGTGCTCGACGGGTATCGGGGGGCACGCCTGGAGCGCGCATTGACACAGGGTCCCGCGCGGGTGGCCGACAGTGCCGGCGCCAGTTACGGCCTGTGGGGCCGGGGACCACGGCTGTTCACACTCGATGGTGTGCCGGCCAAGGGCAGGACAACGTCCGAGGTCGAAGCCGTATTGCGTGAGCAGGTGGCGCGTGTCGCACGCGATGGCGTGTCGGCGCAGGAGTTGGCGCGCGTGAAGACGCAGTGGGTCGCCTCGGAGGTGTACAAGCTCGACTCACTGTTCAGCCAGGCGCGGGTTCTGGGCAGCCACTGGGCGCTGGAGTTGCCGCTGGACGCCAGCGAGCGACTGGTCGCGTTATTGCGCGACGTCACCGCCAAACAAGTGCAGGCAGTGGCGGCCCGGTACTTCGGCGACGATCAATTGACCGTGGCCGTGTTGCTGCCACAACCGCCAGATGCCAGCCGCAAGCCCCGGCCTGCCGCCGGTGCCCTGCGTCACTAGGGTCACACACCGATGATGAAACAAGACATTGCGCGTTGGTCGGTAGCCGTATTGGCGACGGTGGTCGTGGCCTCCAGTGCCTGGGCCGCAATCCCGATCGAACACTGGACGCAAGCGGGAGGCGCACGGGTCTACCTGGTGCAGAGCCGGTCCCTGCCGATGGTCGACGTGCAGATCGACTTCGATGCCGGCTCGCGGCGCGATCCGGCCGACAAGGCCGGCCTGGCCAATGTGACGGCAGGTATGGCCTCGCGTGGCGTGCGTGCCAGCACGGCCGGGCCGGCGCTGGACGAGAACGGACTGGGTGAGGCTTGGGCCGACCTGGGCGCATCATTCGGCGCGAGCGCCAGCAGTGACCGCATGGGTTTTTCGTTGCGCAGCCTGACCGATCCTGTCCTGCTGCCACGCGTGATTGCGCTGGCCGCGCGCCAGCTGGGTGAACCGTCCTTTCCGGCCGAGATCTGGCAACGCGAGCGTGAACAGATCGTGGCATCGATCCGGGAATCGAACACCCGGCCAGCCACCGTTGCCAACCAGGCATTTGCGGCCTCGGTATACGGCGATCATCCCTACGGGGCCCGGCCGACCGAAATCAGCCTGGCAGGCATCGGGGTAGATGACATGAGCGCCTTGTATCAGCGCGCGATACGGGCTTGTCGTGCCAAGGTCTCGATCGTCGGAGACGTTTCGCGAGAACAAGCCGATGCGTTGGTCAACGGGTTGTTTGCCCGGCTGGGCGCGCAAGCCGGTGGCGTTGCGTGCGCGCCATTGCCGCCGGTGCCCGAGGTCGCTTTGTTGACGCAGCCGGTTGCGACGCAGTCGATCCCGTTCGATTCGGCCCAGGCCCATGTGTTGATCGGCCAGCCCGGCATCCGGCGCAACGACCCGGATTTCCTCGCGCTGACCGTGGGCAACTATGTGCTCGGTGGTGGCGGTTTCGTGTCGCGCCTGTATGCCGAGGTACGCGAAAAACGTGGCCTGAGTTACAGCGTATACAGCTACTTCTCGCCGGGGCTGCATGCCGGGGCGTTCAGCGTCGGACTGCAGACCCGGCCAGACCAGGCGGCGCAGGCGATCGCGGTGGTGCGTGAGATCGTGGCGCGCTTCGTGCAGGAAGGCCCGAGCGAACAGGAAATGCAGGCCGCCAAGTCCAATCTGATCGGCGGTTTCGCACTGCGCCTGGACAGCAACCGCAAGTTGCTCGACAACGTGGCCAACATCGCGTGGAACGACCTGCCGCTGGACTACCTCGACACCTGGACCGCTGCGGTCGACCGGCTCACCGTGGCCGACGTCAAGGCGGCTTTTGGCCGCGTGCTGCGGCCCCAGGCCATGGTCACGGTGGTGGTGGGCGCGCGCGACAAGGCGCCTTGAGGCGGTCGCGGCGGCGCGCCGATGGTGCGCGGGCTTGACGGCGCACAGGCGCCGCCTGGCCTGTGCCTCGGGTTAAGCTTGCCGCCATGGCCATCAAACATGTTTCCAAGCCGGCAAGGCGCCGGGATACTGGCGCGCCAGCGGCCGCAGACGCAGCCAAGGCGGTGCCCAAACCTGCCGGTACCCACGTGGTGCGTATCGTGGGGGGGCGATGGAAACGCACGCGGCTGCCGGTGCTGGCGCGACCCGGCCTGCGCCCGACGCCGGATCGGGTGCGCGAGACGGTATTCAACTGGCTCGGCCAGGACCTGAGCGGCAGGTGCTGCATCGACGTATTTGCAGGCACCGGGGCGCTGGGCTTCGAGGCCGCTTCGCGCGGTGCCGCCGCGGTGTGGCTGGTCGAGCAGGACCGGGCGCTGGTGTTGCAACTGGCGCAGGTGCAGCAGCGTCTGCAGGCCGACATGGTGCGTATCCAGCGCGGTGACGGCATTGCCGTCCTGCGCAGCCTGCCGGCGGCCAGCATGGACGTGGTGTTCCTCGACCCGCCATTCGACTCGAACCTGTTCGGCTCGGCCCTGGCTGCGGCGGCCGCTGCATTGCGTCCTGGTGGTGTCGTCTATCTGGAGGCGCCGGTGGCATGGGACGATGCGATGGCGGCGCCATGCGGGCTATTGGTGGCGCGTCACCTGAAGGCGGGCATGGTGCATGCGCACCTGCTGCGGCACGCTGGCGCACCCATGCATAATGCGGCGCATCAGTCGTTCTGACGACGGTTCCCTGGAGCGATCCATGCAAAACCAGATCATTGCTGTTTATCCGGGGACTTTCGATCCCATGACCCTGGGGCACGAGGATGTCGTGCGCCGCGCGGCGCAGCTATTCAGCCGCATCATCGTGGCAGTGGCCGCCGGACATCACAAGAAGGCGATGTTCTCGCTCGACGAACGGGTCGAGATGGCACGCGAGGTGGTGCGTCCGTATCCGCATGTCACGGTCGAGAGTTTCGACGGGTTGATGCGCGACTTTGTCGTTGCACGCGGCGCCAAGGCCATGGTGCGCGGCCTGCGCGCGGTGACCGACTTCGACTACGAGTTCCAGCTCGCCGGCATGAATCGCTCCCTGATGCCCGACGTGGAGACCGTGTTCCTCACGCCCAGCGACAAATACCAGTTCATCTCCAGCACCTTCGTGCGCGAGATTGCGGTGCTGGGTGGCGAGGTCGAGAACTTCGTCGAGCCTTCGGTGTTGCGGCGACTGACCGACAAGGTGGCGTGGCTCAAGGCGCAGGCCCAGCCGACAGGCTGACGCAGGCCGCAGGGTCAGCTCACGGCGGCTGCCGATGCGCGATCCGGTAGCTGCGCCAGCCACTGCAGCAGTAGCGCATTGACGCGCCCGGGTTGCTCCATCGTCAGCATGTGGCCACATTGCTGCACGATTTCCAGCCGTGCCTGCGGCAGCAGTTCGGCAATTTCCCGTGAGCACTCCAGTGGCGTCAGCTGGTCGGAGTCCCCGCACACCACGAGCGCCGGACACTGCAGGGCGGGCAGATGGCGGCGCGCGTCGGGCCGGGCCATGATGGCGCGGTTCTGGCGGATCAGCTGCCGGGCTCCGGCCGCGAGCACGAAGTCCAGGTAAGTTTGTGCCAGGGCCTGGTCGCGGGTACGGCTGGCGTGAAATGCCAGTGGTATGTTCGCCCGCAGCACTTCGGCGGCACGCCCATCGGCAAACAGCCCGATCGCCGCCTCGCGCAGCGCACGGGTCTCCTCGGTTTCCGGCCGCGCCGAGCTGCCCAGCAGGGCCAGACCGACGATACGCTCGGGCGCCTGGTGAGCCACCTGCATCGCGACGATGCCGCCCATCGAGGCGCCACACAGGATCAGGTTGCCCGGGTGCTCGGCCAGCAGCGTGCGCGCCATCGATTCGATGGTGTCGCGGCGCGCATGCACGTCCGTCACATGTGACCGGTAATGTGCGGGCAGCACGGCCAGCTGGGATTGCCACATCACGTGGTCGGATGCGAGCCCTGGAAGCAGAATCAGCTGGGTCATCGTTGCGCCTGTTTGGTGCCAGTTGCGGCGTGTGGGGCGGCGTGTGGTGCAGTATTGGCTGGTGAGCACACGGGCGCATTATCCGGCCGCCCCGTGCCGACACGGTATGCTGGGAACCGATTGCCGAATTTCGTGAATGGAGGATCACCATGAAGTTGTTGTTGCCGGTCGATGGATCGGATGTTTCCCTCAAGGCGGTGCAGGTTGCAATGTCGCTGCTGCAGCAGGGGCTGGCCGCCGAGATCGTGCTGGCCAACGTGCAGGAGCCTGCCAACCTGTACGAGATGATGACGGCCCCGGATCCCGAGGTGCTCGAGCGCGTCAGCCAGGCCGCCGGCGCCGACATCCTGGAGCCGGCGCAGGCCATGCTGACGATGGCCAAGATCGCGTTCGAGTCCGAGGTGGCCGGCGGTGACCCGGCCCATACCATCATCGACATTGCCGAGCGCCATGGCTGCGACATGATCGTCATGGGGGCGCGCGGTGCCAGCGCCTTGCGCAGCGCCTTGCTCGGTTCGGTCTCCAATGAGGTGCTGCACGCGGCCCGGGTGCCGGTGATGATCGTCAAGGCGGACGAAGACAAGGATACGCAGGAGGCTGACGCCGGCGACTGAGCCTACAAACGGCAGTTGACCGCTGGATTTGCGCTGGCAATGCCCATGCACACTGACATGGCTGGCCACGCGGTGACTCACCCGTGGGGTGAGCCCGCCATGCACCGAACGCACCCCGATGGACGCGCCACGCGGCGTTGCTCGTCCTTGCGCACAGAAGTGCGCTGCGTCCTCTCGCCTTGCCTGGCACGCCCATCGGGTCACGCTCGGGCGCATTCAACTACCGTTTGTAGGCTGATAGGCCGGCATGCGGTCACGCGCAGCTCGTATGGTCGCGGCATCCGATAATCGTGTGATGACCGAACTGATCCTGATCCGCCACGGTGAGACCGACTGGAACCGCGAGCTTCGTTTTCAGGGCCAGATCGACGTGCCTCTGAACGCAGCCGGTTTCGAGCAGGCGCGCCGGGTGGCAGCGCAATTGGCGGGTGAGTCGGTGCAGCACCTTGTGTGCAGCGATCTGCTGCGCACCCGCCAGACCGCGCAAGCACCATCCCGGCAATTGGCACTGGAGGCTGCCACGGACCCGGGGCTGCGCGAGCAGGCGTTTGGCGTCGTCGAGGGCATGCGCGCCGACGAAATACAGCAGCAATTTCCCCAGGCCTGGACACGCTGGTCGCAGTTCGATGCCGACTACACATTCGATGGCGGCGAGAGTACGCAGATTTTCCATGCCCGGGTGATGGCGGCGCTGCGGCGCCTGGCGCAGGAACGCCAGGGCCAGCGCCTGGTGGTCGTGACCCATGGCGGTGTACTTGACATGGTGTACCGCAGCGCGATGGGCTTGTCTTTGTCCGGGCCGCGCCAGAGCGTGATTCCCAATGGCGGCATCAGTCGCGTCCTGCTGCGCGAGAGCCGGGTCGAGATCCTGCGCTGGGCCGAGACGCAGCATCTGGCCGGCATGCCGGCACAGCCGGTATACGACCAGCGCAAGCTGGAGCCGATGGGGATTCAGACCGAGACGGCCAGTCCCAGCATCGAATAACTGCGTTGTGCCAGCCGGCGCAGCCGCCTGGACTGCGGCTGCGCGTTGCATCGTGGCTGCAACGACTGTTGGGCAGCGCTCCAGTGGCCAGCGCGCATCAATGCGTCGAGATGAATCTGCTCGAACAGGTCGCGTTGCGCATGGCTGCCACCGATCTGCTGCAGCCGCGGCAAGGCCTGGCCGAGCGCCTCCACCGCCTGGGCATAACGGCCTTGTGCGTGGGCCAGCAGGCCGTGCGCCGCCGGAACCGCAACCTGTTGCCAGATCGGGTCTCCCGTGTGCTGGCCAGGGCGGGCTTGCGCGCCGCGTCGCTCGATATGGTCCAGCAGGATTTGCGCCTGCGGCCGGCCGGCCCGCGCCAGGCCGTACAGGTACTGCAGGTCCAGGAACGGCAGCACCTGGTCATCCAGCCGCTGCGCGACGTGGTCGGCCACGTCCTGCCAGCGTTCGCCGACGTCGATACCGGCCAGTTCCAGCCGAGCCAGCAATGAGACCGCGCCGATCTGGTCCTGCGAATACGACTTGACCACGCCCCAGACCTGCTGGTCGTAGGCCTGCAGAGCCAGGTCGTCCATGCCCAGCTCAATCGCGAACAAGGCCAGGTGCCACCAGTTATGGGTGACCATGAAGGAGTTCAGCCCGGTCCACGTCGCAGCGCGGTGTTGCATGAACTGCAGGCCTTCGGTCAATCGGCCCTGGGTCAGCATCACATGGGCCAGTGCGTGTTGAGCCCAGGGCTCGCGCTCGGTCATCACCAGCGCCTGGCGCGCCGCGGCCTCTGCCTGCGTCATCAGGTGGCATTGCTCCAAGGCAAAAGCAGCCATGCCGTGCATCTGCGGCACGTCGCCGGCCGCCGGCAAGGCCGCCTGCGCCAGCCGCAACATGCCGGCGGCGTCGCCAGCATTGAAGCGGTGGTACTGGCCGAGCTTGACGGACACCAGGTCGCGCGGATGCAGGCGTGCCTGTTCGTCGTGCAAATCCATCGCGCGGCCGATGTCGCCATCGATCCAGGCTGCGATGGCATCGACGAAACGCCGCTCTCGCTCGCTCGCGTGCGGCGCGGCCGCTTGGGCGGCGGCGATGTATGGTCGCGCGTTGACCGGGCCCTCGCGCGACTCGGCAAACATGTGCAGCGCCGCGCAGCAGGCCTGCACGATGGCGCTGCGTTCATGCCCGGCCACCGTCAATATGTTGACTGCGCGGGCCTCGCAGGTGATGAACCCTTCGACGAAGTCGTTCAGGGCCGCCAGGCTGCAGGCATCCTGCAGCCGCACGGAATTGCCCAACGTATCCTTCACCGACATGTCCTGTTGCAAGCGACGACTTGTTGCGGACGACAAGGCAGTTGCCCGGCGAGGCGCGTCAAAGGCAAGCTGCTGCTCACCGGCGCCGCTCGCAATCGGACAGAGCCGCTCAGCCCCAGTAAATGGCCGACAAGTCGTTGACGAACGTCGGCATATCCTTCCACAAACCCTTGAGTTGCTTGTTGGCAACCGTCGGCAATTGTGGCTGGAACAGGAAGCCATTCACGGCGTCGTTGGCCAGCATCTGCTGTGCCTCGCCCAACAATTTGGCCCGCTCGTCGGCGCGCGGCGCGTTGTTGATCTTGGTATACAAGGCGTTGAACTTTGGATTGTCATAACCCCAGTAATAGCCTGGATTGGCGTAGTTGCCCAGGTCGAACGGCTCTACATGCAACACGATCGTGAGGTCGAAGTCTCCCGTCTTGAAAGGGCCGCTGAGCCACTGCGCCCATTCGACGTTCTCGATCTTCGCAACGATGCCGATCTTGGCCAGCTGCGCGGCAATGACTTCGCCGCCTTGGCGGGCGTATGCAGGAGGCGGCAGCTTGAGTGACAGGTTCAGCGGCGTCTTGACGCCGGCTTCCGCGAGCAAGGCCTTGGCCTTCTCGATGTTGAACGGGTTGATGCCCGTGGTGTCGATGAAGCCGGGCAGGCCACGCACATAGTGGCTCCCGATCGGTGAACCGTATCCATCGGCGCCGCCTTCGACCACCGCCTTGCGGTCGATGGCTGCCAGGATCGCCCGGCGCACGCGCACGTCGTCCAGGGGCTTTTTCTTGTTGTTGATCGTGAGGATGGTCTTGCCTTGCGAATTGCCGATCAGGACCTGGAACTTCGGGTTGTTCTTGAACTGTGGAACGGCACGTGTGCCGATGCGCGGGAACAGGTCCACGTCGCCTGCGAGCACCGATGCGGCCTGCGCTGCCGGGTCGCTGATGAAGCGGAAGGTGACCTTCTTGAGTTTGATCGCGGAGGCGTTACGATAACCATCCCATTTGGTCAACACGACCGACGAGCCCTTGTTCCAGGCCTCGACCTTGAACGGTCCGGTGCCGACCGGCTTGGTGGCATTGGTGGCGGCACTCTTGGGCTCGACGATTGCCGCGGGGCCCAGGCCGATGCCAAACAGGAAATTGGGGTCGAGTTCGGTGTTCAAGATAACCACGGTGTGCTCGTCGATGGCCGCAACACGGGCCATGGCGGCAAACTTGCGCTTGTCTTTGTTGGTGCTGTTCTCGGCGCCCGCGCGCTCGAACGAAAATTTCACGGCTTCGGCGTTACAGGGCTCCCCGTTGTGAAACTTGACCCCCTTGCGCAAGCGAAACGTGTAGGTCTTGAGGTCGGGCGAGATCTCCCAGCTCTCCGCCAGCAACGGGGACACCGAGCCGTTCTCGTTCACCTTGGTCAGCGTCTCGAAGACGTTGTACAGCGTGACTTCGGAAATCGACTGCGCGGCGCCGCCGGTAGGGTCCAGTCCGGGCGACGGCTCGAGCGCCATGCCCAGGGTCAACGTGTCCTTCCTGGACTGGGAAAAAGCGGCCAGGGGAACACTGGCCAATGCGGCGGTGGCCGCGGATGAAGTCAGTACGGAGCGGCGATTGACCATGGACTTTTCCTTTCAGTGAAATGTCGGGAGCCCGCACGCAGGCGGGGCGGCAAGAGCGAACAATACCATGCCGGGCGCTGCATCGATAGCGGGCCAAGCCGCGAAATTGCCCTGCCGCGGATCGTCAATTGGCGCTCTCATGCAGGGAGCACCTTTGCAGTGCGGCTGCTGCTGGTTCCGAACGTAGCGGCGCTGGCCTGCGGGAAATGACAGGCGACCAGGTGACCCGTGGCCAGGGCAGTCAGCTCGGGTCGCTGCGCGTCGCAACGTGGCTGCGCAACCGGGCAGCGGTGTGCATAGGGACAGGCACCGGGCAACTGGACGCGTGGAGCCAGGCTGTGGTGGGTGCGCCGACGTTGCTCGCCCTCGGCGCGCGGCTCCATGCGTGGTACTGCATCGAGCAGTGCACGGGTATACGGGTGCGCCGCGTTGCGGAACAACATTTGCGGCGTGCCGCGTTCGACGATCCGGCCCTGGAATACCACTGCCACCTCGGCACACAGGTGATCGACGACGGCCAGGTCGTGGCTGATCAGCAGGTAGGTGACGTCGAACTCGGCCTGCAGGTCCTGCATCAGGTTCAATACCTGGGCCTGCACCGAGACGTCGAGCGCGCTGACCGGCTCGTCGGCGATGATCAGCCGTGGGCGGGTGATCAGCGCGCGGGCGATCGCGATGCGCTGGCGCTGGCCACCGGAGAATTCGTGCGGGTATTTTTCCAGGTCGGTGGCACGCAGCCCCACCGATTGCAGGACTTCCCGTGCCTGCCGGGCCTGGTCGTCCCGGGTGGTGTCGCCTTGCGCCTGCAGCGGTTCGGTGACGATACGCAGCACGGTCTGGCGCGGGTCCAGCGAACCGTACGGGTCCTGGAATACCATCTGGAAGTCGCGCCGCGCGTGGCGCAGCGCTGGCGCGTCCAGTGCCGCCATGTCACGCCCGAGGATACGCACGCTGCCGCTGGTGGGTGCCTCCAGTGCCATCACCAGCCGCGCCAACGTGGATTTGCCCGAGCCCGATTCGCCCACGATACCCAAGCTGTGCCCGGCCCGCATCGTGAAACTCACGCCTTGCAGGGCATGCACCAGCGGCGCCTTTTGCCACAACTTTTCGCGCGGCAGCTTGTAGGTGCGGGTGACCTGGTCGACGACCAGCAGCGGATCGCCTGCCGCCGTATTGCCTGGGTTGCGGGTCGTGCGCGTCATGCGGCGTCCTGCGCCAATACCGCGGCCAGGCGCAGGCAACTGGCTTCGTGGCCGGCATCGACCGTCTCGGCCGGCGGCCGTGTCGTGAAGCACGGCGGTTGCGCCCAGGCGCAGCGATCGGCAAAAGCGCAGCCGGACGGCAGGTCGACCAGCTCGGGTACGGTGCCGTCGATGGTGGTCAGCCGGGTTCCCGCTGGCGCGCCGAGCCGGGGCCGGGCGCCGAACAGGCCGCGGGTGTAGGGGTGCGCCATATGGCCGAACACCCGTCGCGTGGCGCCACTTTCGACGACGCTGCCGCCGTACATCACCAGCATGCGTTCGACGTTCTGCGCGATCACGCCCAGGTCGTGCGAGATCAGGATCAGAGCCATCGAGCGCTCGAGCACCAGGTCGTGGATCAGGTCCAGGATCTGGCCCTGGATGGTCACGTCCAGCGCGGTGGTGGGCTCGTCTGCGATCAGGATGTCGGGCTCGCAGGCCAGTGCCATGGCGATCGTGATGCGCTGGCGCTGGCCGCCCGAGAACTGGTGCGGATAAGCGTCGATGCGGCCCGCCGCGTTGTGGATACCGACTCGCTCGAGCAACCGGATGGTCTGGGTACGGGCTTCGTCGCGCCCCACGCCCCGGTGCAGCCGCAGCGGTTCGGCGACCTGGTCGCCGATCGTGTGCACCGGATTGAGCGCCGTCATCGGTTCCTGGAAGATCATGCCGATGCGGTTGCCGCGCAGGCGCCGCAGCACCGCGTCGTTCTGGCCGACCAGCTCCTGGCCGTCGAAACGGATGCTGCCGGTGACCTCTGCGTTCTCTGGCAACAGGCCCAGCAAGGCCATGGCCGTGATGGACTTTCCGCAGCCCGACTCGCCCACCAGGCCGAGCGTGTCGCCGCTTTGCAATCCGAAACTGACATGGCGGATGGCATAAGCCGGACCCCGTTGTGTCTGCAGGCGCACGCTGAGATCGGAGACTTCGAGCATCGGGTTCGTCGCGGGGCGTTCAGGGTCGCAGTCAGCGCTTGCGGGCCAGCCGCGGGTCCATCAGGTCGCGCAGGCCGTCGCCGAGCAGGTTCAGGCCGAGCACGGCCAGGGCGATTGCCACACCCGGAAAGACCGCCAGCAGCGGCGCCTGAAATAGCAGCGTCTGGGCCTCGGCCAGCATGCGGCCCCAGGAGGGCTGTGGTGGCTGGGTGCCCAGGCCCAGATAGGACAAGGCGGCCTCGGCCAGGATCGCGATCGCAAAGCGGATCGTCACCTGCACCGTCAGCACCGACAGGATATTGGGCAGCACGTGGTCCATCGTGATGCTCCACGGCCCCTTGCCGCAGGCACGCGCGGCCAGCACGAACTCGCGTGACCAGATCGCGTTGGCCGAGGCACGCGTGATGCGGGCGAAGGTCGGTATGTTGAAGATGCCGATCGCGATGATGGAGTTGACGATGCCGGCCCCGAACACCGCCGTCATCATGATGGCCGACAGGATCGCGGGGAATGCGAACGTGAAGTCGGACAGCCGCATGATGAGTTCCTCGACCCAGCCGCGTCGCGCGGACGCGAGCAGCCCGAGCGACGTGCCGATGATCAGGCCGATGCTGACCGCGATCACGCCGACCAGGATCGAGTTGCGTGCGCCGACCAGCAGCAGCGAGGCCACGTCGCGCCCGAACGCATCGGTTCCCAGCCAATGCTGCGCTGTTGGCGGCTGCAACTTGCCGGGCAGGTTCATCTCGTAGGGTGACCAGGGCGTCCACACCAGCGACAGGGCAGCGGCCAGCACCAGCAGCAGCGACAACACGCCGCCAAGCACGAAGCTGCGGTGTCCCATGGCTCGGCGCCAGAAGGGCTGTGAGCCGGTGGCCGCGGCGGTGTCCGCGGCAGCAATGTTGACGTTCATGCCAGAGCCCATGGAGCTTGCACACGTTTCATATGTCGCTTGCCTTGACCCTTGGGTCGATCACGGCATACAACACATCGACGATGAAGTTGACGACGACAACCATGGTGGCCAGGAACATGACGCAGTTGCGCACGACGATCAGGTCGCGGTTGGCGATCGACTGGAAGATGAGCCGGCCCAGGCCGGGCAGGTAGAACACGTTCTCGACCACGATGGTGCCGGCCAGCAGTTCTGCCGATTGCAGGCCCATGATCGTGATGACCGGGATCATCGCGTTGCGCAGCACATGGCCCCACAAGGTTGCACGTTGCGACAAGCCCTTGGCCCGGGCGGTACGGACATAGTCCTCGCGCATCACCTCGAGCACGGCCGAGCGCGTGATGCGCGCCAGGATCGCAGCCTGTACCACGGCCAGCGACAGCGCCGGCAACAGCAGCGAGCGCAGCGCCGGACCCAGGCCTTCGCTCCAGCCCGGGAAACCGCCGGCGGATAACCATTGCAACTTGACCGAGAACAGCAGGATCAGCAGGATGGCGAACCAGAAGTTGGGAATGGCAATACCCACCTGGGTCAGGCCCATCAGCCCGACATCACCGAGCTTGTTGTGCCGCGCCGCCGCATAGATACCCACCATCAGGGCCAGTGCCGTGGTCAGGCACATGGCGATGATGGCCAGCGGAACGGTCAGGGTCATGCGCTCGAGCATCAGTTCGGATACTGGCGAGCTGTAGGCATAACTGTCGCCCAGATTCCCGGTCAACATGCCGACCACCCAGTCCCAGTAACGTTCCCAGGCCGGTTGGTTCAGTCCGAGTTTTTCGGCCAGCGCCTGCACCGCTTCGGGCGAGGCGTCCGCGCCCATCATGATTTCGGCGGCGTTGCCGGGCAGGATCTCCAGCACCAGGAACACCACGATCGACGCGCCAATCAGCGTGGCGATCAGCGTCAAAATGCGCTTGAGGAGGAACGGACCCATTTTGTGGCAGCCTCAGGGTCGGCGCCTGCAACGACCCGGGGCCGGCGCGCACATCGATACACCCGTAACCGGGGCTGGCGACCGGGTCATCCGAAGGCGCGGATAATCGGCGTCGTCGTGCCAGTTGCTGGCATCCACGCGAAAAAACCGGCCTGAAGCTCGATGTCCTTGATCATTACCGACGAATGCATCAACTGTGATGTGTGTGAGCCCGAGTGTCCGAATGAGGCCATCTTTCTCGGGCAAGAGATTTACGAAATCGATCCGCACAAGTGTACCGAATGTGTCGGTCACTTCGACGAGCCGCAGTGCGTTCAGGTGTGTCCGGTTGCCTGCATTCCGGTGCATCCGGATTTCATCGAAGACAAGGAGACCTTGTGGCGCAAGTTCCAGCGCTTGCAGCAGCCGCCGCGGTCGGGCTCGGTGGGTTGAGCGCGTGAGAGGCAATCGCTTGAGCCCACGCAAGACCCCACAACCCGTTCGAGGCGCTTTGGGCCACGGCCATTGGCGCGGTCTTGCCCTGCGCTCTGATTCGCAGGGCAGTGACGGGCTGGCGATATCGAGCCGTTGCGCGAGGCATGCGCTGCAACGGCCAGCGGGTCAGTCGCGCACCGGAGCGGTCGTGGCCTTCGTTTTTTCGGCGGTCCGTGCGGCTGCGGTGAAGTAGCCCGGCTCGGATGCCTTGGGCTTGGGGCCGGTTTGTCGGGCTGACGTCGCCGTCGACCGGGGTGCTGGTTGCGCCTTGATCGGGCCAGGTTGGCTGGCCGAGCTGCCGGGACTGCGTTCAGCGGTCAGGCGCTCACGCTGCATTTGCGCGGCCCGCCGTGTCGCCTGTGCCGTGGCGGCATCGGTCTGCGCTTTCTGCGCCGCGGTTCGGCTGTCTTCGGCGCTGACCACGATGCCGTCCGCGCAGGGTGTCTGGCTGTAGGTGTTGCCGCAGCGGTAAATCGGCTGCGCGTGCAGCGCCGCCGGCACGACCACGAGCATGGCCCAGGCAAGCCGACGATGATGGCTCGATGTCTGCATGGTTTTGCGCCTCCCGTATCTGTTGCCAGGGAGTGACGGTGTGCGGCCTTCAGGCCATGGCTGCGTCAACTCCCCTTGTCGGGAGCATTTTGCTGCGTGGGACGGGTGTGCAGCAACATGGTCGCCTTGGCGACCTCATCATTTAGCAGGAAGGGCAGCGCCTGCAACGAACGTTCGATGCAGGCATCGATGGCCTGCCGATGCTCGGCGATCGGCTTCTTGAGCACCCAGTTGACGACCTCGGACTTCACGCCGGGGTGGCCGATTCCCAGCCGAAGACGCCAGTAGTCGTCGCTGCCAAGCTGGTCGTGGATGTCGCGCAAGCCATTGTGGCCGGCATGGCTGCCGCCGCGCTTGAGACGCATCTGACCGGGGACGATGTCGAGTTCGTCGTGCGCCACCAGGATTTCATGCGAGGCGATCTTGAAAAAACGCGCCAATGCGCCGACCGAACGCCCCGACAGATTCATGAACGTTTGCGGCTTGAGCAGCCACACCGTCTGGCCCTGTACCGTGGTGCGGGCGGCCAATCCGTGCCATGCCTTGTCGGCTGCCAGCGGCACGCGCAGCTTGTCCGCCAGTGCATCTATCCACCAGAAGCCGGCGTTGTGGCGGGTGTCGGCGTATTCGGGACCCGGGTTACCCAGGCCTACAAGCAGCTTGATCATGGTGGTTCGATTATCAAGGCCACAAAGAACAACGGCCCACCAGGGTGGGCCGTCGATCGAGCCGGCAAGCCGGCGACGTATTGATTATTTCTTGGCGGAAGGTGCCTTGGCTGCCTTGGCTGCCGGGGCCGCCTTGGCTGCCGGCCCTGCCTTGGCTGCCGGCCCTGCCTTGGCTGCAGGAGCCGCCTTGGATGCAGGAGCCGCCTTGGCTGCAGGTGTTGCCTTGGCATCGGAGGCGGGCGCACCAGCAGCCGCTCCTGCGTTGGCTTCGGACGCTTCCGCTGCCGGCAACACGACCGACACCAGCACCGGGTTCATGACGCCACCCTTGATGACCGGTGAGACGCCTTTGGGCAAGGTGACGTCCTTCAGGTGCAACGAACCGCCCTTGGTCAGGTTGGACAGGTTGATCTCGATGAATTCCGGCAGATTCGACGGCATGCAGGACACGTCAAGTTCGTTGACAACGTGGTTGACCAGGCAGTGGTCGAGCTTGACGGCCGGCGACTCTTCTTCGCCGACGTAATGCAGCGGCACCTTGAGGTGCAGCTTGGTCCGGGCGACGACACGCTGGAAGTCGGCGTGCAGGATCAACTGCTTGAATGGGTGCATCTGCAGGTCACGCAGCAGCACCTTGGTACTGGCGCCGTTCACCTCCATGTCCAGGATGGTCGAGTGGAAGGCTTCCTTCTTGATGGCCTGCCACAAGGCGTTGTGATCGAGCTCGATCAGTTGCGGTTCGCCATCGCCACCGTAGACGATGCCCGGGGTGCGACCGGTAATGCGGAGACGGCGGCTCGCACCCGTCCCCTGCAGGGCGCGCTCAAAAGCGACAAATTTCATGTTTCACTCCAATAAGAGTCCGCCGCGACCAGCAGGACTCCAGCCAATAAAGACTGGCCTTCGGTTGCCCGAATGGCCAGCCACTCGTGTTCCGGACCGATGCACCTCTAGAAGAGGTTTTCCTGGTCCGAGAACAAACTCATCACCGAGTCGCCCGTCGCGATGCGCTGGATCGTCTCGGCGATCAGCGGGGCGACGGTCAACTGGCGGATCTTGCGGCAGGCCTGTGCGGCACTGCTCAGCGGGATGGTGTCGGTGACGACCACTTCGTCGAGGACGCTGCCTTGCGCAATACGTTCGATCGCCGGGCCAGAGAAGATCGGGTGCGTGCAATACGCATAGACCTTCTTCGCGCCGCGTTCCTTGAGCACTTCGGCCGCCTTCACCAGTGTACCGGCGGTGTCGATCATGTCGTCCATGATGACGCAGTTGCGGCCTTCGATCTCACCGATCACGTGCATCACCTCGCTGACATTGGCCTTGGGACGGCGCTTGTCGATGATGGCCAGGTCGCAACCGAGTTGCTTGGCCAGCGCGCGGGCCCGCACCACACCGCCCACATCGGGCGACACAACGATCAGGTCTTCGTAGTTCTTCTGGCGCAGGTCGCCGAGCAGCACCGGCGACGCGTAGATGTTGTCAACGGGGATATCGAAGAATCCCTGGATCTGGTCCGCATGCAGGTCCATCGTCAAGACCCGTGCCACACCGACCGTCTGCAACATGTTGGCCACCACCTTGGCGGTGATCGGCACCCGCGTCGAGCGCGGCCGGCGATCCTGGCGGGCATAACCGAAATACGGGATCACGGCACAGATCCGCTCGGCCGATGCACGTTTGAGCGCATCGACCATGATCAGCAGTTCCATCAGGTTTTCGTTCGTGGGCGCGCAGGTGCTTTGCACCACGAAGGCGTCGCGGGCGCGCACGTTCTGGTTGATCTCCACCGTGACTTCGCCATCGGAGAAGCGGCCGACCTTGGCTGCGCCCAGCGAAATGCCCAGATGGTGTGCAATGTCTGCTGCCATTAGCGGATTGGCATTGCCGGTGAAAACCATGAAATCGGGAGTGTGCGCGGCCTGCATGAAATTCTCGGCGATCGGGTCAGGGTTTTGGCCGGCAATTGTGCAACCGGCGCGGACATCACATTTGGCAGGGGAGGAAGGATTCGAACCTTCGCATGCTGGAATCAAAATCCAGTGCCTTAACCAACTTGGCGACTCCCCTACACAGGTCAACAGCAGAGCTGCCTACCGTCAATCCATCTATTGGGCCCATCCCGACAGGGGGTGCGCCTCCAAACCACCACACCACCGTGCCTCGAAGCCGGCCGGAGCTCCGGATGGAACCGCCGGATCCAGGGCCGTATTCGCTGGTGCCCAGGCAAAAACCGCGCTGCCTGAACCCGTCATCCTGCCGTGCAGACCCAGCGCTGCCAGCCAATCAAGGGCTTGGGAAACCTCTGGTCCATGCTCGATCGCAATCGACTGCATGTCGTTGCGTCCGAACTCCCGGGGGTTTGCAGCAAAGCCTGCGATTATAGCCACCTCTGAATCGCGTTTCAGACCGGGGTCCGAAAAAATCGATTGGGTCGGCAAACCGGATGGCGGCTTTACCACGAGAAAGCGCGCCGGGTCGATATCCAGCGGCGTGAGCTTCTCGCCAATGCCCTCCACCCAGGCGTTGCGCCCAGCCAGGAAAAACGGTACGTCGGCGCCCAGTTTCAATCCGATCTCCAGCAGCCGGGACAATGGCAGCCGAAGGTTCCACAGCCGGTTGAGCGCGAGCAGACAGGATGCCGCGTCGGACGATCCGCCACCCATGCCGGCCTGGGCCGGTATGGACTTCTCGACGCCGATGTGAACTCCCCTTTTCGTACCGCTGGCCTCCTGCAGGGCGCGCGCCGCGCGCAGCGTGAGGTCATCCTCCGGCAAAGGCGTGCGCAGGTCTTCCCGGCTGATCGCACCGTCGGCGCGCAGTTCGAAGTGCAGCGTATCGCACCAGTCGATCAGGACCAGGGCCGATTGGAGCAGGTGATAACCATCGTCGCGCCGACCAACAATGTGCAGGAACAGGTTGAGCTTGGCCGGGGCCAGCACGTCGTAGACACACTTCATGGTGCCACGGTCGCGTCGTTTCTCAATCGAGCACCAGACGCAACTGCACCCCGGGCAGGGGTTGGTTTCGGCTGGCCATCAGTTTCCCATCCGCCAGTGTGCTCAGGTCGGCGGTCCAGCCCTCGGCCCGGGTTTCCCGGCCGGCCAGCCACTCGAACAGGCTGGCGATCGGCAGTTCGGTGCCAGTCGCTTCGCGGGTCAGGGCTCCAATCGAGTCGAACTGACGCTGCTGCCCATTCCAGTCGAGTTGTGCCTGGCCAGGTGCCCACGCCATGCGCGCCAGCGTCGAACCCAGAGGAGAGAACAACGCCAACTCGCCGGCCTGCGCATTGCCGCGCAGGTCGAAGCCGGCGTGAAAGGCCTGCACCGGCTCGGAGTCGATCCGCAACGCCAGGCGGCCGCCCCACTGATTGCGCGGTCGGTCTGGCGAGAGCGCCACCCGGGGGGGCTGGGCGCAGGCGGTCGCGACAAGCGCCAGGCCCAATGTCAGGCAGCGTCGGCGAACCAGGTTGATCACAGGTTACCGCGCAAGCGGCGGACGGTCTCGAGCAAGGTCTCGTTATCGGCGTTGAGGCCCATCCCCTCGCGCCATACGGCAACTGCTTCGTCCTTCCGGCCCAAGGTCCACAGGACCTCGCCCAGGTGGGCGGCGATCTCGGCGTCGGGCTTGTCGGCGAAAGCCTTCTTCAAGATACGCAGCGCCTCGGCGTGGTTGCCGCTGCGGTATTCCACCCAGGCCAGGCTATCGGAAATGAAGGGGTCTCCTGGGGCATATTCGAGCGCCTTGAGAATCAGTTCGCGCGCCTCCGTCAAGCGCACATTGCGGTCCGCCAGCGAATACCCCAGCGCGTTGTAGGCATGGTGGTAGTCCGGCTTGGCCGCGATCAGGGCGCGCAACACGCGCTCCATCTCGTCGAGCCGGCCCAGTTTCTCGGCGATCATGGACAGGTCGTACTGGAAATCGATATCGCCGGGATTGGCGGTCAGCGCGCCACGCAACACGTCATATGCCAGCTGGTATTGCTTGTTGTCGCGCAGGATCTGGACCTCGGCGCTGATTTTCAAGCGGGCGTCGGCCGGCTCTTTCTCGGGCAGCGCCCGGATCATGGCCCGGGCTTCGGCCAGCTTGCCCTGGCGCGCCAGGATGGCGGCTTGGCGGCTTTGCACGCTCACCATGGCCTGCGCGTTGTCGATGCGCGACAGCCAGCCCTGCGCCGCCGCGTAATCCTTCTTCTGTTCCGCGATCTCGGCCAGTCGCAGGTAGGCCTGGGTCAGCATTTGTTCGGTTTCGTCTGACCCGGGGGGGGACGCCTTTTCCTGCGTCGCGAGTTCGACAAAGCGCAACAGCGACGCCTGCGCCTGCTCGGGTTGGCGGTTTTGCTGCTGCAGCGTGCCCTTGATCAGCCAGGCGCGCGCATAGTCCGGCTTTTCGCGGGTCACCTGGTCCAGTTGCATCGCCGACTCGGCATATCGCTGGCGCCCGAGCAGGGCCGTCGCGTAGTCCATGCGGACCTCGAATCGCGGGTTGTGGTCGAGGTAACGCAGCACGACGGATTCAGCCTCGTTGGCGCCGGCTCCGAACAGAGTCAGCGCCAGGATCGCCGGTCCGTCGGCCGACGGGTCCAGCTCCTGGCCTCGCAAGGCCGCATCCAGGGCCCCGGTCGTGTCCTTGGCCGCTGCGCGCTGCCGCCCCACCGATGTCCACGCCGCAGGCCCGAGCGCCTTGTCGTCGAAATAGGGTGCGAGAGCCTGCTCGACAACACTCGCCGCCCCGGTCTTGTCCGATGCGCGCGCAAAATAGGTCGGTATGCTGTTGATGACCGCCACGCGTTCTGCAGCCGGGGCCAGGGAAAGATCGCGCTTGAGCGGATCGACGGCTTCACTCAGCCGGTTCAGCCCGATCAGGATCTGCATCACATACCGGTTGGCCTCCCGGGATTGCGGCAGCGCAGTTCTCCAGGCCCGGGCAGCCTGCAGTGCCGAGTCGCCGGAGCGACCTCGCAATGCAATTTCGGTCGCCCGCTTGAACAGGCGCGCGTCGCCCGTCTTGCGCGCAGCGTCGAGGATGATCGAAAAGCCCACGCCGGGTTCGTCGCCGATGGCGTTGAGTTCGCCTAGCAGCAGCTGGTAGAACAAATCGGCTGTGAGCCCTGAATTGGCTTGCGCCGATGGCGCGGAAGTGCCGGCCGACTGGGCCATTGCCGGGCACGCGAACAGGGTGGTGGCCAGCACGATGAAAACGGCGCTGCGGTGGGAGGGCTTCATCGATCCATAATAATCCAACGCGCCGCACATCGTGGCAATACCAACCGATAGACCCATGCCCGAACTGCCCGAAGTCGAGGTCACTCGACGAAGTTTTGCCGACCGGATAAAAGGCGCCCAGGTGCACGCGGCATGGCTCGGCAAGCCCTTGCGCTGGCCGCTGGGCTGCACGGTTGATGCCCTGGCGGGGCAAACGGTGCTGGGCGTGCGTCGGCGCGGCAAATACCTGCTGCTCGATCTTGACCGGGGCTTGTTGCTGATCCACCTGGGCATGTCGGGCAGCCTGGTGTTCGCCGGACAGCTGCCGCCGTGCGGGCCACACGACCATTTCGAACTGCGCACCAGCCACGGCAGCCTGCGCCTGCACGACCCGCGCCGGTTCGGCGCTGTCGTTTTCGCACCGGATGAAGCGGCTCCGCAGGCGCACAAGCTGCTTTCCCGGCTGGGCATGGAGCCCTTGTCCGATCAGTTCGACCTGGCAGCGTTCTGCCGGGGCCTCAAGCAGCGCCGCAGTGCGGTCAAGCAGGTGCTGCTGGCGGGAGAACTGGTCGTCGGTGTCGGCAATATCTATGCTTGCGAGGCCTTGTTCCGCGCCGGCATACGTCCGACCGTGCGAGCCAACCGCCTCGGTCGTATCCGCGGCGCGCGGCTGCACCAGGCTATCCGCGATGTGCTGGCGCGCGCAGTGCAGCGGGGCGGAAGCACCTTGCGGGACTTCTCCAGTGCCAGCGGCGACTCCGGTCATTTCCAGTTGGAGGCCGCCGTCTATGGCCGTGCGGGACAGGCCTGCACGGTCTGCGCAGCACCGATATCGTTGCTGCGCCAGGGCCAACGTTCGACATTTTTCTGCCACAACTGCCAGCGAAATTGACGGTGAACCCCCCGCGCGATGCTATATTGAAAGGCACGGGGGGAAACCTTGGCTACATCATTCAACGAGCAGTTTGACCAGCATGGGGCGTGGCGACGCGAATTCGGCCTGCGCCTGAAACTCCTGGCCGAGTGGATGAAGGACCACGAGCTGCTCGACGCGGGTGTCGAGGAACGGCTGCGCAGGCTGGAGCTGCAGGTGCGCGCCGACAAGGTGATGGTCGCTTTCGTCGGTGAATTCTCACGCGGCAAGTCCGAGCTGATCAATGCGGTGTTTTTTGCCGGCTACGGGCGGCGCATCATGCCCGCCAGTGCCGGGCGCACGACGATGTGTCCCACCGAAATGGGTTACGACCCCGAAGTGCCACCCTGCCTGCGGCTGCTGCCGGTCGAGTCGCGGTTGCAACCGCAGGCGCTGATGGAATGGCGCATGGTCCCCGAGAAGTGGACACGGGTCGACCTGGACGTGAACGACCCTCAGCAATTGGCGGCGGCGCTGGAGATGGTGGCCGAAACCCGGCGCGTCACCCGGGAAGAGGCGCAGGCTCTGGGTTTCTGGCATAGCCAGGACCCGGCGGACAACCCGATGGTGGACGCACAAGGCATGGTGGAAGTGCCCCGGTGGCGCCACGCATTGATCAACATCGCCCATCCCCTGCTCAAGCAGGGCCTGGTCATCCTCGACACACCCGGGCTCAATGCCATTGGTGCCGAGCCCGAACTCACCGTCAGCCTGCTGCCGCAGGCGCAGGCGGTGGTGTTCATTCTTGGTGCCGACACCGGTGTGACCAAGTCTGACATGACGATCTGGCGCGAGCATCTCGCGGTCGATCCCGAAGGCTCGGACCTGCGACTCGTCGTGCTCAACAAGATCGACACCTTGTGGGACCCGCTGAGCTCGCCCAAGCAGATCCAGGCCCAGATCGACCGGCAACGTGCCTCGACGGCAGAAATCCTGGGCGTCTCGGAGAGCCAGGTGATCCCGATGTCGGCCCACAAGGGCCTGGTGGCCAAGGTCACCAACGACCCCGAACTGCTGGCTGCGAGTTGCCTGCCCAAGCTGGAGGAGGCGTTGGCCAACGGCATCATGGGCCAGCGCCAGGAAATCCTGGGCGCGGCAGTCGCCGCCGGCATCGCCAGCCTGCGCCATGAGACCGGGCGCGTGATCAACATCCGGCGCCGCGACCTTGCCGAGCAAATGATGGAGCTCAAGGGGCTGCAAGGCAAGAATGCGACGGTCATCAAGCACATGCGCGCGCGCATCGCGCAGGAGCAGAAGGAATTCGATCTCAGTGGCGCGAAGATCCACGCGGTACGTTCCGTGCATCTCAAGCTGCTGCGCGAGGTGTTCGACAGTCTCAGCGGCAGCGCGCTCAAGAACGAAATGACCCAGCTCAATACGGCCTTGCACCAGAAAGGACTGAAATTCGGTGTCAAGAAGGTGTATGGCGACACCTTTGAGCGACTGCGCGCCGTATTTCAACGGGTCCAATCCCTGTGTACCGAGATTCAGTCGATGCTGGCCGCGACTTTCCGCCAACTCAACGGCGAGCATGGTTTTTCCCTGCAGGCGCCGGCAGTTCCGGAATTGGCCAGCTTCGTGCGTGACCTCGACATGGTCGAGCGGGGCCATCTGCAATACATCGGCGTGGCCAATACCTTTCGCCTGGCGCAGGCCGATTTCGCCGATCGCCTGGTGCGCGCGCTGGCCACGCGACTGCGTACCATCCATGAGACCGCCCTGGGCGACGTGGAGTTGTGGAGCAAGACCGCTGCAGCGCAACTCGATGCGCAACTGCGCGAGCGCAGGCGCAATTTCGCGCGTCGCATCGAGGCGATCGATCGTATTCAGCAGGCCACAGGCGGGCTCGCCGACCGCATCCGCGAGATCGACGCGCAGGAGGCGACCATCAACGAACTCGAGGCCAAGCTTGGGGAGCTGACGAGCTACCTGATCCGGGTGCGTGAGCCGAAAGCGGCCCCAGCGGTTGAGCCGGCGCTGATGACCGAGTCGGTGACAGCCCGATCTTGACAAGCCCCGGAGCCCGATTTGCCAGCCAGGTGGTGGCCTGGCAACTGTTGCACGGTCGTCATGACCTGCCGTGGCAGAACACGCGTGACCCTTACCGGGTCTGGCTGTCGGAGGTGATGCTGCAGCAGACCCAGGTCAGCACCGTCATTGGCTACTTCCAGCGCTTTGTGACCCGTTTCCCGGACGTGCGCGCATTGGCGCGGTCGAGTCTGGACGACGTCATGGGCCTGTGGAGCGGGCTGGGTTACTACAGCCGTGCGCGCAACCTGCATCGCTGCGCGATCGAGGTGGTCCAGCACTGGGATGGGGTGTTTCCGGGTGATGCGCGGACCCTGGCCAGCCTGCCCGGGATCGGCCGCTCCACCGCGGCGGCGATCGCTTCATTGTGTTTCGGCGAGCGTGTGGCGATTCTCGATGCGAACGTGCGCCGGGTGTTGACACGTGTGCTGGGTTTCGATGCCGATCTGGCGCTGCACTCCAGCCAGCAGCGATTGTGGGACGCCGCGACCGACCTGTTGCCGCGCCGCACGCTGGAGCAGGCGATGCCGCGTTACACCCAGGGCATGATGGACCTGGGTGCGACGGTGTGTCTGCCGCGCCGACCCTTGTGCGATCGTTGTCCGGTCCAGTCCCAATGCATGGCGCATGGCCAGGGCCGGCCGCAGGCGTACCCGGTGCGCACGCGCACGCTCAAACGCAGTGCGTTGTCGGTCTGGTTGTTGTGGGCTCGCAGCACCAGCCGCGATGCGGTCTGGCTGCAACGCAGACCTTCGCCCGGTGTCTGGGCCGGCCTGCATTGCTTGCCCTGGTTCGACAGCCGGGCGGCCTTGGAGGATCAGGTGCCGCTGGACTATCGCGCGGCGTTGCGGGATCAACCGGCTTTCACGCACGTGCTGACGCACAAGGACCTGCACTTGCATCCGGTGCAGGTCGAGCTGCCGAAAAAGGCCTTCGCGCCGCAGGCCGGCAACTGGTTCGAGGCTGACGCCTGGCCGCAACTGGGCCTGCCTGCGCCGGTGCGGCGTATCCTGCTTCAGGCCTGAGGCCAGCCGAAGGTCGTGACTGGGTACTTGCCCGGCGTGGCGTCGAGTTCGCGGTGCCGGCTGAGCGTCGTCCAGCGGTCGGCAAACAACCGGGCGAGTTCCTCCACCAGGTAGACGGAGCGGTGTTGGCCACCGGTACAACCGATCGCCACGGTGACATAACTGCGGTTGTCGTTGGACAGCGGATCGAGCCATTGGTCCAGGAACTGCGCGATCTGCAGCAGCATCTTGTGCACCTGGTCTTGTTGCTGAAAAAACGCGATGACCGGCGCATCCTTGCCGGTGAGGGACTTGAGTTCGGACTCGTAATGCGGATTGGGCAACATGCGCACGTCGAATACGAAGTCGGCGTCGCCCGGTATGCCGCGCTTGAACGCGAACGATTCGAAGACCAGCGTCAGGTGACCGCCGCGAACGACGATCAAGGACATGACGTACCGCTGTAACTGCGACGGGCGGATCAGGCTGGTGTCGATGACATGCGCGTGTTCGCGCAGGTCTGCCAGCAACTCGCGTTCGAGCTCGATGGCATCGACCAGGGCCCTGCGCTGCTCCTTGGCGGCGTCGGGTGTCTCCGATTGGGACAACGGATGTTTGCGGCGCGACTCCGAATAACGCCGCACCAATGTGTCGGTGGTCGAATCGAGGAACAGGGACTTGATGACAACACCCATGCTGGCCAGCGCGCGCAGGCGCGCTGGTACCTGGGGCAGGGCTTCGGCACTGCGCACGTCCATCGCAATGGCCACGCGCTGGTTGTGGCGGGTTTCCTGCAACTGCACGAACTGCAGCAGCAACTCCGGCGGAAGGTTGTCGACGCAGAAGTATCCCGCGTCCTCGACCGCGTGCAGCGCAACCGACTTGCCGGAGCCCGACATGCCAGTGATGAGTACCAGTTCCAGAGCCATGCCGTGTTGTAACGCTTCCAGCGTTGTCATGCCGAAGCCTGCAACATTTCCTTGGCGTGCGCCACGGTTGTTTCCAGCAGGCGTTCGCCGCCGAGCATGCGTGCGATCTCGGCAACCCGCGATTCGCCCTGCACCGGCGCAACCGAGCTCAACGTGGATGACCCCTGCAGCTGCTTGGAAACCACCAGGTGGTGATCGGCGCAGGCGGCGACTTGCGGCAGGTGGGTTACGGCCAGCACTTGCCGGTCAGAACCAAGTTGACGCATCAGCCGTCCGACCGTCTGAGCCACCGCGCCGCCGACGCCGGAGTCGACCTCGTCGAAGATCAGCGTCTGGGCCGTGCCCAGGCGGCTGGTCGTGACAGCGGTGGCAAGTGCCAGCCGGGACAACTCGCCACCCGATGCGACCTTGGCGACCGGGCGTGGAGTAGTGCCGGCATGGCCGGCGACCAGGAACGTGATGTCGTCGAGCCCGCAGGACATCGGCTGTCTCTTATACACATCTGACGCTGCCGACGAATAGAGAGGTGTAGATCTCGGTGGTCGCCGTATCATT
>ENA-ORBV01004434-ORBV01004434.1-microbial-mat-metagenome-genome-assembly--contig:-NODE-4434-length-26965-cov-10.753831_pt1 | contig 26965 bp, 19 predicted proteins | sample MGYA00237777_ERZ505514 | MGnify/ENA primary metagenome ERZ505514 (study PRJEB26160, sample SAMN06269048) | microbial mat metagenome | isolation source: Oligotrophic lake microbial mat | place...
CAGTATTATTACTTATTTCTTTCACACAATTAATTGCAAAATCACTTTCGGAGCATGTAAGCGCATTAACAGCTTCTATGAATCAATCATGGCAAATGGTTTTTCAACCCATAATCGGTATTAGCGGAAGTTTTATTACAGGAAGTGCTACTATGAGTAATCTTCTTTTTGCAGGAAGTTTAAGCACTGTAGCATTGGCTCAACAGCCACTATTTGCAGCTTTGCTACATACAGGAAGTGCGATAGGTAATGCTATTTCTTTGCAAAATATTACTATGGTTAAATCTGTTATACCAGATAATATTTTAGAGTCGAGAGTATTGAAATTTAACCTGCCGGTTGTTCTGCTTTATGCTGTGTTAGTTATTTTGTCAGTCCTGATTTTTATGAGATAGCAAGAAATTTAAATTTAAACAAAAATAGTTATGACCCATAAATACATTAAACAATTTAGCGAACTATCCAACGATAAAGTAGCATTGGTTGGCGGTAAAAACGCTTCACTTGGTGAAATGTTCAATCAACTTTGGCCCAAAGGCATTAAAATTCCAGACGGTTTTGCAACCACAGCAGAGGCATATTGGTTGTTTTTAGATGAAAATAATATTCGTGTTAAATTAACCGATTTAATGGATAAAATTGATTTGAAAGAATTTTCAAATCTAAAGGAAATCGGTGCAGAAGCCCGTGCACTTGTGCTTAATGCAGTTATTCCAGAACAAATTGCAAGTGAAATAAAATCGGCATACCGAAATTTATATGCAGAACATAAAATTGAAATTGAAGTAGCCGTAAGAAGCAGTGCCACAGCTGAAGATTTGCCAACTGCAAGTTTTGCTGGACAGCACGATTCATTTTTAAACATTAAAGGTGATGAAGTTTTAGTCCACACTTGTCAAAAATGTTTCGCATCACTGTTTAACGACCGTGCCATAAAATATAGAATAAACAATGGATTCGAGCACATGCATGTTGCCCTGTCAGTGGGCGTGCAACGTATGGTTCGTTCCGATTTGGCTTCTGCTGGGGTTGGTTTTACAATAGAACCTGAAACTGGCTTTGAAAACATGATTTACCTGACCGGCAGTTGGGGCTTAGGCGAAAATGTAGTGCAAGGAGCTGTAAATCCTGATGAGTTTTATTTGTTTAAACCATCCATTCGCAACCATAAAAAATCACTTGTTACAAAGAAACTCGGAAGCAAAACCAAAACTATGGTTTACGCTCAAGGGCAAAATGCAGGCAACAAAACCATTGAAAATATTGATACTCCATTAGAAAAACAATTACTGTTTGTGCTATTTGATACTGAAATTGAAACGCTGGCTGACTGGTGTTTAAAAATAGAGGAACACTACAAAATGCCAATGGACATTGAATGGGCAAAGGACGGAATTACCAATGAGCTTTTTATTGTTCAGGCAAGACCAGAAACCATTCACAATAAAACCCAAAACATTTCTTTCAAAGAATATCGCTTAACCGACAAAGGCACTTTAATTACCACAGGCAAAGCCGTTGGTAGCAAAATAGTATCAGGCGTTGCAAGAGTTTTAGACTCTCCTGCCGAAGCCCATAAATTGCAAGCAGGTGAAATTCTTGTTACTGATATTACCAATCCCGACTGGAACATTGTGCTTAAAAAAGCATCGGTAATTATTACCAACAAAGGGGGAAGAACAAGCCACGCAGCCATTGTTGCAAGAGAACTTGGTGTGGCGGCTGTGGTAGGAACAACCAACGCAACCAAAAAAATAAAAGACGGACAATTAATCACCGTTTCCTGTGCCGAAGGCGATGAAGGAAAGGTGTTTGAGGGGAAACTGAATTGGGAAGAAAAAGAAATTGATTTTGAAAATACCATACTTCCCAAAACGCAGCCCATGTTTATTCTCGCTGACCCTGATAAAGCATTGCAGCTTTCATTTTATCCTAATTAAGGAGTTCGATTGATGAGAATGGAATTTGTTATCAACAATTCCATTCAAATTCATCCTATGGCATTAGTTAAATTTGATGAACTGAAAGATGAAAAAGCGAAACTTGAAATAGAAAAACTCACCATAAATCATCCTGATAAAAAAGAATATTTCATTGACAAACTTTCGCAGGCAGTAGCTTTTGTTGCTGCTGCTTTTTATCCGAAAGATGTAATTGTAAGGATGAGTGATTTTAAAACCAATGAATACGCAAATTTGATTGGTGGCAAACAGTTTGAGCCACACGAAGAGAACCCGATGCTTGGTTTTAGAGGTGCATCAAGATATTACAGCGATTTGTATCGTGAGGGATTCCGTTTGGAATGTGAAGCGATAAAAATTGTTCGAAATGAAATGGGCTTAACCAATGTGAAAGCAATGATTCCATTTTGCAAAACTGTTGCCGAAGGAGAAAAAGTAGTGAAACTGATGGAAGAATTTGGATTGAAGCAGGGAGACAATGGTTTGGAAATTTATGTGATGATTGAAATACCAAGCAATGTAATACTTGCCGAAAAGTTTGCTAAAGTATTTGATGGATTTTCTATCGGTTCAAATGATTTAACACAACTCACGCTCGGTATTGACCGAGATTCTGCTATTATCAGCAATTTGTTTGACGAGAATAATGAAGCCGTGAAATGGATGCTGCAAAGTGTGATTGAAACAGCCCAAAAGTGCAATGTAAAAATCGGATTGTGCGGACAAGCACCAAGTGATTATCCTGAATTTGCGCAGTTTCTTGTTGAACAAGGAATAGACAGCATTTCTTTCAACCAAGATGCTTTGATAAAAGGAATTGAGAATATAAATAAAGCTGAAACAACGTAAACCATTAACCATGCTATTAACAATACTTGGATTTTTACTTTGTGCTGCTGTAATTTTTTTTAGCGGTACTAAATTAGCTCATTACGGTGACCAAATGGCCGAATTAACTGGCATGGGTAAGGCATGGTTTGGTTTAATTATGATGGCTTCGGTAACCAGTTTGCCCGAATTGTTTGTTGGCATTAGCTCCGCAAGCATTATAGAATCTGCCGATTTTGCAGTTGGTGATGTATTAGGGAGTTGTGCGTTTAACTTAGCAATATTATCTCTTTTAGATGTTTTTTCAAAAAAAATAAGCTTATTCTCTGTTGCTTCACAAAGTCATGTGCTTGCTGGTGCATTAGGTATTGTTTTGTTCTCTTTTGTAGGTATTGGTCTATTTTTGCCTTATGATTTCAAACTAATTGATTGGATTGGGATAAGCAGTATTGTTTTTATTGCCCTTTATTTGGTTTCCATTAAGTTGGTTTATCAATATGATAAACACCACCCAACACCCAGTATTCCATCCAAACTAGTGGAGTTACAAAATAAAACATCGCTCAAAAAAGTTATTTTTTGGTATGCTTTAAATGCATTAGTCGTTATTGGTGCCGCTTTGGTACTCCCGCATTTTGTAGAACAAATTTCCAATCAAACCGGACTAAATAAATCATTTACAGGTACAATTTTGCTAGCTGCATCTACTTCGCTTCCTGAAGTGGCTGTTTCAATAGCAGCAATCAGAATGGGCGCTATCGATTTGGCTGTTGGTAATCTATTGGGCAGTAATTTATTTAACATTTTCATTTTGGCCATTGGTAACTTTTTTTACACGAAAGGACACATTTTAGTGGATGCCTCGGAAAGTAACATCATTTCTGTATTCTCTATAATTACCATGACGGCAATTGCTATTATAGGGCTTACTTATCGCTCAAAAAACAAACCTTTTTTTCTTGCATGGGACACTTTGCTTATTGTAATCATGTTTATTTTCAATATGGTCATCTTATATAAACTTCAATCATGAACCATCACCAATTACCAATATCCGAAACCTATAAATTGCTTAATACAAGTAAGCAGGGATTGCCTGCTGCAGAAGCAGAAGAGCGTCAAAAGCAACACGGAAAAAATGAGCTAAACGAGAAAAAGAAAATTTCGGTTTTTGTTTTATTGCTGCATCAGTTTAAAGATGTAATGATTTTTATTCTACTCATAGCGGCTGCAGTTTCTTGTTGAACAAGGAATAGACAGCATATCGTTTAATCCGGATGCACTGATAAAAGGAATTGAAAATATTAACAGGGCTGAAATTATAAAGTAAATAACATATCCGAAAATTTCTGTAAGGATGCTGCATTCTCAAAAAAAAGTCAAAGATTTTTTTCCTGCCGATGAAATTCGTTTGGTTCATAGCGGTACCGATTATTTTGATACGCTTGAAGGGATAATAAACAATGCTCAACATACACTTCATTTTCAAACATATATTTTTGAAGAAGATGAAACAGGTTTACGGATTGCATCCTCATTGTGTTCTGCCGCAAAAAGAGGTGTTAAGGTGTTTGTTGTGTTGGATGGTTTCGGGTCGAAAAACCTTTCCGGAAAATTTAGTTCATACCTCAGCGATGCAGGGGTAAATTTTCGATATTTTTCGCCTTTCTTTTCGTTTCAAAAAATTTATATCGGCAGACGGCTCCACCATAAAGTGGTTGTTGCGGATGCTAAAATTGCGATTGTAGGAGGAATAAATATTGCTGATAAATACAGCGGTTCTCCAACCGAACTTCCCTGGTTAGATTACGCCATTTTAGTGAAAGGTAATGTGTGCGAACATCTGCATAAAATTTGTGAGCGTATTTGCAACAAACAGTTCGGGTTTAAAATTAAATTTAAAAGCAAAGTGCAGCAAACCCAAACAGAAGGATGCACACTTATCAGTTTTCGGGAAAATGATCGCTTAAGAAAAAAGAATCAAATTTCTTCCGGCTATATCCAAAATATCCTCAACTCAAAAAAATCAGTAATCCTTCTTGCCAGTTATTTTTTGCCCGGAAGAAGATTAAGAAATGCTTTAGAAACAGCGGCAAAGAATAATGTGCAAATTAAAATAATAGTATCGGGTGTTTCCGACATTCCTATGTTTCGCTTGGCAACTTCCTATTTGTACAGTTATCTGCACAAACATAATATTGAGATTTACGAATGGAAAAAATCGATACTCCACGGAAAAATGGCGGTGGTGGATGGCTCTTGGACAACCATTGGTTCGTATAATCTGAACTATTTGAGTGCGCTTGCCAGCATTGAATTAAATGTGGAAGTGTTGAATGAAAATTTTGCCAAAGATACCGAAGCTCATTTATTAACAATAATGCGAGAGGGCTGTACTAAAATTGAAAGCACAGTTTTGTTAACTATAAAAACAAAAATTCTTAGTGCAGTGGCTTATTTTTTAGTCCGGACAGCGGTAAAGTTTCTCGCTCTTTTTCCGAATATGAAATACCTTTATACACGAATAAACGATTAGCAGAAAAAAATCAATATGAACCACCACCAATTACCAATATCCGAAACCTATAAATTGCTTAACACAAGTAAGCAGGGATTAACTGCTGCAGAAGCAGAAGAGCGTCAAAAGCAACACGGAAAAAATGAGCTAAACGAGAAAAAGAAAATTTCGGTTTTCACTTTATTGCTGCATCAGTTTAAGGATGTAATGGTTATTATTTTGCTATCAGCGGCAGCAATTTCTTTTGCTGTTGGCGATTTAAAAGATGCCATTGTAATATTAATCATTGTGTTGCTCAATGCCATCATCGGCTTTGTGCAGGAATACCGTGCAGAAAAAGCAATGGAGGCATTAAAGAAAATGTCAGCATTTACTGCTACCGTTCGCAGAGGAGGAAATATCGTCCAACTTCCTGCATCCGAGTTAGTGCCTGGGGATATTATAATTCTGGAAGCAGGAATGTCAGTACCGGCAGACATTCGCCTTTCCGAAACGCACTCCTTAAAAATTGAAGAAGCATCGTTGACCGGAGAATCTAATGCAGTAGAAAAAAATACAGATAAAATAGCCCTAGAAAATTCTCCACTAGGCGACCGCTTTAATATGGCTTACAAAACCACGATTGTAACCTATGGCCGTTGCGAAGGTATTGTAGTAGCAACGGGAATGAAGACCGAAATTGGGCGCATAGCTCAACTGCTACAAGAAGATGAAACTAAAACACCGCTGCAAAAACGATTAGCTGATTTTGGGAAAAAATTATCTATTGTCGTAATTTTTATTTGTGCAATTATTTACGGTACAGGTTTGCTCCGTGGCGAAGACCCTATTCAGATGTTACTCACTGCCATCTCTGTTGCAGTGGCTGCTATTCCAGAAGCATTACCCGCAGTGATCACTATTGCTTTGGCCTTGGGTGCAAAACGAATGGTTCAAAAAAATGCACTCATCCGAAAATTGCCTGCTGTTGAAACCTTGGGTTCTGTTACCTATATCTGTTCGGATAAAACAGGAACTATCACTCAAAATAAAATGACGGTGATGGATACTTGGATTTCACCCAAAGCAGAAACCATAAATGAGTTTTCAGCAGAACAATTATTGCTTCTTTCGATGGAACTGAACCACGATGTAGTCGCAGATGAAAGAAATCAACTAAAAGGTGACCCAACCGAAGTTGCATTGGTTGAATATGCCAGAAAAAACAAAGGCTACGACCAAAAATGGTTGACGGATTTTAAACGCCAACATGAAGTGCCTTTTGATTCGGAGCGTAAACGAATGACAACCATTTATCCTTTAGCCGAACAGTGGCTGATTGTTACAAAAGGTGCGGTGGAAAATATTTTAAGCAATTGTAAAGATGCAAATTCGAAAGAAATAAATGAAGCAACAGCAAAATTTGCTGAACAAGGTAAAAGAGTTTTGGCTTATGCCGTAAAGCTCGTTGATACTTTACCCGAAACTATTTCAATGGAAACCATTGAGACCGATTTAAAATTTATTGGCTTGGCTGCAATGATTGACCCGCCAAGAGTGGAAGCTATACAAGCCATTGCTGATTGCCATACTGCAGGAATAACTCCAATAATGATAACAGGCGACCACCCCATTACCGCAAAAGCAATTGCTATCGAAACAGGAATTTTACGCATAGATACAGACAAAGTAATTTCAGGAACAGAGCTTGCAAATTTTACGGACGCGGAATTTGAAAAAGAAATTGAATACATAAAAGTATATGCTCGTGTATCGCCCGAACAAAAACTGAATATTGTAAAAGCATTGCAAAAGAAAAATCATTTTGTAGCGATGACTGGCGATGGGGTAAATGATGCACCTGCTTTAAAACGAGCCAACATTGGTATTGCAATGGGCATTACAGGCACTGATGTTTCAAAAGAAGCAGCACACATGATTTTGTTAGATGATAATTTTGCCACCATTATAAAAGCAGTACGAGAAGGTCGTAGGATATTTGATAACATACGCAAGTTTATAAAATACACGATGACCAGCAATAGCGGTGAGGTATTAACTATTTTTCTTGCACCTCTTATCGGTTTGCCAATTCCGCTTCTTCCAATTCACATACTTTGGATAAATCTTGTTACAGATGGCTTGCCAGGGCTAGCTTTTGCAACCGAAGAAGCCGAAGAGAATATTTTGAAACGACAGCCACGCAAAACAAATGAAAGTATTTTCAGTGGCGGCATCGGAATTCATATTCTATGGGTGGGGTTGCTGATGGCAGCAGTGTGTATAGGAACACTAGGTTGGGCAATACACGCAGGTAATGAGAAATGGATGACCATGGTATTTACAGTTTTAAGTATATCGCAGATGGGACATGCATTGGCTATCCGCAGCGATTGGAAATCACTCTTCAGTCAAGGCGTTTTTGGTAACAAACAATTGGTGGGAGCAGTACTGTTGACACTTGGTTTGCAGATGGCGGTAATTTATGTTCCATTCTTGCAGGATATTTTCAGTACACAAGCCCTTTCGATAAAAGAATTATTGCTTTGCCTTGGCTTGTCAAGCATTGTGTTTTGGGCAGTGGAAATTGAAAAATGGGTTAAACGGATAAAAAATAAGCCACTAAACAGAGAGTAAGTAATCAATGACAGTTATAATTAAAATGGTAAAAATACATAGGTATTAGCACTTAGACTGCATGGTAGACAGAAGGCTAGCTTATAACAGCACCTACAAAAAATTGGCGGTTCAGTGGTTAAATGAAGATTTGTGCTTCGTATCAAGTTTTGTGGTGGCAGACAGCTTAGTGCTTCGAAATCCGCTTCTTCGCCAAGCGCCAAAACATTAGCAAATAACAATATTGCTCCTACGGAGTTAAACCAATCTTTTACTTTTATTTCTATTCCTATTAAACTCCTACGGAGTTGAAAAGGAGGAGTCATCGGTTCAAATTTAAATTTCCCCATAGGGGATTCATCTTAATAGAAAAAGAACCCATCTTGAATTGAAGCTCCGTAGGAGCGATAGAACATGCCGGTGTAATCGTTAAATGAAAGTTGGGGTTGAATTCCCGAAGTGTCGCATTGGCATCAACCTAATTTTAATAATTCTGCTCGAACTCCTTGCTGTGTTTTGATTTCGGTGGTCCTAATATCACAAAATTTATTCTACCCTTTCGGGATTCTGTATCCCCACTTTTTCCGTTACTATAATAATTTCATCCCTTCGGGATAGATTGCATTTTAACTCCGAAAGAGTGACATTATTATAGAATAAATTGCCTGAATCACCTTAGAATCCCGAAGGGATGACATAAAACTTATGTCTTTGGTTGATGCCAATGCGAAGTGTCGGGACGTGTAGCGTAAATTAGAGTTTGAGCATCCGCTTGCAGCGCAATCCGCAATTTATCATAACGGACTAAATCAATTAGGAGAGTTAAATATCTCACAATCCTGCGCTTCTCCCCAAATTCAAATCAAACCGGAAACCTTAAATTTTAAGCAACCTTCTCAGCAGTTGCATTTCACCGTTGGCAACACGGATGAAATATAACCCCGCAGGCAGTGCGCTTAAATCAAATTGCTCGCGGTAAAAAGCATTGTCAATCGTTTGTTCCGCGAAATAAACTTCCTGCCCGAATTGATTGTAAATGCCCACTGATAATTTTCCTTCGAGCGAATTTTTCACTTCCAAATTGAAAATGCCATTGGAAGGATTGGGATAAACAGTTGCCTCTATCGAAATTTCACCGGACATAGCGGCTGCTTCAATTTCCTCATTTTTCGTTGTACCCACTGCCCATAAAATTGCCGCTTCGAGCAGTTGCATCCCCGCAGTGTTGAGCGAAGCAGGCGTTGCATCAGCGAGCATGAAACCCACTCTGCGCGCGGGCGCGTTGATGCCGAACATGCTTGCGCCCGTTTGGTAGCCGAAGATGCACACTTGCGTTGCATTGGCGGCAATCGTTGCGATGCTCACTGCGTTGCCGTTGGGCTTGCCCCAGATTGTTGTCTGCACGGAATTAAACACCGTTGTCAATCCATTTGGCAAACCTGCGGCAAGCGGATGTCCCGCGCCAAGGATATTGATTTGCGTTTGGTTGAACACGCTGCCGTATTCCGTTGATGCAGTTCCGGTGAGTTTCAAATCATCCATCGCGCCCGGCTCGCAGTTAATCACCGGCACAGCAACATTTGTAAATTTCGTGTTCACATTACCTGAAGCTACGGTTGCAGAAATCAGCACAATTGTTTTTCCGTTTGCATCCGCAGTAGTAGAAGCCGCATCACCGACAACCGTCACTGTGTAGCCCATGCTTTCGAGTTTTGCTTTCACAGCCGCATCGCCTGAGTTGAGCGTGGTGTTGCCCACTACATAGAGCGCAGTGAGCGCTGCGGGGTTATTCACTGTGATGTTGATGATGGAAGAAGTGGTTGACGCATTCAGGTTGTCAAATGCCTTTGCAGTAAGTTGATAGCTGCCCGCTGCAACTCCGTTCCAAATGAATTGATATGGCGCGTTGAAATCTATTGAAAGCAAATTCACGCCTTGATAAAATTCCACTTTAGAAATGCTGCCGCCCACAGTCGGGTCGGATGCGGTTGCATCAATGGTGATGTTTGCAGGTGCATTGAACACAGCGTTATTCAGCGGATTCGTGATGCTCACCACTGGAGGCAGATTGACAACTGCGCCAACGGTAATTGTGATGATGGAAGAGAATGCTGATGCGTTTAAATTATCAAACGCCTTTGCTTTCAGTTGGTAAGTGCCGTTGCCCACGCCATTCCAGTTTAAGGAATAGGGAGAAGTGAAGTCAGTGCCGAGCAACGTATTGCCCACATAAAATTCCACTTTTGCAATGGTGTTGCCTGCATCGGGGTCGCTTGCCGTAGCAGCAATGGAAACATTCGCAGGCGCAGTGAACGAAGCGCCATTCAGCGGATTTGTGATGCTCACCACCGGAGGCTGGTTCACTGCATTTACTGTAATATTTACGATTGAAGAAGTTGTTGAAGCATTCAGATTATCAAACGCCTTTGCAGTGAGTTGATAGCTGCCCTGCGCAACGCCATTCCAATTGAATGAATAGGGGAATGAATTATCAGAGCCAAGTAATGTTATGCCTTGATAAAATTCAACCAAAGAAATACTGCCTCCTAAATCGGGGTCAGATGCAGTTGCATTTATTGTGATATTTGCGGGCGCGTTGAAAATTGCGCCATTCAATGGATTGGTGATACTCACAGAAGGTGGATTGTTCGGTGTGGGTGGAGTTACAAGCCAATTGATTGCCGCATCAAACAATGCTGTTCCGTTTGCCGTGAAAAATGCAGCGCCTGCATCTTGCAAGAAGAAACCGAGTCTGCGCGCGGGCGCATTCAGCCCAACCATCGTTGAATTGCTTTCATAACCGAAGATGACGATGTTATTTGCATTGCCAGATTGTGTTGCGATTTTCAAAGCGTTCACACCGGGCTTACCCCACGACACGGTTTGTGCCGGAGTGTAAACGAGAGTCAAGCCATTAGGCAATCCAGCGGCAAGCGGATTACCTGCGCCAATGATGTTTAGTATAGTCTGGTTTACCGTAGTGCCTGAATTTCCGACCGTCACCATCTTCAAATCATCGTGCAGCGCCTGCTCGCAGTTCATCAGCGGCACGGTGACGTTTGTGAATTTATTTCCAACATCGGTTGAATTTACCGTTGAAGAAATAATTACTGCGCTTTTTCCTGTTGCATCAGCAGCAGCGGATGCAGATGCGAGTTTCAATGTTACGGAGTAGCCCAATGTTTCAAGACGTGTTTTCACTGCGTTGTCACCATTGTTTAATGTGAGATTTCCGACAACAAGCAAAATGTTGCCAAGTGTTGCAGCGGGATTCACAGTGATGTTTACAATAGATGATGTAGCAGAGGCATTCAGATTATCAAATGCTTTTGCAGTGAGTTGATAATTGCCTTGAGCAACTCCATTCCAATTAAATGAATAAGGGAATGAATTATCAGAACCAAGCAAGATTGCTCCCTGATAAAATTCCACCAATGAAATGCTGCCGCCCAAATCAGGATCATTTGCAGTTGCGTCAATCGTGATGTTTGCTGGCGCAACAAAGACAGCGCCTTCAAGCGGATTGTTAATGCTAACTGTTGGAGGAGTGTTTGGCGGAGGTGGAGTGCTGTTTGCAGCCCATGTGATTGCCGCATCAAGCAGCGCTGTGCCGCTTGCAGTTAAGAATGCTGCGCCTGCATCCTGCAAAAAGAATCCTACTCTGCGCGCGGGAGCATTTCCCGAAACCATCGCTGCGCCTGATTCGTAACCGAAAATGGAGATTTGCGCTGAACTGCTCATCGTTGTTGCAATCTTTACAGCATTGACGCTGGGCTTGCCCCATGTTATTGCTTGTGCAGAAGTATAAATCGTAACAGGCGCGTTGGGTAATGCTGCTGCAAGTGGATGTCCTGCTCCAATAATATTGATTTGTGTTTGGTTAGCTGTTGAACCGGAATTGCCGGATGCACTGCTGGTCATACCCAAGTCATCGTGCAACGCCTGTTCACAGTTAATAACCGGAACAGTTACGCTCGTAAACTTTGTTCCTACATTCGCTGCGTTCACCGTGGATGAAATGAACACCAAATTTTTTCCGGTTGCATCTGCGGTAACTGATGACGAAGCCACTACAACTGTAACATTGAAACCAAGCGTTTCAAGTCTTGTCTTTAATGCCTGGTCGCCATTGTTGAGCGAAAGGTTTCCGACAACGAGCAGCGCTTCCAAATCGCCAACGGGAATTGTGTCAACCGTAATATTTACTACGTTTGAAATAGTTCCCTGAAATTGCGTATCAAATGCAGTAGCAGTCAGCGCATAATTTCCTTCCTGAACATTTGTCCAACTGAAACTGTAAGGGAAAGAATTATCAGAGCCGAGGAAAGTTGCTCCCGCATAAAAATCTACCTGCGCGATTCCTATATCATCGGTTGCCGTAGCGTTAATGATAATCGTTTGTCCTGCTGTAAAAATTGCGCCATCAGCAGGGCTGGTGATAGAAACAGTTGGAGGTGCATCAGCTAATACTTCTACTGTGATTGTAGAAGAAGTCGTTGATTGCAAGTTGTTGTCGAATGCTTTTGCAGTGAGTGAATAGTTTCCAATCGCAGGATTATTCCAGTTGAACGAATAGGGGAAAGAGTTATCGGAGCCAAGCAAATTCACTCCTTCATAAAATTCAACATTGGTTACAGCCAAATCATCTGTCGCGCTTGCATTAATCTGGATGGATGCTCCTGCTGTGAAATTTGCCCCATTAGCAGGACTTGTAATAGATACGGATGGCGCAGCATCAGCAGTAACGATGATATTCACCGGTGCGGAAGTTGTCGAAGCGTTATCATCATCAAAGGCTTTTGCCGTGAGTGCTTTGCCTCCGGGTGTTGCATTATTCCAAGTGAATGAATAAGGAAATGAAAAGTCTGTATTGAGCAGGTTTCCATTTTGGTAAAACTCTACTTTGCTGATTGTGCCGTCTGTGTCGTCAGCGCTCGCGTTTATCTGAATTGCAGTTGCTTCTATAAATGATGCGCCTTCGTTTGGCGCGGTAATGGAAACTGTTGGCGGGTTGTTCGGAGTACCGGTTGCAGGCTCAATACTGATGGCAGAAATTTTTGCATTGTTTACAACGCCTTTCAGATTGATAGTTACTGTGCCATCATTGATTTGCACGTTATCATATTGCTTGATTACCGCAGTGCCTGGACCAACATCAGCGTTGATGTCATAATTTTTCAAAACCGAATCGCCTTCCAACACCACGTGAAACACACGCTTGCCGGTGAATGGTGGCGTTATGTTTCCGCCAGCGACACCATAAAAGATTTCCGCAAAATGTAGTTTCACGGTGTAAGCGCCATTCTGCACGGGAATGTTGTAAGTGAAATCATTTTTAAAGCGCTCGGTGCGATAGAGGATGTCATCACTCGTTCCGAAAATATCGGGCACAATGTTGTTAGAGCTGACAGTTGTTCCGCTGGAGAAATGCAAGTCTGGAACAAACGTGTCGCCCGCAAGCGAGATGTATTGCGGTCCTCCGCAATTGTAATAAAGCGCATCCTGAACGGTTGGCGTAACGGTAGTGTCATTCACGGTAAGCGTGAAGTTTTGCGTGGCGGTGTTGTTCAAGCCTTGTCCGTCATTCGCAGTAATCGTGAAAAGTTGCGAGCCGAAAGCATTCGGAACAGAAGTGATGGAGACCAATCCTGTTGACGTATTGATAGAAACATTCGCAAACGCTACCGAAGGCGGATTGAGCGAGTAAGTAACTGTTTGTCCTGCTTCATCAGCAGGAACAGCAGCGGGAGTTACCGTTACTGTTTGTGTGCCTGCAAAATTTTCATTTGTGGTAATATTTCCGCTTGTTGTAAATGCAGGCGCGTCATTCACGGCATTCACCGTGAGTGTGAAATTTTGTGTTGCAATGTTGTTGGCCGGCTGTCCGTCATTTGCAGTAATCGTAAAAAGCTGTGCGCCATTCTTATTGGTCACTTTTGTAATGGAAACCAAACCTGTTGATGTATTGATGGAAACATTCGCAAATGCAACCGATGGCGGGTTGAGCGAATAAGTTACCGTTTGTCCTGCGTCAGCGGGGGGGACGGGATTGGGAGTAACCGTTACGGTTTGTGTTCCGGCAAAATCTTCATCAACGGTTACGTTGCCGCTTGTAAGAAAAGTAGGTGGCGTATTGCTTGACGGGATAATGCTGATTGGAATAATGCTGATGGCTGAAATTTTTGCCTTATTGGTTACCGATGCAAAGTCAATATCAATATTGGCATCGTTCACCGCAACGCTGTCATATTCTTTAATGACGGCTGCCATGGGACCCACTTCCACGTTGATGTCATAATTGTCGAGCACAAGAATTCCTTCAATGCTCACATCAAACACCCGTTTACCCGTGAATGGCGGAGTGAGATTTCCTCCTGTTGCGCCATAAAAGATTTCCGCAAAGTGGAGCCTGATTTTGTACAATCCGTTTTGAACGGGAATATTATAGCCAAAACTTCCTCCGTTCACATTCGCGCTCCGCTCGCTCCGATACAACACATCGTCATCGGTGTTTGCGATTGCAAGGTTTGCCGTTGGATTGGTATAAGTTGCAGTGGCGCCCGGAGTATAGTTAAGGTCAACTTTGAACGTATCCCCGGCAAGGGAGATATATTGCGCTCCTCCGGCATTGTAATAAATATTGTTTTGCGCTTTTATCTGTAAAAACGAAACGCTGAAAAAAAGGATAAATGCGGCTACAGACCAGAAACGGTGAAGCAAGTTTCTCATGGCTAAAAAATGATTGGTGATAGAATGTTAATATCGTGTTGAATGGAGGGTACAAATTACTCACACCCTGTGCGTAATAAAAGAAATTCACGGAAACTTAATAGAGAGAGCCGGAGAGCCTGATTACCTCAGTTACTTTGAGGTAGGACAAATTGCACCAGTTCTTGCGGTGGGCTTCTCTCCGCCTTAGACGGAAGACACTCCTGTGTGCCTAAGCACTTCGGTGCGCAGGCACAGAGTGGTAATGCCACTCTGTTTGATACCCCTTTGTATTTCACCTAAAAGGGGAAAAGCCACGCTCGTTGCAATTTGTCCTACACCCTGCTACTAAGTCAATTGTTAAATTCAGGCAGGAAAGCGTTTATTTAAATTTCACCCGCATCAGCACTGCGTTGTGGTCAGAGAGATCTTGGAATTGGTCGCACCAGCGCTCCTGGCATTGACGCACATAGCGTTGCAGGGAAACCGGAATAAACCCGTTAGAGCGGTAAAAAATATAGTCAATCACGCTGCGGTCAGATTCCTTTTTTTCGGGTTTGTAATTCATATCATTCTGTAGCGGGTCAGCAGTAAATTTTAATTCACTGAAAAAATCACCGTCTTCCACGTCTAAGGTTGCAATCATTTCAGGGTAAAGCACCGGATCCGTGTTGCTTGTGTTGAAGTCACCACAAAGAAACTGAGGTACGCTATCTCTGCAATGTTCATTAATCAACCCCTTGAGTTCGCCATATTGATTGCGCTTAATCCACTGCGGACCGCCTGCTTCGAGATGTGTGCCGAGCACCTGGAAGGTAACGCCCTGCCATTCAGCTTCCACGAGCAGCGCGCCCTTTCTTGCATAGCAATCGTCATTCTCACAATCTTTGAAATCAATGGTGCCTAATTTTTTTATCGGGATTTTACTGTAAATCACAATGCCGCTGTTTGTTTTCAGGCGAAAGCCCGCCCTGTTTGCAGGACCTATTTTGTAAGGGTAAACATCCCTCAAGCCCCTCTTTAATATTCTTCTTGCTCTTTGGTCAAAGGCTTCCTGGAAAACAATAATGTCAATATGGTCATCAATGAGATGTTGCGGAATGAGACGCGCTCTGCGTATCGGACCTCTGCTTATTTTCCACAGCATACGCGGCAGCATTTGAATGTTCCACGAAAGGATGCGCAGTTCATGGTCTTCTATTGATTCTTCCGCACCCCTGTATTTTGCGATTCGCTGCGCATCAGCGGAAAGCGGGATATTCATATAGAACAAAAGGAGAGCAATAAATTTTATGCTGCTGATTGCAACGAAGGCGGAAGTGTTAAATAACTGTAATTTCATTTCACAAAATTTGACGAGTGAAAGTAAGATTTGATTTGTGCTAAACGTGGAAAGAGATAAAAACAAATTGTTAATTAAGCAGGAGGCGCAGCGCCTCGGCTTCAGCTATGCGGGCATTTCCAAAGCGCAGTTCTTAGATAAAGAAGCAAAGCAATTAGATGCGTGGCTGAATAAAAATATGCACGGGAAGATGGATTATATGGCAAATCATTTTGACAAGCGCACCAACCCAGCGCTACTTGTGCCGGGAGCAAAGTCGGTTGTTTCGCTGCTATTCAATTATTACACCGAAAAGAAACAACAGGACGCATCTGCGCCAAAAATTTCGATGTATGCTTTCGGAAAAGATTATCACATCGTTTTGAAAAAAAAGTTGAAGCAACTTTTATCATTTATTCAAACAGAAATTGGCGAAGTGAGCGGCAGGGTATTTGTAGATTCTGCGCCCGTGCTGGAGAAGGCGTGGGCGACAAAGAGCGGGGTAGGGTGGATGGGAAAGAATGCCAACATCATCAATCCGAAAAGCGGCTCGTTTTTTTTTCTTGCAGAACTTATCCTCGATTTGGAACTGGAGCCTGACGGACCGATGAAAGATTATTGCGGCACTTGCACTGCCTGTATTGATGCCTGTCCCACTGATGCTATTGTGAATCCCTATGTAGTTGATGGCAGTAAGTGTATTTCTTATTTCACGATCGAGTTGAAAGATGAAGCGCTACCAAATGAGATGAAAGGCAGGTTTGAAAACTATGCGTTCGGCTGCGACATCTGCCAGCAGGTGTGCCCGTGGAATAGCTTCTCCACACAACATAGCGAACCGGAGTTTAATCCCTCAGAGCAAATGTTGAACATGACGAAGCGCGAATGGGAAGAAATCACTAACGATGTCTTTAATAATATTTTTATCAACTCACCCCTGAAAAGAACGAAGCACAAAGGCTTGCAGCGCAACATAAGTTTTTTAAAAAGCTGAGTTACCTGTCATGCCGGATTCATTCCGGCATCCCCCGATGATTGTGACTCCGCGAAAGGGGATTGCGGAACAAGTCCGCAACAGCACGTAGTATCAGAGTTGGATGCGCAATGCATCTTCTTCTACAATTTTTCCTTCAATGCAGCGAATCACACGCCCGGGAAATTTTTCGATGATGGAATAATTATGCGTTGCCATCAGCACGGCAGTATGCAATTCGCTGTTCAGCTTGAGAATCAGTTGCATGATGTCGTCAGATGTTTCGGGGTCGAGGTTGCCCGTTGGCTCATCCGCGAGAATAAGGCTGGGATTATTGAGCAATGCGCGGGCAATCGTTACTCTTTGTTGTTCACCTCCTGACAGTTCATGGGGAAAGCGATAGCCTTTTGTGCGCAGCCCAACTTGCGTAAGCACATCGTTGATACGTTCCTGAATTTTTACTTTGTCTTTCCAGCCAGTTGCTTTCAGCGCGAAAATCAAATTGTCGGCAACGGTGCGATCCATCAGCAGTTGAAAATCCTGAAACACGATGCCGAGTTTTCTTCTTAAATACGGAACATCCGCTACTTTCAGTTTGCGCAAATCAAAGCCCACGATTTTTCCTTCGCCTTCCTGCAAGGGCAGGTCGCCATAAAGCGCTTTCAGCAGGCTGCTTTTGCCGCTGCCTGTTTTTCCGATGAGATAAATAAATTCACCCTTGCGCACTTTCACATCAACGCCATTCAGCACGAGATTTTTACCCTGAAACACAAATGCGTTTTTCAGATTGATAAGCGTATTTTCTTCTTCCATCAGTTTGAATTACATGGACAAAGTTATGCCGCAACGCATCTTTGGTTCGCAGAGTTATTCACATGAAATCACCGCGGAAAATAGCAGAGCAGCAGCTATTGCTCCAGCACGAGGAAGCCAATTAAGCCGATAAGAATCACAATTAATCCGCCAATGAGAAACGAAGCGATTTTTACGCCTTCTTTATACTCTTTTGCGGTTTCTTCTTTTATCAATTCATGCACGATGTTGCGCACTACGAGTTGGGCGCGCGCAAATGCGGTTTCGTTTTTAATGATATAATCTTTCACCCCAAAGTCATAGCAGGTAACTGCTACTTCAAGTTTGTCCTGATGCGACATGATTACTACGGGAATATTCGGCTTGATGTGTTTGATTTTTCTGAGAATTTCCACGCCATTGGGCGCGTCATCGCTCACCCCGTCAAAATAATAGTCGAGAATAATGAGGTCGGGATTTTCAGAGAGTTTTTGCAAACACTCTGCACCGCTTGCGATTGTTTCTATTTTCAGTTTGTAAGGCAGATGTTTTATCAAATGTTCTTTCAATAACAACAGATGTTTTTGGTCGTCATCAACGAGGAAAATGGAATAGGTTTTTTCAGATGCTTTTGACATGGCTCAAATAATTTTCAGAAAAATAAGGAAAAGAAAAGGAATACCAAAAAAATACATGAAACATTTTTGCGGAAGGGATGCTGAAATTTGAATTCCGAATTCGGTTTCCATTCCTAATTATTAATTTCTAATTTCCCTGCATCACCGAATCCTTATCTTTGTCCCTCAAAAAATCACACATGAAAATTGACACCCTTGCCATTCACGCAGGAATAAAACCTGACCCCACAACCGGAGCTATTGTGCCGCCTATTTATCAAACTGCCACCTACGTGCTTGATGAAGTAGGCAAAGGAAAGGGCTATGATTACACGCGTGCATCCAATCCAACACGCACGGTGCTTGAGACGAATATTGCTGCGCTCGAAGGCGGCAAGTATGGCGTGGCGTATGCTTCGGGAATGTCAGCCGTTGATGCGGTGCTCAAGTTTTTCAACCCGGGCGACCACATTGTGTGCAGCGATGATGTGTATGGCGGTGTATCGCGCCTCTACAATCAGGTGTTGAGCCGCTACGGTCTGGAATTCACTTATGTAGATACTTCTTTTCCTGACCGCGTGGAGCAGGCGATTCAAAAAAATACGAAAATGATTTGGGTGGAAACGCCCACCAACCCGCTGCTGAAGGTGACCGACCTTGTCGCGATTTGCAAGCTGGCGAAGAAGAAGAAAATTCTCGTGGGCGTAGATAATACATTTGCGACTCCTTACCTGCTGCGCCCGCTTGAATTCGGAGTGGACATCGTGGTACACAGCACTACGAAATACCTGAGCGGGCACAATCAAATCATTGGCGGCATGGTGGTGGTGAATGACGCGAAACTGCATGAGCAGTTGAAGTTTATTCAGAAGAGCCTTGGCGCAGTGCCCAGCCCGTTTGATTGCTGGCTCATTTTGCTTGGGGTGAAAACGCTTGCCGTGCGCATGGACAGGCATTGCAGCAATGCGATGCAGGTAGCAACCTATCTTGAGAATCATAAAAAGGTGAAGCGCGTGATGTATCCCGGCTTGAAAAGCCATGCGCAACATGCCATTGCAAAAGCGCAGATGAAAGGCTTCAGCGGCATGATTACATTTGAATTGAAAGGCACGATTCAGTCAGGTATCAAGCTGATGAACAGCGTGAAGCTGTGCGCTCTTGCCGAAAGCCTTGGCGCAGTAGAATCAATGATTACGCATCCCGCCTCCATGACGCATGGTTCTGTTCCCAAAGACGTGCGCGAAGCAAGAGGATTGACCGATGGCGTTGTGCGCCTCTCGGTGGGCATCGAAGCGGTGGAAGATATTATTGCTGATTTGGAGCAGGCGCTAAAGAAAGTTTAAAGTATTGAGTTTGAGGTTTAAAGTTTCTTGACAAAAACTTTCTAATAGAACTTCAAACATTAAACGTAAAACTCCAACCCCTCCAATAGAAGGCAAGCATGGTGCAAGCGGACGCTTGCGCCAGTTATAATGCTTGCGCCAGAGCAGGGGGGTATTTAATTGCCCCGCCATTTATGGCGGGGGTAAATGAACCACACACACACACTTTTTTTGGCGGCTTTAGCCCATGCGTGAGAAAACAAGGATGCCGGAGGCAGGGGAAAGATTCACTCGCGGGACGCGAGCGAAGGCGTAGGACAATTTGAGTGCAACTTTTGACAATAACATGTTTTAAAAACTAACTTTACGACCAATCTTTACGAATAGAAATTGAATAATAATTATGGCAAAAACGAAAAAAGAAGACCAGGAAGAACCCTTAGAAAAGAAACTTTGGAAGGCGGCTGATGCACTCCGAAAAAATATTGATGCAGCCGAATACAAGCATGTGGTGTTGGGACTGATTTTCTTGAAATATATTTCTGATGCTTTTGAAGAAATGTTTCAGCAGCTAACTGCACAAAAAAGCGATGGTGCAGACCCCGAAGACAAAAACGAATACACAGCCGAGAAAGTTTTTTATGTGCCACCTTCTGCAAGATGGAGTTGGTTGCAAGGCAGAGCAAAGTTGGCAACCATCGGGCAGGACATTGATGCTGCTATGGATGCTATTGAAAAAGACAACCCTTCTTTACGCGGTGTGTTGCCTAAAGTGTATTCGCAAGAACGGTTGGACAAAGCCAACCTTGGCGGACTGATTGACAAAATCGGAACTTCTGTTTTAGGAACTAAAGAAGCACAGAGCAAGGATTTGTTGGGCAGAGTGTTTGAATATTTTTTGGGTGAGTTTGCTTTGGCAGAAGGAAAAAAAGGCGGACAGTTTTATACGCCAGCAAGTGTTGTAAAATTATTAGTTGAAATGTTAGAACCGTATGAAGGCAGAGTGTTTGACCCTTGTTGCGGTAGCGGTGGAATGTTTGTGCAGAGTGAAAAATTTATAAAGCACCACCAAGACCACTACCGTAAGGGCAATGCTTCACGCTTGCCCTTGAGGGCAACCGCGAGGGTTGCCCCGACAGACCACATTTCTATTTACGGACAAGAGAGCAACCAAACAACTTGGCGATTGGCAAAAATGAATTTGGCAATACGAGGCATTGACAGCAGCAATGTGAAGTGGAACAATGAAGGAAGTTTTTTGAACGATGCACATAAAGATGTAAAAGCAGATTTTATAATTGCCAACCCACCTTTTAACGATAGCGATTGGAGTGGTGAGCAATTGACAAAAGATGCAAGGTGGAGTTATGGTTTGCCGCCAAGCGGCAACGCAAACTACGCTTGGATTCAACATTTCATTTATCACTTAGCACAAAACGGACAAGCAGGTTTTGTTTTAAGTAAAGGTTCGCTTACAAGTAATTCAAGTAATGAAGGCGAAATAAGAAAAGCACTTATTGAAAATGATTTGATTGATTGCATTGTAAATCTTCCTGCAAAACTTTTTCTCAATACGCAGATACCTGCCTGCCTTTGGTTTTTGCGTAAGGGTAGGGGTAACCTTCATGGTTACCCAAAAGGAAAAATTTTATTTATTGACGCAAGAAATTTAGGATTTCTTGTAAACCGTAGAACCAAAGAATTGACTGATGATGACATTGCAAAGATTGCAACCACTTACCACAACTGGAAAAACGGAGATGTCACCCTGAGCGGAGTCGAAGGGTATGAGGACATAGCAGGGTTTTGTAAAGCAGCAACCGTTGAAGAAGTAAAAGCATTGAACTATGTAGTTACACCAGGAAGATATGTTGGCTTACCTGACGATGAAGATGATTTCAATTTTGCAGAACGATTTACTTCTTTGAAAACAGAATTGGAAAACCAAATTTCAGAAGAAGATGAATTGAATAAACGCATTGCAAAAAATCTTTCTAAAATTAAAATTGAAGTGGAAGTATGAGTGAATGGAAAGAATATAAATTAGGAGATGTTTGTGACTTACTTGATTGCTTGCATAAAACGCCAACCTATGTTAAAGAAGGTTATCCAATGGTTCGTGTTACTGACATTAAAAATGGTGCAATTGATTTAAATGGTTGTTTGAAAGTTAGTGAGTCAGTATATCATGCTTTTCTCAAAGGATATTATCCGAAAGTTGGGGATATAGCATTTTCGAGAGTTGGCTCATTTGGTAATAGTTCAATTGTCAAGAAGGAAAGCAAATTTTGCATTGGGCAAAATACAACCCTAATTATACCTAAAAAAATTGACCCCTTTTTTGCTTTCTACTATTTAATAAGTAAGGATGCTCGTGCAGAAATTGATGGATTAGCTGGAGGTTCAACCCAACCAACGATTAGTATGAAAAGTATTAGAGAAATTACTTTTCCATATCCCCCACTCCCCGAACAAAAACTCATTTCCGAAACCCTAAGCAGTTTAGATGATAAAATAGATTTACTCCACCGCCAAAACAAAACTTTAGAAGCATTAGCTGAAACTCTTTTTAGGCAGTGGTTTGTGGAGGAGGCGGAGGAGAGTTGGGAGAACGGAAAATTAGATGATGTAATTTCAGTTAAAGGAGGAACAACACCAAGCACAATCAAACCTGAATTTTGGAATGGAAATATTCATTGGACTTCGCCAAGAGATTTATCAAATCACAATTCTATTTTTCTTTTTGATACGGAAAGAAGAATTTCAGAAAGAGGGCTAAAAGAAATTGGTTCAGGTTTATTGCCAATAGGAACAGTGCTACTTTCATCAAGAGCACCGATTGGATATTTAGCAATAACAGAAATTCCAGTTGCAATAAATCAAGGTTACATTGCCATACTTTGCGACAAACTTGTTTCAAATTATTTCATTTACTTATGGTGCAAGGCAAATATGCCTGACATTGAGAATGCAGGTAACGGTTCAGTATTTCAAGAGATTTCAAAAACAACTTTCAGAAGTTTAGACTTCAAAATTCCACCAACAGAAAAATTGAAACTGTTTGACAAGGAAGTTGAACCGATGTTTCAAAAAATAAAATCAAACGCAAAACAAATCAAAACTCTTACTCAACTTCGTGATACACTTTTACCAAAGTTGATGAGTGGAGAAGTGAGAGTAGAAAACAATTAAAATTTTACAGCAATGAGAATACTAACAACAACCCTGGATGCGAAAATTACTGCCAATAACCATTTAATTGAAATGAATATTGGCGAGTATGCAGCAATTGCTAAAGATATTTTGCAGAACAATGACTTACAGCGTAAGCGGGTTAAAACTGCCAATAGGAGCTACACCCTATTAAAGGACGATATAAAAATAGGTTGTGTTATTCCCCCAATTGTGTTAGCTATTTTCCCAAATGAAAAAGGGAATGTAGAAGCTTTCAATGCAGATAATTTGCTTGCAAAAATTCTTACAGCCGGTAAGGATTTGCTAATTCTTGATGGGCTCCAAAGGACATACACAATTTTAGATTTGTTAGCTGAAATTGCTAAAGACAATAATCTTTTGGAAAAAGTAAAAGCACTTCCACTTCGCTTGGAGGTTTATACAGGTATTAGTAAAGTTGGTGTATTGTATAGGATGCTTACTTTAAATACAGGGCAAAACCCGATGTCCACCCGTCATCAAGTAGAAATGCTCTATTCCGATTACAAAAACGGCTTTGAAAATTTAGTATTTATTACCGAAGCCCAGGATAAAGTTCCAACCGGTAACAACGAATTTAGGTTCAATGATATTCTAGACGGATTCATTTCTTACATCACTGGTGATTACCTTCCTCTTGATAGGGAAGATTTAGTAAATATTATAAAAAACCTTGAGGTGCTTACTAAAGATGATAAGAAAAAAGATTTGTTCAAACTGCTAATTACAACCTACAACAATTTGAGAATAAAAATTGTCGAGTTGGCTAACAATTGGCAATACGAAGAAATAGGTGACATAAAGAAAAAGGCATTCGGTAAAAATATCAATGAAATATTTTCAAAGGTTCAAACCATAGCTGGTTTTGGTGCCGCTTTGAATTTTTTAATTGAGAATGGGTTGGTTAAAGACCTGGAAGCTATTAACGTTTTAATTACTCAACTTAATGGTGACAACATTCAGGATGCATTGAATCAAATGATTAAACACTTGGATGAAATACAAATTAGTGCAAAGAAAATTGGTAATGAGCAACGGATGTATTTTTACTATTTCAACCGGTGCTTATTTAATGAGTCAAACGAAGGTTTCAAGAGCGTTGAAAAATCAGTTCAACAGGCAAACAAATTCTATAAGGCAAATATGTTGGGATAATGGAAGCCCTCAAACAAACGAGAAAGATGGTCGTATCTCGTTTTGATGGTGAGCAGAAAAATTTTTATCTCAAACCGCAAAACGAAGAAGCCGAAGAACAAGCAGTTTCCTGTAATATAAAATTACAGGGTATGGTTAATGAACAACCTCTTCAAGTTAAGACCGATTTTCCGCTAACAAACTATTCGGTTTTCAGATTTACAAACCCTTATCTGAATGCTCAAAACGATTTATTTAAAATTAATTATTCTGACAAAAGCATTGGTTACATAATTCCCTTTTCAGCTATCGAAGACAATAATGAAAACCCGGAGGAGGAGTTTGACGTATACAAACAAGCATATAAATACTACTGCGTTAAGTCCATAATTGAAAATCATGATTTTGACTTTCAACCTTCGGGTGGACCGATTCATTTATCGAATCTTGTTGACAAGGATTCAATATTTGTTATTCTCTGCAAATCACTCATAGGAGATGCCACTTTCAAAATCGAAGATTGCCTACCGAGTTTTGCTTTGAGAGGGTATTATTTTTTCCCTGGCAATACAAAACCAAATGTGCTCTCATTTGCGGCAGAGAGAACTACGGATGTTGATTTGAATAATTTAATTGACACAAGATTTTTAGCAAATAGGGGTAATGCTTCAATCCATATTCAAAAATCGAAAATTGCAATTGAGCAGAATCAGTTGCTATATCTCCTCTACACGAAACTCTTAGTTGAAAGCAATAATCCTTTACACAGGTTCTTAATACTTTATCAGGTAATTGAATTATTGGTCGAAACAAAAATTAGAAAGGGCATAAATGGGGTTTGCATTGAAAAAGACAAACTGAATAATTACGATTTCTTCCAAAAGCTATTTGAAGTTAACAATACGCGTTCAGCGATATCTTCCTTGTTTGATGCAGTTGTTTTTTCAGAGAAAACTGAAATAACCAATGCGTTAAAAGATTTCATTCTTCAAACCAATGCTAACTATGCAAAACAAACTACAGGTGATTGCTTTTATGACATTAGGAATTTGCTTTTCCATGATTTTAAACGCGTAATTGTTAAGAAAAATGACGGTGACATTAGCGGGCTTGTTTTGCAATGTGAAATTTTGATTCACCAGCTTATAATTTCTTTCATCCCCTACTAAAGGATACCATCACCGGAAATGTTATTGAAGCGGCTGTTTGCCAAAATTTAGAAAATGAGATATGAGTTGTCCGCTAAATATTTTAACTTACATTTGCTGTTAACTAATAAATACCTGCCTTTGCCGTGAACATTACTTTTGCAGACAAGAAATTGGGAAAGATAGCCAATGACAATCGGAAGATGAGGGCTGAGTTAGGCAAGAAACGCGCTGATAAATTGCGTTTGCGCTTAGATGACCTGGAGGGTGCAACCACTCTTGAAGATGTTAGGTTTTTACCGGGTAATTACCACGAGCTTACAGGAAATAGAAAAGGGCAATGGACTTGCGACTTAGACCAACCTTACAGGTTAATTTTTGAGCCGCACGAAAAGCCAATTCCTACCGATGCCGATGGTAAATATATCTGGCTCGAAATTAAAGGAGTGGAAGTAATACAAATAGTTGACTACCATAAATAATAAACCAATAATCATGACTAAGCCAAACGAATATTTTCCGCAATCAGTAACTCATCCGGGCGATACCCTTACTGAGAAGTTAGAAGAAATAGAAATGGGACCCAAAGAGTTTGCCATCAGAACAGGCAAACCCGAAAAAACGGTCATTGCCGTAATGAAAGGTAAGAGTGCTATCACACCCGACATGGCAGTGCAATTTGAAAACGTGCTGAAAATTCCTGCACACTTTTGGTTAAATCGCCAACACCATTTCGATGAATACATTGCCCGTGAAAAACGAACCGAAGCATTAGAGGGCTCTTTAGAGTGGGCAAAACTTTTTCCTATTGCCGAAATGGTAAGTAATGGTTGGTTGCCTCGCAAAACAACCATTCAGGAAAAAACAGCAGAGTTGCTTTCCTTCTTCGGTATTTCGAATCACACCGCTTGGGAGGGTTATTATTTAAAGCAACAACTCAAAGTAGCTTTCCGCATTTCACTCGCGCATACCAAAGAGAAGTATGCAATTTCTGCTTGGCTTCGCAGGGGCGAATTACAGGCAGCAGAATTGACATCAAAAAATTATTCAGAAAAGAATTTCAAAGATGCTTTGCCCGAAGTAAAAACAGTAATGGCAAAACATCCTAATGATTTTTTTAAAAAACTACAGGCAATTTGTTTGGAAGCAGGAGTAAAAGTAGTTCATACACCATGCTTGCCAAAAGCCCCCATCAACGGCTCTACCCGTTGGATGAATGACACACCATTGATTCAACTCACCGGTAGATTCAAACGCAACGACAGTTTTTGGTTCACCTTTTTTCATGAGGCAGGGCATATTGTGTTACATGGTAAAAAAGATATTTTCTTAGAAAATATTGACTACTCCGATAAAGACAAACAGAAAGAAAAAGAAGCAGACCAATTTGCAATCAAGTGGACTCTTACCCCCGAAGAACAACAGGAAATTTTAGATGCCGCTCCATTAACGGAAGAATCCATAAAGGCGTTCGCAAAAAAATTTAATACCCATCCTGCTATTATCATTGGCAGGTTGCAACACGACCAACTAATTCCATATTCTCTTGGAAGACAATTTTTTGAGCCCGTTCATTTCGCGTAAAATCCAAACTTAGATAACGTACATCTTATCGAACATACTGTCCGATAAACCAAAAACAACAAAACACACAGGTATATCGGACAAATGAAACTCATTACCGAAAATATTATTGAAGAATCAACGATTGAAATTTTGCAGTCGTTGGGTTGGGACTATGCAAACGGCAGTGAGCTTTCTCCCGAAGGTTTGTTTTGTGAGAGAGAGAATTATCAGCAAATAATTTTAACCAACCGTTTGCGAAATGCAATTAC
>ENA-ORBV01004435-ORBV01004435.1-microbial-mat-metagenome-genome-assembly--contig:-NODE-4435-length-26962-cov-12.771880_pt1 | contig 26962 bp, 28 predicted proteins | sample MGYA00237777_ERZ505514 | MGnify/ENA primary metagenome ERZ505514 (study PRJEB26160, sample SAMN06269048) | microbial mat metagenome | isolation source: Oligotrophic lake microbial mat | place...
GCGGAACTCAACGCGCGACCACGCAAGCGACACGGCTACCGCACTCCCGCAGAAGTCCTCGCCGAGCTACTCTCGAATCCGTCAAATCAAATCGGTGTTGCAACCACCACCTGAATTCGCCAGGAATAAGAAATGAGACTCGTACGAGTAGGAGCCGCTGGCTCCGAAACTCCCGGTGCCCTTCTGGACGACGACACCTTCGTCGACCTCTCCGACGTCGTTGACGACTTCAACGAAGCCTTCTTCGCCTCCGGAGCGATCACAACCCTTCCCGCGATCGTGGAATCGCGCACGGGCGAGGCTCTCGCGGGACGCCGCTTTGGCGCTCCCATCGCCCGCCCGCACCAGATCCTCTGCATCGGCCTGAACTACAGCGACCACGCGCGTGAGACCGGTCAGGACATCCCTGCTGAGCCGATCCTGTTCACCAAGTCACCAAACACCCTTATCGGTCCGGATGACGACGTGCTCATCCCGCGCGGTGCGGAGAAGACCGATTGGGAGGTCGAACTCGGCGTCGTCATTGGCCGCCGCAGCTCCTACCTCGCCGACGAAGTCGAGGCTTCGGGCTCCATTGCCGGGTATGTGCTCGTCAACGACGTGAGCGAACGCGCCTGGCAGATGGAACGCAGCGGCCAGTGGTCGAAAGGCAAGTCCGCACCGACGTTTAATCCGGCCGGCCCCTACCTGGTCACGCCCGACGAGATCGAGAACGTGCTCGACCTGGCGATGACTCTCGACGTCGATGGTAAACGGCGACAGGATGGCTCAACCTCGACGATGATTTTCAGCCCAAATTTCATCGTCCACTACCTCAGCCAGTTCATGGCGCTCGAGCCCGGAGACCTGATCAACACGGGAACCCCGCCCGGTGTTGGCATGGGCCAGAAACCAGCGACCTACCTCAGAGGCGGTGAGGTGATGAAGCTCAGCATCACACGCCTCGGTACGCAAACGCAGCAGGTCATTAGGCACCCCGCCGAGGCGAGTTGATGCGCGCGCTCGTCGTCACCTCATCCGACAACGCCGAGGTGCAGGAGATCTCCGACCCGATCGCAGCGCCCAGTCAGATACTTGTCGACGTCGAACGTGTCGACATCTGCGGCACCGACGTCGAGTTCTACACGGATGAGATGGCATACATCAACCAGGGTTCCACGCACTTCCCGCTAAGACTTGGCTGCGAGTGGGCCGGGTGTGTGGTTGTGGCCGGCCCACGGGAGGATCACGGCTGGATCGATAAGCAGATCACCGGTGAAGCGATGCTCGGGTACGGGCAGTGCGAATATTGCCAAGCCGGTCACCACTGCGTGTATCCGACGCCTTGTCAGGTGGGAATTCGCGACGGGTGGGACGGCGCGCCCGCCGAGCACACGCGCATCCCCACGCGCTTCGCGTATGCGATACCTGAGAATATCAGCGCCACGTCGGCCGCGAGGGTCGAGCCGGGTGGCAACTCACTCCGCGCCATTCGCGCGGCAGCCATCGAGCGCGGCCAGAAATTGCTCGTGCTCGGCTCCGGAACCATCGGGCTGCTGGCCGCCGAGTTCGCCGTCGCGGAAGGCACCCAAGTCCATGTCGGCGGCGTCCGCGAGCGATCTCCCGCCCTGGCGCGATCGTTGGGAATGCAGCACACCTCGCGGCTAGCCGCGGCGACCTGTTTGACGCCGTCATCGAGGCGACCTGCAACGCGGCAATACGCGCGCTGTCTGTGCACTTGGCGAGGCCCACCGGTCGCACCGTGTACACGGGCCTGTCGTCAACGCCCAGTCTCCCCGACTGAATCCCCCCGGCGTTTCCGGAGACTTGATTCCTTGGAAGGATCAGTCTCATGGCACGTCCCAACACATACCCGAGTGAGCTTCGTGAGCGCGCTATTCGCATGGTCGCCGAAGTGCGCCCCGACTATCCCAGCGAGCACGCCGCGATGACCGCGGTGGCTGGAATGCTCGGCATCGGTTCGCCCGAAACACTGCGCACCTGGATTCGTCGGGACAAGTCGACGCCGGGCGCCGACCAGGGGTGACGACCGACGCGCAAGCAGAGATCAAGAAGCTCAAGCGGGAGAACGCCGAACTGCGGCGGGCGAACGAAATATTGAAGGCAGCTTCGGTGGAGTCAACCCGTCAGCGCAACATCCTCACGCAGCCGCGCGTTTTCTGCCTTCAGCTTCTTGATCTCGGCATGGTCGAGGGAGGTCACCCCGTCGCGGGTGCCGTCGTCGATATCGGCTTGCAGCACCCACCGCCGCACGGATTCGTGGCCGACACCGACCTGGCGGGCTACAGCCGCTGACGCGGCCGTCAACGATGGGTATTCCGACCGGTGCTCACGCACCAGCCGAACCGCCCGATCACGGAGGGCAGGATCGATCTTCTTTGGCATGACATACATCCTTCCAACTCAAAAGGATGCGGCATCAAACCTGGGGCGCTTCACTCTCAGGTCGTCACGCTGTTGCCTGGCGAACGGCACACGTTTCGGATCTGCACTCAGGTAGGAGCAACGCACCCCGGTTGGACTGCAAGGTCGGTCGTGAACGTCGCCAACAATGCGGGCCACTACGGCGCTCCCGAACGCCGTACTCCGGCGATGCCGCGCGCGAATCGTGGCTCACGTCGAATCTCTGATTAGAAGCTGAGTCGGAAGTAGGAGATCGACGGGGGCGGAGTGGTTCGATTCGATCTGATGCAGGAGCAGCTCCGCCGCGCGCATGCCCATCTCAAACCCGGGAACTGCCACGGTCGTGAGGCTCGGTGTCACCTCGGAGGCGAAACCGAAGTTGTCGAAGCCAGCGACGGCGACGTCCCGGGGCACGGAGCGTTGACCCTCACGGAGCTCCTTCATCACGCCGAGGGCAACGAGATCCGAAGAGCAGAGTATTGCGGTTGGCGCCACTGAGAGCGACATCAGCGCATGAACCTGGTGCGATTGCGCTGAGTCATACCCCTCGGCTTCGAGACGCACCAATTCGTCGTCCGCCGGCAGCCGGGCCGCCCTGAGCGCGTCACGATAGCCGGCCAGGCGCTGCTCGATCACCGCCCACGGTACCTTCGGGCCCACGAACGCGATGCGGCGGTGTCCGCGCTCCAGGAGGTGTTCCGTCATCTTTCGGGCGCCCGCTCGTTGCTCAGCGCGCACCACCGAGACCGGTCCGATCTCGGGGAGCTCGTCCATCAGGATCAACGGCAGGCCAGCGTCGTGCATGCGCTCGACAAGGTTACGCCGGACGGCGACAGCGCCCGAGAGCTGAACGATCGCACCGTCGACCCGGCGGTCGAGGAGGGAGGCGAGCAGCTGACGGCCATCCGAACTCGGCTTCGCCCCCTGGATGAGCAGAGCATAGTCGTTATCACGGGCGACGTCTCCGACGCCAGCAATGATCATCGCCGTGAGCGGGTCGGCCAGGAATGCCGCGTGCTCATCCAAGACCAGGAACGCGAGCGTGCGGGTCACTCCAGACCGAAGTGCAGATGCGCGTCGGTCGATCGTGTAGTCAAGAGCGGTCATGGCCGACCGAACGCGCTCTTGCGTCGTGGCGCTCATCTGCTCGAGTCGACCGTGGATGACGTTGGAGACGGTCTGGATCGACACTCCCGCTTCAGCGGCGACATCCCGTAGCGTGGGCCGCTTCGCAGGGGTGAGTCGCCCGTCGAACACTTCCGACTCCCTGACCATCATCTCATTGAGCGCGGACCGCCATGGCCCCCGATTCCTTCTTCACGAACGAACGCACTGCCGACTCTACTCGCGACAAGGTCTCGTTTACGTCAGCCCTCGTGTGAGCGGCGGAAACGTACCAAATACCTCGCGATGCGACCCAAATCCCACTGGCGCGAAGGTCTGCGACGAACGAGCGATACCGGGCCTGATCCTGCCTCAGGAGATCGCTGTACGATTCGACAGGGGCGTCTATGTCAAACGACAGATGGAAAGCCTGCCCGACCCCGCGCACTTGGAGCGGAACGTCGGCCTCGGCGAACAGGCCCGAAAGGCTGGCCGACAACTCGGTCCCGATCTGATTGACGTTCGCGTGGACGTTCTCGGCCCGCATGTGCCGAATGGCCGCGACGACGGCGGCGCAGGCGGGCAGGTTGGCGTTGAACGTGCCTGAGTGATTGGTGCCGTGAGCGAACAACGACATGATATCGGCGCGGCCGGCCAGAGCGGCCGCAGGGTAGCCGCCGGCCATGGCCTTCCCGTAGATCGCGAGGTCCGGGGTCACCCCGAAGAACTCAGCTCCTCCGCCAAGGGCAAGGCGGAAGCCGGTGATCGTCTCATCGAAGATCAACACCACCCCGTAGGCGTCGCACAGCTCTCGGACTGCGTCCAGGTAACCCGGACCGGGTTCGACGGCGCCGGCATTGAGCATCATCGGCTCCATGATGACCGCGGCGATGTCGGATGAACCTTCGAGCGTTGTCCGGAGCGCGGCGAGGTCGTTCCACTCGATTGTGATCGAATCGTCGAATGCAGACGGCAGTTGGCCGTCGCTCGGCCTCCGCGGGATTGTCCCCGTGGAGTCGAGCAGCACGTTGTCGAGCCATCCGTGATAATGCCCGCGGAATCGTACGAAAATGCTTCTGCCGGTCGACGCGCGCGCAACACGAAGCGCCGCCTGCACAGCCTCGGTGCCGGTCATGCTGAACCGTACGAGATCCGCCCAGCCGACAGCCGAGAGGACCTCCTCAGCGGCCTCGACTTCGAGGTCAGATTGCGCACCGAACACGATGCCCCGCCTCATCGCTGCACCGACCGCGGAGAGGACCGGTTCGAACGCGTGCCCGAGGAACGCGGGACCCTGTCCGAGCAGGTAGTCCACGTATTCCTTCCCGTCAACGTCCCAGAGCCGCGAGCCCTGGCCGTAGGAGAAGAACATGTCCGCAACTTCGAGCCGGACGTTCGAGTGGGTTCCCCCAGGGGTCAGCCCAGCGGCGCGGGCGGCGAGAGCTTCACGGTCTGATGACATCATGGCGTTTCCTTTATCGTTCAACTAACTGTAGCGGTGAAAGGGGATCGTAAGCCCCGGCGACTCGCGCTTGCGAGCCGGTCAAGAACCTACTCACCATTCGCCAGTTCCAAGACTCCGTCGACGCGGCGCGGAACCGCTGTGAACGAGTCTCGGAGTTCGACGGGCAGGAGCGCCTCGGGGGCATCCTGCCATGCAAGCGGGCGGAGGAAACGGCGGATCGCAGTTACACCAACCGAGGTGTGCGCAGAGTTGGTTGCCGGCCAGGGCCCCCCGTGGTGTTGACCCCATGACACCCGAACACCCGTAGGATACCCATTGAACACGACTCGACCCGAAGCGTCCTGAAGTTCCTCGACGAGGGTCGTTATCTGATCGAGCTCGCTGGGCTCCGAGTGCACCGTCGCCGTGAGTGAGTCGGGAATGGCCCGAAGTGCCGAACTTACTTCGCCAAGTTGGGAATAGCGAGCGATGACAATGAGCGGGCCAAATGCCTCCTCCGTGGTGGATTCACGCAAGTCCGCGGCATCGATCTGAAGGATGCCCGGTGTTTGCGTGAAGCCGTCCACACCGGTCTGCGGCTCCACGAGCACGCGGGCGCGGCCTTCGGTCACGAGCCGCTGACGAATCTCCCCAAACGCGTTGAAGATCCGCTCGTTGAGAAGCGGCTGGGCTGGGGCAGTCGCGGCGCGCGCGACGAGGGTCGCTACCAGCTCATTAGCACCCCGTGGGATGAACGCGATTCCCGGCTTGGTGCACAACTGCCCCGCCGAGCCCGTGAAGGACAGGAAGAGTCCGTCGGCAATGGCTTCACCTCGCGCCTGGATCGCCCCGGTCGTCACGATCAAGGGGTTGAGGCTGCTCAGCTCGCCATAAAAGGGAATGGGACGCTCGCGACTCCCAATGATGTCCAAAAGGATGCGACCAGTCGACAGCGAACCGGTGAAACCCACCGCGGTAACATGTGAGTCCGCGACGAGGGCCGCCCCGGCACGTTGCCCGTAAATGATGCTGAGTGTGCCGACAGGGGCACCATAAGCGTTCGCTGCCTCATTCATCGCATCGAACGCTGCCCGAGACGTTAGCGGATGGGAGCCGTGAGCCTTGATAATCACGGGATTACCTGCCGCGAGAGCAGAAGCAGTATCGCCGCCCGGAACCGAAAAAGCGAAAGGAAAGTTGCTGGAGCCGAACACCGCGACTGGGCCAATTGGCACGAGCATACGTCGCACATCGGGTCCCGGACCCAAGGGGGTGTCGCCCGCGTGGTCGATGATCACTTCCAGGTATCCCCCCTCGATAACGGCATCAGCAAAGAGGTTCAGCTGAAAAACCGTGCGCGTGAGTTCTGTCCCTAAACGAGGAGCGGTGAGACCGGTCTCAGCCTGTGCTGCCGAGATGAGCGCATCGCGCCGAGACGCAAGTCCAGAGGCGATGGCACGCAACATTCCGGCTCGCCACGCGCGCGAATTACGCCTTAGCTCAATGAACGCGGCGGCCGCCCTCATCGCGATGGCGGCTACCTCGCTGTCACCAGTCGCCTCGATCCCGGTATCAGTGGTCCTTGCCGTTCGGGGATCCGTCGTGGTTGTTGTGGTCACGTGTGTGCCTTCCTCGGGATTAGGCCGCGCTGGGCCAAATTAGACATGAGCGCACCTATTCCGAACTCCCACGGCGCCACTTCCTCTGTGAGCCTGACCCGGTTCACCAGCGCGCCCAGCGAAGGCGATGCAATGCGAACGACATCATCGCCGTGGTGAGTGAAACCGTGCCCGACCTCGCCTCGATCGTCGGTAGGCGCGAACATCGTGCCCAAGTAGAGAACCAGTCCGTCGGGGTATTGGTGCCTGGCGCCAAGCGCCTGCGCCACCAGATCGGCCGGATTACGGCTGATTTGCCTCATGTGAGAGCTGGCCTCAAGGAGGTATCCATCTGCACCATCGATACGAAGCGTCACGGTTTCGTTGCGGAGGGTATCGAGATCAAACCCGTCGTCGAAGAGCCGAATGAGCGGCCCTAGTGACGCCGAAGCATTATTGTCCTTGGCTTGACCAAGCAGCAGGGCAGAGCGCCCCTCAATGTCGCGCAAATTGACATCGTTGCCGAGAGTCGCCCCGGCGATCCGCCCATCGGAGGCTACGATGAGTGCGACTTCGGGCTCGGGGTTGTTCCACTGGGAGTCCGATCGCACGCCCACATCGACTGCGGTACCCACGGTCGCGAGCACGGGAGCCTTTGTGAAAATCTCTGCATCGGGCCCGATGCCCACCTCGAGATACTGGCTCCACAACCCCTCAGACACAAGGTGCTCCTTGAGCCGGAGTGCCTCCGCGGAGCCGGGCACGAGGTCAGCGAGGTCGGTGCCTAGAGACTTGAGGATCCCAGCGCGGATCGATACCGCCGCGTCGATCGCGCCGAGCGCCTTCTCCTCGATGAGCCGTTCGAGCATCGAAATGGGAAACGTCACGCCCGCGGCCTTGACAACCTGAAGGTCGATCGGCGAGAGCAACCATGGATGCTCGGGGTCGCGGCTTCCTTCGGGTGTGTTCGCGAGCAAGTCAGCCAGCGCGCCGAGTGGCGTGCCACTCAGTCTCGCTACATCGAGCCTGGACTCTACGAGCTCGCTCATTGTGGCGACATGTTCGCTCAGGTCTAGAGCAATCCCGTTGCGCACAACTACGACGCTCGGTCCCGCCACTGCAGGAATCCAGACGCGACCCACAAGAGTTGCATGCTCAGCGTTTTCGGGCAGTAGTGAGGCGATCCCTCCAGTCCAGTCAGTCACGGAAGTGCCCCCATTTCGGGGCTGTCAGGACCGGGGTGGGTCCTCATAGGATTCCCTACCCACGAAGATCTCCCAGTTCGATGACTACTTTTACTATCCCGAACGCGATAGCCGACCTTTCCAATGCGGGAGTGTCCACTGTGGCGCGCAAGGCCGTGAACTAATGGGCGAACGGCCATATCGGCGCTCCGGTCGTGTCAGTCTGAACCGCGAAGATGGACCCGGCGAGAGGTTGGCTCGCGAGCTGCTCATCGCTGAGGTTGGCCCGAGCTGACGTGATGTACAGGATCCCGTCAGCACCGAACGCACAACTCGACGGCTGCGCCACCGGCATAGCAATCGTTGACATCAGCGTTCCGTCAGGACTGTAGCGGCGCACCTCGGACCCTCCCCAGATCGCAAGAAAGATGCTGCCGTCTGCCCCGACCGCTAGCCCGTCGGGAAGTCCTTGCCGGATCGCAACGAGGGTGGTGAACCCCTCGATGTGGCCCTCGTCAGCCTCGAACTTCGAGACCATGAGCCGACCGGCCACGCTATCGACGAGGTACATGAGCCTGTCATCCGGGCTCCACCCGATGCCGTTGGGCAGGTCGAGGCCCGACATGTGAATCGTGCTTGGACTGGTGCCATCCCATCGATGAAGTGAACCCCAGCCGGACTCGACATTCAGCCCATTACTGCCGGCCCAGAGCCGACCACGGGAATCACACTTCGCGTCGTTCATGCGCAGATCAGGTCGAGTCAGTGCGCGGTCCACGATCTTGAGCTGTTCATCGACCAAGAAGCCGAACCCGTCCTGAACCGCAACAGCAAAGCCTGGACTGGTCGCGCGCGGAATGGCAGCACCGAGCATCATCCCCGCCTCGGTTGTCACGAGCGAGCCCGTGACAACGTCGCTCTGGTGCAAGAGCCCCGGAACGATGTCTACCCAGCACAGTAGGCCGGTACGTTCGTCGAAGACAGGTCCCTCACCCACGTTTGCGTCGGCTCTGACTACTACTTCCGGTTTCACCTGGATTCCGCAGCATTCGTGACCCAGGTGGCAGTTTGCGCACACGCAGTTCCGGCCGATGGGAACTCCCCAGTCGAGCGGTGCATGCCGCCGCTGCACTGAGATAGGCCCGGGCTCGTCACTTCACGGCTCCTGCCGTAATGCCCTCGGCTAGGTTGCGCTGGAAGAACATGAAAACTAGCAGCGGCGGGATGAGCGCGATCGACAACCCCGCGCTGATGAGCGGGATTCCCGCGGTGTGCTCGCCGTTCAGAAGCGCGAGCCCGGCCATCAGGGTTCGCTTGTCCGGCCCTTGCAGCAGCAGTAGCCCGTACAGCAGTTCGTTCCACAGCCACAGAAAATTGAGGGTTGCGAGGGTCAGCAACCCCGGCCGCACCAGCGGAAGCACCACAGACCAGAGCGCGCGGAGCGGCGATGCGCCGTCGACGGCCGCTGCTTCGATGACCTCCGTCGGGATACGCCGGTAGTAGGCGGTCATCAGGTAGATGCTGAATGGAAGCTGAAGTGCGCAATAGACGAGGATCAGCCCGAGGAAATTGTTGAGCAGCCCGATCTGCTGAACGGTTCGCAGCATCGGAATCATCAACACGCTCGTAGGCAACATCATGAGGGCGAGGACACCAACGAGGCCTATGTTCCGGAACGGTATCTTCAGGTGCGTCAGTGCATACGCCGCAAGCACCGACATTGCCGTGATCAGCACCACGGACGCCGCCACCACGATGAACGAGTGACCGGCGAATGTGCCGATCTCGGCGACGTTCCAAGCGTTTTGAACGTTGGCGAGAGTCGGATTCGGCGGGAGGCCGATCTCGTTCGCCTGATAGTCTGAGTCCGTCTTGAAAGCGTTCGAGAAGACGAAGAGCAGCGGATAAATTGTGCTGAGCGCAATGCTCGCCAAGATCAACCAAACGACGATACGGCCTAGGCGCCCAACCACCCGTCGGGGTGTCCAGCCCGGTCGCCTCACTCTCGCAGCCGCTGTTGCGCTCATTTGTCAGCCCGCCGAAAGAGCCAAATTTGGAGAACGGCAAGCACTAGGGTCAGCGCGAAGAGCACTACACCGATCGCACTCGCGTACCCGAAATTACCGAACTTGAAGGCCTCTTGGTAGATGTTGTAGTCGAGGATGTAGGTCGCGTATCCAGGTCCGCCTCGAGTCAAGGTGTAAACGAGCGGGAACAGTTGTGAGAACGTGCTGATGAGCACGAGAACCGCCCAGAATTCAATTGCAGGAAGTATTTCCCAGAGGATGACCGAGCGCTGGATGCGCCACCAACCGGCGCCGTCAAGCCGAGCTGCCGCGATCAGGTCGTCGTCGACTGAGCCGAGTGCCGCCAGAAAGATGAGAACACCAACACCAAACGATGACCAGATGACGACGGAGGCGAGCGTCACGAGGGCGAGGGCGGGGTCCCCGAGCCAGTTCTGAGTAATGAAGCCAAGGCCGATGGACCTAAGGAGAGTGTTGACCGCACCCTGCGGCTGCAGCATCACGGAGAAGAAGATGCCGACGATCACCGGCGAGAGCACGTTCGGCACGAAGAATGCGAGTCGGAAAACCCGCCATCCGAATGGACGGGACCTGAGCGCCACAGCGACAAAGAATGGAACGATTACCCACACGGGAACCGCGAGCAGCAGCAGAAGGTTGTTCTGGAGCGCCTGCAGAAATACTGGGTCAGTGGCGAGATTGTCGTAGTTCTTGAGCCCGACGATGATTGGCTCGCCGATTCCGTCCCACGAGGTGAAGCTGAGCAGGATCGATTGGATCGCGGGCCAGATGCGCAGCAAAACCAACACGGCCAACGCGGGCACTACAAAGCTGATAGCTATTAGCAGTCCGGTTCTGCGGCGCGAGTTCGCCGGCTTGCGCCGGCCGGGCAGCGTTTGCTGCTCGGCCGACGCAGGCACGATCGTGCTGGATTGCATGGTTTAGTTTGATCGATCCTGTGTTGCCTGAAGGGCAGCGAGCGCGTCCTCAACTGAGATCTGTCCGCTAAGAACCAGATTCAACTGCTTCTGATGGTCAGCAGAGACCTGCGGCGCCCATAGGCCGTGCGGGGGGAAGCTGAGCTGCTTGGCGTTAGCTTGGTCGGCAAGGATCTGCTTGACCTGTGCTGGGACACTGTCCCCGATAACAACCTGGCTGTTGTTGGGCAGAACGCCGCCGACATCGAACTGCAGCTGAGCGCCTTCAGCGCCGGTCAGGTAGCTGATGTAGTCGTACGCCAAGTCGGACTGGGTGCTGAACTCTGTGATGCTCCAAGCGACCTGCGCGCTGTACGGAAGGAAGTTCGCCTTCTCACCGGCGACCTCACCCGGTGCCTGGAACACGCCGACGTTCTCTTCGCCGAGACCGGCGTTGAATTGCACATAGGACGCGTCGCTTGACGGAAGCCCGAGGAAGATCGCCTCGTTGCCTGCTGCGAAGCTTGCAACGCCGTCCGTGAAGAGTGGCAGCGACAGGTAATCCGAGCCGAAGTAGCCGGCGTTGTACAGGTCGACATACCTGTCCTCCACGACCTTGACGAGGTCATCGGTGAACTTCAAGTCGTTGTTCGCGAGTTCAAAGGTCTGGGCCGCAGTAATGATCGACGGAGCCAGAATGGTGAACCACCAGTCGTTCGTGTATCCCTCTACGTTACCCCCACCGAACGGCGTGATGCCCGCGGCCTTGAGCGCGACCGCAGCCGCTACAAGCTCGTCGTACGTGGTCGGCGGAGCTTCAGGGTCGAGACCTGCTTGGGCGAAGAGTTGCTTGTTGTAATAGAAGACGATTCCTTGGTTTCCGAACGGGATACCGTAGGTTTCCAGGGTGGGATCGAAGTCTTTGCTGACCGGCTCCCAGCCGCTAAGCGTGTTGCGCTGTTCATCAGTGATTCGGTCGTTGAGAGGTACAAGCGAGCTGGTATAGGAGAGGATGCCCTCGGCAGCTGGCAGAGCCATAATTACGTCCGGGCCGGTCTGGGAGGTGAACGCACCCTTGAGCAGTGCGTCATATTCGCCGAACGGCTGGCCGACGTGCTCGATGGTGACTCCGGGGTTGGCTTGCTCGAAGTTCTGGTCAAGCTGCTTGAGGGCCTCGCCCCAAGCCTCCGACGAGTACTGGAAGTCCCAGACAGTGAGAGTCCTATCGCCTCCCTCAGTGGGCGTTCCTCCAGAGGTGCAACCAGCAAGTGCCAGCGATGCAATGGTGGCCGCCGCAAGTGCTTTGGCTACGCTTCTCGGCAGTTTTCGGTAGTGAGCATGTGACTTCATTGTGTTCCTTTCGGGATCGAGACGTGTTCAACAGCGAACACATCTTCTTGGTGCGGTGGAGCGGCTGACGGCGGACCTCAGAGGTCCGCCGCGTACCCCGCGAGCTCCGTGGGGTAGTTCAGATTTGCCGGGAGGGCAGCACCCGGACCGGTGGGTGCGCGCAGCATCCCGTCAGATCCGAGGATTGCCTCACGGCGTACGGGCAGGGTCGTGACGATCGATTCGTAGTAGGTCGTGTTGGAGATTGACATGCACAGATGCTGGTTCGGGATGTCCATCCCGTGCACCTCCGCGCGAAGCCGGAATGAGTCTGCAAGGTGCGCGCTCCGCATAGCTCCGGTGAAGCCGGCACGCAGTCCGGTGCTCGCGCGGATGCCAAACGTTGCCGCGCCCGCTCGGATGAAGTCTGCGGAGTTCATGTGAGCGCCATCTGAGGTCTCGGCCACGAGTAACGGAACGGTGACGGAACGAGCGAGCTGCGCGTAGGACGTAATGCTGAACTCGCGCATCGGCTCCTCATACCACAAGTAGTTGGCCTCCGACAGGGCGCGTCCGATGTACATTGCGTCGGGAAAGTCAAAGGCAGCGGACCCGTCGTACATGAGGGGTATATCCGGCCCGACGTGGTGCCGTAGCGCGATGCAGAGCGCCGCGTCTTGACGAGCATCGCCCCAGGCGTGCAGCTTGATTCCGTGGTAGCCGAGTGCGAGAGCCTGGTCAGCGACCTCAAGGAATTCCTCGGTCGTATCGAATGTGGATGTCGAAGCGTACGAGGGCAACTCAGTTCTGAACCCGCCCAACAACTCCCAGACAGGCACGTTGTAGAGGCGGCCAGCGAGATCCCACAACGCGATGTCAACGAGACCGAGAAGGGGTAGCGCGAACTCCTCGATGCGGTCGAGCTCCCAGATTCGATGCCACAGCCACTCGCGCTGAAGCGGATCCTGGCCGATGAGCTCGTCGCGGAGGATACGGTCGACCATGTCCTGAAGTTGTGGACCGCTGCCGGGATGCCCAGCGAAAGCAACCCCTGTGGCGCCAACGTCGGTACCGATTCGAAGGATTCCACGCGCGCCGGCTGGAGGACTGCCAGGAATTCCCCGGCGCCACTTGAATGCGGGTTCGACCACAGGCACCTCAACTTGCCAACACTCCACGTGCGTGATCTTCACTACTTCTCTTTCCTAGTAAAGGGGTCTAGGTATCCATCGCCGAGATCATGCGTCAAACGTTTGACAACTGACCTTACGACTTTCCAGTAAGCTAGTAGGTCTAACGACTGCTGTCAACAGACCCAGGAGATGATTGAGTTCGTGAACAGAAGTTCGACGGCACGACCACTTCTTGTCTCTCCGGAGCAGACCCGAGCGAAGCGCCCGTATCGACTCAGCGAAGAGATTGCTGCGGAGATCACGGACCAGATCGTGCGAGGTGTCTACCCGCCCGGGACAGCGCTGCCCAACGAGACCCGCCTTTGCGAAATCTTCGGCGTCAGCCGCCCGGTGATCCGCGAGGCCCTCAAGGTCATCGAGCAGAAGGGACTCGTCCGGATTCGTCAGGGCGAGGGCACAACAGCGCTGGCTCGAGAGGAGTGGAATCTCCTCGATCCCGATGTGCTGCGCAATTCACTCGAGAACCAAGGGTCGTCCACGCTCCGCGAGGACGTCGTGGCCCTTCGTCGCGATCTCGAGATGAATATGGTGCGGAGAGCCACCTTGCGCCTCACCCCGGCCGATCTCGAAGAGCTTAAAGGTCTTCTTGAAACGATGGACACCGTCTCCGACCCCCAACTCCTTCATCTGGCTGACTCCCGATTCCACTCGCTCATTCACCAGGCGTCCGGCAATGACATCGCCCGCACGATTGTCCTCCTCCTCGTGACCGAGGTGACGACCGCAGGCTCATTGAACCCCGGTCGCGACGTCTACGGCGACTCGAACTTGTCGCACCGGAATGTGTACGAACGGCTGGTCGCCGGCGACTCCGAAGGAGCGGCACAAGCCATGGGGGAGCACATCGCGCAACGATGGTTCCTCAGTAACCGTGAATATGACGAGTTGTCATAGCGCTGATTGTCGGCGCAGGCAGCGCAGCTGGGCTCTTTGAACGAGCGAACATCGTGGGGCGCTATCTCCTCATGGAGCGCGGTGGCGAGCGTACAGACGCGGCGGCCGCCGCGTCTGGGGCAGCATCGTGCCGCGGGCGTGTTCAAATTAGGGGATGCTGGCGCGGCCGAGACCCGACGCCAAAGCATTCGAGGACGATACGGTCACTCCGCAGTCGCTCGTCACGCTGGCGACGAGTATCGCAGTTCTCGCCGCGTGCCAACGCTCACGATTGCCCAACCCGCGGTCGCCTTCCCGCTGCGTGCGGCGTTGTTGCCAGCGTCATGCTGGACATGCGCAATGCCGAGCAAGTTCGCCCGTATTTGAGCAGCATCCCGATCACTAGCGCGGGGTTGTCGATCGCACTGATCCCCCCGGATGGTGCTCTAGATCTTCTTCCAGCGAAATCTCCGTGAAGGCACTGCAGCGGTAGGCGTGAAGTGGCGGGAATTACAGTGGTGGCCGACGCTGCTCGCGCCCCACCACTGCAACGAGAGGAACTGCATGCCAGATAGCGGCTAACCCTGAGCACCTGCCACGAGTCCACGGATGTAGCCCAGCGCAAAGAGTCTGCCCAACGTCTCGTAGCCGGGATGGCGGTTAGACTCGCCAAACATCGTGGGAACATGATCTGCACGCATTGGCCCCGCGAAACCGATGCGCTCATATTCTCGCACGCACGCTGCCATGTCAGTCTGGCCCGAGTCGTGGAACGTCTCAACAAAGTCACTGGCAACCCCGACAACATCGCGAAAATGAACGAACGCGATCGAATCATCCGATCCAAACTCGCGGATGACATTAGGTACATCGTCTGTCATTAGGGCAAAGTTCCCTTGGCAGAAAGTGATTGCGTTCGCTGGGGATTGGCGAAGCCCGAGCAGCCGACGGAACCCGTCTAATGAACTCATGATCCTCGGAATACCCCGCACGACTGCGGTTGGTGGGTCATCTGGGTGCATGGCAAGCCGCACATGCGCCAACTCAGCCTCCGGTACAACCGCATCCAGGAAATACTTCAAAGAGTCCCAAAGTTCCTCCGGGTCAAGCGCACCACCAGAGTCAACTGGTGGGAGGTTTGTCGCGTCCTGTTCGCGGTAGCCAGTGACCAGAGCACCCCCCCGAGACGGAATCGCTACCGCGGTTCGGGCCCAGCTTGTGAGTGCCATCCAGTTGTAACACAGCAGGGGTATCCCCAGCCGACCCATCGCCCGGATCTGCGCGATCATTTCTTCGATCTGCTCGTCGCGCCCCGCGCGACCAAGCCTTGCGAGGTCGAGTGGAGGTGTGTCTTCGAGGCCAACAACTGCGAATCCACCTTTACGAAAGCCCTCGATGTCACGGGCTAGAGATGCCTCGCTCCACGGCCGGATGTCACCCCTAGCTTCCACTTTGTGGGCGTTCGCCCCAACTGATGCGAACATGCGTTGGTCCTGCTCCCCTCCATTGAGAAGAGCAACCACATCATCTACACCACATTGCTTGACGAGGCCCCACAATTTCTCATCGGTTCTTGGAGACAGTAGCTCGGTAAGTTGCACAGGTTTGTATCCTTTTCTTTTGGCGGCGACCAGAACGGGGACTCGGCAACCTGGCCAACACCGCCGGTAGACGAGCAGGTCCGTTCCTGAGGACTAGTGACGAATGCGTCCGGTGTAGTTGAGTTCGGAGGCGAATCGACTACCCGCTCTCGATGTTCCAAATGGCCGCCCACCCTTCTTCAGAATCCGTGAGGTAACCGAAAGTCTTCTCGTTTGTGAGCGACGGGATAACAATATGATCTGCCTTTCAGTAGATTCGAGCGAGGAGTCCCCCGTCCACCACGATGTCCGTCCCGGTGATGTAGGCCGACTCCTCAGACGCAAGGAAAAGCGCGGCGTTTGCCACATCGTCCGGTGTGGCTATGCGGCGAAGTGGGTAGTGGAGTTCGATCTCCCGCCGAGCGGCCGCGGGGTCGGGCTGAAAGTCGAAGAATTCGCGAACCATGTCGGTTTCAACATCTCCTGGGCAAATCGTGTTGCACCGGATTTGGTCGGGTCCAAGTGCGGCGGCAACTGAGCGGCACAATGAGCGGAGCGCGCCTTTCGTAGCGCCGTACATCGGTAGGTCCGGATCTCCGGTAAGACCTAGCAAACTCGAGGTAAGGATGATGGAGCCCCCGCCGTTCCCACGCATATGCGGGGCGATCAGGCGAATTGAGTCCGCGATTGCTCGCAGATTCACCTCGTACATTTGATCCCAAGCCTCGGGGGCAGTGTGTTCGAGGTCGCCGATAAACTGAACCGCCGCGTTCGCATGCAGGACATCGATGCGATGCACCAACTCAAGGGATCGTTTGATCATCCCCCGTGCATCTGTCACGTCATGGACCAGCGCAAACGATCTATGGCCGCTACCTGTGATTAGATCGACCGTCTCGACCACCTTCTGTTGATCACGATCGACGCAGACAACCTCGGCACCCTGCGCAGCGAAGAGGCGTGCAACGGCTCTTCCGATGCCGCCACCAGCACCTGTTACGACCGCCACCTTAGTGGCAAGCCGCCCGCATCTCGGATCTTCCGTCATGCCTTTGTTCCTCCGGTAGCTCGCGCACAGATCTTTCTTCAAGCCTCGCCACGGGCGATTGTCTCGGAGGTTCCACCAAACTCATCTCGCCAGTTCAGACAAATTATCACTGGGTGTTGCGAAACGCAATGCGAATCCCGTTTGATGAGACGTGTATGGTTCGTCTGAAGCGACAAATTGGCGGAGGAGGGTCCTTCGCGACCTGATGAATCGTCCAGGAATGACAGGAGGCGCGGGATGCACGACTCGAACCGTTCGGGCCACGGCATGGACGACGCAAACCAGGGCTGGGCATTGTTGTCGAGCGCGCTCGCCGCAGACGCGCTAGACGTACTCGGCATGCGCGAGCAATGCCTCGCGTATGATGTAAGGCCTCTTGAACCGACGCAGCGGGTCGTTGGTCGCGCGTTTCCTGTCCACTCACAGCCAGCGACATCTACCGCTCCGACCACCCCGTACGAGGGGCTCATGGCAGCTCTTGACGACCTCACTGCGGACTCCGTGTTCGTCTTCGAGACCGGGCGGTCGGACGCCGCCGGGGTGTGGGGAGAGCTCATCACTACCGCCTGCGTCGCCACTGGCATAGCGGGAGCTCTTACAGACGGACTTATTAGGGACGTGAGCATAGTGCTTGAGTCGGGCTTCCCGGTGTTCAGCCGCGGTGCCACACCCTATGACAGCAAGGGCAGGGTGGACGTTGTTTCGCATGGCGCTCCGATCGTCATCGATGGCGTAACCATCTCGGCAGGGGATCTAGTTGTGGGTGACGCAGACGGAGTATGCATCGTGCCCGCAGAAGTCGAGCTTGAGGTCCTCGAACTCGTCAGGCAGAAACGAGAGGGCGAAGGGAGCTTCCGTGACGCAGTCCGAGGTGGAACGAGCATCTCCGACGCCTTTCGACGATTCGGTGTACCGTGACTTGCCTTCGCAAACGCCGCGATCCGCGATAGCCGTTCGCATATCTTCGGCTTCCTGAAGCGGACGATGGGCCCGTCCCGCTGCTGATGCCACCGACGCCGCCCGGATTGGCGCACTAACTGCATCAATCTCGAATCGAGGTTTGTCGAGCGCCGCTAGACGTCGTGTTATGCGCGTGGAGACCGGAGCGAAGAGTTGGGCTCCGGAATCCCCGGCGGTAGTCTCTCAGTCACTGAGACTCTACTTCTAGGTGTCAGGAAGTGGGGACGGCTAGATGTCAAATGCCCTGGAACGTGGACTTGATGTCTTGGAGATTCTTGCCAAGAGCGGCGAGGCGCGGGTAACCGACATCATGGCCCAGCTCGGCGTATCGCGAGCTACGGTGTTTCGAATAATCAGTACCCTAGAGACCCGCGGGTATGTCGAGCATGTCAAGCACAAGCCGCTCCTTCGCCTCGGTCGAGTGGTTGGCCAGTTGGCGGACGCGGTCGATACAAGCGAGCTGGCACGCCTCGCGGCTCCGGCGTTGAGTGATCTACATCAGAAGACGGGAGAGACGGTCAACCTCGCAATTCTGCAGCGCCACAGGATTATTTGGGCTGCGGCCGTGGAGAGCGACTTTACCCTCAGGCACTCGACCACGATCGGCGATGCAGTTCCCGCATACGCGACGGCCATAGGCAAGGCCCTGCTCGCGTCGCTGCCGCGGTCGACGTGGAACGCCCTGCTCCCCTCTGAGCCGTTTCCTGCGCGGACGCCGAACACCCGGCGCACGCTTGCCGAACTTGAGGTCGATGTCGAATCGGCTCGTGCTCGTGGATGGGCACTTGATGATGAAGAGTCCGAATTGAGCGGCGTGTGCGTGGCAGCATCGATTCTTGGATCTGACGGTCGCGCGATCGCGGCGATCTCGGTCTCATCTGTCACTGGCCGGCTTGTTGAGAAAGATCGCGCGGAACTAGGCGCAGCCGTTCGGGAGTGGTGTGCGCGCATCACCACTGAGTTCAGCGCCGAGCCAGTTTCCGGCGTCTGACGCGTGAACAGATCGGCCTGCTGAAACCGAGCCTGTTGCATAGTTTTCGCCGGGCGATGCGATGGCGGCCAAGAGCGCGCATCCGGACAGTCCCGTCGCCTAGGTGTGTCCCTTGTCTTGAGCGATATGGAGTTCTGCGCCGGAGGATCCGAGGCGGGCGAAGTTCAGCCTGTTGAGCTTCCCTTGCCGGATGCAACAATTCGCCTTGCCTGCTCGACGACCTGCGCGGCCGAGGGCATGACGGACTCCTGGAGCACGGTCGATGACGGCACACGTATGTCGGGCAGGCCGATGCGCAACACCGGTCCCGAGGGCGCCGCGTAACGCCGTTCCGCAATCCGGGCCACGACCTCAGCTCCGAAACCCCCCGTGAGGTTGGCTTCATGCAGAACGATCGCCCGCCCGCCGGCCGCGACCAGTGCAGCCTCGATTGCCGGCCCATCGAGGGGCGCAAGCCAGCGCAGATCAAGCACGGCGACATCGATACCCTCGGATGCGAGTTGTTCGGCGGCCTCGATCGCGACCTTCGTCATCCGGCCCCAGGTGATGACCACTAGGTCGCGTCCTTCCCGGCGCAATCTGGCACCTCCGACTGGCTCAACGGGCGCATCCACGTCAACGAACGCCTTGTCGAGGTACAGCGCACGCGACTCGATCATCACGACCGGGTCAGCGTCGGCGATGGCGGCGCGGGTCATCGCGAAGGCATCGGCGGCGTTCGACGGTAGACCCACTTTCGAAGGTCGAGCATGCGCTCCTCGGCAATGCGGATGGTGAGCATCATGCGCAGCAGGTCGAGGTCCGTGGGGGTGGAGGTGGTCATGTAAGTTCCTTTCGTGAGCGTGCGTGAGGGCCAACGAGCCACTGGCCCGCTGAGGTGATGGTCTGCGCGAGCGACGGGAATGCGGCAGGCAGGGTAAGGCAACCGTGGGTGTAGCCGTCGAGGGCCTCGTGTTCAACCCTGACCCCACTGGCACGAAGATGGCCCACCAGCACGATTGCCTCATCGGCTGAGGGGTCTAATGACGAGGTGATCACGAGTGTTTCCGGCAGGCTCGAGAGGTCCTCATCCCACAACGGGCGACGATCGTCGCCACGATAGGCGTCCCAATACCACCGCATCGCCGCGGCGCTCAGAAAGAATCCCGAGCCGAGCCGTTGCCACGACCGCGACCGCATCGCCGGGTCGCATGCGGGCTGGATCAGTAGGATCGAATGGATGCCGCGTTCCGGGTGCTGGACAATCGATTGTCGAACGGCCTCAACCACGATGTGTGCACCCGAGCTGTCGCCCGCGATACCGAGCCGGCCACCGACCGCCGCGAGCTCGCCTACCACCGCGAGCACGTCGTCCACCGCAGCTGGGGCTGGGTACTCAGGTGGCCGCCGATAGTTGACAGCGACGAGCGGACGCCCTGTGGCATCCACGAGACGTCGACAGATGCCGTCGTGCGTATCGAGGTCGCCGGTGATCCAACCGCCGCCGTGAACGTAGACAGTCAGCTCATTGCTGCAGAGTTCGGTGCCGTACCGTCTCACGGGAACGCCCGCGATCTCGCCATCGACGGATGAGATCGTATCCGGGCCGGTGTCGAACATCTGCGCCAGCAGTCGGCGACGAGTGCGCGCGCCCTCAACGTCGCCTACCTTGATGCGCGCCAGCGCGCCAATCTCAGCGAGCAAGGCTGTTGTTTCGGAATGCATCAAGGGATCTGCCCTGGCGCGATTGTCATCGCACCTCCGTCGACGCCTAGTACTGCGCCGGTTATAAACGACGATTCGGCGCCCAGAAAGAATGCGACGGACGATGAGACGTCCTCTGGAGTACCCCACCGGCCCATGGGCGTCAGGTGGTTCCATGCCTTCTGCTGGCGTTCGGGATCGGGCGAGACCTTGAGGAGCTCCTCGTTCATGTTGCTCTGGATGAGTCCGGGAGCCACGACGTTGCAGCGAATGCCCCGCTGGATGTATTCCGCGGCGACCTGTCGCGACAGCGCTTCGACCCCACCCTTCGACATCGCGTACGCGGCGAACCCGGGGAAACCAACCTTGGCCTGTATGGACGAAATATTTACGATTGAGCCGCGCCCACGCGGGAGCATCGCCCTGCAAGCTGCGGCAGTGCCGTGGAACATTCCAAGAAGGTTGACGGCGACCCCGCGCTCGAGGTTCTCAACTGGGAGATCGACCACCGACCCGAGGATGTTGTAGCCGGCGCAATTGACGTAGCCCTCAAGTTGCGCGCCCTCATCGGCGAGCCTGGTCGCTTCGGTGTGCACGGCGGGGTCGGCAACGTCTCCGATCAGCTCGACCCACCGGGTCGCCTCGTCTGCGGTGAGCTGGCTCATTGCCGCCTCGGGGAAGGTCAGGTCCATGCCGACGACCTTCCATCCATCGGCGAGCAACCTCAACGCGATCGCCTTGCCGATGACGCCCCCGGCGCCGGTCACCACACAACTGCGCATTGCTATGCCTTCCTCACCTCGATGAGTAGCGAGGTGCGCCGCACCTCATCTGGCTCCAGGTATGGAGCATCGCCCATCTCGCGGTCGTGCGCGCGACCGAGCACGGAGCAGTTCGCGGGCTCGATGGCCGCCACCGCGGCGCCTCGATGGGTCGCGATCCACTCGTGCACGCGGTCCAGACCGAGCCAGGACACACGCGCGACGATCTCCACCTTCGTGTTGGCGAAGGTGAGCGACCGCCACCCATTGGCGTCTGCTGGAACCCGGTGCTCGAGAACCAGTTCGTCGGCGGCGATCGCCGTGAAAGGCGCCCGCCAGCCCGTGGCAACCTCGCCCCCGTCACGAGATACTGTTGACTCCACTTCGCCCTCCACCGCGAGTTCCGGACCGAGGAACGGTTCGCCCCAGTTCACGTGATAGAGGAAAGGTGCTTGCAAGCGCTCCAAACCAAGGTTGGTCACAGCGTCGTCGATTCGCAGCGAACCAGCGGACGGGATCACAGTGATTGTTCGACGGCACTCCATGGCGCCATCCCGGATAAGGCCAGTTACGAGTGTCGTGTCGCCCTCATGTCTTACCGTGACCTGCGTCGCCGGGATCATCGCCAGATCGCCGTGTAGACCATATCCCTCGCTCGGTTCTCCCACGTTGTTGAGGCCGCAGGTGGTGACCATGCTTTGGGCGAAACTCGAAAGCCACGGATCGTCCGTGTACGCGTCCGTTGCCGATCCATTCCAGTGCAGCGGCACCCCAGCGAACCACGCGCCATCGATCTCGAGACCGCGGGACGGAACGATGCGTACCGACAGTCCCCCGGTGCTCTCGACCAGGTAAGGCGCGCTCAGGGGGATCATCATCGCTTCAGTCTCTTCCAATTTGCTCGATCGCCTCCCAGTCCCAGTCGATCCCGAGACCGAGTGTCGCGGGTCTGCTGCACGGTTAGGTGACCGTTTCTCGTCACGCAGCCAGTGCGGCTGGCGTGTTCATGATGGCCTCGAATTCGACGGGCGTCAAACGACCCAGAGAGTCCTGTCGGCGGCGCCGGTGGTAGGTGCGTTCGATCCAGGTCACGATCGCGATGCGCAGCTGCTCGCGGGTGGTCCAAGTGCGGCGGTTCAGGACGTTCTTCTGCAGCAGACTGAAGAAGCTCTCCATGGCGGCGTTGTCTCCGCACGACGCGACTCTTCCCATGGACCCAACCATGCGGTGGGCGGCCAGCGCACGGAGGAGCTTCCGACTCCGAAATTGGCTGCCCCTGTCGCTGTGGACCACGCAGCCGGCCACGTCGCCGCGCATCGCGACGGCGTTGTTCAACGCGTTGACGGCCAAACTCGACTTCATTCTGGAGTCGATCGAGTACCCGACGATCTTGTTCCCGAACACGTCTTTGATCGCGCAAAGGTAAAGCTTGCCCTCACCGGTTTTGTGCTCGGCGATGTCGGTCAGCCAAAGCTGGTTCGGGCCGGAGGCTGTGAACACGTGCCGAACCCGCCCGTTCTTATCCGTGACGGTGCAGAGATCGTCGTGAACTGCAGGGCCCGGTTTCTTGCCGTTCTTACCCCGTTTCTTCCCGAACGCGCTCCACCAGCCGTTAGCCGACGTGATCCGCCACGCGGTCCGATCAGCCATCGTTTCCCCTGCAGCACGAGCTTCGTCTGCCAGGAGACGGTGCCTGAACTCCGGGTCGTCGCGGTGGGCGTGAAACAACACGTTCGCGCGATAAGCCTCCACCCGCTCGCTAGGCGTGATGGTATCGGCCAGCCAGCGATAGTAAGGCTGGCGTGAGAGCTTCAGCACCCGGCACGTCACCGTCACGGGGATCCCCGAGACGGCGAGCTCTTTCACGAGCGGGTAGAACCTTTTCCCGGCAGATTCGCCTGCGACAGATACGCCGCAGCCCGCCGCAACACCTCGTTCTCCCGCTCGAGGAGCCGGATTCGCTTGCGCGCTTCGCGCAGTTCAGCACCCTCCGTTCTCGACTGACCAGGTTTCGAACCATCATCAACCGCAGCGCGCTGCAACCACTTCTGCAACGTCATCGTATGGACACCGAAATCTTTCGCGATCTGCTCGATCGTCACACCAGATTCACGGTTACGGGCCACGCGCACAACATCGTCACGAAACTCACGGGGATAAGGCTTAGGCACAACAACATCCTTTCAGGCCACCCTACCGGGCAAGCCAACTCAGATGTCACCTAACCGTGCAGCAGACCCTTCCCTCGAAGCTGGCTCGTCACTACGAACGCATCATTGTGTTCCGGGCGGCTTGTCCCGATCCACCCGGGGCGGAAGAGACCTTGGTCGCATGAGCACTCGACCAAGGAGCCTCCATGGGCGTCACGCCCCTCGTCTGGATCATCACGATCGCCGTCACAATCGCGTTCTTCGTCTACGACTTCTTCGCACACGTTCGTACCCGCACGCGCCGACGATTGGCGAGTTCGCTCGCTGGTCAGCGTTCTCCGTTGGTCTCGCACTCATCTTTGGAGTGGGGATCGGCCTCGTCTCCGGCTGGAACTTTGGGGGGAGTACTTCGCCGGGTATCTCACGGAGAAGGCGCTCTCCGTCGACAACCTCTTCGTGTTCTTGATCGTGATGGCCGGTTTCGCGGTTCCGAAGGAGTTCCAGCAGAAGGTGCTGATGATCGGGATCGTCATTGCGCTCACCATGCGCGGTGCGTTCATCGCCGTTGGAGCAGCACTGATCGAGAACTTCTCCTGGGTCTTCTATCTCTTCGGAGCCCTGTTGCTCGTGCTGGCCTACCGCCAGGCGTTCGGTTCCCACGAGAACGACCCAACTCAGGGTCGCGTTGTGAGGCTCGCCCGCCGGTTCTTGCCGCTGACCGATGAGTACCACGGTGATCGACTCTCGGTGAAGATCGACGGCAAGCGATTCTTCACGCCAATGTTGCTCACGATCGTCGCCATCGGATTCGTGGACCTTGTTTTCGCGGTCGACTCAATCCCCGCGATCTACGGTCTCACCAACGAGGCGTACATCGTGTTCACCGCGAACGCCTTTGCTCTGATGGGATTGCGCCAGCTCTTCTTTCTCATCGGCGGATTTCTACAGCGACTCGTCTACCTTGCCCAAGGACTCGCGGTCATTCTCGGATTCATCGGCATCAAGCTCGTCTCGCACGCGATGAAGGTCAATGAGCTGCCATTCATCAACGGTGGCGAGCCGGTGAAGTGGATTCCCGAGATCCCAATCTGGTTCTCGTTGCTGTTCATCGCCCTGACCATCACGGTCGCGACGGTGCTCAGCCTTCGGAAGACCCGGGGCGCGATCACGGGCGCACGGCACGACAGCACGGCCAGCACGCACTGACGAGGTTCTTCGCTGGACAGATCTCAGCGGCGACAGCAGCTGGAAGTACATGATCCGCTCGGGTGGCACACGCTATACGATGCTTGCCGCGTGACCGGGCACCATGCGTTGCGCATCCACCGGTGGCCGATCGTAGTCGTTGGCGCGCGGACGTTTCGGGATCACGACCTTCTCGAGCTTGCTCGGCTCGTAGGGCACCAGTGACAGCAAGTGGCTGAGCACATTCAGGCGTGCCGCCCGCTTGTCGTCGTTGTCGATCGTCCACCACGGTGCGCGCGGTGTCGGTCGCGTCGAACATGGCGTCCTTCGCGCGGGAGTAGTCCTCCCACCGGATTATCGACTGCAAGTCGGTCTTCGATATCTTCCACCGGCGCATCGGATCATTCAGTCTGGACTTGAAGCGGCGCTGCTGCTCCTTGTCCGACACCGAGCACCAGTACTTGATCAGCAGGATGCCGTCATCCACGAGCATCCTCTCCAAGTCCGGTACCTGCTGCAGGAACCGCTCGTACTCATCGTCGCTGCAGTAGCCCATGACCTTCTCAACGCCGGCGCGGTTGTACCACGAGCGGTCCATGAGCACGATTTCGCCAGCGGTCGGCAGCTGCTGCACGTAGCGCTGGAAGTACCACTGTCCCCGCTCCCGCTCCGAGGGTTGCGGTAGTGCGACCACGCGAACCGATCGCGGGTTGAGGTACTGGGCAATCCGCTTGATGGCCCCGCCCTTGCCCGCAGCGTCACGGCCCTCGAAGATTACGAGCACTCGGGTGCCGGAGTCGATGATCCAGCGCTGCATCTCGACGAGCTGCACCTGCAGGCGTTCGAGCTCGCGTTCGTACAAGCGATTCTTGAGCCGTAGGCGCGTTCGGCTCATTCGTATCTCTTGTCGTGATCGGACATCTCGTCGGTCATGCGTCAGGTGCTGTCGCTCAAGGCCGCCGCGCGCGCCCGCAGGCCACGCTCCACCTCGTCGTTGTTGGGCTCACGCAAATCCGTGAAGGCCGGCTCGGCCGACATCATGGTGGCGGGCCCAATCAGCAGGTCGAGTTCGACCGTCTCACCCGCGGCATCGATAACCGCAATCCTCACGTGCTCCGCTGATTCCGATCTCCCAAGGGCAGCCGCGTAGTCCATCAGGGTCTCGGTGATGGCATCTCCTGCCATCCAAGTGCGCTCCCCGTACCTGATGTTCTTCATGTGCCCACTTCAACACACCGCGGCCATATTCCTACGGGCTTGACATCCACGAAAGGGGGCTCAGCCCGGAGTGGGGTGCGGCTGCCGGGCGCACTATGAGATGAAGTTACCGGCTTTGTGGGTCCTGACCGTCGAAACTAGTCTTGGGAGCCCAAATTCATCTAATGTTTAGACCGGCATCGTCGTCCGGAGGGCACCCAATGATTCAGAGCCATTCGCTTCGGAACGGCGTCGTCGTTTCAGAGCTCGGACTCGGCGTTGCCCATTTCGGTAATCTCTACCGCGAGACTCGCGACGATGAGTGCGGCTCGGCCATCGAGTCAGCCTGGGAGGCGGGCATCCGCTATTTCGACACCGCGCCTCACTACGGACTCGGCCTGTCGGAGCGTCGCCTCGGCGGGCTGCTCCGGTCGTATCCCCGCGATGAGTTCACGTTATCGACCAAGGTCGGCCGCCTGCTCGTGCCCTCACCGGAGAATGCCGACCGCATGGATCCCGACTTCGTTGTACCTGCTGCGCTTCGGCGCGAGTGGGACTTCAGCGCCGACGGCGTGCGCCGTTCCCTCGAGGACAGCCTCGAGCGGCTCGGTCTCGATCGTGTCGACATCGTCTACGTGCACGATCCCGACGATGCGGGTGACGAGGTCGTTAACGTGACGTTCCCCGCCCTGGCACGGATGCGCGACGAGGGCACGATAGGTGCGATCGGCGCTGGCATGAACCAGGCCGCGATGCTCGCGCGCTTCGTCCGCGAGGCCGACATCGACGTCGTGATGGTCGCGGGCCGATTCACCCTGCTCGACCCCTCGTCGCTCGACGACCTGCTGCCGATCGCCGCCGAACGCGGCGTCGGGGTCGCGGCGGGGGTCTACAACAGCGGGCTTCTGAGCTCGCCCAGGGTGCCGGAGGATGCAGTCTTCGACTACGAGCCAGCTCCGCAGGAGCTCATCGTCAGGGCGAGGGCGATCGCCGAGGTGTGCGAGCGGCACGGCGTGACGTTGCCAGAGGCCGCGCTCGCATATCCCCTGCTGCATCCCGCCGTCGTTTCCGTTGTCGTCGGTGCGCGCAACGGCGAGCAGGTGCGCAGCAATGTCGAGCGGTTCGGCGCCGCACCGCCGGCCGCCCTCTGGTCGGATCTTCACAACGCCGGGCTGTTGTCGACCGATCATACCTACCCCCCACGCGAAGGGGCGTCGGTCTCATGACGATCATCACGGCCATCACCGTCACCGACGTGGGCGAGTTCAGGTGGTGAGCGCAACACCCTGAGTTCTAGTGGGTGTTGTCGATGGGTAGACCGTGGTCGCCATTGAG
>ENA-ORBV01004436-ORBV01004436.1-microbial-mat-metagenome-genome-assembly--contig:-NODE-4436-length-26957-cov-11.630915_pt1 | contig 26957 bp, 17 predicted proteins | sample MGYA00237777_ERZ505514 | MGnify/ENA primary metagenome ERZ505514 (study PRJEB26160, sample SAMN06269048) | microbial mat metagenome | isolation source: Oligotrophic lake microbial mat | place...
CCAGAGCGCATTTTCTTAAATGCGTCCCCGCGATAGCGGGAGTTTAACAAAGACGAGAACCCTTGGGTTCGTTTGCGTGTCGCGAAGCGACTTTATGCAAAGAACGAAGTTCAGCCCGCAACTTTTCAGCAAAGCTGAAAAAATCCTCTCTCATACAGTGATGCAATAGTCTTGCAGGCAAGACCCAGAGCGCATTTTCTTAAATGCGTCCCCGCGATAGCGGGAGTTTAACAAAGACGAGAACCCTTGGGTTCGTTTGCGCGTCGCGAAGCGACTTTATGCAAAGAACGAAGTTCAGCCTGTAACATTTCGGCAAAGCCGAAATAATCCTCTCTCATGCAGTGATGCATTAATCTTGCAGGCCAGACCCAGAGCGCGTTTCCTGCCGTTTCAAAAAGGCGCGGATTTCAAGGTTGTTTTTCCTTCCACCCAGGTGCTGCCGATCAGGGTGGCCCGTGGATAAGAAGGGATGCCGCTTTCGTTGTTATGGATCATGCCGATGAGCATTTCCACGGCTGAAGCGCCGATAATGTCACTGTGCTGGTCCATTCCGGACCATTCAGGCCGCCCGTGACGCCGGTCCAATTGGATAAGCCCGATGTCTTTGCCTGCCTTATAGCCTGCTTCTCGCAGCCACTCCTGCACATTGTGGTAAAGAGTCAGGATCAGATCAGGTTTCTCTTTTGCAAACCAACGGTGGAAAAGATCCGGGTTTCGCTTGGCCTGATTGACAAAGTAGAAGGGAGTGGCACGGCGGGATGCCGGTATTTGCTGCTGCGCAATCAACATTCCGGCAGTGAAACGGCCATCCACCAGTTGGTCGATTTCCTTGTCGAGCACAAGGGCAGGCCGTTTATATCCCAAGTGCAGGGCCTGCTCAAAGGCCTTAATCGTGAGAATGTGGTGGTCCGTGCAGGCAAAGGACAGTGCCGGATCCCGTGTGCGGACACCGGTCACCACACAGGGGTGGCTTTGCCACGTGGGAAGAAAGCGTGCGGGAAGACGGTTCTCATTCATCAATCCAACGATGACCAGGCCCCGGATGTTGCGGGCCCGGATGATTTTATTGAAGCGCCCGCCGTTTAATTCCGGCTCGTGCAACCAGAACTCGTCCAGAAGATAGCCCAGTTCATGTGCGCGGCGTCGGCAGCCTTCGACATATACCGGAATGGTGGGGTGGCGGAGAAAAGCTTCCCGGTCGAGGTTGGCGTTGACCAGCGCGAGGAGAGGCTGGGAGGCAGGAGAGCGGCTGACACGCAACTGGGCCATAAGGTGGGCTACAGTCGGATTTTTTTGATAGCCGAGTTTGCGGGCGATCTGCGCGATACGCCGACGCGTGCCAGCCGGGATCTGCGGATCGTGGCGCAGTGCCAGGGAAACCGTGTTCTTGGATACACGGGCCTGGCGGGCGATGTCGGTCATGGTCGGCTTTCCTTGGCGCACCTGACATTACTGTAAAGTAAAATGAATCTTTACGAGCTTTTTCTTAACGCTAGAAATATGGGCAGGAACTTTTTCCATGGCTGCTTACACTTTGGGTATTGATTATGGCACCAACTCGGTTCGCGCCCTGGTGGTGGATTGCAAAAACGGATCCGAACTGGGCGTTTGTGTGGTGGATTATCCCGGAGGAACACAAGGTGTCCTGCTTGATCCGAAAAATCATCACCTGGCCCGCCAACAGCCTGGGGACTATCTCTTTGGTTTGGAAAAAAGTGTCCGCGGGGCCTTGAAAGCGGCGAAAAAGGTTCGGGGCTTTGATGCGAAAAAAGTTGTCGGTATCGGGGTGGATACAACCGGCTCCAGTCCCATTCCCGTGGACAAAGACAACCGTCCTCTGGGGCTCGATGCCAAATGGAAAAAAAATCTTGCGGCGCAGTGTTGGTTGTGGAAAGACCATACCTCACACCGCGAAGCAGCGGAGATCACCCGCCTTGCAGCACTTCAGCGTCCTCATTACCTCGCCAAATGTGGCAATACCTATTCCTCCGAATGGTTCTGGGCCAAGATTCTTCACTGCCTGCGCACTGCCCCGAAGGTTTTTGATGCGGCACACAGTTGGGTGGAGTTGGCGGATTTCATTCCTGCCGTTCTGGCTGGTGTGGACGATCCGCTGAAAATCCGGCGCGGGGTCTGCTGTGCAGGGCACAAGGCACTCTATGCGGAAGAATGGGGAGGACTGCCTGACAAGGAATTCCTAACGCTTCTTGATCCGAGGCTGGCCGCCCTGCGCGACCGTCTGTATGAAAAGGCGTATGACGCCTCCCATGCAGCGGGAGCCCTTTGTCCCCTGTGGGCCGGTAAACTGGGGCTTCCGGAAGGCATCCCCATAGCCATCGGTGAGATGGACGTGCACTACGGAGCGATCGGTTCCGGTATTCAGGAAGGGACTTTGGTTAAAGTCATCGGAACATCCACTTGTGATTGCGCTGTCGTTTCTGCCGAAAAACAGGTTCCGGATATCCCTGGCATCTGCGGAATCGTCAAGGGGGCAATCCTGCCGGGCTATTACGGCATCGAAGCGGGCCAGTCGGCCGTGGGGGATATTTTTAAATGGTGGGTCGAGGGTGTTTGCCGGGGCGATGTCAACTTGCATGCCAGACTTTCAGAGGAGGCGTTAGGGTTGAAGCCCGGGCAGTCCGGATTGTTGGCACTTGATTGGAACAATGGCAACCGCACCATCCTCGTGGATCAGCTTCTTACAGGTCTACTGCTGGGTCAGACGCTTTACACAACCCGTATTGAAATCTACCGGGCCCTCATTGAGAGCACAGCTTTCGGAGCAAGGGCCATCATCGAACGCATCCGGGAATACGGGGTGCCCATCGACCGGATTGTCTGTGCGGGAGGCATTGCGGAAAAAAACGTGCTCCTCATGCAGATTTATGCGGACGTCACTGGCTGCGAAATGCGAGTGGCTGGGTCCAGCCAGGCCTGCGCCCTTGGCTCGGCTGTTTCCGCTGCGGTGCTGGCGGGAGTGCACCCAGACTTTTCCAGTGCCCAACGTAGAATGACCTCGCTCAAGCGTAAGACCTACAAACCCATTGCCGGAAATAAGCTGGTTTATGACAGGCTTTACGCCCTTTACCTCCAGATCCATGATGCCTTCGGTGGCGTGAACCGTCAGGCTGACCTCTCGCACCTGATGAAAGAGCTCATCAGCATCAAGGAAGAAACCAACCGCTGAATCCATTTATGAAAAATATCTCCAGCTCCGAAATCTGGTTTGTGACCGGTAGCCAACACCTTTACGGCCCTGAAACGCTCAAGCAGGTGGCGGCCCATTCGCAAAAAATCGTCAAGGCACTGGATGTTTCCAAGCGCGTCCCCCTCAGGCTCGTTTTTAAGCCCGTGCTGAAAACACCGGAAGAAATCCGCCAGCTTTGCCTTGATGCCAACCACGTTCCCGAATGCGCCGGCCTCATTCTCTGGATGCACACCTTCTCGCCCTCCAAGATGTGGATCGGAGGCCTTACCCAGTTGAGGAAACCTTTCCTGCATCTCCACACCCAGTTCAACCGCGAACTGCCATGGGACAAGATCGACATGGATTTCATGAACCTGAACCAGGCAGCCCACGGCGACCGCGAGGCGGGATTTCTCCATACCCGCCTGAGGCTCAACCGCAAGGTTGTCGTCGGTCATTGGTCTGATAGTGAAGTGCAGGACCGTATCGGTGCCTGGATGCGTTCCGCCCGTGCCTGGCACGACTGGCAGGGCGGCAGGTTTGTCCGCATCGGTGACAACATGCGCCAGGTGGCGGTGACTGAAGGCGACAAGGTTTCGGCTGAAATCAAGTTCGGCTTTTCCGTCAACACCCATGGGGTGGGCGACGTGGTCAACCTGGTCAATGCGGTCAGTGATACGGCAGTGACACGGCTTTGTGCGGAATATGAACATCAGTACAATGTGGTTAAAGCCCTGCGCAAAGGCCAGAATCGCCACGCTTCGCTTCGCGATGCCGCCCGTATTGAACTTGGTCTGCGTGCCTTTCTGGAAAACGGCGGGTTCAAAGGTTTTACGGACACCTTTGAAGACCTGCATGGTCTCAAACAGCTGCCCGGCCTGGCCGCCCAGCGGCTCATGGCGGACGGTTATGGTTTTGCAGGGGAGGGGGACTGGAAGACCAGTGCTCTCGTCAGGGCCATGAAGGTCATCGCCCTGGATCTGCCCGGTGGTGTTTCCTTCATGGAGGATTACACCTACCATCTGGCCCCCAAAAAGCATCAGGTTCTGGGTGCCCACATGCTGGAGATCTGTGAATCCATTGCGGGTGGGAAACCTTCGATTGAAATCCACCCTTTGGGAATTGGCGGAAAGGACGACCCGGTGCGCTCTGTTTTCACCGCAGCTCCCGGCAATGCGATCAATGCCTCGCTCATTGATCTGGGCAACCGCTTCCGATTCCTCGTCAATGAAGTAACGGTGGTCACCCCCCCCAGGCCATTGCCCAAACTACCTGTGGCCCGCGCACTATGGGAATGCCAGCCTGACTTCAAGACGGCCTGTGCGGCCTGGATCTACGCTGGTGGTGCTCATCATACCGGCTTCAGCTATTCCGTCACCACGGAGCATATCGAGAACCTGGCCGACATGGCCGGGGTTGAACTCGCCGTGATCGACGGGGATACCACGATCCGCGATTTCCGACAGGATCTGCGGACCAACGAGCTCTACTATCATTTGATCCCGGGACTTGGAACAACATGAATTTCCGCGACATACGGGAAGAGTGTTGCGAAGCGAACAAATCGCTTCCGGGTCTCAAGCTGGTTGATATCACCTTTGGCAATGTCAGCTGCCTGGACCGGGCGAAGGGTCTATTTGCCATCAAACCCAGTGGAGTCGATTATCCCCTTCTCAGGCCGGAAGACATGGTCATCGTGGATCTCGATGGCAAAAAAGTGGAGGGAACCTACAATCCCTCTTCCGACACCGAAACGCATCGGCGGCTCTATCAGGCCTTTGGAAACATCCGCGCCGTTGTTCACACCCACTCGCGCCATGCCGTGGCTTTTGCCCAGGCGGGGAAAGGCATACCTTGTTTCGGGACCACCCATGCCGATTATTTTTACGGGGAAGTCCCCGTGACCCGCCCCATGACGGACGAGGAAGTCCGCACAGCCTACGAACTGGAAACCGGTAATGTTATTGTTGAACGTTTCAAAGGTCTGAATCCCGATGAAGTTCCCGGTGTCCTGGTCTGCAGCCATGGTCCTTTCACCTGGGGTTCAAGTGGAGCCAAAGCGGTGGAAACGGCCCATGCGTTGGAAGTCATCGCTGAAATGGCCCACAAGGCTCTATTGCTCAACCCCGCGCTGTCTCCCATTCCGCAACACCTGCTCGACAAGCACTTTAAACGCAAACACGGCCCCGGAGCTTCGTATGGTCAGGGTGGCCAGGATTTAAATTCCCGTGTCTGAGGACGACGCCTCTTTTCATTCTCCGAACAAGGTTAAGGAGCATTACAAAGAGTGGTAATAATCCTTAAACGGTTCGTTGTGCTGTTCTAATGCCTGTCAGCGAAAAAAAAGAAGTGCTGCTGGTGTGAAGCAGGCTTCCAACACAGGTTGGAGTCCTTCTGGGGCAAACAGCATACCTTTCATTTACTAACAGTCCACAAAGCAGCGTATTTTAAAAAACTGATCCTTCAAAATTTGAAATCCACCAATGTTGCGATTTTCCGTGGTTTGCACGGTTGAACTGCGGCATCCTCCAAGTCGCGCTCAATCTGATAGTCAAATGCAACAATTTATTTCTGTTTGATGAAACGGAAACTCAGAAGCTGATAGGGGGTAAAGCCGACAGTCACTGCAGGCGCGGCTTTGCCCAGCGCTTTTCCATGAATATCGGAAGCGACGACTTTCCAGCCCGCAGCGGCCTTGATTTTCGTGGTGCCGCGGCGGCCCGATACTTCATTGCAACGCAGCACCCAGGACGTTCCGTCCAATGGCATCGCCCAGGCAGGCAAAAGCGTCTCGCCGCCGTCCATCGACTGCAGGGCTGAGGGAAGAGCCTTTCCCTGGTAGGGCACAGGAGCTGTAAACAATGTTTCCGCAACTGCAGCAGGCTGCCTTTCACGGGGAAGCTCAATGTCGTAACGGCCCAGGGCCAGACGTATGTGATGCTTTCCGATGTCGCTGAATTCGGAAGGAATTTTAAGGCGGGTCAGATGTTTCGGCCAGGCATGGCCGTGTCCGTCCAGGCCTGTCACCCGCGGACTGCGAACCAGGCTTAAACCAATTTCCCCGTCACGGACACAGGCGCCATATTTGGCTTCAGTCACGAGGAACAAACCTTCGCGCTCACCTTCGTCAAACACTTCGAGGTGGCGGCTGAAGGGAACTTCCCACATGGCTTCGGCCAACATACCGCTGGAAACCTGGGGTCTGAGCACGCTTCCGTAGGGAATACCAAAGCGTGCATTGACGCCGGCATAACGGGTCGGAATAAGCATTTTAATCAGATGCTCAGGCTCCTGCCAGTCGAGATCCACCGTGATGTGAAGGAGTGGGCTTCCGGCTTCCAGAATATACGAGACCGTGGCGGAACTTTTCTTTCCGATCTGACGTGTCACTGAAAACCCAGCACGATGTTTTCCTTCCCGGATGGGTGCGATGACAGGCTTGTCCTTCGCAACCTCACCCATGGACAAAACATGGCGATCAATATCCCAGGCATCAAAGTTGGCGGCCCGGTCCGGATAGGAAACCAATTGGCCCAATCCACCCGAAGCTTTCAAAGGAATGGCGTCGCCATCGAGTTTCAATGATTCGACATAGCCGGCTGCGTTAAGACGGAAAGAGGTTGATCCATTGGAGACAAAAGAGCCTTTGACTTCAACGGCCTCCGGCTGCTCCACAACAGCGGTGTCCACTGGAGTTCCACTGAGAGCGGGCAACGACACGTAAACTTTTTTACCTGTGGCAGGGTTCTTGACCCACTTCTTCACCGGATGGGCATGGGAATTGAAGAGAGAGGCAACGGGCTTCCCGTTCGATAGCGCCCTTCCGGCGAGTTCTAGCTGGGCTTCGGCTTCAGCGTCAAGTTCAGGCAGGCCTTCAAGATAAACGTCCCAGACAGAACTGCCTGGAATGTAATCGTGGAACTGGGCAAACACCAGGCGTTTCCAGGCATGTTCCATGTCCCAGCGTTTTCCGGTGACAACAGAAGCTGCTTCGGCCACCTGTAGGGCGCGTTCCAGACCCCGGAACGCGGCTTTCAGGTTTCCGTGGGTAGTGAAAGTGCCGCGATGGTATTCAAGGTAACATTCGCCCTGGTGCACCGGCAGGCGGTCACGCAGTTTGGCCAGTCTCTCGAAAAAGGCTTCGGGATGGTCCCAGCCCATGGAGGGCATACCGGGCAAAGAATCAAGCCTGCGCGCTCGCTCGATCATGTCGGAGGTGGCTCCCCCTCCTCCGTCGCCGTAGCCTGTGGGCAGAAGATATTCCGCATGGATATCAGCCTGTTGGTAGGCGTTCATGGGCGCTTTGACGTTGTCCACGGTCATGTGGGTGACGTAGCCTGATTCCTGAGTGACGTGGGAAACCACTTCCGATCCGTCGTTGCCTCTCCAGATGAAGCTGCTGTGGGGGAAACGGTTGATGGCGTTCCAGGTCATCTTGGTAGTGAAGAAATATTCCACACCAGTCTGCTTCATGATCTGGGGCAGACAGGCTGAATAACCGAACACATCGGGCAGCCAGGTCAGCCTGGAGGGCTTGCCATTGATGGAGGTAAAGCCTTTCTGGCCCAGCATGAAACTGCGGGCAAGGGCTTCGCCGCAGGCAAAGATGGTGTCGGATTCGACATACATAGCGCCAGTGGCCTGCCATTTTTTTGAACGGATGCGATTCAGAACTTTCTGGTACAGGCCGGGCTCGCGGCGCTTGACCGCTTCGTAACTGGCCGGCTGGCTGTAAGCAAAGCGGAATTCGGGGTATTCATCCATCAGGCGGTCGGCTGTGGCGAAGATGTTGACGGCTTTGAGTTCGCCCATGCGTTCGGGCCAGATCCAGACCAGGTCAAGGTGGGCGTGACCGCTAAGCACGCAATGGATAAAAGTTTTTTCCGAGCGCAGTTCACGATAGGCCGCGGCCATGCTTTTACGGAATGCGGGCACACCCTTCAGTTCGAGAACGCTGACGGCATCATCCATCAGGCGAAGCATTCGCCGGTAGGAAGGGCTGAATTTATCGACGAGAGGTTGCAGGCCGAAAGCTCCCAGAGTGGTTGGAACCTGGGGATTTTCGCGATTGCGCTGGTCGAGGGCCAGATCAAGTAGGCATTTCAGGTCGTGGTAGGCTTCCCAGGCATCGTCATTGCGGCGGCAGAGAAAGGCACCTTCGAAATAACTTCCACCAGCGTCCATCCCGTTGGCCTCGAGGTGCCAGATGGCGCTTTGAATACAGCTGGATTGGAGCCAGATTTCTTTGGTGCCTACAGGAATACGGCAATGGCGGTGGGCTACATTAAAACCGAAATAGGCTTGGCCTTTGATATAAAGAGTGGCTTCGCCCTGGTCTTTCCAGTTCAGCCAGGTGTTTTTATCGGCAGGCTTTGGAAGAACAACACGGCACCAGCGCTGGTCAAAAAGTTTTCCCCAGAAAGAATTATTTTCCACGGGCTTGAGGCGGAGTTTCATGCCTTCCCGGAGAGGGAACTGTTCGGCCCGGTTTTCCGATGCTTCGACTTTCAAAACCTGGACATCAGTCCAGATGGAGCCCTGCAGACGGTTGACGGAGGCATTGACACGGTTCGGAATAAGTTGGGGTAAATGGTGTTGTGAGAGCATGGCAGATTATAGATTTAAGCCGATTCAAGGTGGTGATCCAGCTCATTTTTGCGGCACTTCCAAAAAAATAAAATAATTGAAAGAGCCCTCCTAAATAGTTTCCAGGCGAAACGAAATTTTTTACAGACAGCCTGGCATTATATTTTAACTTTAATAGACGAAGAAACGATAAAATTTGGGAAGAGTTATCTTCGCCGAATCCCTAAAAAAACCTGAAGTTCAAAACTCTTTATGAACAAGTTATTTCTGTATGAATCTGATAAAATTCGGCTCGCCTTAACATGTAACAAATCGGAAAAAATTGTTCTATACAATCTGCCGCTGAGGCCAAATTTTATACTTTTTCAGCCCTAGCTTATGATCTGATGAATAGCAGCAGAAATTTGACCTGGTTCAACTCCTCAATGGCTATCGGCTACCAAAATATAATAGCCCGGCAAACGGAAATCAGCGTCGCTCCCGGCATCGTGTCCGCTGAGGATAGGCGCGAAATACAAATAGAGAAAAAACCTCTTACATTGATCCGAAGGTTACGTGGCAGCGCGCGCGCGCGGAAAGCTTCATTTACTGGTTATGAATAAAGTGTCCGGATCGGGAGATGGCCTCTGCCTTGAGTGGAAAAGGGTGGTCTTTGGAGGTGACGCCTCTATTAAATTCAAGTCAGACCAGACAGATCGTTGCGTCTGCCGACTTCGTGCCTGTATGTTAAAAAATAAACCGGCCAAAGCTCCGGCCCGCTTCGCCTAGCTGTTCCCCCGACAGGTCTTTGGTCTGAATGAAAATAAGTCAGGAAACAATCAGCCAATATCTCACCCTGGCTATCATTGTTGTGCTGCCAAACCAAACCAGTAGGTAAAAAACCATTAAACTCCTTTCAACTATTCATGGGATGATCCCAGTCGGCCTCGGATCTAGTAGTATATGACAAGTTTACCCCTTAACTGCACCTTCTGTCATACCTCTAACGAATAGCTTCATAGAAAAGGCGAAAAGAATAATGACGGGAATACTCGCCAAGGCATAGCCTGCCATCAATGGGCCGAAGAACTTGATGTATTCTCCTGACAATCGTTGTAACTGAACCATAACGGGGAGTGTATCGGCATCCCGGAGGATGATGAGTGGTAAAACGAATTCGTTCCACTCAGATATAAAATGCATAACCCCGACCGTCCCCAAAACCGGGCCACACAAGGGCAGTACAATGGTATAAATCTGCTGGAAATGGTTGGCCCCGTCAATCTCTGCTGCCTCGAATAAATCCATCGGGATCTCAGAAACAAAATTGCGCAAAACAAAAATGGCAATGATTTGGCCGCCGGAAGTGCCGACCAGAATGAGAGCGCTCAGAGTGTTGATTAGATTTAAATCGGATAACAAGCGGAACAGTGGAACAAGATTGGCTATGGCAGGCATCATCATCAGAATGAGGATGGCATTCCATAAAAAAGTAGAGAGTGGCATGCGCTGACGGGCGAAAAAATAAGCCCCGCAGAGCCCCAGTATCATGGTGAAAAGTGTGCCAAGAGTTGAGATGTAGAGACTGTTTGCAATGCTGGGTCGGATCAAGTCCCAGGCCTGCACCCAGTTTTCCCATTGAAAGGGCGCAGAAAATTGGGCAGGGGCATTATAAAACTGCGTGTTTGTTTTCAAGCTTACCACGATCATGAGATAGAATGGAACAAAGGAAAAGGCCAGCACGAACCAGATTCCTGCATGTTTGAAAAGGCGCAGGCTCTTCTCGCGCAACGGCGATTCTTCGGAATAAGACCCGTGGAGTTTTTTTATGTCAGAGACAGGTTCGGACTTTTGGGCCACCAGCCTGACGTAGACTGATGAAGCCAGGAGGAAGAAAAATTTCCATGGAAAAGAAAGCAGAATCAGAACTACCCCAAGAAATTTCCATGAAAAAACGGCATAGAGCATGAAACCCAATCCGAGAACCAAATAACGGGCAATCTTCTGGAACCAAAGCGGCAGGGTCTCCCAATCCATAACCAGGGTACTTAATTTTTGTAGAGCAACCACGACCAGCGTCAGAATTATTCCAATGGCACAGGCGGCGCCCATTTCCTGGCTGACAAACGCTTTACGCAACATGAAAAGGGCCGGGACTGTAACGACGCCGCCGGGACCGCCATCCAGACCCGCCAAAGCAAGGATCATACCCGCATCTTTAATAGTCCCAATAATGACAAAAACCAACATCAGATAAATTGAGCCCATCATAAGCGGGAGTTCGATCTTGGTGAATTTGCTCCAAAACGAGATTCCGTCTATATCGGCCGCTTCGTAGATTTCTTTTGGAATATTTTGGAGCTTCGCGAGATGAATCAAGACAGCAAAGGAGCCAATCCAGGGGAAACCCCATACGACACAGGCAATAAGGATAAGTCTTGGATCACCAAGCCAGGCAGGCATCTTACCTTCGGTAAAAATCCCTCCCCAGCCAAACCATCGATCCATATGAATTAAAATATTTGTCAGTCCGGAGGTATCCAGGAATTGGTTCAGATATCCTGAATTCGCTTCAAAAAAGAAGGTGCGCCACAGCAAGGCCATCACCAAGGGGGGCACAACCATGGGTGCAATAAATAATAAGCGGTAAAGATATTGGGCCCGTTCACTGCGGCAGCGATGTATCCAGACAGCGACAGCTATGGCCGGGATCATCTTGGCTATATTCCAAAGGCCCAAAGTAAAAGCTACATTAAACGAAGACCAAAACTCGGGTGAAACCAACATGTCGCTGTAGTTCTTCAATCCCACCCACTCAGATACGTCAGCCCCATTCCAACGGAATAGGCTGTGGTAAATGCCGCTGGCCGCAGGATAATACTGAAAGAGAGCCACCAGGATCAAAGTTGGTATGATTAGAAGATAGATTTCCCAATGATAGGAAACTTGCCTCCAGGGGATTTTTTTTTGCATCATGGTTTTTGATTATTTGGGCCTTTTGCATTGGCTTCTTTGATACGTGCGACGGCTTGGGCTGAATATTCACTGAGATCAACCTGCCCTTCCTGTTGTCCGGCCTCTACCGCTTTAATCAGTCGACGATTTTGCGAGTCTAATCCCATAATCCGGCCATTGATCATTGTCCGGTATTTGATCCAAAACCCAAGTGCTTCCGGCTTATCTTCCAGAGCCATTGCTCTAATCATCAATCCTCTGGCAATCTGCTCATCGCGCTGGATACCGCGGTAGCGGTTGCGGATCAGTTCATCGAAATCTTCACGACCTTTCGTTCTGTAGAAAGCGTCGAAATCCTTGATCAGGTCTTCTTTAGTAATCTGATTGACTTGATACAAGGAGATAAGCTGTTGCCATTTAATCGTTGTTTCTCCTCCGAGTGTGGCGTCAAAGGCCGGAAAAACGCCTTCCAGGTTGGGTTGGAACAAGGCGATTTCGGGTGTCGCTCCGGCTCCTTCAATAATAGGAATCCAGCCGAAATGGCGGTTGAGGGCTTCATTTCCTTTCTGACTGACTAAAAAAAGAAGGAAGTCGGCTGCGATCTCTGGATGTCGACTGGTGCGTGTTATTCCCACAGGAAACCCACCCTCTTGGTTCTCGTAGGGTTCACCTTCAAAAATCTTTCCGTAGACAGGATCGTTCTCGTCCACCTGTGGAAATTTGCTGATACCAACTTCGAATACTCCTGCAGCTTGCTGCTGTAAACCAACGATTTCGTAAACGCCTGCAGGAATAAAAACCACTCTTTGCTGGGCGAAAGGAAATATAGCTTCATCACGTGTTAATCCGGTATAGCCATTGGGAAAGAATGCGGAAACTTCCTGTATCATGTCGAAGTAAGCAAGGTAGTATGGATTATCCAGGCTTATTCTCCCGGTAACTACCCCGTAAAACATCTCCTCTTTTGAAAAGCGACCATCTTTGTTGAAATCAATACTTCTTATTACCGGATATGTTATGGGTCGGAAGAGTGCACCGTCCCAGCGCGAAAAATGCCAGCCGGAACTCGCTATTGCTATATATGGCTTCCCGGAAGGATGTTTTTGCTGTTGGATTTTTTCGCAAAGCTTGAGGAATTCGCGGTAATTCGTAGGCGGCTCACTTCTTCCCGTCAATTTTTTTAACAGGTCTTTGTTATAAAATAGTCTTACCCCCACCATCGAAAGAGGAATATTCATGTACTCCTGATTCTCTTCTACATAGGATCTCCTCATTCCATCCTTAAAGGTGTTGATCAGCGGAACGCCCTCCAGGGAGGTGCCCTTGTTGTAGGGGTTGGGTCGCCCTACATAGTTTGTTAAGGGTATGAAATAACGCAGATAGAAAGCAGTAACCAAATTGCTTTCCATATTGCCTATTTCCAAAAGATCCGGTGCTGTGCCCCCCATCAACTGAGTGCTGACCCACTGCTTCCAGATTGATTCCGGGATTGCTTCCTGTAAAATGCGGACATTTGGATTAAGCTTTTCGTATTCTCTTGCCAGACTATTTATCCCATCGCGAACCCCGCCTTCCAGTTGCCAGTGTCCAATCCTGATGACAATGATTCCGGGTTCGGTCTTCTGCGCGTGCCTCGTTGCAATAACAAGGCAGGCCCAGATGAAGGCACCGCAAATGACCAAGTACGGCAGATTTGATTTGAAAAGTTGATAAAACTTTTTCATCTTCCCTCTTTCCGTGTTGAGGGGTCACGGCCCGCGCGGACCAGGATCTCCACTTCGTCCATCCTGCGAAGAGCTGTCTTTGCTTCGAAAATGCGCTGATCCCTCGGATAGGCAGTGATCAGGCGAAGATAGTATTCGCGGGCCAACTTAAAATCGCCTACTTCAAATTCTGCTGTATAAGCAATGTTCCAATAGTTTGTTGAATTGTCGGCATTGGGATTAGTCGTGTCCAATTCCCTCTTTTCCAAGGCGCGGAGCATCCAAAAAACTCTTTCCTGATCTTTGTTGAGTGCAGCATAACAGGAGGCGAGCTGTGAAGAGACCGAATGTAGGAAAGGGGTTTCAGGGTGATTAGTCAGGAAATCTTGAAGTATGGGTATGGCTGTTCTGGCTATTTGCTTATCATCAGATACATCATAAAGGAGAACATTGTATTGGTTTACAAAGGCTTCCTGTCCAGCCAGGTGATTTGGGTATCGTTTGTAAACATCAGCATAGCTATCAGCCAGGGAAGCATAATCCAGTTTAGGTTCAATCTTTCCGAAGTGTTGAATACGCACTTTAGCCAGTTCAATCCAGGGGATTAGTGGATGGAGCGGGGTTAATCTAAGGATTTCGGCGTAGAGTTCGCGGGCTTTGTCCGTGTTCCTATTTTGTCTGCGGTAATTCCAGCATGAGGCTTCTCCAAAAAGTGCCTCTGCCTTGATGTCCAAATCGTTACTTAGACGGTTTGCCTCCTGAAAATTTTCAACCGCTAGGTCAAAATCACCCAACTGGTAATTCTTCCATCCTGTGTCGATTAAGATCTGGGAGGAATGAACAGCATCTTTCCCTACGCAAGATATGAGGCTCAGGGAAACCAATAAAACCCAAAGGAGCGTATTAAATCGGACTGGAATGGAAGGGATTGGTGTAATGGCTCTAAACACAGAAATCCTCAGGTTTTTTGGGTTCATTCATCTAGTATCTAAAAAAAAGAAAAACATTGGGAAGGGGGTATTCGGTTTAAAAAGGAATTTTCGCCTATTTTATTCCCGAAAAAAGCCCGGTGGTCAACCTGTAACCCTACTGTAATGTGCAGTCACGTTGTGTGAGTCAAATCTCCCATTCAACGAAGCTCTACCCCCGCTGTGGGCGTCGCCAAGTGCGGTCAAATCAAAAATGGCGTCAAAAAGAAAAGACGGATCTTCATTGACCAGTCCTACTGAGGACAAGGGAATCCGGGCCTCAAGATCATAATGTGTTCCGGCAACTTTCTGACTTACTTTGATTGCTGGAATCGGGTTAAGCTTTACGTCCAGAGCCAACGGCTTTTTTGAGTTCTGATTTGGCACAAGAAAAATCTGTTTGGGTGCCCGGGAACCTTCCCGGACGAAGAATAATTCGACAGCGGAACCTATCCAAGGCTGGGCTGGAGCGACGGTAATTTTCGAATCCTGCACGCGGAAAGTCAAGCGGAGGTGATCAATGTCCCGTGAAAGGGTTCCCTCGACCGCTGGAAAGCCATTGAGTTCGACTTCAAAGCGGGTTGGCCCATTTCTGAGATCCAGTTTCTTTCGAACGGGCACCCAGAGTGAGCGGCTGAGAACGTCTTTCCTGCCGGAGCGGAGGATCAGTTTAAAGGCTTTCTCTTCTCCCTGCCGCCTTAGTACCACTTCTTCAACGAGGGTTTTACCAGCAGGAACCTTCATTTTTAATGAGACACTGCGGACCAGAACTCCGCCGATATCGGGTTCGAGAAAGAGGGGAATGATGGCGGTTTTTTCACCTGGGTTCTTTACGGATACTTTTACGGCAAGCAGGTTGGACTCCTCGCTCGGTTTAGAAGCAAAGTCCACAGAAGCGATAATCTGGTCTGCTATTCCCGCATAGGCACGTCCGGTGCCTTTCATCACAGGGGAGTAGTCCGCAAGCAGGCCCACTTTCTGGTGTTCTGCAATCATCTCATCGCACATGGCCCAGATTTTATCCAAGGGCAGAACAGTGGCTGCGTGCGGATCCATCATCACAGCATGGTAGATATGTTCCCGTTTCCTGGTCAAGGCGGCTTCCACTGTCAATGTCTGCACATTAATATTTGTTAGGCAAAGAGCAGCCAACTGAGGTGGCAGGTCTCCAATGAAGGTTGGTTGAATCCCCTGGCTATCAACCAGGCAGGGAACTTCCACACAACAATTTCCAGGCAGATTGGTGATCAGACCGGTATTGGGAACATTACCGTAAATCACTGTTGGCTGATTTGTTTCCCGCGCCTTGATGATGAAGGAACCGTATTCATGTGATGGAGGGGTGATTTGTATCCCGCCATCCTTCCCCAGTAAATCTTCTTCCGCCTTTTTCCAGGTCTTTATGATTGCTTCACAACGGCGAAGGTACTCGTCGATCGGTATATCAAATTGTTCAATGACGGCTTTTCCATGATGTATAAAGTATGGCACGTATTCGCTTTGGTGTTCACTCGATTCGGTTACGAAATATCCGGTTCGCCGCATCATTTCAAACCTGACTTTATCGTGCTGAAACTTTGTATCATTCAGCAGGTCAAAGAGAATAGGGTAGGCATCCTGGCCGCGGTATTCAAACTTCAAAAAAAAGGCCATGTGGTTGATGCCTGCCACCAGGTAGGTCGTGTCCGGGTACGGAATCCCTGCGTAGCGTGCGAGTTGTTGTGAAGTGCCCTGCACTGAGTGACAAAGCCCGACATGTGGAATCCCAACGGCCTTGGCTACGGCCATGCAGTTCATTGCCATGGGATTTGTGTAATTCAACAACAAACAGTCTTTTGCTCCGACAGTGGCGATATCTTGTGCAATTGAGTTGATCACCGGAATGGTTCGTAACGCACGGAATACCCCGCCCACGCCAAGAGTGTCGCCGATGGTCTGTAGGAGACCGAACTTCCGCGGGATTTCAAAATCGATGATTGTGCCGGGTTTATAGCCACCGACCTGGATGGTGCAGATTACGTAGTTTGCATTCAGGCAGGCCTTTTTCTGATTCAGTGTCGCCTCAATCCGGACCTTGGATTTCAGCTTGGCTACCATTTTTCGGGCCATGGTTTCCGCTACTTTTAAGCGTGTGGGATCAATATCCATCAGACATATGGTGGCATTGCCCAGTTCGGGAGCCTGGAGAATGTCGCCAATGAGATTTTTGGCAAAAACAACCGAGCCTGCTCCGATTAGAGAAATTTTGGGTTTCATTGAAAGGGTGATTATTTCCTATTTGGCGTTCTGATCAAATAGAAAAATAAGGTGATTCTGATCTCTTTTCCAGATACAAGGGCATCGACAAATCTTTCCGGGATTGGGTGGGCGGAGGCCTGATCCTTTCCACGGACCGGTGGTTTTTGCGGGAAGGGGCTAATCCGATTTGTTGGTGATTGCTCTGGTTAAAACACCAACCCTTTTTATTCAATGCCAGGACATTAGTGATCCGGGTGCCAAGGTATGACGGGTTGGCCGACAGGATTTTGCGGGGGTTGCAAGGCGCGGGCGCAGGCCGCTATCTGAACTGAAACGGGTCATGCGGGCAACGCGGCCACTGGCCCAAAGAATGGCAACCAACCCGTTACACCTTGGCGCTCAAACCATTAGGCGCGTGCTTTAGCTCAAGATGAACTTATTTTTGTTGTACCCTTATGCTTCAGATCGAAAAATTCCGGGTTGTCGCTGGGATCAGGTTGAATGCCTTTCAGGCTCACGTCGCCCCCGCCTTCTGTTTGAATTACTGGTACGGTTCCATCGTTCTTCAAACTTAAATTACGGATCTCCAATAACCGAAAGCTTTTACCAATTAAAAGGGGGCCTGATTCACAATCAGCGCGCAATGACAAAGTGGCATTTTCGATTGCTAAAACAAAGACTCCGCTTTGATCCTCAATATGTATCGGATCTTTCAGGCCGCTGGCCCGGATATTCCTGAATACAACCTCCCTGGCAGGTTGGGCGTCCTGCCAAAGACCCTCGGGGTGACGTATCTCGTAAAGGGAGTCGATCATGTCAAAAGTGCAATCCTCGATCAACCAACGATCACTGGCCATCTTGGTTTGCCTGTCGCCCGGTGCAAAATGAACGAAAGCCGGGCCCATATTCAATCGGCTGCTGATCTGGTGCGGATAACAGGCCGGACCCCAGAAGTGACACTGCCTTACAGTCAGGCCGTCGCAACCCAGGCGAAATCCATTGCAGGCTGTATTGATGGAAGAGTCGGTCACTGTAACATCCCTATTGTCGCACCCGGCGTAGGCATCGTCGCCCGTTCGAAAATTGCACCTGGTCACTTTGACCTGATGACAACGATTAATATGCAGTCCGTCGTGTCCCCTCAAAATAGTCACCTGATCCAGCGCAAAATGTGAGCAGTCATTACAGTAAATAGCGTAGTTTCCGATCCGGGTAAGGGTTATACCCGTGAAGAGGAAATCAGTGCAGTTGTGCAATAAGATGCCGTGGGGTCCGCGGAACCCCTCCTCACCGTTGAAATTTTTACAGTCGGAACCATCAATGATTCCTTCACCGGAAAAAGAAAAGCCCTTGAGATTTTCGCCCACAATAAAAGCGTCATGCCAACGATCCTTGCCGTAGTCCGTATGTTTGCTGCTTCCCTTGAGAACCGCACCCTTTACCAGATGAAAAGAAACGTTACTGCGCATCGTCAGTTTACCGCAGAGAAAAATTCCCTCTGGAACCAGAACTTGGCCAGAGCAGGTAGCGGCCAGGTCAATGGCTTCTTGGATGGCGGCCGTGTTAAGTGTTTCTCCGTCGGCCAGGGCCCCGTAACTTGTGATCGAAAACGTTTTCTGGCCAAGATCGGCGGCAAGAGGTTTGGGAGTAGGTATTAAAAGATTCATGTTCGGGTGGTTCTGGGCCTTTTGTCAGAGTCAAAGGCTAAAAGGCGTGTAAAATTCATTTCTAAAACAAACAGCTTAAAACAATCAGTAAAATAACACAATGACAAACAATATTTGTGATCAAGTGATATCGTAAAGCCGCGATTCCATTAAATGAGGAACTATAGCTGTGTTTTGCAAGGTCGGAATCTGGGCATTTGGGCTTACTGAATATTCTTAAAACATTCACTAATCGGCTTTTATGCTCAGTTTATCCCACCATTTTACCTGCTTCCCTAGACCAATCCGGGAGTGTAAATAATAAGTAAACATTTTGTGATAAGTCGTACTGCAATTACTCAGGATCGTAGCTACATTGTATGGACTTTAAATTAGACGGTATTGCATTTTTTGGTTGTAATGCACGCCATTTGCCACTACGTTCTTATTTGTCGTGATATTGTTACATAAAGAATTGGTCTTAACTAAGAAAAATGCCCGCGGCTTTACGCTAATTGAGCTTTTGGCTGTTTTGTCCATTATTGCAATAATGACTTCGCTATCTTCTTTGGGGATCAACTCCCTGATGCAGAGCAGGTCTCTCCAGTCCTCGATTAGCGAGATTGCCAGTACTGTCGAGCTGGCCCAGAGCTACGCGACGGCCAACAAGCGGCCTGTCTGGGTTCGTATCTCCAATGCAACCCAGGATGCGGAAAATCTCGTCTACCTAAGTATTTTTGTTGAATCCGAAGACGCGAATGGACGCGTGCTCTACAATCCCTTGGTAAAAAATAAAAAATTACCACGGGTCAAACTGGTCGAAGTAGATGACATCGAACCGATGAATAAAAATTTGTTGGGGGCGGTGGGCGATGGTTTCAGTATTATCCTTCCTGCAAAGAGCAATGTTGGAAGTAACTTTTCCACCGATGTGGATTATATTTTTCGAGTTGGTCCGCAGGGTGAACTACAGATTTCCCCTGGTGTGATGCCCCGCAGGCTGGAAATAGCACTTAGTCGGAGCAACGCGGGGGAATTACGGGCGAGGGTGTTATCGATCGATGGTTTGATAGGCTCAATTGAATGGAGGGATTCTCATGTCAAATAAAACCCTTGAGACGTGGTTGGCTGGTGGCCGGAGGAAGGCTTTCTCGTTGGTTGAGGTGGTTCTGGCTTTGGCTGTTGGCGTATTTGCTTTGCTCCTGCTTGTGGCAGTTATCCCTACAGGCATCCAAGTCAACCGCGATTCCCGTGATGAATACCAGTCGATGGAATTTCTGCGGCAGATCCAGGCAGATCTGCGGGGTGGTGCCATTTCCGGTGATGGAACAGCTTTCAAGCTTCCCACCATATGGAACCGAAACCCTGTTCCTCCAGCCACCTCGATTCAAAATTCTACGGGGGAACGCTATTTTTCCCGCGATTTTGAGGAAACAATGCTTGAAGACTCCCGTTATAAGCTGGAATGGACTGTCCACAATCCTTCGCTGGGGTTGAGTAAATATTGGATACACCTCAGATTGTCCTGGCCCTCCTGGCCGCTGAAGCCAGTGGGAAGCAAAATGGATTCAGTTGAATCCGGGTCTTTTTTCGGAGGTAATCCATGATCCACTCATCTCAAAGAAGACTGAGAGCCTTCACCCTGATCGAGTTGATGGCGGCAACCTCGGTCTTGGTAATCATTGTCCTGATGATTACTCAGTTGATATCGGAAACCTCCAAGGTGATCAAACAGGACAGCAACCGCATGGACTCCTTTTCCATTGCACGAACCCTTTTCGACAGGATGAGTATTGATTGGAAAAGTCGGGTCATAGGAACGGAACCAGGCTTTTTCGGAATCAAAGAATTAGGCGATGATACAATCCTCATGTACAGCCGCGGGCCTGCCTATAGCGGAACACGCAGCTCGGCTACTGCGGTTGGGTATCGTATTTCGGATCACATCGAGGGGGGGCGGAGTTTACAGAGGGCAGCGCTTGGCTACAACTGGTCGGAAACGGATCCCCGGCCGGACGATAATCCACTTGTGCTTGATGCCGGCACAATGCCCGTTCTCGATAATGCCGATTACCAGGACGTCGGCTTGGGCGTGTTACGTTTCGAAATCGCTTTTTTGGTCTATGAACCTGGGGCTACTCCTCCCGGAACTTCGACCGTGTCCTGGAAGTCAGTTCAACCCAGTGCAGAGGAATTGAAACCAGACAAAGAAACGGGCAAGGTAGCGAAGGTGCTTAGGGGGATTGGTCTTTATTTTGTGACGATGGATAAGGATAGTGTCAAGTTGCTCCAGGGAAACCTTGCACCTGTTCGCAACGTTGATCAGGTTTTTTTGGATGCAGCAGATGGCATCGACACCGCACAAATTTGGCGAAACATTCTAAACGATTCCGGAAAATTAGCCCAGGATTTGGGCGTGCCCGTGTTATTCACCCAGGGACTCCAGGTGTATCAGCGTTACCTTCCTCTTGAAACAAAAGGCCTCTAAATATTGATTTTTTCATGAGTCATGCACTATTAAGATTCTTGTGAATTGAAAACGTTATTTTTATGAAATTTTATACCAAGGAAACTGAGACAAAGCGGATAAGCTTAAGGTCACTGTTGAAAATGCGAAGAGGGTTCACCCTCCTTTTTACTTTGGCCGCCATTGCCCTCATCAGTGTGCTGGTTCTTGCTTTTTTGAGCCGCAGCCTGATGTCACGGCAAGTCGTTTTTTCGAGCGTGGGAATGGCCAAGGCGGAAGGATTGACTCAATCCGCTCTCGATTCAATTCTGGATAATATCATTGGGGAAATAAAAGTTGGATCAGATCCCGTTCTCGCACCGGGCAATATCGATACGGGCTACTTAAAACCTAAAGCTGACAAATACATGCTGCCTGTCCCAACGGCAACTGTTCCGCCCACTGTTCCGCCCACTGTTTTGCCCACGGGCTTGGTCAAAGTGAGTCGGTCAAATGCTCCGTTTTGGCCGTCAGACCCCAACCCAATCCCAGCTCTTGCGATTTCCCCTGGCCCGGTCTGGGTTTATCCCGGGCACTCCACTGGGGTCTCTCCTTTGTTCGGCGCGGCTATGAGAGGCCGCTATTGGGATGCCCCCTACCTCACCCCGAGGCAGATTTTCAGCAATGGGACGGTTCCCATTCCTGACTGGGTTTTGCTTTCGCGGCAGGGTCCGATCGGACCACATAATCAACCTCTCGATATGACGCTGTTCAAAGATAAAACGGTCACGAATTCAAAATATGTCATCGGGCGTTTCGCTTACACCGTTTACGAAGTCGGTGGGCGTCTCGATATTAACGTGGCTGGCAACCATAGCTCAGTCGCATCCAATCTGGCGGGGAAATCACTGCGGACCACTCAGGCCATGGCTGATTTGAAGGAAATCTTTCTCGATAGCTCAGGGAATAAAGTGGGTAGTAATGCAAACCGGCAGGTATGGGCGGATTTACTGGTGAAGTGGAGGAATCAACAGAATTTTGACCGAACGGATTTCGAAACTTTTCAAAAAGAAGGTGTAACCCTTGGATTATTGAATCCCTTGCCGGGAGATCAGACCTTCATCAACCGGCAGGATCTGATTGATTTTTGGATCAAAAATGTCAGCCCTGAGCGCTCTGGTCTGGCCTATTTGACGACCTTCTCCAGAGGATTGAATCAGCCTTCGATCTATCCGCCGCGGGCCGCTCCCTTACCCTTATCCATCTTTAACGAAGCCCTTCCTGCCGACGTTGCTAAATACAATCATAACGCTCCCTTCCTTTCTATCCTGGTCACAAGTGCCTTCACCAGAGCGGATGGTTCAACAGCGAAGATTGGTGAGCCACTTGTGTTACGTAAATTTCCGTTGTCGCATATTAAAACACATGTAGAAGATGTCTCGGGAAGAGTTAAAACGGATAGTATGACCCATAAACTTTTTGGGCTGACCCGCACGGGAACAAATGATCCTTGGGACTACGACCCGGCGCTCCTTGAAACAGAGACTGCCGTCGCAACCGGAGGTCCCTCCTTTTTCCGCCTGAAGACGCTCGCAGAAGTCCGGGATGAAAATCGGGAGCCAAACTTTTTCGAACTCCTCCAGGCGGCCATTCTCAGCGGCACTAGCGGTCCCGATAACAACATCGCCACTGGTTCGCTGGGTTCTTACCTCGCGTTCACCGGCACGGGAGGCGGGTCCACCATAAGAAACCTGGTGTTTGAAGACGGTGTGCTGGGACGTCAGGTGCTGCAGATTGGCGCGAATATCATCGACCAATACGATGTCGACGGATACCCCACCCAGATCTACGTGGAGGACAATCCCTTTTACGATGTCTATGGCATCGAGGATTTGCCGTATCTTCAGGCAGTTTATCAACTGATTTACCGGTTCGCGGTACTGCGTACGTTTCCTGTAGTTCCCGAGACACAATCCGCAAAAATGGGCTTTTACTTCCTGCCCCAGCTGTGGAACCCGCACCGGCAAAACCCCGCAGCATCAACCACTGCCCCCCGGCCCACGGAGTTTCGCTTCCGCGCCGACAGCCTGAGTTCGGTAAAGGGAGGGGATGGAAATGCGTTTGTGGATCTGATGCGGCCTTATACCCCGCTACATATCGCCTACGCGAGACGCAGGGCTTTTGCCGGTAGAGGAACAAGTGCCTTGAGCCGCCTGGCCATTTATAATGGCGGTTTGAATGACGCGGATTATGGGAATCAAAATTTGTATAGGCCTTTCCGCGCACCAGACAAGGGATGGATTGGCGTGAATGGGACGCCAACCGGTGGGGCGGCGGGAACGGAAAATCTCTTTTTCCAATTTGACCCGTTTACCGCGAAGTTTCGTACTCCCGATCACCTCGCCGGACAGCTCATACCGGACACCGAAATCCAGACCAATTTTGCCGAGTGCGATGTGCAGGACAAGAACGAGAGCAATAACATACCCACCCGTTTTTATGCGCTAAACTACGCCATTATACCTAACGTGCTGACCAATATCCCGCAAATGCAGCGAAGCGATTTCCCGACGCCTATTACGGCGAGCCCTACACGCCCCGGTTCGACGCCGCAGGCATCTCTGGAACTCATGCGTGACTACCCGAATGCCGGCGGATTTGGGCCGACCGAAACAACATTCACCCTCGATTTTAAGGACGCCGGCGGCACATGGCGTCCCTATTCGAAAATACGGCGCGTAGGTGGTCGCAACCTTGACCAGTCGCATGTCCAGCGCTTCAACGCCTTTGGCTCTGGATCGGCCACTTTCTACCGGGGCAACCTCGACCCACGCACGGATCGGTTTGGCGCTATTTTCGACGCATTTGCATGGAATAACTTTAAGAGAACTTTTCGGCAAACCCCGGCGACGGACGCTGGGCAGGGGAGCGGTTTCAACTTTGTCCCCTCGCTCGGAGCGAGTCCCATTCAAAACCTTACCCGATTCGTCCCTTTGACGGGCACACCGTTCTATGGCATGCTCTCGCAAAACCGCGAGGATCCGCCGACCGGCTACACCGGGGCCAACGTGGCCCAGACTTATATTACCGACCCTGACGGGGTCACGCGCGGGGGCGACAGCTTCCGCGCCGGCACCGGCGGAAATTCGGCAGGTTACGTGATGGGCTCCTCTGCCTCTCTGGCCACCAACCCCGCCCAGCCGGTCGTGCTCAACCGGCCCTTCGAGAGCGTCGCCGAAATGGGCTATGCCTTTCGCGGTCAGCCCTGGAAGAGTGTGGATTTCTTCACGTCAACCTCAGCAGATCTCGCCTTGTTGGATGTCTTTTCCGTTTATGACGCGCCGTTGCTGGTAGGTGGGCAATTAAACGTTAACACTGTGGAAGCTCCCGTCCTGAAGGCCATTTTGAGCGGCATCAGGCCTGACCCGGTTGCTGCTACGGCAGGATTGTCAGCAGACGACGTCAAAAACATTGCCAATCGCCTCGTCGCTCGACGGGATAATACGAGCATCGCGGAGCGGGACCCAGATGCTGATCTTCCTGGTCCCTACATGGATGCTGTCAATTTTTTCAGCAATCCATCCCTGATCGAGAACTGGGCCGTCAACAATGTGAAGATTCACTCTGAGGCGGTCGTGCGGAGTTTGGCCGACTACTCGCAAAGCCGCGTCTGGAATCTGATGATTGACTTGACGGTCGAATCGGGTTCCTATACGCAAAACTCATCGAAACTTTCTGAATTTAGTGTGAATGGAGTTAATCGTGTGTGGGTCCATCTAGCATTGGATCGCTTCACGGGGAAAGTCCTTGAACAACGAATCGAGGTTGTCACTGATACTCCCCTATGAAAACACCGTTTCTTATCCTGGCTTCTCTGGTTGCTCTGGGGTCATTGGGCAATTTCTCATGCTTCGCCCAGGCCCAGCAGCCGGCCCCTCCAAATACAGACTTTAAGGCTCCCAAACCGAGCCATTGGGTCATTTCCTCTCGCACCATCAAGATGAAATATCAAAAACCTGAGCAGGGAGAAATACCAATTGACGCAGAAAGCCCGGCAAAAATCTTCGGGGGAAAAAGCGGTGATGTGCGTTACTGGCGTTATGTAAATAAAGAAAAGACCGTCATCGAACGCTGGTTTATTAATGATCTTTTTCTGGATCGCGTGGTCAATGGTGTTGCCATCAGTGACATGAGAATGCTTGGTGAAGACGATTTTTTACCTCCCGCCGCCACCCAGGATTTTGATTATGTTGATTGGGTGAAACCTGAGATGTATCTCGGTCAGGTTATCTCCAAGGGAAGAGTTTTCAATTACTTCGCATCAGTGGAAAAACCCGGAACTGCTGCTGCTGCATCAGATCTTTCAACTGTTACCCGTACCCCGGAGCAGGCAACGGAGGCACTGCCCGGTGTTTCCGAAATCTGGGTGGATAATGTGACTGGGTTACCTCACATGGTCATTTTAGGGAGAACTCTTTTTACCTACGATATCAAGTTTTCCGACCAAGGATTTAGTGTTCCAAAGGACCTTAGACAGATTGCGAACCAGTATTACGAAGATGAAAAGAATCCCAGAGTCGTTCGCTGAATCTAGTTTTGTAGCTGCTACCTGGGTATAATCAGGTCTTGGGGTATCAAGTGATTTTGAGCCTCGTTGGGGAGTTCACCTTTAATCCTGCCGAGAAGTAGCCGGGCCATATGGTTGCCGCATTCCACGAGATTCGTGTCCACGGAAACCGGGGGGCCTTCCTTGAGCACATGGGAGCCGTAACGTTCTTCTATCTCGCCGACCAACTCATCCCAAAAGCCATCGTAACCGGTGGTTTCAATGTCGTGACGTTCCAAAATGTGGAGGGCCGCTCTGATTTCGCCTGCCTGGGCGTCGTTTCCCGCCATAATGACAGAAATCTTCCTTTGTTTCAGAATGACGGCAAGGGCACCAATGATCCGCTCCAGTCGTTCCTTCCGCACCTCCTCGGTTTCGTCTCCAATCGTGATTTCGATCGTGGAGCTCTTGGCCAGGGATGGATCAAATCCGCTTGCCTCAAGTCCCTGTCGGAAGCCTTCCTGCTTCAATTGTTCGAAATGAGCGTGCAGCCCGAATGAAATGCGCAAAAACTCTTTATGACCTTTTTTACAAAGGTGCTCGGTCAATTGTTTCTGCCCACCAACAAAATCTGAAGTGACCCGGTCAAAGCGTTCCAGGGGGTGGTGTGACGCGAAGAGAACCACCTTGGTGCCGCTGCTTTTGATTTGCCATAATTTCGCGATTTGTTGTTCCAAGTAGGGGGCAACCGGGCCGATGATCAACCCATCCGGGCGTTGCGTTCCGATTTCGCGCAGAATACTATCCAAAGCGTATGGATTGCTGACGGAGGAAATGCTGGTCATATGGGTTTTGATGTCCCCGGTGAGTCCAAGCACTTGAAGTATGCCGAGCTGAAGGCCTGCCACGGTGTGGCTGCGCCGCTGTAGATCCGGTTCCGCTGAGATGCCGATGACTTCAACAATGGGACGAACAACCACCATGTTATCATTCATGGCAATGTTACGCACGCGGCAGCCATGCCCCCTTACCAACTCGACGAGTCCCTCTTTTTCTAAAATACGCATCGCCTGCACTACCGGGGTGATGCTGGTATCGAATTCGGCGGCCAAGCTGCGGAGCGTCGGCAGGGTCTGTCCAGGTTGATAGGAACCGCTACGTATCATATCCATGATATACTGGTGAACCTGTTTCCATTTGCTGTCTCGTTTTTCGCGTTGGGGGAGGGGAGTTTTCAATTTTTTTTTCAGGTTCTCGGTAAATAGCTGGAATCAATCACATTAATGAAGTGATACTAAAGTTCTTAAAACCACTTTGTCACTTTGTTATTTTGTTTCAAGAAGAATCGCTAATCAACATCATTGTACGGTGGGTTTTGCCTGCAAAACTCTGAACGGAAGCTGGTGCCATCGCGACACGAGGTCGCTCCTACGGGGAGGTGCTTTTTCGTAGGAGCGTGCTTGCCACGCGATGGCTTGGGTTTTGAATGGGCGGAAAAGCCAAAGCCATCGCGACACGAGGTCGCTCCTACGGGGAGGTGCTTTTTTGTAGGAGCGTGCTTGCCACGCGATGGCTTGGGTTTTGAATGGGCAAAAAGCCAAAGCCATCGCGACACGAGGTCGCTCCTACGGGGAGGTGCCTTTTCGTAGGAGCGTGCTTGCCACGCGATGGCTTGGGTTTTCAATGGGCGGGAAGCCAAAGCC
>ENA-ORBV01004439-ORBV01004439.1-microbial-mat-metagenome-genome-assembly--contig:-NODE-4439-length-26950-cov-6.086444_pt1 | contig 26950 bp, 21 predicted proteins | sample MGYA00237777_ERZ505514 | MGnify/ENA primary metagenome ERZ505514 (study PRJEB26160, sample SAMN06269048) | microbial mat metagenome | isolation source: Oligotrophic lake microbial mat | place...
TTTCAAGCAGAAGACGGCATACGAGATTCGCCTTAGTCTCGTGGGCTCGGAGATGTGTATAAGAGACAGTCGACCAGGCCTTGGCCAACACGCCCTGGGTAGCATGACCATTCGCTTAGCAATACGGACCCACAACAGATTTCGGCTTGCGCCAGCCGTGCCATGGACTCCCTGGCAAAACCACAAGACACTGGAACGCTTTTACATGCCGTGTAAGCCGAATAAGCCGCGTAGTCCGCAGGTCCCGACGATTCAGATCAATGGCGACACTGCGCCGAATCACGACGATACGGTCAAGAGTGTTCGCCACGATGCCAAGCGCAAGAACATTCCGCCCGCCGGCATCGAGGCGCAGGGCCGCCTACAGGAGGCGCCGCGGCTGCGTCCTGAGTACAACCCGCACTTGCCACCGCGTCTGCGCTTTTCGGACGACCCCGCGCAGGCCGATCACTTGCCGGCCTTGCTGCAAACTGCGCGCGAGCGGGCCTTGAACGCTGACGAAGTGCAGGTGCTGGCCGAGGCCTTGCGCCGCCATGAGCCCTGGCTGGAGTGGAGCGGCAAACGCGAGCGCCCCTGGTTCGAGGTCGAGCCACTTCTAAATTGGCCCGCGCACTGGGATACAAGGGCGTGATCGACAAAGGCCGGTTCGACGATCTGAGCGGGTATCGCACGCTTCCATTTGCGCGACCCTCGGCGCTGGCGGCGGGCAGGCCTTGGCGTGTAGCCGTGAAAGTGATCGACCCGCGGGGCAACGAGGGTTTGCGGGTGTTGACGATGCCCGCCCCATGAGCATGTCTCGATCGTGGCCAAGGTCATGGCTTCAGACGGGCAAGCATGCCTATAATGGCTGGCTACAAGTTATCTCCCTGGTGGTTTCGACCCCAGGTGCGAGGGTGCCAAGGCGCAAGCTGCGGCACCCTCTGTTTTTTTGTGCCATCTAGATCATGCGCACCTGCATCTACATCGACGGGTTCAACCTGTATTACGGCGCGGTGAAAGGCACACCGCACAAGTGGCTGGACTTCAAAGCCACATTTGCGATGCTGCTGCAGCCACATCATCAGATCACGGCCATCAAGTACTTCACGGCCCAGGTGTCGGGCAAACGCGACCCGCAGCAACCGGTACGGCAACAGACCTATTGGCGCGCCTTGCAGGCCAGCACACCAGAGTTCCAGTTGTACAAGGGCACGTTCCTGACCCATCCGGTGACCTGGCCGCTGGCCCAGCCCCTGCCAGGGCAGCGTTACGCGACGGTGCTCAAGACGGAAGAAAAGGGCTCGGACGTGAATCTGGCTGTGCATCTGCTCAATGACGCCTGGCAGGATGGCTATGACTGCGCGGTGATTGTGTCGAACGACTCCGACCTGGCAGAAGCCATGCGCCTGGTGCGTCGGCACCATCCGAGCAAATTGCTGGGGCTGGTGTTTCCGCGGCGGGAAACCGGTGGCCACCCCTCGCGCGAGTTGTCGCAACATGCCCATTTCGTATTGCGCCTGGGCACGAGTGTGCTGGCGGCGTGCCAATTACCGGTCCGCATACCCGGCACCACAATCCACAAACCCGCATCCTGGTGATTCGCAAGTTTGACTCTTTGTCTTTTCTGTCGACAAAGTATGGCCTCACCTTCGAGCCGGCGTAGTCTGGATCAACCTCCAGCCTTCACCTTCAGCCGCCACGCATGCAGCAGCGGCTCGGTATACCCGCTGGGCTGCTCCAGCCCCTTGAACACCAGATCGGTTGCCGCCTGGAACGCCGCACCTTGCGGGTTGGTGGCCATCGGCGTATACAGCGCGTCGCCGGCATTCTGCTTGTCTACCACCTTGGCCATGCGCTTGAATGTGGCCTTGACCTGGGCCTTGGTCACGACACCGTGGTGCAGCCAGTTCGCCATGTGCTGGCTTGAGATGCGCAGTGTGGCGCGGTCTTCCATCAGGCCGACGTTGTGGATGTCGGGCACCTTGGAGCAACCCACGCCCTGGTCGATCCAGCGCACCACGTAACCCAGGATGCCCTGGGCGTTGTTGTCGAGTTCCTGCTGCTTGTCGGCGTCGCTCCACTTTGGCGTGCGGACCACCGGAATGCTCAGCAGGTCGTTCAGGATCGCCTCGCGCTGCCGGGCGGCGTCGCCCGCTGCGGCGTCTTTCTCGATCTGCTTTTGCACGCTTGAGACCAGCACCTGGTGGTAGTGCAGCGCATGCAGCGTCGCGGCGGTCGGGCTGGGCACCCAGGCGGTGTTGGCGCCGGCCTTCGGATGGCCGATCTTTTGCTTCATCATGTCGGCCATCAGGTCGGGCATGGCCCACATGCCCTTGCCGATCTGCGCCTTGCCACGCAAGCCGCAGGCCAGACCGACCATGACATTGTTTTTCTCGTAGGCCTGGATCCAGACACTGGTCTTCATGTCGCCCTTGCGCAGCACCGGGCCGGCCTGCATGCAGCTGTGCATCTCGTCGCCGGTGCGGTCCAGGAAACCCGTGTTGATGAAGGCAACCCGGCTTGCGGCAGCGGCGATGCAAGCCTTGAGGTTGATGCTGGTGCGGCGCTCCTCGTCCATGATGCCGAGCTTGACGGTGCTCGCCGGCAGGCCGAGCAGTTTTTCCACGCGCCCGAACAGTTCGCTGGCGAATGCCACCTCGGCGGGGCCGTGCATCTTGGGCTTGACGATGTAGACCGAACCCTTGCGCGAGTTGCGAATGCCATTGGCACCGTGGCCTTGCAGGTCGTGCAGCGCGATGGTCGTGGTGACGACTGCATCCAGGATGCCCTCGGGAATCTCGAGTTCGCTGCCGTCGGCAGCGCTGTACCGGATGGCCGGGTTGGTCATCAGATGGCCGACGTTGCGCACGAACATCAGCGAGCGGCCGTGCAGCGTCACCGCGCCATTGCCATTGGGTGCCGTGTAGACCCGGTCCGGGTTGAGTCCGCGGGTGAAGGTCTTGCCACCCTTGCTCACGTTCTCGGTCAGCTCGCCCTTGAGGATGCCCAACCAGTTGCGGTAACCCAGCACTTTGTCCTGCGCGTCCACCGCTGCAACCGAATCCTCCAGGTCCAGGATCGTGGACAGGGCCGACTCCAGCACCAGGTCGCTGACGCCGGCCGCGTCGTGGGCGCCGGTGGTGCTGGTGTGGTCGATGCGGATGTCGATGTGCAGCCCGTGGTGCTGCAGCAGCACCGACGACGGGCGTGCGGCATCGCCCTGGTAACCGACCAGCTGGCGGCTGTTGCGCAGCCCGGTGTTCCCGCCGGTCTTGAGCGTCGCGACCAGCTTGCCGCCGAGCACCGCATAGGCGGTCACGTCCACGTGCGAGCCGCGGGCCAGCGGCGCGGCGCGGTCCAGCACATGGCGGGCGTATTCGACGACCTTGGCGCCCCGCACCGGGTTGTAGGTCAGGCCGCGGCTGGCGCCGCCGGATTCGTCGATCGTGTCCGTTCCGTACAGGGCGTCGTACAACGAGCCCCAGCGCGCATTGGCGGCGTTGAGCGCGTAACGCGCGTTGAGGATGGGCACCACCAGCTGCGGGCCGGCCTGCTGCGCCAGCTCGGCGTCGACATTTTTTGTCGTCGCGCGCACGGCGGCGGGTTCGGGCACCAGGTAACCGATCTTCTCCAGGAATCGGCGGTACGCCTGCATGTTGCGGATCGGCCCCGGGTGGGCCTGGTGCCAGGCGTCGAGTTCTGATTGCAGGCGGTCGCGCTCGGCCAGCAGAGCTGCGTTCCTGGGCGCCAGGTCGGCCACGATCGCATCAAACCCGTTCCAGAATGCGCCGCTGTCGATGCCGGTGCCGGGCAGAACCTGGGTCTCGATGAAATCGTGCAGCTCGGTGGCAATATCGAGACGGTGCAGTCGGGTGCGGGTGGCCATGGATGGGTTTCCTTCTTCAACAGGGGGATCTGTTTTCACAGAAACACACGCACGTCGCGCAGGCTGCTGCCGACATGGTGGGGTTGGGTGCCGAGTTCCTCGAACGGCAACTGGTAGCGGTTCACCCACAGCGTCTGGTAACCGTACCAGGTCGCGGCCAGGGCGTCCCAGGCGTTGCAGCTGACAAAGCCGATCTGGCGCGCGCGCAGTCCGGTCGCCTGCTCGCCCAGGGCGTAGGCCTGGGGTGCGGTCTTGTACAGGCGCACCGGATCGACGCTGATCACATGGTCGAGCAGGCCACCGAGTCCGGCCGACTGGACTGCCAGTTGCAGCATCGCCGGGTCGCCATTGCTCAGGATGCCGGTCACCAAGCCGGCATCCTTGATCTGCTGCAACACGGCGCGGTTCTCGGGGAATGCGCTCAGGCTGCGGTACTGGTTCATCAACTGATCGACGCGGCTGTCGAAATCCGGTTGGCCGATCTGCTCGGGCGCCAGGCGTTTGACCGCATAGACGAGGGCGCAGCGGGTCAGGTCCCAGAACGGGCGGTAGTGAGCGCCACCACTGCTGGTCGTGACCAGGCGGGAATACTCGATCTGCTTGTCGCGCCAGAGCTGGCTCAGTGCCGTGCCATGGCCGGGGTAGAGCTGCTCGGCCAGCAGCCCGACGCTGTAGACGTCGAACAAGGTGCCATAGGCGTCGAACAGGATAGCTTTGGGTTTTTCCATGGCCCTACTGTATTCGAACCTTTTTCAATGATCTTACAAACGGCTTGTAGGATCATTGACCTCCAATTGGTGTGCAGATACGTGACCAAATGAATGCGAATGACGCGTTTCGGTCGTGCCACCCGACCCATGCTGTTCGGCGCCGTCCGCCAGGTTTACGAGCCAGCCGGTACCTGCCGGTGGCCGGACCGGAACCGGTCAGGCGCGTAGGGCTGCATCGCCACGCCTGGCGAATCGCCGCTGGCCAGCGCTGCCACGATGCGGCCCGTGTGTGGCGCCCCGGTGAGGCCCAGGTGGCCGTGGCCGGCCGCGATAAAGATGTTGCGCTGCGCCGGTAGTGCACCGATGGCCGGCAGGCTGTCCGGCATGCCGGGGCGCGGCCCCATCCACCGGCTTGCCTGGTCCAGCCTGGCATCGGGGAACATCCGCTGCAGCTGCTTGTGCAGGGTCGCAGCACGCCGCCACGATGGCGGGTCGTCGGCCAGGCCGAGTTCCTCGGTGCCTGCGATGCGAAGGCCCATCTCCATCTGGGTCACGGCAAAGTGCAGTTCCATTTCGCTGACCACATGGTGCAGGTTGATGCCCGGATCCGCGTAGGTCATGTGGTAACCGCGCTCGGCGATCAATGCAAGCGGCAGGCCCAGGGGTTCGACCAGGGCGCGCGACCAGGCGCCCGCCGCCACCACGACCGTGTCCGCCTGCAGCAGCCCCGTGGAGGTGTGCACAGCGACGCCAGCACCGTGCGGGAGTAGCTGCGACACGTCGGCCCGCACGATCTGCCCGCCGTCCCGCGCAAACAGGCTGGCATACGCCTGGGTCAGCCGCAGCGGGTTTGTGGTGTAACCCATGGGGCCCATGCGAACGCCACGTGTATAGGCGCTTGACAAGGCGGGCTCGGCGGCGCGCAGCGCGGCGCCTTCCAGCACCTCGATCCGGGCACCGTGTTCGCGCCGCAGCCGCCATGCCAGGGCGCCATGCACATCGATCGCGCCGGCGTCACGTTGCACATAGAGCCCTGGTGTGTCGCGCACTAATTCCGGCACGCCGGCTTCGGCTGCGAGTGCGCGGTGCAATTGCACCGAATTGCCATACAAGGCCTTCATCGCATGGGCCGTCAATGGCACCTGCTGGGGCGTGGCGGCGCGGCGAAACAGCCGCAGCCAGGGCCATAACTGCGGTAACGAGGACCAACGCAACACCAGCGGGCTGTCCGGGTCGAGCAACATGCGCGGCAGTTGCCGTTCGAACCCGGGCAGGCCGACCGGCACGACAGCCGAGGCGGCCAGGATACCGGCATTGCCGAACGAGCAAGCCATGCCTGGCTCCAGCCGGTCCACCAGTGTCGCGGCCCAGCCGCGCCGCTGCAGCGCCAGTCCGACGCAGATGCCGACGATGCCAGCGCCCACGACGATCGCGTGGCCGCGCTCACGACCGGCATGCGCGGGTTCCATCAGTCCTTTTTCGGATTTCCGATGAACTGCGTGAACACCACCAGCAGCGTCGTGATCGCAACGATGATGGTCGAAATAGCCGCGATCGTCGGATCGACCTGGTCGCGCAACGCATTGAACATGTTGCGCGTCAGCGTCGAATTGTCGCCACCCGACACAAACAAGGACACGATGATTTCGTCGAACGACGTCAGGAAAGCCAGCACCGCCCCGGTGATGACCGAGAACCGGATCTGCGGCAGCGTCACCTGCAGGAAGGCCTGAATCGGCGAGGCCCCCAGGCTGCGCGCCACCCGCGCCTGGTCCATGTCGAACGAGCGCAGGGCCGATCCCACCACCAGCATGACGACCGGGATGGCGAGCATGCTGTGCGCCAGCACAAGCCCCAGCAAGGTATTGACCAGCTTGAGCTTGACGTAGGAATAAAAGACACCGATGCCGATCAGGATCACCGGCACCACCATCGGCGCGAGCAACAGCATCGTGAGCAGGTTGGCATGGCGCAGCCGCGAGGCGTGTAGTCCGTAGGCCGCCATGGTGGCCAGCGGGGTCGATATCAGCGCGGTCAGGAACGCAGCCTTGAGCGACGTGCTGGTGGCCTGCATCCAGGCGGTGGAGTCGAAGTAACTCTGGTACCAGCGCAAAGACCATTGCCGTGGCGGGAACTCCAGATACTGCGAGCCCGAGAACGACATCGGGATCACCAAGAGCGTGGGCAGCATCAGCAACAGCAAAACCGTGGTGGCCAGTGCATACAGCCACAACCGGGCGCCGTGGGTGATCTGGGTATCGGTGGCCGCACGCCTGAACCAGCTCGTTCTGGCAGCGGCTTGCGCAATGGGGATTTCACCCTCGGAGCGGCCTGGCGTTGTCATACCCGCTCGCGCCCGCCCAGTACGCCATCGAGCCGTACCAGCCGGGCCGCAGCCAGGATGATCAGTGCGGTGACCACCAGCAGCACCACGCCCAGCGCGCTGGCGGCGCCCCAATTGAAGAAGATCTCGATATCGTTGGCGATGCGGCTTGACACCATGATGACCTTGCCGCCACCCAGCACGGCCGGCGTGATGTAAAAGCCCAGGCACAGGATGAAGACGATCAGCGCGCCGGTCAGCAGCCCCGGCATCGCCAGGGGAACGAACACCGTCCAGAAGCTGCGCAGCGGGCTGGCGCCCAGGTTGGCCGCTGCGCGCAGGTAATTGCGGTCGATCGAACGCATCGCCGAATACAGCGGCAACACCATGAATGGCAACATCACGTGCACGGTGCCGATCAGTGTGCCCGTGAGGTTGTGCACCAGCGCCAGCGGCTCGTCCCACAGGCCCAGTTCGATGCCCCAGTTGTTGATCAGCCCGCGGCGCTGCAGCAGCACCAGCCAGGCGTAGGTGCGCACCAGCAGCGATGTCCACAGCGGCAGCAGCACGGCGATCATGCACAGGTTGGCGGCGCGTTTCGGAATTTCGGACAGGAAATAGGCCAGCGGATAACCAAGCGCGATGCAGATGGCGGTGCTCAGGAAACTGACCTGGAAGGTCGTCCAGAAGGTGCGGGCGTAAGACGGTTGCTCCCACATGCGCTGGTAATGCTCCAGGCTGAACGTACCCTGGTCGGACAACAGCGACAGGTAAAACAGCCAACCCACCGGCAACAGCATGGTGACCAGGATCAGCAGCAAGGCCGGTGCCACCAGCGCGAGTAGCCCCAGCCGCTCGAACAAGTCGGTGCGACGCAATGCCTGCACGTTGGGCAATGCGTCTTCGGCGCCGGATTCGCGCTGCGCGCCCTGGGTTGGCCCGCGCGCGTGACCCAGCGGGTTCACGCGGCGGGCTCCATCGCCAGCAACACCGTGTCCTCGACATTCACGGCCAGGCGCAGTAGCGCTCCCGGCGCCGGCCCAGCGGCCGAGGCGCCGCGTACGCTGAGCGCCGTGCCGTCGCCCAGTACCACCTGGAACAGGGAGCTATCGCCCTGGTACACGGTGGCCACCAGAGTGGCGTCGATGCAATTGCTGGCATCGCCGGCCGCCTCCCCTGCGCCGAGCATGCGCAGGCGCTCCGGGCGCAGCATCAGCAGTCGCTGGCCGTCCGCCGGCGGCGGCGTGGCGGTGCGCAGCGTCTGCTCGCCCAGGCGAACGCGGCCCTGTGCCACCGTCACCGGCAGGAAGGTGGATTCGCCGATGAATTCGGCGACAAAACGGTTCTTCGGCCGCTCGTAGATCGCGCGCGGCGTATCGAGCTGCATGATGCGCCCCGAGTTGATCACGGCAATGCGGTCCGACATCGTCAATGCCTCGCGCTGGTCGTGCGTGACATACACCGTGGTCATGCCAAGCTTGTCGTGCAACTGGCGCAGTTCGATCTGCATGTGTTCGCGCAGTTGCTTGTCGAGCGCCGACAAAGGTTCGTCCATCAGCATGATGCGTGGTTCGAACACGATAGCGCGCGCCAGCGCCACGCGCTGGCGCTGGCCGCCGGAGAGCTGCTCGACACCACGGCCGCCGTAACCGCCCAGCCGCACCATCTCCAGGGCGCGCTCGGCGCGCTGCGCGATTTCCGCCGGTTTGACACGGCGCAGCTTGAGCGGGAACCCGACGTTGTCGGCCACGCTCATGTGGGGAAACAGCGCGTAGTTCTGGAACACCATGCCAACGTCACGCTTGTGCGGCGGCACGCAGACCATCTCGGCGTCACCGAACTTCAGGCTGCCGCCGTCTGGCCGGGTGAAACCGGCCAGCACGGTGAGCAAGGTGGTCTTGCCGGAGCCCGACGGCCCGAGCAGAGTCATGAACTCGCCACTGCGGATCTCCAGATCCACATGGTCCAACGCGAAAACCTTGCCGTATCGCTTGGTGATCTGCGAAACGCTGATCGGCAGTGACGCGTTGCTCACAGCGGCGGTTCCGGCGCCAGCTTATTCGGTCAACATGTTCTGGTACAGCTCGGACGCACGGGCCTCGTTCTTGATGTACCAGTTCAGGTCGATACCTAGCTGCTTGGCTGCATTGTCAGGATGCGAGGGCAGTGTCTTGGCAAAAGCCGCGCTGATAGCATTGCCTTCGTAGGCCTTCTTGTTGGTCGGGCCGTAGGTGATGTACTTGGTGAACTCGGCCTGGTACTGCGGCTTGCTGATCTCGTTGAGGAATTTCATCGCCAGCGCCTTGTTCGGCGCACCCTTGGGAATGCCGAAGCAGTCGTAGTCGAGCAGCGCCTGGTTGAAGGTGTAGGCCACTTTCGCGCCGTCCTTCGCAGCCACGTCGAAGCGGCCGTTCCAACCCGTGATCATGTCGACTTCGCCGTCCTTCATGAGTTGCGCGTGTTGCGCGCCAGAGGACCAGAACACCGCGATATGCGGCTTGAGTTCCTTGATCTTCTTGATGGCGCGCTCGATACCGCCGGGGGCAGACAACACCTCGTACACCTTGTTCGGGGGCACGCCGTCGGCCATCAATGCGGGCTCCAGCGCACCGGCGACCCCCTTGCGGTAGGAGCGCTTGCCTGGAAACTTCTTCACGTCCCAGAAGTCGGCCCAGTTTTGCGGGCCCTTGTCCCCGTACGTCTTGGTGTTCCAGGCCATCACCGTCGAAAACACGTCACCGCCAACACAGTGTTCCTGTGTGAAACCCGGCAAAAAACTCGACACATCGATCGTCTTGTAGTCCAGCGACTCCAGCAGACCTTCCGAGCCGGCGCGTGCCGCGCTGCCCGATCCGCTGGCCACGATGTCCCATGTCACGGCACCGGCCTTGACCTTGAGGCGCAGATCGGCGATGCCGGTGTAGGTTTCTTCCTTGATCGTGATCCCAAGCGCCTTGGCGGCAGGCTGGAACAATGCCTTGCTCTGGCCATCCTGATAGGAACCACCAAAGGACACGATAGTGAGTTGGGCGGCGGCGTGACCCGCGTAACCGGTCGCGAGAACCAGGGACAGCAGGCTTGCGGCCCGGCCCCAAAAGCGCTTGTTGATCATGAAAAACTCCAGTAGGTGGCAGATGCGGCCCGTATGAGCGGGCCTTGATCGGGTTGTCTTCCCAAGTGCACTTTAGGAACCAGTTGGTCGCAGTAGTAGGGCCATTCTCGAATCATCACCATACCATTCGCGACGGTTGCGCGGCTAGCCGATTCGCGCTGCAACCGCCTTGAGCTTGCAATAACTTCGCAATGCCTCCAGGCCCTTCTCGCGGCCGAAGCCGGACATCTTGTTGCCGCCAAACGGTACCGAGATACCACCGGCAAAATACTCGTTGATGAAGACCTGGCCCGCATCGATGTCACGCGCGAGCCGGTGCGCGGCATCGAAGTCGCGTGTGAATATCCCGGCCACCAGGCCAAAACGCGTGCCGTTGGCCAGTGCCAGCGCCTCCTCGGGCTCGTCGAACACCTGCACGCACAGCACCGGCCCGAAGATCTCCTCCTGCACCACTTCGTCGGACGGCCGCAGCCCATCGAGCACGGTGGGCTCGTAAAACCAACCCTGCCCGCTGTGCGGGTCGTGCGCCATCTTGCCGCCGCACAGGACCTCGGCGCCGTGCTGGCGCGCCCGCTCGACGTAACCTGCGATCTTGCGCAGGTGGGCGTCGGAACTGACCGGGCCCAGGTCGGGATTGCGCAGGCCATGGCCCAGTGTCATGGCGCGGGCCCGCTCGACCAGGCGTTGCACGAATTCGGCGTGGATGCTGCGCGCGATGACCAGGCGCGACCCAGCGGAGCAGATCTGCCCTGCGTTCTCGAAAATGGCGCCCAACACACCTTCGACGGCAGCGGGAAGGTCGCAGTCGGCCAGCACCACCACCGGCGACTTGCCGCCGAGTTCCAGCAACAGGCGGGTCACGTTGGGCGCGGCGGCCTGCATCACGTTGACGCCGGTGGCGACCGATCCGGTGAAACTGACATGGTCAACGCCGGGATGGCGCACCAGCGCGGCGCCGGCCTGCGCACCGGTTCCGGTGACCACGTTGCAGACACCCGCCGGCACGCCGGCCTGCAGACAGAGTTCGCCCAGCATCAGCGCTGTGAGGGGCGTCTGCTCGGCCGGCTTGGCCACGACGGTGCAGCCTGCGGCCAGCGCCGGAGCGATACCGCGTGCCGCGGTCGACAGCGGGTAGTTCCAGGGGATGATGTGCGCCGTCACGCCGACCGGTTCGTTGAGCGTGTACGCCAGGTATTGCGGACCCAGCGGGATGCTGCTGCCCTCGTGCTTGTCACAGGCGCCAGCGTAGTATTCGAAGCAGTTCGCCGCGCCGGCGATGTCACCCTGCGCTTCGACCAGGCGCTTGCCCGAGTCCAGGCATTCGACGACCGCCAGGCGGTCGGCGTTTACACGGATCAGTTGCGCCACCCGCTGCAGTACGCGGCCCCGCAGGGCCGGCGCCATGCCACGCCAGGGCCCGCGCAAGGCCGTCGCGGCGGCGACCACGGCGCGGTCGACGTCCTCGGCGCCGCCAGCTGCAAACGTCGCGAAAACACGTCCGTTGCCCGGGTCGATGGTCTCCATCCGTTCGCCGCGCACCGATGCACAGCTGGCGCCGGCGATCAGATGGCCATCGGGCAAGCCGGCCAGCGTTCCGGTCGTTTGTGCCTCGTGGACCAGCGCGCTCAGATCGCCGCTATGTGTCATGGTGGTCACTGCTGTACCTCCGTCCTCCGTCCTGCGTACTGCGGGGCTGAGCGCCTTGGGGGCGGCCCGGCGGCGCTCACTGGACTACCCCTCCGTCCTGCGGACTGCGGGGCTGAGCGCCTTGGGGGCGGCCCGGCGGCGCTCATGGACGCTCGCTCATCTGGTAAAGCGCATGCTCGAGCCACTGCGGATTGATGTCCACGCCCCAGCCGGGGCCGTCGGGCAGATGGACCCGCCCGCCTTGCACCTGGTAGGGCGAATTGACGAACAGGCCCTCTTGCCAGGGGTAGTAGTCGGGACCCTCGATCGACAGTTCCAGGTACTTGCCGGCGTTGGGAATGGCACACAGCAGGTGCATCGTGAACAGCGTGACCATCGACAGATTGGCGCTGTGCGGCGTGCACGGCAAACCGGCCGCGTGCGCCATCGCAGCGACCCGCAGGGTACGTGCCATCCCGCCCAGGTAACACACGTCGGGCTGCACGATGTCGACCGCGCCCATGGCGATCATGTGTTTCCACATCGGCAGATAACAGTCCTGTTCGCCGCCAGTGACATCGAGTTCGAGCGCCTGGCGCACTTCGCGCGTCTGCTCCAGTTCCCAGTAGGGACACGGCTCCTCGAAATGGCAGACGCCGTTGTCCTGCAGCATCTTGCCCACTGCGATCGCCCGGCGCGGCGAATAACAGCTATTGGCATCGACCAGCAGCTCCACCGAGTCGCCCAATACACGCCTGACCGTCGGTACGATCTGCTCGGTACGTTCTGGCCATTCATCCGCATCGTGGCCGAACTCGGAGCCGACGCGGAATTTGAAGGCGTCGAATCCGAACTGGTCACGCAGCGCCAGCAACCGCGCTGCTTCGTCGTCGGGCGTGATGTCGCGCTTCATCGACGACGCATACGCACGGATCGGTCGCGCCGTGCCGCCCAGCAGTTCGGCCACGCGTTTGCCCTCGCGCTTGCCACGCAGGTCCCACAGCGCCGTATCGAGGCCGCACATCGCGCGATACAGGTAAGAGGACGGAAACTTGTGTTCGCGCTCGCCGATACGATCCATCAAGGCGCCGATGTCCGTGTCGTCCTGGCCCAGCGACCACGGCGCGACTTGCCGATGCAGCACCTGCACGGTGATGTCGGCGTTGTATGTCGATACCTGTCCCCAGCCTTGCGCGCCGTCCTCGGCGGTGACACGCACAAAACCGACGAACGCATTGCAAAAGGTCTCGATGCGGTGGATCTTCATGGTTCGGGTGCAAGATGCTGCAGTCGCTGGTGTGGTTTCCATGATCGCGTCAAAATGGTCTGCAATACAGGTCCATTTTGAACAATGGTAGATACCATTGTTCGGCCAGATGCAGGGAGAATCCATGGTGAAGCGTGCGGGTGGGTCACTTTTGTTGTCGATCAAGATCGACCGGACATCGCACCAGCCGGTGAGTACACAGTTGTGCGTGGCGCTGCGCGAGATGATCCTCGAGGGTGCCTTTCGTGCCGGCGAGCGGCTGCCGGCCAGCCGCACGTTGTCGCGTGAACTGGGTTTGTCGCGCACCACGATCATCGAGGTATTCGATCGCCTGGTGGCCGAAGGCCTGGTGGAGTCGCGCACGGGCGCGGGCACGTTTGTCAGCCAGGTGCTGGGCGCGAGCCGTCCCCGGCCGCCCCAGCCCGATGTGGATTCGGTGGTGCGTGTCGCTCCGAAGTTGTCGCGGTTGATGGCGCAGGCGGTGAGTCGCTTTGGCGACCGCCAGCGGTTGCCGCACCTGCCGCGCGCCTTCACGACGGCGTTGCCGGCCTTCGACGTGTTCCCGATGGCGCAGTGGGCCCGTTTGTCCGCCAAGTACCTGCGCGGCAGCCGAGAAGACATCATGGGTTATGGCGACCCGTACGGCTCACCGTCATTGCGCCGGGCCTTGGCGGCCCACCTGCGTGCCAACCGCGGCATCAGCTGTGACCCGGAGCAGTTGTTCATTGTCGGCGGTGCGCAGCAGGCTTTCCACCTGATCGGCTCGACGCTGCTCAACCCGGGCGAGAAGGTTTGGTTCGAGAATCCGGGCGCTATCGGAGCACGCAACAGCCTGATCGCCTGCGGCGCGGAGCTGGTGCCGGTGCCGGTCGATAAGGAGGGGCTGCGGGTCGATGCCGCCATGCGCCTGAGTCCGCAATTCCGGCTCGCGTTCGTCACCCCGTCGCACCAGCAGCCGTTGGGTTGTGTGATGAGCCTGGAACGGCGCTTTGCGTTGTTGCATGCGGCCGAGCAGGCCGGCGCCTGGGTGATCGAGGACGACTACGATGGCGAGTTCTTCTTCGCAGGCCGGCCACCGCCAACGCTCAAGAGCGTGGACACCACCGGTCTGGTGATCTATGTCGGCACGTTCAGCAAGTCGCTGTTCCCGGCCTTGCGCCTGGGTTACCTGCTGGCGCCGCCAGCCCTGGTCGATACCTTCCGGGCCATCATGAGCAAGTACCTGCAGGGCGTGCCGTCGCAGACGCAGGGTGTGGTTGCCGAATTCATCAACGAGGGGCACTTCTCGGCCCATGTACGGCGCATGCGCCATGTCTACCTGGAGCGGCACGAAGCGCTGGTCGCGGCGTCGCAACGGCACCTGGCGGGTTTGCTGGACATCGTGCCGACCCACAGCGGCTTGCACACCATCGGGCACCTTCCGCCCAGCATCTCGGAGGTGGCTGTCGCCCGCGACGCCGACCAGCTCCAGGTGACGGCATCACCCATCGGACGGTTCGCGGTGTCTCCGGTCGACATCAATGGCCTGGTGCTGGGATTCGGCGGTGTGTCACCCCGGCTGATCGACGCGGGCGCGCGGGTACTGGCCCAAGTGCTGGAGGCCCGGATGGCTCCTGCGGTTGCGCGCAGGTCCCGGGACCGTGCCGCAGTGGTTTGACAATTGATCCAAAGCGGACCTGTGCGCCGGCCCATGGCCTGTGAGAAGCTCCGGTTCGTCGTGGTCTTGGGTTGGTTGTGACGGAGTTCGATTACATCGTGGTGGGCGCCGGTTCCGCGGGCTGTGTACTGGCGAACCGGCTCACGGCATCGGGCCGTCATACCGTATTGCTGCTGGAGGCCGGTGGCAGCGACAAGCGTTTCTGGCTGCGCACGCCCATCGGTTACGGCATGTCGTTCTACAACCCGCGTGTCAACTGGATGTACCGCACCGAGCCCGATCCGGCGCTGGCCGATCGCCAGGGTTATTGGCCGCGCGGCAAGGTGCTGGGCGGATCGAGCAGTATCAATGCCATGGTGTTCGTGCGTGGCCAGCCGCACGACTTTGACGACTGGGCTGCGGCGGGTAATCCGGGCTGGGCCTGGGCCGATGTGTTGCCATACTTTCGCAAACTGGAAGACAGCGACCATGGCCCCAATGCCATGCGCGGCGCTGGCGGACCGGTGCATGTCAGTGACGTTTCGGCCGACGTCCATTCGTTGTGCGAAAACTACCTGCGTGCCGGCGAGCAACTCGGCCTGGCGCGCAACCCCGACATCAACGGAGCGTCGAACGAGGGTGTCGCGGTCAACCAGATCACCACCCGCAATGGCCTGCGCGAATCAGCCAGCACCGCCTATCTGCGCCCGGCGCAGCGGCGCGCCAACCTGCAATTGCAGACCGGTGCCCATGTCACCCGGGTCCTGTTCGATGGCCGGCGCGCCAGCGGTGTGGCTTATCTGCGGCACGGCGTACCGATGCAATGTCGGGCCCGCCGTGAGGTGATCCTGGCCGGTGGTGCCATCAATTCGCCGCAGATCCTGCAACTGTCCGGCGTAGGCCCCGCCGCGGCGCTGCAGGCGCTGGGGATTGAGCTGGTTGCGGATAGTCCGGCCGTCGGCTCCCACCTGCAGGACCACCTGTGTATCGACCACGTCTATCGGTCGCGCGTGCCGACGCTGAACGCCCAGCTCGGAACCTGGAGTGGCAAGTTGTGGGCCGGCATTCGATACCTGGCGCAGCGCCGCGGCCCGCTGGCGCTCAGCATCAACCAGGGTGGCGGATTCTTCCGCTCGCGTGCCGACCTGGCGTATCCCAACATGCAGTTGTACTTCTCGCCCTTGAGCTACATGCGTGCCGTCCCCGGGCGGCGCGCGCTGACAGCGCCGGACCGCTTTGCCGGTTTCGCATTGAGTGCACAACCCTGCCGCCCGACCAGCCGTGGCCAGATCGCGCTGCGCAGCCCCGACCCCATGCTCGCGCCGCGGATCGTTCCCAATTCGCTGGCCACGCAGCACGATCGCGACGAGATGTGCGCGGCAAGCCGGTTCCTGCGTACTTTGGCGGGCGCGCCAGCACTGCGTGATGTGATCGCGCATGAAATATTGCCGGGGCCACAGGTTCAGAGCGAGCAGGACCTGATGGACGATATCGCGCTGCGCGCATCGACGGTATTTCACCCGGTGAGTACCTGCCGCATGGGGCCCGACCCGCACCAGGCGGTCGTCGATGCCGAACTCCGTGTGCATGGCGTGCAGGGCCTGCGCGTCATCGACGCGTCGGTGTTTCCCTCGCTGACGTCGGGCAATACGAATGCCCCTACCCTGATGCTGGCCGAAAAGGGCGCCGACCTGGTGCTTGGCGCAGCAACCCACTGATACCGACATGAACGACTCCGAATTGATGCAGGCATGCACGCTGGCCCCGTATTGGTGGGATGACGCGCCCCGGCCCCGCCTGCCGCAGGCCGTATTGCCGCCGACGGTCGATGTCGCCGTGGTCGGGGCCGGTTATACCGGGCTGCATGCGGCGTTGCAGACCGCGCGCGGCGGTCGTTCCACGCTGGTGTTCGACGCCGAGGATGCCGGCTGGGGTTGCAGCAGCCGCAACGGCGGACAGATCTCCACCAGTATCAAGCCCAGCTTCGACCAGTTGGCTCGCCGCCACGGCAAGCAGCGTGCCTTCGACATTCTGCGCGAGGGTCAGCGCTCGCTGGCGTGGATCGGCGAGTTCATCCGCTGCGAGCAGATCGACTGCGACTTCGGCCAGGTCGGCCGGTTCCATGCCGCGCACAATGCGGCGCAGTACACGGCCCTGGCTGCCAGACTGGCGGCACAACCCAAGGGCCTGGAGGTCGATGCATTCCTGGTGCCGCGGGCGCAGCAGCGCCAGGAACTGGGCTCGGACCTGTACTGGGGCGGTGTGGTCTATCAGCAGCACTGCTCGGTCCATCCCGCGCGTTACCACCAGGGCCTGCTCGAACGGGTGCTGGCGGCCGGCGCCCAGGTGGCGGCACGGTGCGGGGTTCAGGGGGTGACGCGCGATGGCTCGTCGTTCCTGCTCAGTACCGCGCAAGGGCAGGTACGGGCGCGCGATGTCGTGATTGCGACCAACGGCTACACCGGCAGCCTCACGCCCTGGCTGCAGCGCCGCGTCATCCCGATCGGCAGCTACATGATCGCGACCGAACCGCTGCCCGAAGGCCTGATGGACCGCCTGTTTCCGACCAACCGGATCGTCAGCGACACCCGCAAGGTGGTGTACTACTACCGTCCGTCGCCCGACCGCCGCCGTATCCTGTTTGGCGGGCGCGTGTCGCACCAGGAGACCGATCCCCGGGTCAGCGGGCCCAAGCTGCATGCGGCGCTGGTGCGGCTTTTTCCGGAACTGCGCAACACAGGCATCAGCCATTCCTGGTGCGGCTTCGTCGCCTACACTTTTGACGAACTGATGCACCTGGGCAAACACGAGGGCATGTATTACGCCATGGGGTATTGCGGTGCCGGCGTCGGAACCTCCAGCTATTTCGGCATGCGTCTGGGGCAGCAGGTGCTCGGATTGCCGCAGGGCCACACGGCGCTGGACGGGCTCGCATTCCAGACCCGGCCCTTGTACAGCGGCAATCCCTGGTTCCTGGCGCCGTCGGTGGCGTATTACCGCGTGCGCGACAACTTGCCGGTGTGAATTCCGGCGGATCGTTGTCCTGGGGTTCGGCCGGGCGAGCCGGTCGCACAGCCGCATCTGCGAAGGCAAGGGATCGGGTCGCGGCAGCAACCGGTCCCCGAGTGCGGGCGTGAAGGCCATGGCCTGAAAATCGGCTGCTCCTTACCGGGTCCGGGCGCTCCGATGGAAAAGCCCGGCAGCACTGTCGCCGGGCGCACAATGCGGGGGTCTCGGCCGGTTTGGCCCAATTAGTGCACAGGCATCGACGCGCCGTCAGGCAGCGGATACCGGGTTTCGTGTACAAACTGATCAACAGGGTATTGGCGAACGGTGAAGCTGTCGCATCCGCGATGACCGGGCCGGTCGCGATTTTGCGTTATTGATGTCCGATCATTCCATTCATTCACTGGATGCCGCCACGCGGTCCACGGTGCTGCGCCATGTCGCGGCCATGATGGCCCGTGTCCAGTCCTATTTTGCGCAGCACCAAGAGGACCACCTCAAGCGGCTGCGCGGCCATTTTTTCGAACAGGTCGACAACCGCCCCCACACCACCCAGGCGCAGAACCTGCGCACCGCGGGAGTCATGCTCGACAAGCAGGCTGCCATCTTCAACCGCGCATTCCAGGCGGCATTGCGCGAGTCCATCGAAGACGAGGTCGAGGCGGTGATGCCGGGCTCGCTGCGGGTATTGCGTCCGGCGGCGGAGGCTGACGAGCTTTCCGGCCCCAGCAGCATGGCCTTGCTGGACGTGGACGAGATCGAGCGCCACCTGTTGGTGGATCGGGTCGCCCAGCGCTTCAACAGCCGGTATGAAACACCGCTCAAGGCGCTGACCGTGAGCTTGGGCGCGTTGTTGCGTCAGGATGAGTTTGCGCTGTCCGACAACCCGTTCCGTCCGGCCAGCCTGATCAGGGCCTTCCTGATCGCCTGGCACAACAGCGCCTTCGATCCTGCGGCTGCGGAAGACTTCGTCTCGGTGCTCGAGCCCCAGTGCAGCATCGACTGGGAGCCGCTGTATACGGACTTGACCGCGATGCTGGTGCGTGCGGGGTATTCCGCCAAGCAGGTGCACCGCATCAAGCGCACCGCAGCCGGCGGTGGTGGCGATTCAGCGTCGGCGCCGCTGATGGCCGACTCCGGCATGCAATCGGGCCACGGGTCCGGCTTCGCCGGCCTGCAGCCGCAGCCCGGTGGCTCCGGTGTCGGCGATCCAGGTGCCGGCCCCCGACCCCAGGGGGGCGAAGGAATGGGCATGCAGGGCATGGCCCGTTCCATCGCACAGCGGGCGCGCCAATTCCTGCAGAAGCTCGGTTTCGGCGCTGCGGCAGGTGGTTCCGGTGGCGCGGACGGCGGTGCAGCGGGTGACGGGCCTGCTGCATCCGCGGGCGGTTTCGCGGGTGCCGGTACGCAAGGGCCAGCCGACCCGGAACTGATGGGTTTTCTGGGCGGCTTGCAGGCCGGCACCGGAACTTCGCAGTTTCCGGAGTGGGCACGAGGGCAGGACATCGAGGGCCAGAACGTGTTGCGCCAGATGCGCGAGCGCCAGGAGGTGCAGCGCGCCACCGAAATCGATCGCGGCACCGTCGATGCGCTGGCCGAGGTGTTCGACTATGTGTTCGCCGACAAGTCGATCCCGCTGCAACTCAAGTTCGTCATCGGGCGGCTGCAGATCCCGGTGCTCAAGGCGGCCCTGATCGACCGCGACTTTTTTCTTTCGGGTGAACATCCTGCCCGCCAACTGGTCGATGCGCTCGCTGCCGCAGCCGTCGGATGGGTGCCCGAGTCGGGCGAGACCGATCCGCTATACCGGCAGATCGATGGCACCGTGCGGCGTGTGCTGGCCGAGTTCGAGGCCGACCTGGGGCTGTTCCGCAGTCTGCTGGCCGAACTCGCCGCCTTCATGCAGGCCAACCAGCTGCAGGCCGAGGTCCGGATCAAGCCGGCAGCCAGCGAAGAGCAGTCAAAGGAGGCAAGGGAGGCCGCATTGATCCACGCCGACGGTGTCGTGCACCGGTGCATCCACGCCTTGCCGATCGACGAACCGCTGCCGCCATTTTTGTTGCCCTTCCTGACGGTGCAGTGGCGCGAGTCGTTGGCCCAGGCGTGGCTGCAAGTCGACGCCGAACCCGCGCGCTGGGACCTTGCAGTCAAGACCATGGACGACGTGATCTGGTCCACGCGGCCGCGGTTCCAGCCCCAGGAGCGCGGCCGGCTGATGGCCTTGTTGCCCGACCTGGTGCCGCGGCTCGATGCCAGCCTGGACGCGATCGGCTGGAGGGGTGCGGCGCGCGATGAGTTCACCCAGCGGCTGATCGCCAGCCACATGAAGGCGATCCGGGTGCCCAAGCTCGGTCCGGTGCCGGCGGACCCCGGCCCGGGCGAACTCGAGACCCAGGTCGGACGCGAGGCGATCCAGGCGCTGGACCAGCGCCTGGCGCCGCGGCCGCAGAACGCGCCCGACGCGTTCGACGCCATCGCCCAGGGGCTCGAGCGTGGCATGTGGTTCGATTTCGAGCACGACGCGGACCGGCTGCGCCGTTACCGGCTGGGCTGGATCAGCCCCCAGCGCAGCCGCATGTTGTTCACCAACCGCGACGGTTTCGAGGCGTTCGTACGTTCGCAGAAGGAAGTGGCCGCGTTGTTGCGTGAAGACCGGCTGACCATCATCGACCAGCAGCCGATCGTGGCGCGGGCGCTGGACCGGATCATGGCGCAGGAAGAGTCCGATGCGTCCGGGCAGGGCCGGTCGTCGGCGATGGACCTGCAGCTGAGCTGACCGCAGGCGGCTTCGCTGCGTTGCGGCCAATGCCGACGCGTGTGTCAGCGACCGTATCTGGCCGCGGAAGGCGGCGCCAACCGATCCGGACCGATATGCCTAGAATTTGTCATGGCCCACACCCCTTTGACTGATGCTGCGCATGCCCATCCCTGTCCCAATCTGGCCGAGGCGGTCGCAGCATGAAAGACCCGGCCACTGTGGATCGGGACGCGGTGCACGCACCACCACCGGCACACCAGCCCCTGACCGGCCTGCGCGTGGTCGAGTTCAGCCACATGGTGATGGGGCCGACCTGCGGCATGGTGCTCGCCGACATGGGCGCCGAGGTGATCAAGGTCGAGCCCATCGACGGGGACCGCACGCGCCACCTGCTGGGCGCTGGCGCGGGATTCTTCCCGATGTTCAACCGTAACAAGAAGAGCATCGCGATTGACCTGCACCAGCCCGCCGGTGCGGCGGTCGCGCGCAAGCTGGCGGCCAGTGCCGATGTGGTGGCCGAGAACTTCAAGCCCGGCACGATGCGCAAGTATGGGCTGGACTATGCGAGCCTGTCGGCTGCCGATGAACGCATCATCTACATCAGTCTCAAGGGTTTCCTGCCCGGGCCCTACGAAAACCGCACCGCGCTGGACGAAGTGGTGCAGATGATGGGTGGCCTGGCCTACATGACCGGCCGTCCCGGCGACCCGCTGCGCGCGGGCACCAGCGTCAACGACATCATGGGCGGCATGTTCGGCGCCATCGGCGCGCTCGGTGCGTTGATCCAGCGCGGCATCAGCGGCAAGGGCCAGCAGGTGCAGAGCGCGCTGTTCGAGAACAACGTGTTCCTGGTTGGCCAGCACATGCTGCAATACGCGATCACCGGCACGCCGGCCGCACCCATGCCCGACCGTATCTCGGCCTGGGCGGTCTACGACGTGTTCACGGTCAAGGACGGCGGGCAGATTTTCCTGGCCGCGGTCAGCGACGCGCAGTGGAACACTTTCTGTACCGCGTTCGGTTTCGACGATTTGCTGGCCGACCCGGGCCTGGCCACCAACAACCAGCGCGTGTTGGCACGCGCGACGATGATGCCGCTGTTGCGGGAACGGCTGGCGGCCTCCTGCGTGCAGGAGCTTGGTGCGCGCTTCGAGAGCCTCGGCCTGCCGTATGCACCGATCCGCAAGCCCGAGGAGCTCTACGACGACGAACATCTGCGCCAGACCGGTGGCCTGGCCGACATCGTGCTGCCCGACGGCGCGCGCGCCGGACAACGTGCCGGTACCACCTTGCTGCCGTTCACGATGCACGGCCAGCGGCTCGGCGTGCGCGCGCAGCCGCCCAGGGCGGGAGAACATTCGGACATGTTGCTGGCGCAGCTGGGTTATGGCGCCGACGAGATCGCGTCACTGCGTGCCGCGCACGCGGTGGCGTGATTTTTCCGCGCTTGAAAACGACAGGCGCCGACGACATGCCGCACAGGCTTTGTTCCTGATCGCCTCCGGCCCTCCCAAAGTCATCTCACCGCTGTCGGCGCGGTGCCCTCACCTCGGGCGCGCGGCCCGGGTCGTTCAGGCCTTCTTCTTGAGACACTCGCTCATGAATGCCCGGCGCTCGTCGCCCTTCCTGTCGGCGGCGGATGCATTACAGGTCTTCATCTTGCTTTGCTGGGTTTCGGGCTTGTTGCTCAGGCAGCCTTTCATGAATGCCCGGCGCTCGTCGCCCTTCTTGCCGTCGGCCTGCTGGTTGCACAACGCCATCTTTTCCTGCTGGGGTGTCTTGGCCTTGTCCTGGGCTTGGGCTGAGCCCATTGCCAGTGTGATGCCAACGGTGAGCAGGGCGAGCAGTTGTTTCATGGGGTGTTCCTTGGGTTTGACAGGTAGATGTCGGACATATCCATTGCCGGGTCCGCATGCACAACGCGCCAGCGGGTGCCGGCGCTGACACCGGGACGCGCCAGGCAACGCAGAGGCGATGGTACTGTCCGCCCGGCGTTACCGACGCACTCCTAGAATGCAGGGTTATGCTCAAGATTAAACAGCAGCTGCTGCAAGGCCTGTCGGCCGGGCTCGCCGAGCTGGCGCCCGATGCCGATACGCGGGCAGTGTTCGAGTCGCCCAAGTTGGCGGCCCATGGCGATTTCGCCACCACGGTGGCCATGCAGTTGGCCAAACCGCTGAAACAGAACCCGCGCCAACTGGCCGAGCGCCTGCGCGTCGTGTTGCTGGCGCAATCCGCCTACCAGCAGTGGGTGTCGGACATCGACGTCGCCGGGCCAGGGTTCATCAATATCCGGCTCAAGCCCGAAGCCAAGCAGCAGGTCGTGCGCGAGGTGCTGGCCGAAGGCGCGGCTTTTGGCACTTTGCCTTCGAACGGCCAGCGCATGCTGGTGGAGTTCGTGTCGGCGAATCCGACCGGGCCGCTGCATGTCGGCCATGGCCGGCAGGCGGCGCTGGGTGACGCGATCTGCAACCTGTGCGCAACCCAGGGCTGGGCGGTGCAGCGCGAGTTCTACTACAACGACGCCGGCGTGCAGATCGCGACGCTGGCCCAGAGCACCCAACTGCGTGCGAAAGGCGTCAAGCCCGGCGACGCCGAGTGGCCGCAGGCGGCCTACAACGGCGACTACATTGCCGATATTGCAGCCGATTTCCTGGCCGGCAAGACTGTCCGCTCCGACGACCGTGTCACCACCGCCAGTGGCGACGTGCAGGACCTGGATGCGATCCGCGAGTTCGCAGTAGCCTATCTGCGCCACGAGCAAGACCTGGACCTCAAGGCTTTTGCGGTCCGGTTCGACCATTTTTTCCTGGAGTCCAGCCTGTACTCCAGCGGCAAGGTGGCGCGCACGGTGCAGATGTTGCAGGAGGCTGGCAAGACCTACGAGCAGGACGGTGCCTTGTGGTTGCGCTCGACCGACTATGGCGACGACAAGGACCGGGTGATGCGCAAGGGTGACGGTTCCTACACCTACTTTGTGCCGGACGTGGCCTACCACATCGACAAGTGGCAACGTGGCTTCACCCGTGTGGTCAATATCCAGGGTACCGACCATCACGGCACGATCGCCCGCGTGCGCGCCGGGCTGCAGGGCGCTGGCGTGGGAATCCCGCAGGGATACCCGGACTATGTGCTGCACACCATGGTGCGGGTGATGCGCGCCGGTGTGGAGGTCAAGATCTCCAAGCGCTCGGGCAGTTACGTGACCTTGCGCGACCTGATCGAATGGACCAGCAAGGACGCGGTGCGGTTTTTCCTGCTCAGCCGAAAGCCCGATACCGAATACGTGTTCGATGTGGACCTGGCGCTGGCGCGGAACAACGACAACCCGGTGTATTACGTGCAGTACGCGCATGCGCGTATCTGTTCGGTGCTGCGGGCCTGGGGTGGTGACCAGGCCGGTCTGGTGGCGGTCGATCTGGGCGCACTGCAGTCGGCGCCAGCCATGGCGCTGCTGCTGCTGCTGGCGCGGTATCCTGACATGCTGGCGGCGGCGGCGCGGGATTTTGCACCGCACGACGTCACCTTCTATCTGCGTGACCTGGCCGCCGCCTACCACAGCTATTACGATGCCGAACGCATCCTGGTGGATGAGGAGCCGGTGCGGCTGGCCCGGCTTGCGCTGGTGGCCGCCACGGCCCAGGTCCTGCGCGACGGCCTGGCATTGCTCGGTGTCGACGCGCCGCGCACAATGTGAAGCGGGAGATGACGATGGGTGGTTTTGACAGGCAAGGGCAGGGCATGAAGCAGCAACTGGGTGGAACGATATTGGGCCTGATCGTGGGGGTCGTGATCGGCTTGGGCGTGGCGCTGGCGGTGGCGGTCTACGTCACCAAGGTACCGGTTCCGTTCCTGAACAAGGGTCCCAGCCGCACCACGGACCAGGACGCCGCGGAGGCGCGTCGCAACAAGGACTGGGATCCGAATGCGCCGCTGTACGGCAAGAATCAGCCGCGCGCTGCGGAGCCGGCAACACCAGCGGCCTCGGCTGCAGCCTCGGAAGGCGGCTACACGGATGTTCCGCCTGCCGTTGCCGGCATACCGACGCCCGGGGGGGCCGTGGTCCCGGTACCGGCGAACACGGCTCCCTCGCCCGATCCGCTAGGTGACCTGGCTCGGGCACGGGCGGGCGCCGACGGCGTCGACCCGTTCAACTATTTTGTTCAGGTCGGCGCCTTCCGGACCGCCAACGATGCCGAGTCGCAGCGTGCCCGCCTCTCGCTGGGCGGCATCGAGGCCCGGGTGTCTGAACGCGACCAATCGGGTCGCATCGTTTACCGGGTCCGGGTTGGACCGTTCGACAAACGCGCGGATGCCGACCTGACCAAGGAAAAACTCGAGGGCCTGGGTGTCGAGGCGGCGCTGGTGCGGGTTCAGCGTTGAACCCTTTGACGCGCGCCGGATCCCATGCCGTACTGTCCCGCAGGAGCACATTGATATGAACGATATGAAAAGACGCACTTTCTCGTCCGCCGCGGGCGCCGCGCTGGCCTTCGGATCAGGTTTCGGGTCGCGGGCACGCGCCCAGGCTCGCCAGCCCGAGTCGGGCTGGGACTACCTGACCCTGAAGCAGCCGGTCGCTGTCGAGGCGCCGGCAGGCTCGATCGAGGTGGTCGAGTTCTTCTGGTACAACTGCCGTTTTTGCAACGCGTTCGAGCCGGTGCTCGAGGCTTGGAGCCAGCGCCTTCCCAAGGACGTCGTGCTGCGCCGCGTACCGGTCGGTTTTCGCGACGAGTTCGTGCCGCAACAGCGGTTGTTCTATACGCTTCGCGCCATGGGTGAGCTCGATCGGCTGCATGCCAGGGTGTTTGCAGCCATTCACGCCGAACGCGTCGATCTCTCGCGTGGGCCCGCCATTTTGGAATGGGTCGTGCAGCAAGGGGTCGACAAGGCCCGCTTCAGCGCGTTGTACACGTCGCCGGAGGTCCAATCGGCCGTGAGCAGCGCCACCCGGCTGCAGGATGCATACAAGGTTGAAGGCGTGCCGGCAATGGGTGTGGCTGGCCGTTTTTACACCGACGGCTCGATCGCAACCAACATGCAGCGGGCGCTGCAAGTGGTCGACTATCTGCTGGTCGAGGTGCGCTCCGGCCGTTGACGCGCATACAGGCCGCCGGAGCGGGCCGGCCCGACTCGGACTGCAGCGTTTTTGCGACGCCGCAGCGGAACCGCCTCAGGGTGGGGACTACAATGATTTTGCAGAGTTGACTGCAAGATTCGTGCCTTTATGAAACCCTCCTCGATTCCTTACATATTAGTGCTGGCAACCCTGTTGCCATGCGGCGTCGCGATCGCGGATCGGGCCGATCGCGACAAGCCGATGAACATCGAGTCCGATGCGCTGCGCTACGACGACGCCAAGCAAGTCAGCGTATTTACCGGCAAGGTGGTGCTGACCAAGGGCACGATGCTGATTCGCGGTGCGCAGATGGACATCCGGCAAGACAACGATGGCAATCAATACGGCGTGGTCAAGGCCGAACCCGGCAAGCTGGCGTTTTTCCGCCAGAAGCGCGACACGCGGGCCGGCGAGCCAGACGAATACATGGAAGGCGAGGCCGAACTGATCAACTACGACGGCAAGGCCGACTCGGTGACGTTCCAGCGCCGCGCGATCCTGCGCCGTTATATCGGCTCCAAGGTCAACGACGAGATCACCGGTGATGTCATCGTTTACGACAATGTCACCAGTGTGCTGACCGTCGATGGCGGTTCGGCCCGGCCCGGACCCGACGGCAATACCGGGCGGGTGCGCGCGGTGCTCACACCGCGCAATGACGACAACAGCAAGGCGCCGGGTGCCGTCGCGCCACGCGCGCCGGCGTCCCAGGCTGCGCCGGCGCTGCGTCGATCATCGACGCTGGGAGGCGACAAGAAGTGACGGCAGTGCCAGTCGACAACGGGCTGCACGGGGCGGCGGATGCGTCGCGCATCGTGGATCTGCCGGGTGGTTCCGGTGTCCGGCTGGAGGCGCGCCACCTGCAGAAGTCCTATGGCAGCCGTATGGTGGTCAAGGACGTCTCGCTGGCCGTCGGCGAGGGCGAGGTGGTCGGGCTGCTCGGACCCAACGGCGCTGGCAAGACCACCTCCTTCTATATCCTGGTTGGCCTGGTGCGCGCCAGTGCGGGCGAAATCGTCATCGACGGCCAGTCGGTGGCGCATCTGCCGATTCATCGGCGCGCCCGGCTGGGCCTGAGCTACCTGCCGCAGGAGGCCTCGATCTTTCGCAAGCTGACGGTGGAGGAGAACATTCGCGCCGTTCTCGAGTTGCAGGTCGGCCCCGACGGGCGGGCCCTGCCCAAGGCGCGCATCGAACAGCTGCTGGATGGCTTGCTCGCCGATTTATCGATCGACAAACTGCGCGCCAGCCCGGCGCCGGCGCTGTCGGGCGGCGAGCGGCGGCGGGTCGAGATCGCCCGTGCCCTGGCCAAGCAGCCGCGCTTCATCCTGCTCGACGAGCCCTTCGCCGGCGTCGACCCGATCGCCGTGATCGAGATCCAGCGCATCATCAGTTTCCTCAAGTCGCGCGGCATCGGCGTGTTGATCACCGACCACAACGTGCGCGAGACCCTGGGCATCTGCGACCGCGCCTACATCATCAGCGAGGGCCGCGTGCTGGCCGAGGGCACGCCCAGCGAAATCGTCGA